>Ga0307414_10000882_pt1 | contig 15352 bp, 14 predicted proteins | sample DK1Ometagenome_FD_203804 | JGI IMG/M metagenome (GOLD analysis project Ga0307414, IMG submission 203804) | Maize rhizosphere microbial communities from greenhouse at UC Davis, California, United States - DK15-O-3 | ecosystem: Host-associated > Plants > Roots > Rhizosphere > Soil | place: USA... | reverse complement strand
AGCGGGCTTCATCCAGGGTGCGGATGACGATACTGGTCAACATGCGGTCAGGTCAGATCTGGTCGGGCTGCATGAGCAGGCGGAAGCGCGGGCGCATATACGCGTAGACGGCCTTGATTTCTTCGGCGCCGACGGCATTGGCCGCGAACATGTCCCAATGCACCGGCACCACGTTCTCCACTGCCAGTTCCTCGGCCATCTGGAAGGCTTCGCGTACCGACATGTTGCCGATGATGCCGCGGCGGTCGCGGAAGAAGTTGCGTTCGTTGACCGGCAACACCGCGGTGGCGATGGGCGCGAGCCGCTCCAATGCATCGAGTACGGGCTGGCGGAGGCTGGTATCGCCAGCCAGGTAAAGGCGCCGGCCGGCCTGCTCGATGACATAGCCGACGCAGGCAAGCTGGCCGTCTACATCGCGTTCGATCTCGGGGTGGGCTGCGGGTACCGAATGCAGTCGCAGGCCGGGCGCGAGCTCGGCCCAGGCTTCCGTGGCCGGCTGCAACCGCTCGCCGGAGATGCCCCATTGCGCCAATGCGCGCAACACCGGCGGCGGGCCGACAAAGCGGGCGCCCGGCGAAGCTCGCGCCAGACCGGGCAGGGTATGCGGATCGCAATGATCGATGTGGTCGTGTGTGATCAGGACCCAGTCGGCGTCATCGACATGGGCTGGCTGTACCGGGATCGGGGTCAGCCGCACAAGGTCCGGAGCGTCGAGCTCCTGCACGGAGTGCGAGAGATAGGGATCCAAGTAAACGGTGCAGCCCGGAAATGCCAGCCGGCAACCCGATTGCCCGAGCAGACGCGCCGGGGTGCCTGAAAATGCCTGGTTGGAACTCATTGTTGGAACAGATCCCTGTAGTCTGCTTTCTCGAATACCGTACAGGCGCCATCCACGGTGGCGTCGATGATCCTGCGTCCGTCCCTTTCGAACTCCGTGCGGGCGATGCCGTAGGACTCCTCCGAATGGGCGAGATCCGGGTTGTTCCATTGCTGACCGTGCCCGAAATAATCGGGCGAGAAATGATTGGGGTCGGGCCCGTCCAGCTGCTGGGCCTGGTTGGGGGCGCCATTATAGGCGAATTTGTGGTCCATGCCGATCAGGACCACTTCGCTGAAACCCAGGAAATAGGCGATCTGCAGGGCCGCATAGGTCACCGTCCAGCCTTCGTGGACGCCTTGGCTGATGTCGTGGCAGAAGCGGTGGGGCGCCCGCGTTGTGTTGATGCGGTAGGTCAAGGCATCTTCCGCCAATAACCCGTCAGCACGGTCGCTGATGAACTTGACGCAATTGAGCCGAGCGATGGCCTCGGCTGATTGCTGTAACACCATGCGGTTCACGGAAACGTAGTAACGAGGATAGAAGTGAAATTTTCGGAAGCCGAGGAATATCTTGTTCAGACCGATGACCGTCTGTCGCCGAAGGAAGGACAGGTCCATTCGGTTGAGTGAGGGGCCATTGGCCATCAACACGCAACGCTCGTCTAAATGCCTGTTGTGCAGCATTGAAAATCTGCTCACGGTTCACCCGCGGCCGAATCATATCCGTAGCGTCGAAGCCAGCTGGCGTGGTCGGTATTGATTCTGGACAGGTGGACTTCCTCGAGGCTGTCTCGGTAGGACATAGCCCGCAGGGGGTCTGTAATGTGGATGGGGCTGAGGAGGGTCGTACTGTACTGGTCAGTGGGGAGGTTGACCGCTTGTTCGCTGATCGCGTCGATATCTACATTCCCCAATCCCAAGAATGCGAGTACTCGCTCAGTCTCGGGCGCAGGGTCGGCCATGAAGGCTTCGTAGATGAATTCGTAATCGGTGTGTGGCAGCCAGATATCATGCAGTGAACGGTTGTACTTGGCGTACTCGACAGCTCCGTTGAGCTTCTTCAATAAAGGGAAATCCCGGCGCACGGCTGATGCCACGGTGTCCCGGAGGTCCCTGCGCGTCGTGATGATCACGTCGGCACGCGCCAGGACATCATCACGCAGTTCGTGCGTCTTGATCAACAGGAGATCTTCGTCGGGATCGCTCAGTACTTCGCTGTTGTTGCCCTCTGAATAGAAGGAACGGTATGTCAGCCCTTTTTGGTCCAGGGCCAAGCGCACTATGTTGAATAGCGCGGTGGAACCCGAATGGCGCATGCCGGCAATGACTATCGTGCGCCTGCCTGCGAGGGGCGCGGGCGCGACATGGGATGTTTGCGTCACCGGCAGGTAGGAGTGGACGTTTTTTGCTGCTCGTAACACCCAACTGTTCGGCGCGGGTTCGGCAGGCTGGTCGTAGGCAGTCCTGTTGTCGACAGGTGTCCCGCGATCCCCACTCACCAGGCTCTTGATCATGTGGGAAGCCTGATCCAGCAAGTTCAATCTTGCTACTTCGCGAACCGACCGGGCCTGGCAAGCTAGCCTCGGGTCGCCATTGGCGCCATGCACGGATTCCATGAAATGGTTCAATGCGCGCTTCTCTTCCTGGCGCATCGCAGCGGCACGGGCCAATGTATTGTGGACCCCGGAGATAAGCACCTGTGCGGCTTGGCGCTTGTCGCAACCCCACTCCAGCGCCTGGATGACATAGCGGCGAGCTATGTCGGCGTGCCCCAGTTGTTGGGATGCGGTGCTTGCAAGGAGTGCCAACAGAGCCCGTTTCGGATGAGCTTCGATAATGCTCCAATCGAGGGCAGCCAAGCTCTCCCAATCACCGAAGTGCCATTGCATCTGCGCGCGGTCGAACAGTTCTGCATCGCCGATGGTGGACGGGGATGCTGCGGCGGCACTTGCTGGCAGCGCGCCGGGAACAGGAGTCGAGACCAATTGCTTGGCGCCAGGTGAGCTTGCACCGCTTGGTCGGGACCGTTTAGAGCGCTTGCTTCTATCGGAATCGGTGGGCTGCTTCATAAGGATCCGTCATTGTTGTTGCGTGCCGCTACTACAGAGCGCGTTCGCGCAACAGTACGTCCTTGATCAGGTCGACCTGTGCTTCCGCCTTGATCATTTCCTGGTCCAGCCAGGCCTGACGCTTATTCAGCTCGGCATGTTCTCTTTCGAGATGGATAATGCGCGTGCCGCGCTCCTGGTTCTGACGGCTAAGTTTATCCAGCAGTACTTTATGATCGGCAGAAAGTTTCTGCAGTTCGGCAACTTGCTGTAGGGCTTTGTCCAGGTCGGCCTTGTTCTGAGCGGCCAGCTTGGTCTGCTCGTCCCGCTCTTGGGCCAGTTTCTGGGCTTGGGCGTGGCGTTCGGTGGCGAGTTTTTCCTGTTCGCTCGCCTGCTGGGTGGCCTTGTCCAGATCATCCTTGTATTGAATGGCCAGCTTGCCTTGCTCGTCACGCTCCTGGGTGAGCTTCTGGATTTTGGCGTGGCGATCGGTGGCGAGCTTTTCCTGTTCGCTCGCCTGCCGGATGGCCTTGTCCAGATCATTCTGGTACTGAATGGCCAGAGCGCCTTGCTCGTCGCGCTCCTGAGTCAGTTTCTGGATTTGGGCGTGGCGATCGGTGGCGAGCTTTTCGTGCTCGGCGATCTGCTGGGTGGCCTCGCTTAGCTCGGCCTCGTGCTGGGAGGCCAGTTTGGCTTGCACCGCAAACTCTTCTCCGCGCCTCTGCAGTTGTACCTCGAGCTGATTGATCCTGACTCGGTCGTCGTTGCGCTTGAACAGCAATGCGGTCTGTGGATAGATCGCCTCCGGATCGTCCGTCAGAACATCGAAACCCATCTCCCGCAACAACGTCTTGACGTCGCTGAGACCCATTTCGTCTGCGTACAACGATTCCATGCCGCAGCGGACCATGATCCAGGTGAAGGACTGCAGGACTTGGGCCGGGGTGGCCTCCAGCAGTGCTCCCGCTTGGCCCGGAGCATCAAGCACCAGCAGGTGCGTGTGACGAGCATCAAGTACCAAGCCCTCGATGGACTCGCCAAGAGAGCGGGCAGCGACCTCGGCTTGGTTGACTACGCGCAGATTTGGATAGTGTTTGATCAGGCCTTGCGGGGACAGCAGGCTGTTGTGGAGAGGATTGTTCAGAACCTGCAGCACGGCTTGCTGGCTGGGCGCAGCAACGATTGCCAGTGGCCAAGCCTCTTCCCCACTCGATGGCTCTATGCGTTGTGCGAGATCTTTCGACAGTCGTGGATGGGCCTCGGCAAGAATCAGACGCTTGCCATGGAGTTCACGCCAGGCCGGAAGGTCGTTGCCTGCACCTGCGCCCACGACCAGGATCGTTTCAATGGGGTCTTGCGATGCATGGGAGAGGTGTTTGATCAGGGCTCTCATCGATCAACCTTGATAGCGGAAGTTGCAGGTGGGCGGCGTCATCCGAAAGCGGGCAGTGCAAACGAGTAAGGCACGCCAGCAGTTTGCCGAAGCGGGTCTGAATCCAGTCGAGGATCGGTCACGACTTGCGTGGGAGTCGTTGTTCCTTTCGTCCGAACTCGATGAAGTGCCACAGGGGATTGAAGCTGCTGTTCGCGACATCGGGATTGGAGCGAAGGTAGTAGGCGGTATCGAAACCCGCGCCAGGATTGCGATTTTCCTTCCACCCATTGTTGAAGTAATGCTCGACGGGATCGACACCCGCTGCGCGGACGTCGGGGTACTGATCCAGATACCACTGTGGGTCGAACCATTCCGAATTACGGATCGCATTCAGCTGGTCCCGGAGAATCCTCTTGTCCGCGGTCGGCCCCAGCACCTTTCGCGCCAGGACCCGCAACCAATGCATCGTCCCGCGTGGCCTGGTCGTGGGGAGGGAGTCGATCGATATCGGCACCGGTGGTGCGCTCACGACTTGCCGACGCTTCAGCTCGTCCTGCATCTGACGCAGCTGGAGCTGTAGCGCCTTGGCGTTGCCCTGCGAAGTGGCGACGGCTTTTTGGGCTTCTACAAGTGCCTTCTTGCTTGTCGCCGCCGCCTTTTCAAGGTCGATATTCTTCAGGTAATACTGTTCCAGCTCTTCTTGCACCTGGTGCAGTTGCAGCAGGAGGAGCTCGCCTTCCTGCCTGAGCTCCTGGGTTTCCTGGTCCGATTGGCGAATGCTGGAGGCGTGCCCGCCGATGGTCTCATGCAGCTGGGCAATTTCCCCTCCAAGGCGGGAATGGTCACCCAACACGTCCAACAACGAGAACAGCTGTTCCTCGCTAGCCACGGCGGTGCCCCGAAACAAGGGTTCTCCGGAAGGCAGCCAGGAGGCGGCTTCCAGCGATTCGAAAACGTCCCAGTAATGTGGTGCGGACCGTTCGAAAAGCTGGCCCAGCAAACGTGCGTGCACCGTTTCGGCACTGCTGGTGCTAGTTGTTGCGCTTGTATCGGGAGGTTCATTCTGGTCGAGGCGCGCGCGCAGCGCGCCGGGCGCCACGCGGGCGGGGTTGACCAGCAGCAAGTTGCTGCCCAGCTGCCGGCGCATGTTCAGGATGGAACGATTCTGCTCCAGCCAGTGGGCCAGGGCTTCCCGTGTCGCGGGTGCGCCTTCGCCCGGTCTGCCCGTGTCCAGGCTCCATGGAGCTCGGTAGAACCAAATGACCAGATGGCCGGTGGCGGCAGTGGCCAAGGCTGCAGGAGCGATCCATTGGATCGCGCGCCTATGCCAGAGCTCGTTGCCGACAAAATCGCGGCACTGCGTCTCAGTCATTCCAGAGACTAGAATTCCCATTGTGTCCTCATCGCAATATCATGTCGAGTTGGCCAGAAATCCAGCACGGTCTACCCAAGGGCGATGTCGCTGGCCGGCATGATCGGCGCGTCAAGCGCGATCCCTCATGATACGCGAGCACGAGAGCGATTCTTGGCAGCGCAAAAGCCTGCAGCGGCCCATATGCGTGTCGGAGTCTGTGCGTGCAAGTTGTTGATTCGAGGGTTGAACTTGGCGGTTTTGGCGGCGTTGGTGTCGGATATTGGCTTGCACATTGTCAAGATGCTGGGGCTCGCGGTCACATTCAGGGTTCGCCGACGAGTCAGCAGCGGCCTCCGTCAGGCTGTGGGTAGCATTGACCTGCATGTCGGGAGTATCGGCAATGCGCAGCTTGTGGGCCGGGTGCTGAGTGATGTCCGGTCGGACCCGGTCATGCGCTTCGCCAGCCTATCCGAGTCGGCGAATCGGTGAATGACCCGGAAAATACTGCTGGGATGGAATGACCGCCACTCAGGGGCTGGTGGCGCGCACCGCTTGGGGTCAACGCGCCTCATCTTTGCTTCCGCGGGCGGCGGTATCTGGCAGCTCTGTCGATGTGCCGTTGGACGCTCGGCATCGTGGACAGACCGTCAACCCGTACAGTCGCAGCAAAAGGATGGTCAAGCAGATGCTGGAGAAATTTCTTCACGGGCTACGGGATGAAGTCGCTATGCAAGTCTGTAAATCTTCTTGCCCAATGGTCTTGACAGAGGCATAGCCGATGTTGAGCTGGGAAATCTCTTCGGCGATGCAGGAGGCGGCCGGGCCGGTAGCGCTGCTGCCAGACGCCAGCATGCAATTGGTCGGAGGCGGCGCGGCAGCTGAATGGAAATCCAGCAGCGAGCGTGCTTGCTTCGCATTACAGATGCAGACGCTGGACGGTCTCCTGCCTGCTGGATGGTATGTGTTGGATGGAACGTTGCGGCCAGCTGAGTCGATGACGGCTATGTCATGTCTTTATCCGAGCTATGCCAGCGGCGCTGATGGTGATGCGCGGATTGGATTGCCTGAGCCTGATGCGCAGGGCAGGGTTCGGGCACTCGTGTTGTTCAAGTATGACGTCACGGCTTTGCGCTTCTGTCCGCTACATATGCCGGGATGCTTCCGCCTGCACGATTTCAGCCTGCGCCGGGTGTCGCGCCTGCATGCCCTGCGACAAATGCTTGGTCCCACTGGTCCCGCTGGTCGCAGTCGTGGCGGCCTGTTTTCGCGTTGCCTACGGTTTCTCGCCGGCGTCCTGCATGACGGAATTTCGCTTGCGACCGATGACCTGCATCGCCAGTATCGCCAACGCCTCTTGCCGCCTGAGGCGGACGACTATGCGGGATGGGTTGCGCGTTTCGATACGTTGACTGATTCTCACATGGAGCACTTGCATGCGCGCATGGTAGCGCTTGGCAGGCAGACGCCTCTAATCTCAATCCTCTTGCCGGTCTACCAGACTCCGGAACGTTGGCTGCGACGCTGCATCGACAGTGTCATCGCTCAGGTCTGGCCGCACTGGCAGTTGTGCATCGCCGATGATGCTTCGCCCGATCCGCGGGTGATGGCGGTTTTGGAGGAGTATGCGCAGCGCGACCCGCGCATCTGCGTCACGCGACGACGCGAAAACGGACACATCTCGGCGGCATCCAACAGCGCCCTTGAACTGGCGCGTGGCGAGTATGTCGCGCTCCTCGATCACGATGATGAATTGCGCCCGCATGCACTGTTGGAAGTGGTCGAAACAATCATCGACACACCGGAGATCGGCTTGCTGTATTCCGACGAAGACAAGCTCGACGCGAAGGGTGTGCGCTTCGACCCTTATTTCAAGCCGGACTTCGATCCCGATCTACTGCGTAGCCAGAATTATGTCTGCCATTTCACAACCATTCGGGCTGATCTCGTGCGCGAGGCCGGTGGATTCCGGCAAGGTTTCGAAGGCAGTCAGGACCACGACCTGATCCTGCGATGCACCGAGCACCTGCAATCGTCGCAGGTCAGGCACATTTCCAAGGTGCTGTACCACTGGCGGGCCATCCCTGGATCCACGGCCATGACGCGCGATGCCAAGGATTACGCATCGTCGGCTGGCGCACGCGCGGTCGGCGAGCATCTCGATCGTTGCCATCCTGGTGCCCGCGTGGAAGAGCTTTCGCACGGCCATTACCGCGTGCACTGGCCATTGCCGTGCCCGCCACCGAGGGTCAGCCTGGTCGTTCCGACCCGCGACAAGGTTGAACTGTTGCGGATGTGCATTGACAGCATCTTCGAGCGGACGTCATATCCGGACTTCGAGGTCGTGGTGGTCGACAACCAATCGTCCGAGCCTGAAGCACTTGCCTATTTGCTCGAACTGGACCATCGCGATCGCGTCAGGGTGCTGCGATACGACGCGCCGTTCAACTACTCGGCGATCAACAACTGGGGGGTCGGGCAGTGCGATGGTGCGGTGATCGGCCTGGTCAACAACGACATCGAAGTGATCTCGAATGACTGGCTTGAGGAAATGGTGTCCCAAGCTCTGCGGCCAGAGGTTGGCGCTGTTGGTGCGATGCTTTATTACCCGAACGACACCATCCAGCATGCCGGCGTGGTGCTTGGCGTCCATGGCGTGGCCGCGCACCTCTATGCGGGCATGCCGCGCGGCTATCCCGGCCATGGGGGGCGGGCACGGGTTGCCCAGCAGCTCTCTGCCGTGACAGGTGCATGCCTGGTGGTCCGTCGCAGCGTCTTTGAGCGGGTCGGCGGGCTGGATGAGTCGTTGCAAGTGGCTTTCAACGACATCGACTTCTGCCTTCGGCTGCAAGAAGCCGGATACCGAAACATCTGGACCCCGTTCGCAGAGCTTTATCACCACGAGTCGGCTTCGCGTGGAAGCGAGGACAGCGAGGAGAAGAAGCGGCGGTTCGCGGGCGAGGTGGACCTGATGGTTCGGCGGTGGGGAACGAAACTGCCGAATGATCCAGCTTACAACCCCAACCTGTCACTGGAGAGCCTGCATAGTGAACTGGCGACGCCGCCCCGGCGCGCCATGACAGGGGGCAGGCAAAGACCGGTCGCACCCGACGTGTAACGCCACCGCGTATCGGGGGTTGGTTTTTGCCCTGGGGAAAGCCGCTCATTCCAGGATCCATCTAGAATATGCCTCACACCGCTGATCGTCGTGATCTGAGCGCGATGATTGAGCCATCCAGCCCGCCAATTTGGCTTGCGTGAAAATCAGACCGGAGTTGACTCATGAAACAGTTTTTTCTTGCCATAGCCGTAGTGACTGTCCTGGCCGCTTGTGGCCCTAAGCAGGAGGTCGCCCAGAAGGGCGCTGAAACCGCTGACGAGTCATCTACGTCCGCACCGGTACCCGCCACCCAGCCCGCGCCTGCCGGCGAGGCAAAAGGCATCGACGTGCTCACGGAATTGGGATTCAAGCCCGACTTCGCGTACGCAGTCGTCTATGACATCGTCGACAAGAACAAGGAAGGGGTGAATCGCCACCGCGTGCTGCTTGAGGCCCTTGAAGGCGACATCAAGACCGCGATGTCGAGTGCGCAAGCTACGCTCGCAACGGCAGGCTATGAACAATCCAAAGAAACTGAAAGCAATGGCCGTTACGATGCGGTGTTTACCAAGCAAGGATTTCCTACGCTCGTATTCATGGCTCAGACGCCTGAGCGTGGGCCTGCACTGAAGGACCCGAGTGCGGTAGGAACGATCCACATCATGTGGAATTTCTACTGATCTCGCATTGCAAACGTGATTCGTCGGATATGTCGATCCAGATCATTGTCCGGTGAAAGTTGTGTTCGTCGCCATGGCTCAAGGCCATGGCGATCAGTTATCGATCGGTCCCGTGAATGCCAGTTTGGCCGATCAGGCGGAATAGGCGCACGCCGCTGTCTCCGGGTGCACTGAGTGGAGACAGGCACCGCAGGTCTTCAGCAGGAGCCTGGATGGTATAGGCGACATGCGTTATTCCCAGGCTCTGCAGGATAGGGCTGCAGATGTCGATTGCGATGCGATACTGGTCAGGATGGATAAGTTCGAACCGCGGCGCCTGGATTCCGGGCTCTGACGAGACGCTGATCGTGGAGTATCGATTCCACACCCGGGCATAACGATTTTGCGGGTCGAGCTGATCCAGCATCGACCTGTCCGGTAGGTAATGGGTGCCTCCAAGCACGTTCAAACCCATTGCCTTCAGGCCTTGGGCGAAAAAATTATCGCCTATTGCTACCCAACGATCGCCCGGCGCTCCTCCCTGCTTTTTCGCGGCCTGAAGAATTGGTTTTTCGGTGATCGAGGACAATCCGCTCGTCAATGGATTGACGCTGATCGTGGGCAGGGCAAGTATCGCCACGCCAGCGGCGACGAATGCGGTGCTGCCGCGTGCAATGCCAAGTGCGATCAGCGCTGAAACCAGCGTTCCAAGCGCAATCACCTGCCAGTTGAAGAACGATGCATCCACTTGCCTGAGGCGCCATCCCAGCCAGGCCACGGCGAGGGCGATCAGCGGGATGGTGACCCAGCTGGCTCGACGAGCGATCCCGGAGAGTGGCGACGTTTGCATTCGTGCAAGCAAAACCGTGCACAAGAGGACGGAGCCAACCCCCAGTGCCATGATCGCCCGCTTGGGAGTGACCGAGCCCCAGCCAGCCAGCTGCAGGATATGGTTGATCGGCTCCGGCAACCTGATGGCAATCCATGCGAATGCCAGTGCACAGAATCCGGTGATGAACGTCGGCAATGCATTCCTGGGCTGGAGCCATCTGCCCAAGGGGATGAGGAGGAGGACAAGGGGAAGCATGATCAGGAATCCACTGGCCTCGCTGGCGTTGTAGCTCAATGGCAGTCGAGGAAACTGACTCTCACCGAGCCGAAACGCTTCAAAGAAGCCATCCATGAGCTTGGCAATCGGCACCCCCCCGCTCGACGAAACCCGTTGTCCCGGGTATGCCGTACTCAGCATCGCCTCTATCGCACTGGACGCTGCCTGGAAAAATCGGAAACCGTAGGCCGCTATGGCTACGAGCGCCGCAAGGAGCGCCATAAAGCGGAACCATTTGCCTTGAATGATTTTTCTGAAGCCCCCCGCCTCCAGGCCATATCCCACGATGATGGCGGCCGCCAGATATCCAAGGCTGACGATGAAAGGCGGGTATAGGCTCAGCGCCAGATTCGTGGCCGCGTAAGCAATCAACGCGGCACCGATGCCAATCATCAGGCGTTTGGTGGAGAACAGGGCGTAAAGCGCGCCGGTCGTACCCAGCGCGAACGCCGTCATGATTTCAGGCAGTGTGCTCGAGAACCACCACTGCGTGTAGGAGGAAAAGTACACCCAGAGCGTGCCGATGATCGCTGCCGACAGGTTGCCTCGCGTCAGTATGAGCAAGAGCCAAAGGAACGAAAACGCCAAACCGAAGCTCTTGTATGACCAGAACCAGGAGTATCCACGTTCGATGTCGAGAAACCGAAAGCCAGCGTACTTGAGATTGGGCAGGCCTATCGGGTCCGAGATGGGCACCGAGGCGATCAGCGGGGCCGTGGCGCCACCGACGTTTTGGTTCTCGCTCGGACTCCCCGCGAGCACCTGATTCAGGACCCAGGGGGTATGCACTTTCCACTCGTCCGACCTGATCAGGCGCGGCGAGCCGAGATCGATGGCCTGCTCGACTGGGGCTTGCGGATAAACGTTTTCCCACACCTCGATCGAGGACTGGTTCAATTTCAGGCCCACGAACACCAAGGCGGCTATCGCGATGAGTGCGAACGTGGCGAGGATGGGGCGAGTGAACTCCAACAACTCGTCGCCAAGGCGATTTCCCTGCGTCGAATGGGGCGCGCGGCCAATGCCGGGCCAAACGGCTCGTACCCGAGAAAAGCCGACCCAAGCCCCCATCAGGACCAGCGAAGCAGCCAATGCGAGGAGCAAACGCCGCAAGGCTGTCAGTCCTGGATGTGATCCACTGACTGCTCTGTGCAGGAAGAATTCTAAGTACGGGTCGCCGCCAACCGATCGTACGAGCAGCTCGCCCCTTGGGCCGAGCTCCAAGCGAGCTTGGTTGACGCGACCACGCGCGTCGAACAGCGCTCGGCCATCGAACTTTTGGACTCCATCGGCGTCGTGGATTTCAATCGAGTATATGGTTGCCTCGCCTTGTCGCGTTGCAGGATCGATGCGGATGCGATCGATCCGCTTGTCGAAGGGCAGCTCGATCCTATAGTCGTGTGCCTTGCCGTCGTCAGTGATGACGAACGCGGCACTATCCTGCGCGGTGAACCCCGCGTCATGGCTGCGGTAGAAAACTTCGCCCTTTTCGCCGCCATTGGCGCTCATATTCAGGTGCACGCCCACAAGCGTGCGAGGTAGGCCGTAAAGGCACATTCCTACGAAGATCACCAGTGCAATGAGGCCCGCCTGCAGCCCTCGGTTTCGAAAACGCACCGGGGTTCGGATGGGCTGCGTCGAGGCCGATTCGTCAAGGCTCATGGCTTTTTCCCCCGTTCGGCCCTGGAACGCGCTCTGGATCCATCGAGTCCAATTTCTGCTCTGACAATCATTTGCGTGCCATGGGAGGTGTAGCGGTGACCACGCTCAACACCCGAGGTGCCGATGCAATGTGCGCAATCACGACTAGAGTTCTACAAGTCCGACGTTCTAGGTGTTGGCTGTCAGTCGACTTCCCTGAAGGGTGTCCCGGCGGTGAATCGGGCGGCGCGGGACTGACGCGATGTCGTAGCTCAGGAAGGCGAGAATGAACTGCAAGCCGACGAGCATCGGCAGCGCGGCCAGCATTACCGTGCCTGCCGGAGTGGGATCACCGGTATGGGCGGACTGGAACCAGCTGGCGGTGCCGTATGCCAGGCCGGCAATCATCAGCGCGCTACCCGCCACCAGCTCCAGCGATGCGAGCGACATGTCGCGCAGGAAGAAGTTGTAGAAGATGCGCTTGAAGAAGTTGCGCGCGTGCTTCGCGGCGAAGTCAAACAGGACTTGGCCCACCTTGAGGTTGCTGATCTCGTCCTCGTAACGTGCGTCCATCGGGATGTCGAACACGACCGCACGCAGCGTGTTGAGGCGAAACAGAATGTCCGATTCAAAGAAATAGCGCTGGCTGATTCGCTCGAGGGGCAGTCTTCGCGCGACATCGGAATGGATGGCCGTATAGCCATTGGTTGGGTCGAAGATATCCCAGTAACCCGTCGAGAGCTTGGAGAACAACGAAAGCGCGGCGTTGCCTATGATTCGAACAATGGGCATTCGATCGATGTTCTCCAGGTCGAAGAACCGGTTGCCCTTTGTGTAGTCGGCTTGTCCCCGCAGAATGGGCTCGACAAAGACCGGCAGCAATGCAGGATCCATCTGTCCATCGCCATCAATCTTGACGATGACATCCGCGCCGCCGGCCATTGCCTCGGCGTAGCCACGCATAACCGCGCCACCAACACCCAGGTTCTTGGCGTTGAAGTGAACATGCACCCTGGGATCCGAGCAGGACTGTTGCACGAATCGCCCGGTCTGCTCGGGGCAGGCGTCATCGACCACGTAGATGGACGTTACTTCGCGCGGCATTGCGGCGATCACTGCCGACACCTGCGCCTTGGCGCGATAGCAGGGAATGACCACGGCGATGTGCGGCGGTTGCTCCATCGTGCTCATCAGGTCGGGACAGCCACGCTCCGGCGATCGAACACCGCCTGAAGCTCGAGATGGGTGAAGAATCTGCTCACTTGCGCGATGTTGATTGGGAAGTGGCGGGTTGAAGTCAACGAGAAGCCGGTCGTACCTGTCACCGAAGGGGCTGACAACATTGCTGCATCGATAAACGTGCGATGGGTAGCATCGGATGCGAAGCCTCGGCGGCCGGGAACGATCACAAGAACGCGCTGGATCCCCAGGCGGCTGCATGCCTCCAGCAAGCGCGTGAGCTTGTCCATGGGTTCGTCCAGATGCTCGAGCACGTGGCTGACCACGAGCGACTGCAGGTCCGTGCGTCCGTGGAGCGGACCCAGTGACCAGGCGTCTGATTCCCCATCGTAGACGTGCGCTTCGAGTCCGCGGCGATGGCAGTGCGCCACTGAGGCGGGGTTGATGTCCAGGCCGATGGAACCGTCGGGAAGGCGGAAAAGGAGTTCGCCGACACCGCAGCCAAGGTCCACCGTGGGACCTTTGAGCTGCGATGCCGCCGATTGGAGGTAGATCCTGCGCACCGCCTTGCGGAACCCGCTTCGTTCAAGCTGATAGCGCGTGTAATCCTCTCCATACTCGCCCATGCTCATGCCCCGGATCAGTGGCTGGATGCCGAAGTGACCAAGGCGACCCCGGCCGAAATGAGAACGAACCCCAACCATTGCCAAGCCGTGAGTCGTTCGCCGTAGAAGCACCATCCGGCCAACGCCATCAGCAGGTACAAGGTCGAACCGGACAATGCGAAGGCGATCGACAACTTCGCCTTGGACAGAACGAAGAGCCACGCAACATACCCCAGGACCTGAAGGCAAAGGGCGGCAATGACCAGCGGCGACACGGCCGCTCCGAAGAGAAAGTCGATCGGGCCGGAGGCGAGCAAAGGCTTGAGCGTGTCGACCGCACGTTTCAGGATGAGCTGGCCGCCGATGGTGCACAACACGGTGACAAGGATGAGCAAATACGTTGTCATGAGGGGAGGGTCTGGTTGCTGCGGTAGGAAGCGCGATACGCGAAGGAGAGGAGGTCCGCGATCGGTCGTGGCCAAAGGCGCCTGAACATCATCGCGTCCTCGCGATGCCTGTATCCGGCTTCTATTGCAGAAGTCGTCTCGCTGTCCGGATGGACGCGATGCTGCATAAGCGGTTCACGCAGATAGACGAAGGTTCCCGCGCGCTGGGCCAGTTTCAGCCACGCATCCCAATCCAGGTCCACTTTGAGGTTGACGTCGAACCGCAGTGCGGTTTTGAGGTCGATCGTCGCAGAAGGGCACGGGATCGCGCATCCAAATCGCAGGGAATTGATCTTGAAGAATCGCGATGATGCGTGGTCTGAACCCAGAAAAGCCAGCTCCAGCAGTAGGCGCTTGATCCCCAGCAATGGAGATCTGGGGCGTTGTCCGGTGCCTTCGATCTCGCGGTAATCGGTGAACACGAGGGCTGCATCGGGGTGGCTCGAAAGCGCTTGGCGTGTGCGCCTCACGAAGTCTGGCAGATAGACGTCGTCCTGGTGGGCGAGGGTCACCCAGCGGCTGGGGGCGGATTCGAGGGCGAAATTCCAGTCTGCTCCAATGCCGCGTCCGGGTGCCGGGTTCTCAGCGACCTTGGCGCCATACCGCCTGGCAAGTCCGGCGATATGCGCATTCGGGGTGGATGTCGCGACGACCATCGGGCTCTGGTCCACCTGCGCTGCCAGTGATCTCAGGCAAGCTTCCAAGTGCGGCGATTCGCCATAGGCCGGGACCACGAAGCAATGATCGGAAGCGGAGGTCATCGTCCACTTTCACTGGCATGTCGCATGTTGTCCCCTTGTTGCAGAAAGCGCATCAGCTTCAGAGCGCTGCTTCCAACTCCGGCAGTACCTTGAACAGATCCCCCACCAGCCCGATGTCCGCGATCTCGAAGATCGCCGCCTCGGCATCCTTGTTGATCGCCACGATGGTGCCGGCGTCCTTGATGCCGGTCAGGTGCTGGATCGCGCCGCTGATGCCGATGGCGACGTAAAGGTCCGGGGCGATGATCTTGCCGGTCTGG
>Ga0307414_10000881_pt1 | contig 15354 bp, 14 predicted proteins | sample DK1Ometagenome_FD_203804 | JGI IMG/M metagenome (GOLD analysis project Ga0307414, IMG submission 203804) | Maize rhizosphere microbial communities from greenhouse at UC Davis, California, United States - DK15-O-3 | ecosystem: Host-associated > Plants > Roots > Rhizosphere > Soil | place: USA... | reverse complement strand
ACTTCTTGAAATAACCGAAGTGACAGAAAATTATCCATTTTACTTAATCAAATGTGGGAAAAGAACATCATCATGACGGAGAAGAAGAACAACTACCCGCTAATATCGCATTGTCAATAGTTCAATTGCTTGAATACTTTTCAGAAATGGTAGATTGAACTCAATATATAAACGTCATTTTGTTTTAATTTTATTTCTATGCTTTAGTCCAAAATTAATTAAAGCATTGACAACTTCTTCCGTTTCTTTGGCATGTGCGGTAAGCGCATAAGAAACGGTAACAGGTTTGGTGTTATTAACCGTTCGAGTAATCAGCAGATTATCTTCCAGTTCCTGTAGCTGTTTGGATAGAACTTTGGGAGTTATTCCCAGAGCCATTTCTTGCAAATCTTTAAACCTCATTGTGCCGTAGTTCTGTAAATTATGCAGGATACAAAATTTCCATTTGCCACTCAACAGTTCAATACCATCTTTTAATGCCAAAATACTTTCTTTATTGATGTCACATCTCTTGTTGCTCATAAAATAGTTACTTTCCTAAAGGTAATGAATAGCAAATATAAATTGAATATCCGATAGTTTTGTCGTCAGAAATAAAAAAATAATTCATTATGAAAGTAACAGTAATCGCAAACATTTCGGCTAACGGCAGAATTTTGATAGCCGATAACCCGCATCACCAGCTGCCACCTGAAGCAATGGAATTTTACGTACAATTTGTAAGACAGGTTGGAAACGTTGTGATAGGATTAAAAACCTTTGAAAATTTTCTAAAATTCCCAAAGGAAGTAAAAGAACTTTTTAATGGAATAGAAATCATCATATTGTCTGATAATCCTTATACTACTGATGGCTACAAGACTGTGGGAAGTCCAGAAGAGGCTGTTGGATATATGTTTAGAAAGGGTGTGCAGGAAATTGCCATTGGAGGCGGAGCAGGTACTTTCAATGCATTTATAGACAAAGATTTGGTTACAGATATTTATTTTAACATCAACCCAATAATCACTGGAGCTGGAGCTATTTTAGGAAACAACAAAGAATTAAATTCAAAATTCAAGTACGAAGAACATAAAATTAAAAATGGTTTTGTTCAACTACATCTAGCTAAAGAAGGGATAAAAACAAACCTATAGCATTGGTAAACAAGAACTAAATATCGATCTCAGAATTGTTATTTGTAATAGCAAGAAATGAGTTTAAAGAAATTGTGAAAACGATAGATGGACATTAGCTATTTGCATATCTGTTTATTGTTTGAATGATAGTGAGGGTTACTATTTTTGAGAGTATCCTTGTTTTGAAACCTTAAAAACTTTTCAACGGATACAGCTTTTTCCTGAAAACTTTAAAATAAAGCTAGGATCTCTAGTAAATAAATCTCAAGAGTTATAATTCTTAAGAAACATCGGCTTTTTATAATGTCAATTTTTTTTAGGACGGCGGTGGTGCAAAATCAAAAAAAATAAAACCTTACAGTGATGTAACTGTAAGGCTCAGAATTCTTTGCGCAAACCTCATTTTATGTGTAGGTGGACTTATTCCATTGTCTTCTATTTATGCATAGAATAAGGAGGTGATCATTTGACCGTCAACAAATATTTATTTGTTATCCAAAGACTTACTAAGTATTCTTTTTGTCAGCTCAGGGAAGCGTATTACGGCAGCAATCCAAATAAGTACTTCGAAGAAAGAAGGAAATAAGATCCCCTGTCCATGCTGTAAATGTGTTGCGATAGCGCCACCCAAATAGGACGACAATAATAAAAGTCCTAAAATTGCTGTTCTGGGATATAAAAATAGGACTACAGAAATTACTTCTATCATTCCCAGTACAATATATTGATTCGGTGATATTCCGAAACTTAATGCCATTTCTTTTGCGTGTTCAGTAGAAATTATCTTATCAATTGCAGATGCGATTAACATTATCCCAGCTAAGCCACTTAATACCCAGCCAATTATATTTTTTGTTTTCGTGTTCATATTTCAATTCTCTTAAATGATTGTTGATCAAAGCGCCATTCCTCCATCTATAAAAAATTCCGCTCCCGTAATGAATGATGCAGAACTGTTATCAGCCAAGTAAATGACCATTTTTGCAACATCTTCCGGTACACCCATTTTCCCTAAAGGCACTTGGCCAATTATTTGTGTTTTAATTGCCTCTAGAGTTGCTTCATCCATTCCGAACTTAGACTGCATTTCTGTTTGGGTAGGTCCAGGACTAATCATGTTTACCCTGATGTTTTTGGGGGCTAATTCTTTTGCTGCAATTTTGGCAATGTGAAGCAACGCGGACTTGCTTGCGGAATAAGCCGAACTGTTAGGCATTGTCATAGCCGTGTTGCCCGACGTGAGAATTATTACAGACGCTCCGTCATTCAAGAGTGGAATGAATTTTTGAAAAGTAAAGAAAGTTCCTTTGACATTGGTATTGAAGATGGTATCAAATTCATGTTCAGATGTGTGTTCAATGGGCGAAAAAAAAGCAACTCCTGCATTGAGAAATAAAACATCTACTTTACCGTAATTATTTTTTACTTCTTCTGCTAATCTGTCAATATCCGACATAACAGCTTGATTGGCAAGGATTGATTGTACACCTATTTTTTCGCCTGCTTGCTTCAGAGCATCTTCTCTTTTTCCTGTAATTAATACCCGGGCATTTAAATCTGAAAATGCTTTGGCTGTGGCATAACCGATTCCACTATTACCACCAGTGATTATTACTACTTTGTTTTTTAAATTGCTCATACTATTAACTTTTTTAGTTCTGTGCAAAGTTAGATCAGAATGGTGTACATTTGTAACCAATTACATATTTGATAGTAGTTACATAAATGTAAGTATATGAAAAGTAACCATACACAGAAGAATTGCAGTAATGTGCATTTGGCTATTCAGGACACGCTCTATGTCGTAAGCGGTAAATGGAAGCTGGTTATCCTCGCGATTTTAGTGAATGACGGAAAAATGCGTTTTGGTGAATTATCAAGGCACGCTGGTATCAGTCCCCGCATTTTGTCAAAAGAACTCCAAGAGATGGAAATGAATAAACTGGTTTCCCGGACTGTAATGGATACAAAACCTGTTACGGTAGAATATGCAGCAACAGAATATGCTGATAGCTTAAAGGAAGTAATTGATGCGATGATCAAATGGGGACAAAGCCATAGAGAAGCTATAAAAGGAAGTTGACATCATAGTTTTTTCGGGAACAGCATTATGAGCGCTCCTTATATCGGCAATCATACCGATTCAAGTCCAGCAAAATGGAATGTCACTGATCATTAAGGCAAATACATTTTTATTACGGGTGGGCGTATGTATTGAACGGCGCTAATTCTATAATAAAATTGAATGTAAAATAGGCTTAAATGTTGCGAATTACCGAGCGTACTTTCACGAGCAATAATTAGAAGGAATCACATGAATGTTGATTCCTTTTTTTTTTTACACATTTAGGGAAAGGCCAATTTATGTAGTTGAAGTAGGATTATTATTTCATTTTTTTATTTCCAACGTATTTTCAAGGATAATCTTTATTTTATTGAGAAATAATAACTTGGTAGTGAGCAAACATATTTCAGGGAAAAGCAGATGTTGAGTTTATTCATACGAATCCCGGTTTAGTATCGGCGAATAATAAACATCCTGTGTTACTGATTTTTAGAAAAAAAATATATTGTATATTTAATTTTATATCTCAACGTGGAGAGATGTAATTTAAAGGGAAAACGACTGTGTGGGGGTTATTCACTTTAAAAAATTACCATGAAGCACTTATATAAAAATATTCTATTATCAGTTGAACAAGAGGAGAAGAAGGTAGGACAAGGTACGAAAAGCACCATTGAAGCAGCATATCATATGGTTTCTTTTCTTCGCAAATTTTTGAGCGATCTTAAAACACAAATTGTTAAGAACGGTTTTGCCACTGTCGATGACGAAATAGCCTTTTTTAAGGATGTCAAGCCTGAGATTTTGGGAAAGTTGATGTATTATAATAAGCTTATCCGTCTGGAGGTTATTAGCCCCGAACGGTACGAATTGATTCAAGCTTATTATAACGATCAGATCAAGCTTTTACATAAGGAGTATAAAAAGAATTTAGAGAGTTCAGATTTTTACTGGTATTATCGTTCTGGCCGAAGCGATAAGGATAATTCATATTTTAGACTGGGCAATATCAATTTCTTCGATGGTGTAGATAGCTTTTTCTTTGAAGTTGATATCGAATTTTCAACGTATTACGACTATAAAGCCGCTCAGATTATAGCAATGGACCTTCTTTGTTCCCATTTCTTGTCAATAATTAATCAGAAAGAAAGCACTTATACTACTGTTTCTTCTACAAATGACAGTGGTGCTTTTTCGTGGACAGATTCAAAGAACGCATTGATTGAACTTATTTATGCACTACATGCGGCAGGTAGTGTGTCTAATGGAAGAGCAGGTCTGCGAAAACTGAGCAAACTATTTGAGGAACTTTTTGAAGTTAATCTGGGAGACATCCATCATGCGTTTCATCAGATGAAGTTTCGGGCAGGTGAAAAGACGAGTTATCTACTTTTTCTAAAAAGTTCATTGGAACAATATATGGATAGAGAACTGTGAGCTACATGCCGACTCTCTTTCGGTAGACAGGTAATCAAATCGATGGCCTGTTTTTTTTTGCCAAATATTTATCCCAACTCATCTGATAAGCGAAACTTTATTCACAAACTTAAGTATTTTCAAAATTACACACATGCATTCGTTATGTTCTATCCTTTAGTATGTACCAATATAGTAGTCATCAGATACCAATGTTTATTACTCCACATTTAAATAAAAAAGATAAAAAAAAGTTCAATTCTCTTGGTATATCCTTGCTATAACCTTGTACGATTTAGTGGAAAATCAAGGCCAATTTTGGTATGTAAATCAAATGTAAAAGGCTATGAATATAGATCGAAGTGAATTCCTTGCATGGATGGATCGTATCATGAAGCGATTTGACATCCTCGCAGGGGATCTTGAAATCCGGGACAAAAAAAGGTTAAGTATTGACGGCGAAGAGCTGCTCGACAATCAAGATGTTCTCCAAATGTTAAAGATTACTTACCGCTGCCTACAGCGCTACCGTACGATAGGCAGAATTAAATTTTTTACGATAAGTGGTAAGATCTACTACAAAAGTTCCGATGTGCAGCAATTTATTAGGGACAGTTATCATGGCGGAAGGTATAGGCAAAAATAGGATCTTAAAGGAAGAAATATAAAACTGAGCCTTTCCCCAATCTACTTTCGGACAATCTTAAAACATTTTATTATGAATGAACAAGCAATAACTGACGAAAAGGTCGCAAAAGCGCTGGAGCCGCTATCCGATATTCTATTGGTTCTTGACAAAGTTAAGAATAGAATAGAAGCGGTAAAAGGAGTTGATAAGGATGGAAAACTGGAGACCGGTGAACCCAAACAGAAAAATTTGCTGGACTTTATGCGCGTTGACAAAAGCGATATTTTCAGCAATTTCTTCTCCAATTTCTGGCGAAAACTAAATGATCCTACAGGTTACAAGTTTTTTAAAATTTCGGATATCGATATGGAAGCCGTGGCGAAAAAACTGCAGTCCGCACTTGATAACCCTACACCGGAAGGAAATAAACTTCTGGACGCATTGGAGGTGAAACATGACAACAAACAAAAAAAGCAAGATATGGAAACGAAACCAGAAGTACAGCAAGGAAAGGCAAACGAAGATACCAAGCCAGCGTATCGCTATAATGTAGATGACATTGACTGGAACACAGCGCATAAATTTGGTTTGAACAGGGAGCTGTTAGAAAAAAATGGGCAATTGGACAAACTGTTAAAAGGGTACAAATCAGATACGATATTTAAAATTGAAGGAAATTTTGAAGGGCTGGCATTAAAAGGTGATGCGCGTCTTTCATTACGACAAGTCGATAATAAAATCGTTATCCTGACACATGGAATACGACATAAAGCTCCTTTGGAATCCCCTTTTTACGGTCACAAATTTACGCGGGAAGATAAGGAGAACCTGATAAAAACAGGAAATATGGGCCGGGTTACTGAACTGACCAATACACAAGGAGTTACGGTAAAGTCACTGATCAGTTTGGATAAATACACCAAGGAGCCTGTTTCATACCCGCTTGAATGGATTAAAATCAATGATAAGTTTGGTGGAGTGAAATTAAGTAAGGATCAAAAGCAGGAACTTATGGAGGGAAAGCCTGTACTTGTTGAAGGGATGGTTAACACAAAAACTGGCGAACTATTTAGTCAAACCTTACAGTTTAGTGCAGATGACAGAAAAATAGTATTCGCCAGTAATAAAGAAACCTTGAGTAACGAACAGCAGTTAACACGGATAATTCCTTCTGTATTCAGAGATCGCCATCTAAGCGACAAAGAGCAGGAACTATTAAAAGAGGGTAAGGCTATTCATCTGGAGGATCTTGTCAATAAGGATCAGAACAGGTTATATTCAGGTTACGCTTTTTATAATGAACAAAAAGGAAAGGTTGATTTTTCCTTCCAGAAACCACAATTGGAAAACCAGCTGGAGCAGGTTTTGGGTAAAACACAGGAAGACAGGAAGCAGCGACAGGCTCCGGCGCAAAATGAGACATCGAAGCAGGCAGCACGTAATACTCTAACGGCAAATGCCCAGGAGAAGAAGACGCCGTCGAGTCGACCTAAACTTCATTAAAGGAGATCGTCATGAAAGCAATTATAGCAGAGAAGCCCTCGGTAGCGCATGAGCTAGGCAGAATTGTGGGTGCAATAGAAAGGAAGGACGGCTACTTTATTGGCGATGATTTTATGGTCACTTGGGCTTTTGGCCATCTTGTGGGACTAGCAATGCCAGAAGATTATGGAATTAGGGGATTCAACAGGGAATCCCTTCCCATAATTCCAGCTGATTTTATGCTTACCTGTAGAAAAGTGAAGGCTGGTAAGGGATATATTGAGGATGAAGGTTCAAAGCGGCAACTGGAAGTTATTGGCGGCGTTTTTGAGAAGTGTGACAGCATTATTGTTGCTACGGACGCAGGTCGGGAAGGCGAAGTGATTTTCAGATACATCTACGAATATTTGGGCTGCCGCAAACCATTTGAGCGGCTTTGGATCAGCAGTTTGACGGAGAAAGCAATTATTAATGGATTAAATAATTTAAAGAAGGGGGCGGATTTTGATGGTCTTTACGATGCAGGACGGGAGCGGTCACAGGCTGACTGGCTGATCGGGATCAATGCAACCCAAGCGTTGACTATCAGTTTAGAAGATGGTTTATATTCTTTAGGACGTGTGCAGACACCGACTTTATCCCTGATCTGCAAGCGGTTTATAGATCATACATCATTTGAAATTAAAGACTATTACCAGATTGAGTTGGCGCATCAAAAAGAGGGCATTATTTTCAAGAGTTTATCGGTTGATAAGTGGGAAGATCGGGCGAAAGCGGAATCAGCAGTAAGATCTATTGAGCGTTCTGGTACGGTACATGTGTTCGAAGTTGAAAAGAAATCCAGTTTGGTGCAGGCTCCTTTACTTTTTGATCTGACAGGACTACAAAAAGAAGCTAACAAAAAGCTTGGATTTTCTGCGGAAAAGACAATGGAAATAGCCCAAAACTTATATGAAAAAAAGTTTATAACCTATCCCCGTACAGGGTCAAAGTACATCCCGGAGGATGTTTGGAGCGAAATTCCCAATCTTATTATCGCTTTAGGAGCTGCCACCGCTTTTAAGGAAAAAGTTGGAAAGGTTAAATGGGAAAGGTATAACAAGCATATCGTGAATGATTTGAAAGTAACTGATCATCATGGAATTTTAATCACGGAGCATATACCCACCATGTTAAGCGCTCACGAAAGTACACTCTATGATATGATCGCTTGCCGGCTTCTGGAAGCCATTTCGCCAGCCTGCCATAGGGAGATTACATCGGCAACGTTAGAGATCCTTCACTACAATTTTGTCATTAAAGCAATAAGGATTACTTCTGCGGGATGGAAGCAGATCAATGGGAATTTTAATGAAGAGGAGGATGATGTTATTTTTGATCTTCCAGAACTCCAAAAGGGTAGCAATCTAACGATAACTGATACAAAACTTCTTACCAAAAAGACAAAGGCACCAGCATTGTATACGGAGGCAGAACTTCTGTCAGCAATGGAAAATGCCGGAAATAGCATTGAGGACAGTGAAGAGAGAAAGGCACTTAAAAGTATTGGCATAGGAACGCCAGCGACCCGTGCTTCGGTGATTGAAACGCTTTTGGACCGGGATTATATCCTTAGGGATCAGAAATCAATCATTCCGACCGAGAAAGGACTCCTTGTTTATCAGATTGTAGCGGATAAGAAGATAGCTGATCTGGCAATGACAGCACAATGGGAGCTTGCCTTTGAAAAGATACAGCATAACGAAATGGATGCAGCGGAATTCCATGCAGAACTTGAATCGCTGACAAAAGAGATTACAACGGAACTGTTGACCAAAAGAAAATCAGATGGTGGACAATTTGATCTACGCTGTCCAAAATGTCATAGCAAAGCACATCTGCGCGAAAAGGTAATTAAATGCAGCAATGATGAATGTGGGTGGATACTATTTCGTAAGGTGTGTGGCGTACAGCTAGCCTATAAACATATAGAAGCTTTGCTGGCGAAGAAGCGAACTCCGCTTATTCGCAATATGGTCGGCCGGAGTGGAAAGTCGTTTGATGCCTTTATTGTGTTATCGCAAGATGGTACTACCTCTTTTGAATTTGAACAGAGAAAGAAACGCCAGTTCAGATAGTTTTCATGATGTGATTTGGTGTGAAGCCTGAGATCCGATGTGATTTCAGGCTTCTTTTTTTGCTTCATTTTCAATTAGGAAAATGGTGGACATTCAAGGCTGTAATAGCTTCTAAACCGCTTTGCGCGTGCTTCTATGGCTAGGTTTACCTGACTAGTAAATAATTGACACCATGAAAAAAGAGCAAAAGGATTATTCCTACTATCAATTAAAATTACAAGAGCATATAGAAGCCAGTTTCCCTGAGAAATTAGATGATTCCAAATTTATCAGCCAACGTGCACGATGGGCAGCCAACGCCTATGAAGGAGCTTTCAGGTCAGGTAACCATGTCAATAAATGCGATGAAATAGCCGATTATATCCTTTATGAGGGGCTACACTTTTCAAAATTCACGACGCTATTTGAAGTGCTGACATATGAGTTTAGCGATCTGCTGTTTGATTTTGAATTCAGGGATTTTGCATTAAAAATACTTCCTAGCTGCGAAGAGGTTTTTGGAAAGTACGATCTGACAGATGATTTTGCATATACAAATGATTATGACCTGTTATACAGCGAACTGACAGGTTTTATTTCAATATGGATCGAGCAACATGGCATTCAATAAGAGGCAGCATCTACAGCAGAATATTGATGCCCCAAAGATTGCTTTCACGGTCGAAACGGAGCAACGCAAACCAACAAGGGACGAACAGGAGCTTTTGTCCACTATATGCAGGTTGTGGTGGATTAAAATGTGTATTTAAACCAGCAGAAGCAGCTGACGATAGCGGTTGTAAAATTATATATTACTAAACTTTTCAAAGACCGCTTAGTTGGTAAATAGAAGCCCCCTCAAAGTATACATGAAGGGGCTTGTTTTTAGCCTTTAGAAGCTTCCAAAGATGTTTTTCTAAACTCCTTAAAAAGTTTCTCTAGTTCAAGAGATGATTTACGTGCTCTTGTTCCTGCTGCCTTGTTTCCTTTTTCAGCTTGTAATTCCGCATCCGTTTTGAATGCCTCTATTCCGGCATTGATTTTTTCGATCAGTTCTTTCATGTTAAATAGAATAATTTATCAGGGCAAAAATAAGCTTTTATTGAATTGGAACAAAAATCTCATTTGCTGGTTTTTCGAACAGAAAAATTAGTCCTGTCGGATCAAATGGGTGAGATTAGGATCATCCTATATCAGCGACATTTCTTTTTCAATAATGTTGGCCACATCCAATTTAATCTTCTCAAGATGGAAATGTTGAAGTTGATGTAGAGAAATCCACGCAATCATATCAATTCAAAATTTAAAAATATGTTTTTTTATAGAGTAATCTGTATAGTATCGTAAAGATCCGGCTACGGTTATTGAAGTAGTGATCATCGCGAAATTCTTATACCTTGCTTTTTGTCTTTATCTGCGGAGAGTTTAAGTACCGGAGATTTTCCATCCAAGGAATCTGGTAGCTCCCTAAACAATTTTCCTTTACTGATAGAATAACAAAGAGAACCAGATGTATAATCTTTTCCCGCAAGTATACGTAGCTTTTTGAGATTATCGATTTCAAAACCATCAATCTTATCAGGGATACTATTGATATTTTTGTGTAATTGTTTGCAAAGTAAATTCAGTTCTCTTTGATCATTTGAGCCTAGGGCTTTAACAATGTTTTCGATCTGCCGGGAATTTGCCGGCAGGACAGAAAGGTATGCGTTTTGAGGAAATAGTGAAATAATATTTTTGTTAGAAATGGTAATGTTAGAAGGGTCAAAAACACAGTATTCAATTTTATCCCTGGAGATACCTGATATGATGTGATCATAACCACGTTCTTTAAATTCACTAAGCGTATCTTCGGAGTTAAAGGCTTCCATAAAATCCATATATTCTCCGAGGCTAATACTTTCATCAATAAATTCCAAAGCCTCATCAGGGTCTGCAATATTTTCTTCAAATATTATATTGACAATATCAGGAGCTTGATCTGCGCAATTGAACACATCATGTATATTCAGAGACTTTTGTAAGCTCACTTTACACTCTAAAACCTTATCCCCGAAAAGTTGGGCTATACCGATCTCTTCGGTGAAATATATGCCCCGGTGGCAATTATCCCTTTGGGTATTTTGCCCTAGATATGCTAAGGAAAATTCATTAAAATCACTGTTAGTACCATGGTATAGGGTGTAAATGGTAGGTTGGCTAATTGCTGAATCCATATTTAGTCAATTTTTTATTAAATTAAAATGGTGTACCCATCGGACAATTTTATTTCAACTTTGAGACAAGACTTCTGTAGTATCGCACATCAGTTTGCAGATTGTTGTGTTTACTAAGCATGTTTCATTGTTATCAAATCATTCTCGACGAGTCAAATGTGCTAATTCGGGATCGTTTTCGATTCTAGTGAGCTCGTTTGAAATTATAATCGAAACATCCAGTTTTATACGGCGGTAATTTTCATCAATTTCTTTCTCCATGATATCTTCACCAGTTTCAGAAAGAAAGGAGCGAATTTGTGGAATAGGTTTATAATTTTTGGTTTCCTTGGCAACTTTCTCATTATCTACCACGATCTGCGCATGGAATATCTTTTGATCGATTTTTTCTTCAAAATTGTCAGCGACAGCGCCAACGAACATTCCTTGTGATAGGGTTGAAATCTTAGATGCAGGAATCAAGCTATCAAGCTGAGTAGAAATGGAAGAACTTGTGTCATTTCTATTGATACTGATGGACTGTCTTTTTTGTACTATTTTCCCGAATCTTTCAGCAAGATTTTTTGCAGTTTCTCCAACAACCTGTCCCGAGAAAATGTTCCCTACGGTGTTCTGAATTACTTTAGCCTCTTTATCGCCATAATCTCTAATCAGTTGTGAGAAATCTTGAAAACCTAGGCATACCGCTACTTTGTTACTTCGCGCTGTAGCAATAAGGTTGTCTAGTCCTCGAAAGTATATGGTTGGGAGCTCGTCAATAATCACTGAACTCTTCAATTTTCCCTTTTTATTGATCATTTTCACAATTCTTGAATTATATAGGCCCAGAGCAGCCGAATAAATATTTTGTCGGTCGGGATTATTACCAACGCACAAAATCTTAGGTTCTTTCGGATTATTTATGTCAAGGGAGAAGTCGTCTCCGGTCATGACCCAATAAAGCTGTGGTGAAATCATTCGCGAAAGGGGAATCTTAGCGGATGCTATTTGGCCTTGAAGTTGGTCTTGTGCACCGCCCTCCCAGGCGTCGAGAAATGGACTCAAATAATTTTCAAGTTGGGAATAGCTAGTTAGGATGGTAAAGATATCCGCATATTTTTTGTTGAGAAGCTCAATAGCGTGGGGAAATGTACAATATTTCCCGTTTTCGTAAATCTTTAAAAACCAAATTATAGCTGCAAGTAAAATAATAGGGGATTCAACAAAAAAGTCGCCTTGTTTTTGAATCCATGTTTTATTTAGATTTAACATGATCGTGTAAGAAGCTTCGTAAGCATCAGATATATCCGTCATGAATTTTGGACTGAGGGGATTGCAGCGATGGCTTCTACGCGGATCATCAAAGTTGATTACATAGAATTGAGGTCTTACTTTGTACTGATGGGAGTGTTTTAGAAGGTGATTATAAGCAATTACGGAAAGATCGTCAAACTTGAAATCATAAATGTACATCGCAAAGCCTTTTTCGATGTGCTGTTTTATATAGTTATTTACAATTGCATAGCTTTTACCACTACCAGGGGTGCCGAGCACGATTGAGGCCCTAAAAACGTTGACCACAGAGATCCAGCCGTCGTTCCATTTCCCTTTATAGTAAAACTTGGTAGGTAGGTTAACTGAATATTCGTTCTCAATCAGACGTGTCTCTTGCATGAAACTTTCGTTTTCAGTATTAAATGGATCATCCATCAACTTGTTCTTTAGTAGCCTACTCATCCATAATCCGGCAACCATCAGCATTATGAACCCTGTTGAAGTTGTTAACATGTATAGTGAACTAGAAAATTGAAGTAACGGAAAATTTAGTAAGTAAAGGATAGTACCGATAATGAGGTACACATTTATATTTTTCCATTTAATTTTCTCATTTTTTACCCCTTTAGTACCCAGACAGCTCAGGGCTAATAAAATGAGTGCAAACAGCTTACTGTTAAAGGAATTGTTGAATAGACCGGAGGTATTTTGAAAATTCTGGAGTATCTTTTCTATGATCTCGAGCGTCCAACCTTGACTATGAAAAAATGAATAGCAAAACCAGTAGAAATTCACTAGAACCATCAGGATGCTGACAGCGCGCATAAATGCCATTATTTTTGCGAGTCCTCTTAAATCGTCTTCTTGCATAAGTGAAAATTTTCACCATAAGTATTGTTTATTGGGGATTATTTTAATTGAAAGGTCCTTGCTTGTATATGTTTGCCTGTATTTTCTCAATGCAGACGAAAAAAAAGAGCTTGCATGATCTTAAGGAAGTAATCTAATCAAGAAATCCTTTTTTTGTTTTCCTGCAACAGTGGGGCAAGAGCAATCAATTCCCAGTTGAAATTGAGAAGGATGTTGCGAAAAAGAGAACAGAAGTGATAATATTGATCATATTATTTTATGTCTACAAATAATACGACAGGTTTTGACGCTAGTACGGTATAGCTTTACAATATCAAATTTTAGAACCATAATTAGTTACAAATTTCCGTAAAATCACTAACCAAAATATGGGGTTTTCCCCTATAGCATTAACTAAATACTAAACTAAATTCACAGAAAATTTCACAACCTAATGAAAAAAGTCTACTTAAGTGCAGTGATACTATATGTATTCGGTAATATTTCCGCTCAGGAAGTACTTTGGCAGAAAGACATCAAATCCTCTACCCAGGATTTTCTAAGCCAGGTTACTACCACAATAGACCAGCAGTATCTCATTGCGGGAAGCTCCATTCAACCAAAAGCTGATTCACCTGCAACCTCGAAACAAAACAACGGCTACGATTTCCATTTAATCAAGCTTAACCAACAAGGTGAAGAGGTCTGGGAAAAATATTTATCAGGAAATAATCATGACTATTTATCCGCTTCCATCGCCACCCAGGAAGGAGGTTTTCTTTTGGCCGGGACTTCTTATTCAGGGAAAGGACTTGATAAAAAAGAAGATTCCAAAGGTGGATCCGACATCTGGCTGATCCGACTTAATGAATTTGGTGATGAACTCTGGCAGAAAACTTTAGGATCAGCATCCGATGAAGAAGCAAGATCTATTATTCAAACAACTGATCTTGGATTCTTTTTAGCAGGAAATGTTCAGAATTCATCTAAAGGGTATGGCTCCAAAGATGTTTTGATTGTAAAACTTGATAAGAATGGGAAAGAATTATCTCAATCCATTGTAGGAGGTAAAGGTCTGGATGAAGTAGAAAAAATGATTCCTACCAAAGATGGTGGTGCCTTGCTAGGGATCTATTCCAGAAGCAACTTGGGCGGCTCAAAGAAGACCGAAAATTTTGGAGAAGGAGATTACTGGATTATCAAGCTGGATAAAACCGGAAAAATAGAATGGGAAAAGAATTTTGGCGGAAAAGGAGATGATCACATCAGAACATTGTCATTGACATCAGCAGGATATTTAATCGGCGGAGAATCAAGATCCGACAGATCAGGAAATAAAACTGCAGGCATTGAAGAAGGAACAGATCTATGGCTGATTTCATTGAACGAAAGAGGAGAAGAGATCTGGCAGAAATCCTACAATTTTGGGAACAGAGATATCCTGATGGGAGCGAGTGTTATTCAGAGCCAGGATCGGGGAGCCAAGAACCAAGATGTAACCAAAGGAATTCTATTGGGTGGTTATACCCAGGCAGAAGGAAGAATAGAAAATGATGATGAAACATTCTGGATGCTCTATCTTAACTCTGATGGAAACGAGCAATGGAGAAAACATGTAAAAGGAGAATCCAGAAAACGTGAAGAAAGGCTTTCAGATATTAAGCTGAATAGAGACGGCTCTATTATTCTTGCAGGAACAAGTGCCGAAGAGCTTGGAAAAGAGAACTGGAAAATTGTGAAGCTAGGAGATAAACAGCTAGATCAGTTGATCGAAAAACAGGATATCAAAATCTATCCGAACCCGGTATCAGATTATGCATATGTAGAAATAGGCTTTGACTTTAAAGAAGCGGATATTATTCTTTACGACATGGGTGGAAGACAGCTTCAGACTTTGAAGACTAAGAATAAAGTTACGAAGATTAATACCCAGAATTTAATTCAGGGAGCTTATCTGGTGACGATAAAAACGGATACTAATAAAACGGCCAACGCAAAACTGATAAAGAAATAAACACAAATGAAAAAAACGATAATTTTAGTTTCTGCACTTTTTGCTATGTATACTTTTGCCCAGCAGGATGCACGTGTAAACAACCCGGTAGAATTTCAGGTAAATATAACCCCACCTAGCCCTGAGGCCTATAAACTAGGAACCTACGGAAATATTCCAGTAGGAATGTTTACAGGAACTTCCAATATTGATATTCCAATTATTAATTATGCTCCT
>Ga0307414_10000880_pt1 | contig 15358 bp, 12 predicted proteins | sample DK1Ometagenome_FD_203804 | JGI IMG/M metagenome (GOLD analysis project Ga0307414, IMG submission 203804) | Maize rhizosphere microbial communities from greenhouse at UC Davis, California, United States - DK15-O-3 | ecosystem: Host-associated > Plants > Roots > Rhizosphere > Soil | place: USA... | reverse complement strand
TAAGAAAAATGAAAAAAGCTGTTGATATATTCTTCCAAGACAGCGATCACTTCGACCTGCTTCTGACGAAAATCCCTATCGGTGGAAAAGTCAGAAACTGTAGCCAAAAGATTTGCCAGCTGTTTTTTTGCAGATCGGATAGCTCCGAACTCCTGCCCTTTCAGTCGTTTTAGACAGTTGCGAAAGATACTGCTCTTCTCACTTGCACCCGATCCGGTGTCCTGATTGGTATGCTGTCGGTAGCCGGTAAGTGACTGTGCAGTGTAGGTCAATCTCCCGAGGTAAGCAGCATGGATGGCAAAGTACCAGTCATGGTAGGAGATTCCATGCGGAAAAGGCAAAGTCCTGGTCAAAAGCTCCCTGCGAATCATCGCCGTACATCCAGTCACGACATTGGCGAAAAGAAAATCTTCCGGGTTTTTATGCGTTCTGATTTCTCCTTTAAAATTTTTGACGAGGATGTCCCCCGCCTCGTCGATCAGGTCGCAATCGGAATGAATCAATAAATTGTCCCCAATCGCATCCAATAAAGCCTCAACCTTGTTTGGATACCAAACATCATCCTGATCCGCCAAGACAATGAATTCTCCAGTACACAGAGAAATGGCTTTTTCAAAATTCCCTACAAATCCCAGGTTGTGAGCATTGACGTGCCAGCTCAACTTGATTCGCTTGGAATAGTCTTTCAAGATACTCAGGGTCTCATCCGTAGAGCCATCGTCACAGACGACAACCTCGAACACTTCCACGGTTTGATTTAGAATGGAGTCCAGTTGGCTTTTCAGGTACTTCGCGCCATTGTAAGTGGTCATGGCTACAGAAACCCTGTTCATTTGATGGATGATTTTCGTTCAGGGCAGTTTCCCAATCTAAAGTCCTGCAAGTGACAGTATTTTAAAGATTTTTTTCCCAAAACCCGGAAATCGAAAAGCGAAAGCGTGAATCATTGACAGCGGATCGGCTCCCATTTTTGCCAAATAATCAGCTCTCAGTCCACTGGAAATCTCTCCAAAAGTCAGTGCCTTGTACCAAGCTCTTCTGGTTCCTGAGGAATAGGAGAGATCATTGTCAAACAAACCTAGCTTTTCACTTTTGCAATGGTACGCCAAGGTGGCCTCCATCCAATCTGAGTTGTAATTGCCTGTAGAAAAATGCTTCAGAAGGATCCCATAAGAAATGAGACCTTTATAGCTTTGGGTTATTCTTAACGAAAAGTCGATGTCATACAAGTGATAGCCGGTAAGCGACTCGTCAAATTTTACTTCCACCCAAATCCGTTTCCGGGTCGCCAAGAAGACTCCATCCATCACCTTGACAGGTTCTGTTAGTTCATTTGCTTTCCTGGTGCTGTGATGTTTTTCTCCCTGATCAGACGGCTGAATCAGATTGATCCGGTCAAACTCTGCGATACCCGTCCCCCATCCTGTCGGCAATCCGCTTTTTTTCAGCGCACCTGCGACGCCCACGATCCCAAGGTCTTCATTCTCGGCAAAAAGCCCGGTTAACGTAAGACCCCAATCAGGGGTCTCAAAGGCGACATCCTCGTGGACAAACAAAAGGATGTCAAATTGGGCTTGTTTTGCTCCGATGTTATAGGCTGCCGAAAGGCTGAACTGGTTCTGGTTTTCAACTTTGATCAACTCGTAGGGTGTACCAATGGTAGCGTCCAGCGAATCGGAAAATGTCGAAAAATCATCCGCCCGATGAGAGGAAACGATGACCGATATCATGCGCTAGGGCTAAGATCTTCCAAAACAACTAATGGAGCAACAGCCTTAGTCAATTATCGAATTTGGCTTTTGCGAAAAGTACTCTTTGGCCATCAGAAAAATCACGATACCAAATCCGACCAAGATCCCGAGAAATGAAAAGATGATCAATGTTTTCCAAAAGGGCGAATTTGCGGGGTTATTAGGTACGATCGGTGCTGCAAATTCCGAGAAAATGGGAGTTTCTTTTTTGAGCTGAATCCTGGAGGTTTCAAGTTCCTGCATCATTGAATTGTACACGTTATAGGCAATATTAAATTCTGCCTGCAGCTGCTCTTCCCTCGTTTTGGCCCGTTGGGAGATGATCCCCTGATTGCTATCGCGAAAGGAAGCGAGCGCCATCTGAGATTTCACAAAATTATTTTCTGCTTCTTTCACCCGCTCCTCGACAAACTCCAGGTTTATTCGCAGTTTGCGGGTTTTATAGTCTGTGACGTACTTGACGATCTTTTCGAAGATGATATTGTTGAGCTCTGCAGCAATCAATGCCTCCGGCATCTTCACGCTGAGCGTGATCATCGTTCCTTCGTCTTCGATCTTTATCAATCCCTTGAGCAGCTCACTTGCCAAATCTTCCTCTCCGGTAATTCTGAGGAACTTGGACTTTCCCTTCTCTTCCATAGCGGACTGGACGATGGGACTGACTGCGGTCTCCTTGTTGGAGAACAGCGAGCCGATCGTCGAGGGAAGCCCCGTAATCGTACCGAAGATCACATTGAATGGCCGACTCTGATATTCCTCCACCAAATACTCCTCGATGGAAAGCGTGTCCTTCTTAGTCTCAAAATAGAACTTTTGATGCACCAACTCCACCAAAAAAGGCTTGCTGGCGATAATTTCCGGATACATCTCGGGAGAAATACTTGAACTGCCATTTGCCGAGGGGAAATTGAATCCAGACAGGCCAGCCAAGCTGCTCAGCTGACTCAGTCCCGATTGGTTTCCCGGCTCCTCCTCAGCAAGTCTAGTCGCCACTGCTTCATAGGTCGTCGGAGCTGTAAAAAAACGTATTGACCCCAATAGTACCAGCACGAGAATGCTCCCATAGAAAATCCTTCTTCTTTCGAAAAAGTAATGAACTAGCTCCATTAGGTTGATTTCCTTTTTGTCAAAAATTTCTCTGGAGGTCTTTTTCATTCAAGGGTCAGGTATAGGATAAAATTACGAAGAAACCGAAAAACTGCATAAGAATCCTAATTCGTCCAATTGGTAGATGTCAGGAGAAAAAGGTTCTTTTGACCGAAGCGCCTATCGAAAAAATAAACGGTGGGGTGATCGCTCGAACGATCTCTACGAGGTTACCGGGCGTTCCGCTATCCTCTGTCACGATGATTTTCTCGGAAAAAGGATATTTATACTCCTTTGCCATCCCCTGCAGGTAGGAGTTAATTTTTCGGATTTCATTCGTCTGATTGGTATGCTTCATCATTTGACTGGACGCGGTGATCCTGATGTAAGAATAGGAAGAAAACGAGGGGTCGAAATGAAAGACAAAACCATTGAGCGCGCATTCCAAATTGAAGACCCAGTCCTCAAAAATCACTTTTCTAAATTTGACTTTTCGCAGCACTTCACTTCTGAAGAGCGCTGAGCAGTTTGTGCAAACGTTATGCTTAAGCAGCATCTCCACCTGAAAATTATCGCGGTAAGTGAGATCACAGGGCACGCTGCCTCTGAAATGGAGCGGATAAATAGTCTCAGGCTCGCCGTCAAAAAAATACCTACTAGACCCATAGACGATATCGATCTTTTGATTGGAGTTTAGGAGTGCCAGTTGAGTCGTAAACTTATCCGGATGAATATGGTCATCGGCGTCCAAAAATTGGACAAAGTCACCCGCACATTTGGTGGCTCCAGCATCCCTTGCGGCGGCAACCCCGGCATTCGCTTGATGGAAATACCTGAATCGGGCATCTTTCTGTTGATACTGCAAGGCGACGAGTTCCGTTTCGTCGGTCGATCCGTCGTTGATGATCAGACACTCCCAATTGACGTGGCTTTGATTCAAGAGCGAGTTCAGGGAATCATGTAGAAATCTCCCCTGATTATAGCAAGTGACTATGACTGAAATTAATGCATCTGCGGCCATCTAGGGAGTGCTCAGAGTTTAGGATAGATGCTCTTTCTCAACAGCTTTAGATATAGTCCGTATCCAATGAAATACAGATTATAATATTCTTTCAGGGTTGATCTGCGCTCTGAGATCACCGCATTGATATTTTCTGTCATCGAGCTCATCCCGCCTAGCAAAAACGTAGAAATCACCGCTTTGACGTGGAGATAGGAACACTGATGCTTGACTACTGCCAATAGAAAGAACCTCCAGTCAGAAACAATCTTTAAGCGGGTATCATAAAGTCCATGCCGTTCAAACAACCCTTTGGAAATTAATGTTGCAGGATGCGGCATAGACTCAAAATAGAAATATCTAAAATTCAATACATCGGGATAAGTCTTGATCCACGACCTATCCGGCTCTTGTATTAGGATATCGCCGAAGATCAAATCTTCCCCCTGAGAATTTGCAATGAGCTTTGTAAGAGAATTGGGCTCAGAAAAAAAATCCCCACTGTTCAAAAAAATGAGGTAGTCGCCGGTTGATTTTTTGACCCCTTTGTTCATTGCATCGTAGACTCCGGAGTCCTTCTCACTCAAGAAGAACGAGATCCTCTTCCTATTACCTTCGACAAATTCCTTACTTCCGTCTTTGGATCCCCCGTCGATAATGAGGTATTCAAGGTTTGGATAATCCTGGTTGACTACGCTTTCGACCGTCCGCTTCAGCCCTCCCAAGTTATTGAGATTGACAGTGATTACAGATATCTTCACATCCACTACCTCAGCAGTTCTTTGAGATTTCTAGCCACTTCCCGGATATCAGCCTCCGTATGACAGGTCGAAAGTGGCAAACTGAGCGTTTCCGCATGGATTCTTTCGGCAATTGGAAACTCCCCAATCAATATCGATTGATAGCCCTCCTGCTGGCTTGGTGCCACCGGGTAATGGATTTCTGTTTGAATGCCTCGTTCGGCAAGCCTTTGTTTGACGATATCCCGGTCCCTCAGCAAGACATTGAAGATATGCCAGACGTGTTCGGGGCCTGCTGGGGCGGGAAGCTTAAGAGATGCTATTCCTTTGAGTTCTTCAAAATAAATCCCGGCTAGGATTCTTTTATGATCAATGATTTTCTGATAATCCGGGAGTTTTACCGAAAGAAATGCCGCTTGAATCTCGTCAAGTCGGGAGTTCCAACCCACGTATTTGTTGTGGTATTTTCTCTCACTACCATAATTCCGGAGTGCTTTTAGCTTGAGATATAGTTCGGTATCCTTGCAGATAACTGCACCGGCATCTCCCAGAGCGCCAAGATTTTTGGTGGGATAAAAGCTGAATGCTCCAATATCTCCAAACATCCCAGCCTTGATACCATCGATCTCAGCAAAGTGTGATTGAGCACAATCTTCGATGATCTTCAGGTCGTTTTCCTGTGCAAATTTAACAATGTCCGGCATCGGATTGAGGCGGCCATACAAATGCACCGGCAGAATGGCGACACAGTCCGAATCGTAGTTTTTCTTCAGCCCTTCCACTGTGAGGTTAAAAGTATCCAGATCCGGCTCCACCAACACCGGGATCAAATCCGCGCGGATAATAGCTAGTATACTTGCGATATAGGAGTTTGAAGCTACCAGTACCTTGGAGCCTTTAGGAAAATCAAATGCAACCAATCCCAAGATCAGCGCATCAAGGCCAGAAGCTACCCCCAAACAATGATAACCGCTATGGAGAGCCGAAAACTCATTTTCAAAGGACTCCACCGCTTTGCCTAGAACATACCAGCCACCTTCGACTACAGCCATTGAACTTTGGACCAGCGCCTCGAAATACGGCGCATTGACTTTTTTAAGATCCTCGTAGGGAATCATCACTTTTAATTGAAAGTATAAAACATGAAAAAGGCGCGAAAATTGACACGAATTCTATTCAAATCAACTTGAGGTAAGATTCAGAATAAGGTTCATAGATGTAATCCGCAGCATCAACCGGCTCGGACGCGAAAACCATCAAGATAGCGTCTGGCGAAAAATCACACATATGGCAGTTAAATTGCCTCTTTTGTCAGTGAAACGTTCTCCGTGACAGAAATCTTACCATTTGGTTATTTTAAGCTTTTTGTCCACAAAATTGATAAATCTACGAAGGTCTAGGTATTTGTTGAAAGGCCCCAGTTTCATTAAAACAGGCTGGACTTTCAAATCATCGACCACCGCTTGAAATCCAGAGGAGGAAGAGGTTTGCAATCTCTTGATCTTATCGCCGGCTCCGTTTCCTTTACTCACAATCTTGTTGATGTAATAGAGATACATCTCAAGGGTGTCAGAGGAAGGCCGTTTGGTTTCCATGTAGTTAGTCAACCCTAACATGAAGCGTCTGTTACTCTTAACTCTCAGCCCCTGAAAATGATAGAAAATAACTTTCTCGCCCTCAATCGAAAGATTGCCAGTATTGAAGTCCAGTCGATAGGCGTGAATATTCCAAGGAGCCAAACCGATTGCCGGTGAAGGAAAAACCTCCACAACTCCATATCGTTTCTGCCAAGCATCGAGATATTGCTGATCGGCAAACCGCCCTTGATCATCAAGATAGTCGCCGCAAAACTGCAGACAGTCCTCAGCCCAGTCTCTCAAACATTTCAGTCCCAGATCAGTATTGGGAAAGGACTGAAATGACACGTTGTATCTACCGAACTTCGCTAAATGCTCCAGTTCAGCCGGGAAATTATGAGCGGTGATTCCAATCCTATCACTTCCCAAAGAGCGGAGGACATTCCCGGGGCTCGAAAAAAAATAGAGATCGGAATCCAGGCTGGTGATTCTATCTAAGTCCGGGTAGTTCAAAAGAAGGTACAGCGGAAAAAATGGACTTAGCGTAAATATATATTCAACTTTAGACCGGTTGTCCTTGACGGCTATCAGCTCAGGGAAATACTCCTCCAAGGTGGAAAGCATGATGCATTCTACCTTTGCATTCCCCTCGAAATATCGAACCACTTCCTCGTCCAAGCTGAGGACAAAGATCTTTGTGAACCCCTCTCCCATTTGGGAAGCAAGGGATTCAATCATTACATCAGCCCTAGGGATGTAATTTCTGTCGAAAAGAGTAGCGAAAAACATCAGGATTTAGCTTCTAAGAAATATCCCCTCCAGCCCACTCTTATTCCATTAAAGACTTGGGACGGACCGTCACACTGGCTTTCAAAAGCCCCAATGATAGAGTAACGATTCGAAAAAAGAGATTTGAATCTGTCCTCGCTCAAAAACCAGCAGGGGTAGGTCGCTGAATAGATCGCTTCAGGAACTGTCTGAATCATGAGTTTGGATTCAGACTCCTCTGTAAATGTGGTCCTATCTATGATGATGTACTTGAAATTATAGCTCAAAATCTTTTCAAAGAACTCGAAGGGATCTTCCAGATAGGCAAGTACGCTGCTCAGCAATAAGACGTTCACTTGATGTTCTTCCAAGCATTGTTCAATAGTTTGATAGAATCGCAGGTCTTCGCTTTGGAATGACTCCTTTCCACAAGCAACGAAGTGAGGCTGCTCGACAATAGACCAAGAAAGATCTTTGACAGAACTCAAAAACGCTTTGTTTTGAAAATAGCTGCTGCCAAGGCTGCCTCCAAAGTCCAAAACCGTCAGCTTCCCGTCGTTGTCAAGAGCCGCCTTCTGCAAAGCTGCCAATAACGGCCAACTGTACTGAATTTCGTCGAAGATGACAGAGTCTCGCTCGTATACTGCTTCCCCGTTTTTCACTTTCAAAAGAGACTCCTTACACTTCTCCAGAATCCCTGACTGGTCATATCCTGTGACCTCTCGTGAGGCATCAGTCCAGCTGCTATATGGACCTTCCCATAAAAGGCCTTGAATCTCTTCCTCTTCTTTGGCCTTTGAGACAAGTAAATCCCAAATCACAGGGGGTGTTAACTTTTGAAATAGTCTCTTAACCTTACCCATAAACTTGTGTTTTTCTTTTTTCCATAAAAATCACCCTCGTTGGAATACCCCAGTTTCATCGCCTTAATCACGTGCTCCAGTTCTTCAACTGAACTATTTTCTAAGCTAACTGCCCTGCTTGCCAAGGGTGGGATGATATTTACGTTGGCATGGGTAGCTTCTACGGATTCGATGTGATTGGTGAGCGATGGATTGGGGTATAAGGTGAGCCAATTGTTCAGCATGCAGGTAGCATGCCATAAAATAGCCCAAGAATCCACCTTTTTTTGAACATTTGACTTTAGCAAGGAAATGAAATCGTAGGAACCATAGCCGTTAAATTTAGAGGCGAGTTTTTCATCATTGTCCAATGCATCGAAAATTTCCTGGGGGTTCTTAATAAACTTTCGCCAATTATTTTTCCAAGTTGCCCATCCGAGGCAATCAGGTATAGGAATAAAAAAAGACTCCGGAAACCTCTCTCCGCAGGCAAAAAAATTACACGCACCTATCTGTCCCACTCGATCATCATGCTCATATTTGTCAAGAGCACTATTCATGAATTCTAAAAAATAACGAGAAACAATAAGATCATCCTCAAGTACAATCGCTCTTCCGTATTCTTCAATAGTACTTGATACTCCGGCGATTATCGAGTTTGCAAGTCCGAGGTTTCTTTCCTGAGCAATCAATTTGACCGATTGGAATCGCTGCTCGTTTGCACAAATCCTCCTCACTTCTTCAATGGCTGCGACTTCTTCCACATTATCAGGGTTTTTAGCCCCGTCGGAAAAAATAATCAAATCAGAGTCTCTCCCTTCTTTGCATTGGGACAATGAATCCAGCAAATTCAAAATATGTCCGGGCCTTTTATAGACAAAGATTACAATTGGGGCAAAACTTGTCATATCGCACTCCTCCCAAGGCCTAAACCAGAATCAAATATGCTCATTATATATTTCCAATTATTAAATAAACTAGACTCAAACGTGAACTTCAACGAACGAATAGCAAATCATGAATGAACTATCAAATCGTAGAATCATTTTGAAAATCCTTCAATCCAGTTTTGATCTTACTCTTTTGAATGAAATATGTTCAAAAAATTATTCAATATTATAATCATGTCTTAAATAAAAATTCCCATATCCAAAGTTCAATATCTTTCCAGTCGAAAATATATCAAACTCTGGCACAGAAAAACTGTGTGCATCTTCTATCCAATCAGACACCTCATTCTGAACCTCTAGATAAAGTCTCATATTGTAATTCCCTGGATTCAAATTGAAATTTTCAATTTGAAAAGTGATTTTATCAGTCTGAGAATTCAATACTCCTACCTTTGTGGAATAATTAGTACTTAACTGAGTAATTGTATCGCCTAAACCATTTACTATATTGACGTCTATTCTAAAAGAATTTGTATTCAACTTTAATTTATTCTCGAGCATAAGGACAAACCTAGCTTTCACCTCATTCGAAGTAGATATAGAAATATCGACCTCAACACTCTTAAATTTAATTAAGCCACTTCCTTTTCTATCTCCACGACTCAATAAATCATTATTTGAGTTTTTATTTTTTAAATATGCAAAAATCAACCGATCAACGCTACCATAGTCTTTAATCAAGCCGCTTTCCAACAACAAACCGGTATTACATAAATTATTTATTGATGCCATATTGTGACTTACAAATAAGACCGTTCTCCCCTCCCCCTTACTCACTTCACCCATCTTACCCAAGCATTTTTTCTGGAATTCAGCATCACCAACAGCAAGTACTTCATCTACAATCAGAATCTCACTTTCCAAATGAGCGGCCACTGCAAAGGCAAGCCGGACATACATCCCAGAGGAATACCTTTTCACCGGTGTATCGATGTAGCGCTCCACCCCCGAAAAATCAACTATTTCATCAAATTTCCTCGCAATTTCATGCTTCCTCATACCGAGAATAGCCCCATTCAAATATATATTTTCTCTACCCGTAAGTTCCGGATGAAACCCGGTACCGACCTCTAACAAACTGGCAATTCTCCCCTTCACTTTTATCTTACCTGTAGTGGGTGAGGTTACCTGGCTTAGCACTTTTAGAAGCGTGCTTTTTCCGGCTCCGTTTTTACCGATGATCCCAACGGCATCACCTTTTTGGATCTCAAAATTCAGGTCCTTAAGACTCCAGACGATATCGCTGCCGCCTTTGACAGCCCTATCGTTGGCCTCCCCGATCTTCAAAAACGGATCCTCCTTCCCCCGATAGAGGGCCCACCATCGCTCCAAATCCCGCGAAAGAGTACCAGATGTAAACTCTCCCAACTGATAGGCTTTGGAAACATTCTCTACTCTAATCGCTACTGACATGGGATGAAACGGGAATCAAATTAGATAGTATCAACAAAGTTCTTCTCTACCTTGTTGAAGATTAACAGACCAAAAAGCAGGATGACTGAAGAGGAAATAACCGTGTAGGCCAAGGTGTATCCATCGAGAACGCCGACACCCAACAAACTCTTTCGGAATCCTTCGATTACAAACGTCATCGGATTGAGAGCCACCAGATAGTACAGCTTCCCGCTAAGATTGGACAGCGGATAGATCACCGTCGTAGCATACATCAGAAGCTGGACCCCGAAGGTCAGTAGAAAAGCCAAATCCCGGTATTTCGTGGTCAGGGCCGAAACAATCATCCCCAGTCCCAGCCCCTGCATCGCCATTGCAGCAACGAACACCGGAAACAGTAGAATATGAAAATCCACTGACACATTCAGTCCGGTAGCTAGGTAATAGGTCAGGACCACCAAAAATAGGATCATTTGTATCCCAAATCTCAGCAAATTTGAAAGGACTATGCTCAGGGGCATAATGATTCGGGGGAAATACACCTTCCCGAAAATCGAAGAATTGTCACGGAATACCGTGGAGGTCTTGTTGAGACAATCTGCAAAATAGTTCCAGGAAGTAATCCCGGCCAAGTAAAACAATGGCTGAGGTAAACCATCTGTAGAAAGTCCCGCAAGACTACCAAAGATGAACATATAGACCAGCGTGGTAAATATTGGCTGGATAAAAAACCATACCGGGCCTAAGATCGTCTGCTTGTAAAAAGACACTATATCTCTTCTCACGAAGAGCATCAAAAGATCCCTGTATCTCCAAACCTCCTTGAGTTTTAAATCAAAAAGACTGTTTTGGGGCCCTATGATTAGATCCCAATCCTCTACTTCCTTACTCGTTACTTGATTCAAATTCCCGGTGTTTTATTGACTATCCCTCTTATGAAGTTTTGTTCTGGAGCAAAAAAACTCCATATCGCTTACTTCAACCCAATCCCATAATGAATGAAGCCGAGGCCTTCCAGATATTTCCTGTCATAGATGTTTCGACCATCAAAGACGACCTTGCTTTTCAACAGCTTGCTGACCACATCCCAGCTAGGGATCCGGAATTCCGACCATTCGGTCACGAGAAGTAATGCATCAGCATCCACCAACGCGTCGTACGCATCCTTGCAATAAGTCACCTTGTCAAAGATGTAATGTGCCTTCGCCTCTTCCATAGATACAGGATCGTAGGCTTTGACATTGGCGCCGGCCGCTCGTAGTTCGTCGATGATGACTGAAGCAGGAGCTTCCCGCATGTCGTCTGTGTTGGGCTTGAAGCTCAAGCCCCACATCGCAAAGGTCATTCCACTAAGATCTTCTCCGAAGTGGGCTTTCACCTTATTGGCCAGCACATGTTTCTGATCGTCATTCACGTCTTCCACCGATTGAAGCACTCTCAGATCATAGCCATATTGCTTAGCTGTTTTGATGATGGCTTTCACGTCTTTCGGAAAGCACGAACCACCATATCCCACACCGGGGTAGATGAACTTGTTACCGATTCTCGGGTCGGAGCCGATTCCCTTCCTTACCATATTGGCATCAGCGCCTACGAGTTCGCATAGATTAGCAATATCGTTCATGAAAGAGATCTTGGTGGCCAACATGGCATTAGCTGCATATTTTGTCATCTCCGCAGAAGGAATATCCATGTAGATGATTCGCTCTCCGCTGAGCTGGAAAGGTTTATACAAGCGTTGCATGATCTTCTCGGCCCGCTGGTCGTCGACCCCGATGACGATCCTATCCGGTTTCAAAAAATCTTCGACGGCTGCGCCCTCTTTGAGGAACTCAGGGTTAGAAGCGACGGCGAAAGACAATTCCGAACCTCTTTCTGTCAGGGCATTGTGAATCGCTGTTCTGACCTTTTCACCTGTAGTGACAGGTACGGTACTTTTGGTTGCTACGACGATATAATCGGTCATCTTCCTCCCGATCTCATCTGCTACTGCCAATACATATTTGAGATCCGCAGAACCGTCCTCGCCGGGAGGCGTTCCCACTGCAATAAAAGCTACTTCTGCTCCCTGAATAGCCTCTCCGAGGTCCGTGCTGAACTGTAATCTCCCACTTTTGAAATTTCGGGTAACGATCTCTTCAAGTCCAGGTTCATAGATTGGCATAATGCCATTCTTCAGGTTTTCGATCTTCTTCTGATCGATATCCACACAAGTCACTTCGATCCCTACATCTGCAAAACATGCCCCTGAAACCAGGCCGACGTAGCCGGTACCAACTACTGCTATTTTCATGAAATAATTACTTACGGATTGTTATTAATGAATGTCTGCACTAAAATACCAAGCGTGGCCAGGCTGGTTGCAATGCCCACCCAGGCTGCCGCACCCAATTTTTGCCTCTCTGGCTTTTCGGGAACGACTATCTCCGCGCCCGGCTCCAGATGAGGGTAGAACTTCAACATAAGAAAGGAATGTGTCCTTCTTGCATCGCCGTTGGCATAGATGACATAAGCTTTGCTTTTCCTTGCCTTCTCGGAGAACCCTCCCGCTTTGGAAATGTAGCGTCGGAAATTCGCTCCTTCTACATATCTGGCGGTAGTCGGAAGCAGTACCTCGCCTACCATCCGTATGGTCTGGAGTTCTTTAGGAATTCTGAGAATATCCCCTTCCTGCAGGATCAGATCCTCACCTGTCCCTGGGTTTTGGAGAATTTCCGTCAAATTAATTCCGATGACATCCTGTTGCTTAAAACGCACGTCATTAAACAGGGTGTCCCTCGAAAGAGAGTCTGCAGTCTTCGTGCTGTCGCCCTGAAGAATCCGCTTTTGCTCTTCGATCAGCCTCTGTTCCTCAATCGCCGAAAGCTTTTCGTCCAGTCGCTCAAAGAGAATGAGTTCCGCCTGATTGATTTGATCTTTGTTTTCCGGATCTACTTTTTCGCGGATTTCCCGTATCAATTTTTCTTTGCTTTGTTCCTGAGTCAGTTCTTTGTAGTAGATCGTTCTCCTTACCAGGCTCGCACCTTTGGGATAGGCAAATTGGTTTAGCCCGCCGGCACGCTTGACCAAATCCGAAATCCGCTCGTCGGCCGAGGAGATGGCAAACGCTCCGGGATAATTCACCTCACCCTGCACATTGACCAAGAGCTCCCGCTCAAACCCCGGACTTTTGCGGATAAATACATGATCAAAGGGCATTAGGGGTTGATTAGATTCCTCCTCAGAAAGCTGGAGATTGGGGTCAATCGTGAGTGTAACCAACTCTGCAAATTTGCCAGAACTTGTATCTTTCAATCTTCTGGCAATCTCGATGTAGGAATTGGAGGCAGATTCCAAAAGACCGCCCGACTGCAAAATCAAATCTCCCACAGTCATGGAAGTCGCGTAAGGGAAAGTGCCAGGCATACTCACTTCACCGGAGATCTTCACATAGTTTTCCTCCTGAATATCATACCGGCTGGGAATAAAAAGGAGGTCTTCATTTTTGAGAGCGACATCTGCTGCAGTCCCATCCAAAATTCCCTTAAGATCCAGCGTAGTAGCCGCCAAAGTCAAATCCGCACCAGTCCGATAGAGTGTTGCCCGATTGACAAAGGCTTCGGGCTTCAGTCCCTGAGCTTTCTCAATTAAGCCTTTTACAGAAACGCCATTCTCAAGCGCATATTCTCCCGGTCGTAAGACAGCACCGGATATTTGTACGCGGTTTACAAACCGGTCCAAAGCCTCTCCGATAAGGATTTCATCGCCATCCTTTGGATTAAAGTTTTTGAAATCGGCCTGAGCGACATCCAAGACTTTTCGCTCGTTGTTTTCGATCCGTCTCACGGTCAAACGGTCTTTGTAAGCTTCACTGGTAAACCCTCCCGTATAGATATAGAGGTCAGAAAGTGTCTCCTCTGGGAGCACTTCGAAATAACCTTCTCTTTTCACCGGTCCAATGATCTCAACCCGGGCTTGAACTGGAGGCACGATCACGACGTCATTGTCCCGCAGGGTGATATTAGCCTCAGATTGGCCTTTTGACAAAAACTTGTAGATATCCACCGTAGTCACCAAACGGCTGTCCCGGTACACTTGGATAGTTCTGAACGATCCATTCTCATTTGGCCCACCGGCAGCGAACAAGCCATTGAAGACGGAAGCAAACGATGGCAGGGTGTAGGTGCCCGGCTTGGCCAGCTCCCCAACCATGGAGACTTTGATCGATCGGATGTTCCCCAACCTGACCTGAAGGAACGTACTTGGGTTACTGCCTCCCAGTCCCGAATAAATGCGCGACAACGCTGTTTTCAGCCTGGCCGTCGCTGCCTCGATGGAAGCTCCTCCTACCTGGATCGGCCCAATATTCGGGATCATGATACGCCCCTCCGAGGACACAGTCGCATCAAATGATTCCTGAGATACACCGTAGACGTCTATCAACAACTGATCTCCACTCCCAATGATGTATCCCTGAGGCGTCGGGAGATTTAGACTGGGCGTGAAATTGAGATTGCGGTTGTGAAAAAGCTTGTATCCAAAAATCTTCTTTTGGAACGGAGTGAGATCGTAGTATGGATCAGCTTTCCGGATCGAGTCAAACAAATAGTCAGATTCAGTCTGCTCACTCGTATTAAGGCTATTGCCCGAGCTGGTCTCAGAACCCAACCTGACATTTTTCTTTAACTCCATAATCCTTGTCCTCAGCTTGTTTGCCTCTATGGGTGAGAGCCCCTGCTCTCTGGCCATTGCCTCCATTTGAGTTGAGGTAAGTCCGCTGGACTCGGCTCGCTTGATCAGCTGTTCGATCTGGGCATCTGAGAGATTGTCCACTTTCAGATTTCTGAGATCGTTGAGATTTTGGCCCCAAACCGATCCGACAAAAAGTAAAAAAACAAAGGACAGCGCTACCGCTTTGGATACAAAATGAGTATAGAATTGCTTCACTTCTTTTTTGGAATATTACTGTTCCGCATTATTTATCTGTTAAAGTTGCATCGTTTTACCGAAAATACCTTCATCTGAGACAGCTTCGCCCTTTCAGTCACAATACTTGTGCCTAGCATGCCAATACAGTCGGGGGTAAAAAAATCAAATGCCGGCTTGCCGGTCAAAAAGCATCAGGCCGCCGGAAGAAAATCGCCCGGAAGCCAGCGTGAAGATTACCTTACGTTCGATCAATTGCTCCAGTCGCTGGGTCAGATGCTCAAAATAATCCTCGTTCAGACTATCTCCAGTCACCAGTACGTCAATTGTACCCGTATCGCTACCAC
>Ga0307414_10000879_pt1 | contig 15360 bp, 12 predicted proteins | sample DK1Ometagenome_FD_203804 | JGI IMG/M metagenome (GOLD analysis project Ga0307414, IMG submission 203804) | Maize rhizosphere microbial communities from greenhouse at UC Davis, California, United States - DK15-O-3 | ecosystem: Host-associated > Plants > Roots > Rhizosphere > Soil | place: USA... | reverse complement strand
GCAGCGCTGTCACCACGCAGCAAAGCACGGGAACGAAATAGAGGCCTCGACGACAGCGGGACAATAGGCAGAGCGCCCCGGCAACGAAATAGAACTGCATTTCCACGCAGAGCGACCACAAGTGCTCTCCGCCCGGCATGAGCTTCGCGGGAGGCAAATTCGCGAAAAAGAGCAGGTTTGCAAGAAGCTGATCAAGGGGAGAGCCACTCAAGGCCCAGATCGCCAGCATCGCTCCCCAAGCGAGTGGCAGGATCCGGGAGAGCCGTCGCGCGGCGAAGGCTGAAACGGCCATTCCCTGAGCGAGAAAACGCACAATAAGAAACCCAGAAATGGCGAAGAAAAGGCTCATGCCCATCAAGCCCGCCTGATCGTTAAGGCGCAGAATGCTCGGGCCGAGAGGAAGGAGATGACCCGCCAGCACGAGCAGAATGCTCGTCGCCCGCCAGCCGTCGAGCACGGGGATGCGGCTTGACGGTACCGTGGGCGGTCCGTTGAGAGATGGACTTCCCAAGGCGCTCCCTTTGACTTTACGATGCAATCTGGCCGTCTCACGCCAGCGCGGCCCGCATCGGATCGGACCGCCTTGCAGACTATCTATTAGGAATCGTTATACGCCAAGAGGCGTGTCGGACCGTGACGCCGTCACACAGCACATGCCGAATATGCTCGCAAGGTTTTCTGCTCTAAGATAGTGTCATGCGTGCTCTCGGCATCCTACTGATTGTTCTGTCGCTTCCGATGCTCATCGGATGGCTGAAGGGCAATCCCCATCAACGCAAGTGGGCCTACGCCGCGGTCGGAATCCTTCCATTCACAATCAACGCGATCAATTTGGATGCGGCGTTGATCAGCTGGGCGGGCTGGCCGGGTTACGCAAAAGGGATCATCCTGACCCTCCTCGACACGCTCGCGCTGGCGCTGCTCGCCACGAGGCGTCATCCCTTTCGGCATCTGCCCTTTCTCTGGCTGGTGATTGCGTACGTGCTCGCCGCCGCGCTTTCCATGGCGTTCTCCAGCATGGCGATGAGCTCCAGCTTCTATGCCTTTCAACTCCTGCGCGTTCTTATCGTGTTCGCCGCAGTGGCCTCCTTCGTCGGCCAGCCGGGCGCCATTCGCTGGCTTGCATTCGGCCTTGCCTGGGGCGCGATTTTCCAGGCGAGCGTCACTTTATACCAGACGCTTTCCGGCGCGATTCAGGCATCCGGGACCATGGGTCACCAAAACCTGCTCGGATTGATGCTTCACTTTGTGACGATACCGCTGCTTGCCATGATGCTGGCGGGAGAACGGCATAAATTGATCGCCTTGGGAGTGCTTGCGGGCGTGGTCTCCGTCTCGATGGGCGCTTCGCGCGGCTCGGTTGGCTTTGCGGCCATCGGCATCGGGCTAATCGTTGGGTTGTCGCTGCTGCGGGGAAGCTCCGCACACAAGTGGAGGATCGTCGGGATCGGCGCGTTGGCCTTGGTGGTGATCGGGCCTCTGGCACTGAGCAGCTTCGATCGGCGCTTCGAGGCCAAGCCACTTCAGGAAGGGCTTTACGATGAGCGGGCAGCCTTCGAACGCGCGGCGAACATGATGTGGTCTGAAAACCCTATGGGCGTGGGGGCCAACCAGTATGTCATTGTCGCGAATACCGGCGGCTATTCGGAGCGTGCCGGGGTAGTCTGGACCCACGGTAGCCGCTCGGCCAACGTGCATAACATGTATCTGCTGGTGGCTGCCGAGACCGGCTGGCCAGGATTGCTTTCTCTACTTTCCCTGCTCGGGTGGACAATTTTCCGAGGCTTGCGCTTTGCCTTCGAAAATCGCCGCGACCGTCGCGGAGAGGTAGTCCTTGGCGCCACGGTCGCGATCCTAACCTGCGCCGCTCATGGTCTCTACGAATGGGTTTTCGTAACCTATCAGGCGCAGTACGTGTTTGCGATCGCGCTGGGCGTTATCGCGGGGCTGATCCGGCAGCGCGATCTCGAACGGGCACACTCGCCGCGGCTGCGCGCGCAACCGCGTCAACTGGAGGCCGAGCCAGCTAGCCGGGCGGATCGGTTGCCCGGACGGGCACCAAAGGGCGTTTCGGGCTAAACCAGGCCAAGGCGGGGCGTTCTATCTTGCGGTGAAGCAACTCCGCCGTAAACAACGCCAACATGGCAATCAGCAAGGCTGCAGCTGCGGGTCGCAGTTGCGCCAACCACAATTGGTTCATCGCTGCCTGAACGAACAACGTTACGATCAGGATGTGAATCAAGTAGAGCGCGTACGAGCTATCCCCCAGCACTCCAACGCGACGGACCCAAGGCGTTGGATCTCTCGCAGCTTCCCACGCTACGACTCCTCCGACAAGCAGAGCGCTTGGTACACCCCACACCGCCACGCTGGGCAAGCGATCGTATCCCCAGGCGATTCCAGCGGCGAAGAGCACCAGGGACAGCAGGACAACCCACAACCCGCCCCGGCGCGGCAGGCGACCGGTAACCAAGAGCCATCCAATCGCCGCGCCGGCGACAAACTCGAGCAAGAGCGGGTCCGTCACCAGTTCCCAGGCGCGCCCGCCGGGCGGAAGAACCATGCCGAGCGCGATGGCGGCGGCAAAAACCCCGGCCAGCAACAGCAGACCTCGCGTCAGCCCGGCGGTCATCGCCAGGCCGAAGCAAAGGTAGAAAAACATTTCGAAGGAAAGAGTCCAGGCAGGTCCGATGATCGCCGGTGCATCTTCGGGCAGGAGCAGGAGAGCGCCTAGGGCCGTCTCAGGCGAGAGACAATAAGGCATCCCAAGCAGCGCATGCGCCGCAATGTAGAGAACCGCACAGAGCCAATAGATCGGGTAGATTCGTAGCAGTCGGCGACGAAAGAACTTGGCGACGTCGAACCCCTCTGCGAACGGGCTCGTGAACACCATGATAAAGCCGCTGATGACGAAAAAAACGTGTACGCCTACGGCTCCAAAGCCGAAAAGGTAGGCTTCGATCGGAACCGGGGGTGGCGAAATTCGCCTGGCGAAAGCCTGCTCGCCGTGAAAAAGGACGACGGCCAGTGCGGCCAAGAAGCGCAGCAGCTGTATCGAATGGACGGTGGGCCGCGTCTTGACCGTCTCAGTCGGTCCGTCCCCTCCATCGATTGATTCGGCAATCGTCATGCCAGCTTTTTGCCAGTCCTCGCTCCAAGTTTGCCCCAATACCATACACCCGCGCTTTGTCAGTGGCTTAGGAAGCCGCGTTTCTCTATGGGACTGGTCACAGAATCTCTGGTTTGGTTGGGTGTTCCGTCACACCTGCGTGCTGTGCTGAGCTGGAGTGGGCTAGCAGATGGGTAACTTGCAGAGACGGCTCGGCGTGGTGGCCATCGGGCGAAACGAGGGTGAGCGGCTCCGGCGCTGCCTCGGTTCAATTCCGACCGGAATCCCCGTCGTCTATGTAGACAGCGGCTCAAGCGATGGCAGCGCTGAGTTTGCTCGTGATCATGGCGCCGATGTGGTCGGGCTGGTTATGGCGAAACCGTTCACCGCCGCGCGAGCTCGCAACGAAGGATTGGAGCGGCTTCGCGCGGTGCATCCCGGTCTCGAATATGTCCAGTTCGTCGACGGCGACTGCGAGATCGAAACCGGTTGGCTCGAGACCGCAACGGCCGCTCTGGACATGGACCAGGCGGCGGCCGTGGTTTGTGGCCGTCGCCGCGAACGCTTTCCGGAGGCCAGCTTTTACAACCGTCTGTGCAACGAAGAGTGGGACACGCCGGTCGGCGAAGTTAAGGCCTGCGGAGGCGACGCGGCTATGCGGCTTGAGGCACTGGAGGCAGTCAAGGGCTACGATCCGGCGATAATAGCGGGCGAAGAACCGGAACTGTGTCATCGCCTGCGCGCTGCCGGCTGGCGCGTCCACCGAGTGGATGCGCCGATGACGATTCACGATGCCGATATGCATTCACTGCGGCAATGGTGGCTGCGTGCGGTACGCAGCGGGTTCGGTTACGCCCAGGTATGGCGTAAGACCGCGGCATCGGGAGCCGATCCGCTCTATGGCGCAGAACTTTGGCGGGCTCTGTTCTGGGCGATTGGATTGCCCCTTCTTGGCCTCGCGCTTGCCGCATCTCTCGACCTGCTATGGCTCCTTGCCGTTCCGGCACTCTGGCTGATGCAAGTCGCTCGCCTGGCCGTGCGCGGCGGCCCGCGAAAAGCCACGTTGCTTCTGGTTAGCAAGGCGGCCGAGGCGTTGGGCGCTGCTCGATACATGCTCATGACACTTCGAGGTAGGCGCCAAGGGGCGATCTTTTACAAATGACAAGGATCGCTTATCTCGTCAGCGACTATTTTGCCCCTTCCCACACTTTCGTCAGACGCGAGGTTGATGCGCTCAGGAAAAGGGGCATGGAAGTCGCCCTTTTCTCGGTCAAGCGCTCGGCTCTGAAGGGCAATAGCCGGGTGGAGAGCCTTCTTGGGCGCCCTCCGATCGACTATCCAACGGCCTTGCTTTGGGGACTCTTTAGCCGTCCTCTTGCGTCGCTATCCGCTTGGGCACTCGCAACGCGGCACCGAGCGCCCGGGCTCAAGGCGTTCATCTGGTCTCAGTTCCACTTCGTGGAGGCGGTAGTGCTCGCGCGGCAACTCGCCAAGGTTCGAAGCACGCGACTGCACTGTCATTTTGCCAACAGCGGTGCGGGTGTCGGGATGATTGCGGCGCATTTGCTCAGCCTGCCATGGAGCCTGACGCTGCATGGCATCTCGGAAACCGACTATCCTGCCGGCTTGCTGCTGCCGGAGAAGATCGAACGTGCCGACTTGGTGATTTGCGCGAGCTATTTCATGAGGGCACAAGCGATGCGGATGGCGGATCCCAAGCACTGGCTGAAGCTTCACGTCGTGCGCTGCGGTGTCGAGCCCGTGACGCTTCCTCCCGTACCCGCACGGCGTGGAGAGGTGGGACTCCGACTCATCAGCGTGGGCCGGATCTCGCCCGAGAAGGGCTATTTCGGGCTCCTTGAGGCGCTGGCCTCGCTGGCGCAGCAGGGGCAAGCGTTCACCCTTACGGTAGTGGGCGATGGGCCGGCGATGAACGCCACGAGAGCGCGGGTCGCAGACCTTCGCCTGGAGAACCGCGTGACCTTCGCCGGTGCCCTGGGCGAAGACGACGCGTTGGCGCAGATCGCGGCCGCGGACGTGCTCGTCCTGCCCAGCCTGATGGAAGGGCTGCCTGTCGTGCTTATTGAGGCCATGGCTCTCGGCAAAGCGGTGATCGCGAGCCGAGTGGCAGGAATCCCGGAGCTGGTCGAGGATGGAGTGAGCGGCCTGCTGTTCACTCCATCCGATTGGGACGATCTGCAAGCCCGGCTGACACTGGCGCTCCGCGACAGCGCGCTACGCGAAAGCTTGAGCCAAGCAGGGCGCCGGGCGGTCGAAGGACGGTTTCTAATTAGCCAAGCGGCCGAGTGCCTTGAACAGCTTTTCGGCAGCTCGGACGCGATCAACTCTCAACAGAATCGACGCCAAACTGGCGACACATCCGGTCGATGAAACTGCCGGGAGGCGGGGGCGCGTCGCGGAGACCTTGGAGGCGAGAGTGCCACATGTGTACAGCGTGCGTTCGTTCGCTCAGCATGGCCTCGACGACCTCCGCTGGCTCATACAGTGCCCGGGCATCCTTCCATCGAACGGGATAGAATACATCGGGCGACTTCGCGAAGCTCTCGAGACCGCAGGTCTTTACCACGTGCGTGACGAGCCCCGCGCTGAACGTGCCCCAAGGGTAGTCTTCCAGGCCGATGTGCCCTTCGGTCAGGCGTCTCCAATAGAAATGCAGGCTACGCTTCGGTCCCCACCAGGGCGGGCGCCGATTGGGCTTCGGGATTGCCTGCAATTGCGCGACCATCGGCGAATTTGCCGGCGCCATCAGCACCGCGTTGTTTATCCAGTTTTCATGCTCCCAACCGAACAGATAATCTCCGGTGAAATCAAAGGGCCTTAGGAAGATAAAATCCATGTCGACCCAGCAGCCGCGGCCCTGGGCCAGCAGTTCTATCCGCCAGAGATTGGCTCCAAGCGCGACCGAACCGGTATCGCGATAGCGCAGCAGCCGCTCCACTGGCATTATCTCGGCGGCGTCCCTGAGATCGGTTTCGGCGGGTACGCCTTGGAGATTGGCCGGATCGTAGCTCCACAAGGTGAACTGGTGGCCCGCTGCTCTAGCCGAGGCCAAGCACAGCCGTTCAAGATAATCGAGTCGTGGTCCTACCCAGAGGGAATGCAAATGGGGCAAGGTCATCGAGCGTCCAGAAAAGGGCGGTTTGGCGAGGTGAAGCATCCATACCCGGTCATTTTGTTACCGGGCGCTTGGCAAACAGGGTCAATGCGCCGGGGCGGGCTGCTACACCGCTTATGGCCCGACGTTAGCCCCATTTGGCTTCCGTACTCAACCCATGCCGACCAGCGTAGTTAGGCCCGCCTGCTGTACGCTGGAAACAAACCCGTCAGCCAATCCGGCGGCCACCAGCAGCTGGCGAGCTCCCAGCGCGCCTACGGCCATGGTCATGAAGAGCACTGGATCCTGGCGAGCGAAAGACACCCGCTCGCGGGCTGCCTGCCAAGTCAGCCAGAGATAGCGCGGCAGATCCGCAAACGCGATCACAGCGATCGCGGCTAGGAGCCCCCATGCGCTGAACGCCAAAGGAAGACCGAGAATCGTACCGAGAAAGCGCGCGGAATGCCCGCCGACCATCGGCCGGGCCTTGCCCAGTCCCAAAAGAATGAATTCGCTCACTGATGCGTGGATCGCAAACCATGATCCGGCCAGTAACAACGGCAAGATCACCGCACCCAACGCGTAGCGCTGATCGAACACAATAACTACGATCACGTCGCTGCTCGCGATCAGCATGCCCAGGCCGGCGTCGATTATCGCGAGGCCGAAGAAGCGCATTTTTCCTAACCGTACTCGCTGGTCATGCAGGACGCTCTTCGATTTTGCGACGGCCGGAAGCACGACCAGCTGATTGACCTGCACGACGGTCTGCACGACGACATCCGCAAGCGATCGAACGATACCGTACACCCCGAATACCGTTAATGGGATATACGCCGGCAAGTAGAGGCGGTCGAAGTTCGTCGCAAAATAGTAGATTAACGATGAGAGAAATATCCATTTTCCGAACGACACGATCTTGCGTCGGTATTCCGGCAGGATGCGGGGACGATAGCCGGGCAAGGGGAGAACAGCATAACTGATCGCCGCTGCCGCGCAGAGAGCGAGCACATTGGCCAGGATCATACTCATGGCCGTCGGCATCGCCGCCGCGAAAGATATCGAGATCAGCGCGCCGGAGACCGCGACCGTCAAGCGCTGGACGAGCAGGCGGTCCATGCGGCGATCTCGTTGAAGCAACGCCGGGCCAGGCCGTGCCAGGCCGCTAATGATGGATCCCAGCGAGCCGACGAGAAGCAGGGGGCCGAGCTGATCCTGACCATAAAGCCAAGCTATCGGAAAGGAAGCCAGCGCGCCGATGGCCGCGAGACCGACGCCGCGCACCGCTTGCAATCCCCACGCCGTCTCAACGAACTCGCGCTCGTCCCCTTCGTCAGAGACCACGATGCTTTGCGTGATGCCTATGTCTGTGAGCAGTTCTACTCCCGTCCGCACCGCCGTGACCAGCGCCAGGACACCAAAGATAGCAGGCGAAAGCAGCGCCGCGAGCACGACGTTGCTGCCGAAACGGATTGCTTGAGTCGCGAATTGGGAAGCTACCACCACGGCGGAGTGCCGCAGCGCGCGGCTGCCTCCCGCCTTCGCGGCCATGACCTGCGCCGCGCGTACCGCTGTACCTAACAAGACTGGCCTACTCCGCTCACGCGACTCAATCGGGAACGGATGGGCGCCGCGAGACTTTCGCGCCAACCTTGGCGCGCTAGCGCGCCGATCCGGTCGCGCGATGGCGCATCGCCAGCGGCAAGAGGAATTCGCTCAGCTATCACCCTGTGTCACCCTCTTCAGCCACCGGCTGACCCCGAGGCCGCCTACTTGCACACGGCGCCCCTAGCTAGTCTTCATCCGACGAGAAACCTGGCCCGATGGCTCGCGCCGCCATGTCCTGATTTGACGGCCCATCGCTGAGGATGCCGGCGCCGGGCTTACGCCGCGCAGCCGCGATGCGAAAGGCTGCAATGTTCTCCAAGCTTTCCGGCGTAGAGGAGCCGATCCTCGCCACGCAAGCGAACCCCTTTGCCGGTCGGTCGGTGAGGGCCCGTTTCTCGCGTCCATCGCCCTGCTCAAGAGCATTGATGGTGGCGGGCGAGAGCGCTAATCGTGTCGCTGCTCGGGAGCCCGCCTTGTCCTTTTTCGACGCCTTTGACGTGATCCGTGTCATAAACCTGCCCGAGCGCTCCGACCGGCGGCGGGAGATGGAGGAAGAACTCGAGATCCTTGGCTTGTTGAACGACCCACGCGTAGCCTTTTTTCCCGCAATCCGACCGGCGGACCAAGGCGATTTCACTTCGGTCGGGGCACGAGGAGTCTACGAGAGTCAAAAGCAATTGCTGGCCGAGGCTGCCAGCAGGGGGCAGGCCATCCTCGTCTTGGAAGACGACTGCGCCTTCCGTGGTGGCGCGAAGGATTATGTCGCGCCCACGGAATGGGACATATTCTACGGCGGTTACCTAGCCCGCCAGCCGGAGAACCTACTGACGAGCGATATCGAGGGTGCACACATGATGGGGTTTTCGGCGCGAGGCGCGCGATCGGTTGCTACTTATCTTAAGAACTTGTGCTACGAGGGTATCCATCCGCCGATCGATGCGGCCTATGTCTGGTTTCGCCGAGAGTATCCGTCCGTGCAGACGGTCTTCGCCGTTCCCCCCCTCGCCCGCCAACGCGCCTCTCGAAGTGATATCGCGCCTCCGAAGGCGTGGGACCGCGTTCCCCTGCTCAGGTCGGCATCATCGGCCTTGCGGCAGCTGCGCAACCACCTGGCATCCGGTCACCGTTAACCGGGTTGAAGGCGGCTTTTTCGCGATCTGCACCGGCAGGCCCGAGCCCCGCGGAAAGCGGCGCATGGTGCGACACGCAGGCTTTCGAGCACGAAGGCTCGTATCGCTAACTGGTCGCATTGCCCTCCATTCTCGCCTTCAGCACTGCCAGCTTTTGGTCGTACGCCCTCATCGCCGTCTCGAGGGAACTCCATTCGCGAAGGCGGCGGGCGGCAGAGCCGTGCTCCGCCAGGAGCGCGCTCTGGCGGCTTATAACCAGTTCGCGCTGAATGATTAGATCGTCCCACTGCTCGCCAGCACGTTGGGCCGGGGTCTTCGCCACGTCGGGCTCGCTGCTGGCGCTCGGAGTACCTGCCTGCAGGCCCAACGTGAGTTCAATGGCTTCGCCTATCGTCGCGGGCTCCTTGCCGGAAGCTCCGACGAGTCTTTTGCCGCAAAACCCCGGTGACGAAGGCGCATGAAGGGCAGCGTAGGTTAACAGCGCAGCCCTATCGGTCGAGCTCAACTGGCCGGCGATCTCCCGCACGGCTGCCGTGTCCGATAGGTCGACTTCCTCAAGGCGAATGCCGCGGACGTCGTCCGCGCAGGCCGAAAGCAGCAGCGCCAGGATGATCGCGAACTCTCGCAGCACTCTCCCACTCTCCCTCGCTCGCCCCGGGGCCTTGACCAAACCCGCTTATATGACGCCGGCGTTAACCAATCGCAAAGCTTCAGTCCGATTCTGCGTCGTCGGCGGTCCGCTAGAAATCGGGGGGGCCGTCCCGCTCTGCGACCCATTGCGCGCGGGCTGCTTCCCTTGCAGCAGGCCCGAATGCTCTCCCGACACGGCGATAGTCGATGAGCTGACCTGGGGACAAGCTGGACCGCGTCCTCTCAGCTCCTCAAAACCTAACGAGAACTTGCATGTTAATCTAAGAGCACAGCAGGGATGTGCCCACTATGGGGGTCGTGCAATGAAGTTGGTGTCGGCTGCTCGCGTCGCGGCCATGACAGTCCTGCTCCTCGGGTGCGAAGCGGATGACCCCGCTAGCTCGGGCGCGATAGGATTCCTGCGTGCTTCTTCGGACGCCAACGTGACCGCTTCATCGGCGGCCGGCGCAGCTTCGGCACACCTGCACGCGGAGCCGCCGCGTGGAGGTTGGGTGCTTTCGCCCACTCCGACCGGCATGCCGCCTATGGCATCGGGTTTCGACCCTGCGCTGGGTTTGCAGCGGAGTTGGGGCACAGGCGCGATTCCCGCGTCGGCGGCCCCCGATGTTCTCGGCGCGTTTCGGATGACATGCGGTGCGGGGGACCTCGCCTACGTCGATCCCATCGTCTATCCCGGCACGGTGGGACAATCCCACCTTCATCAGTTCTACGGCCTCAAGAAGGTGGGACCAGACGAGACGTACGAGACTGCTCGCGCGGACAACCGCAGCTCGACGTGCGGTACGGCGGATTACTCTCTCAACAAGTCAATGTACTGGTTGCCGGCCCTGCTCAACGGCCAGGGGATGGCCATCCAGCCGAACCTGGTGGCCATCTACTACAAACGCCGCCCGAGAACCGATCCGAAGTGCAATTGGAACATCGATCCCCAGGGGCAAGCCGAAGAATGCGTCAATATGCCGCAGGGGATCCGCCTGCTCGCCGGTTTCGACATGCTCAATCCGGCCGCCGCGGCCAAAAGGCCAACGCCGGGGGCGTCGTTCTATTGCTCGGGCCCGGGGGCGGCCGCTACCAAGGCCGATAATCTCGACGCCGTCCTCCCTGGCTGCCCAAGCGGCACCAAACTTTACGTCGCCATGGATTTCCCAAGCTGTTGGGACGGCAAGTACCTGGACAGCCCGGACCACCGCTCTCACCTCGCCTGGGCAAGCTACGGATCGTGGGGCTATCTGAGGTGCCCCGCCACGCATCCCAAACTCATACCCACGCTGCATGTGGCGGCAGAGTACTCATTGGAGGACGGCGATGACCGCTCGCTCATCCGCCTTTCGTCCGATGTCATCGAGGGCCTTCCTCGTGGCAAGACCCTCCACGGCGATTTCATGCCCGCGTGGGATCCCGTCGCCTGGCGGGCGTTCCACGACAATTGCATCGACAAGCGGCTTAACTGCTCCGGCGGCGATCTCGGAAACGGGTGGCAGCTCAAAGGCGCCGCCCAGCCGTCGTACGGCTGGATCAATCGAAATCGACTCGTCGCCGTGCCTCCCTCTTGAAGATCGATCGACCGAAGTCGGGAAGTGAGAAAGTCGCTTGTGGGCGTCGCTCGCTAGCGGTCGATGCGGCTGCCACCCAGTTTCGATCGCGCTACCGATTTGGGGGCACCAGCCTTGCGTCTGCCCTAGGAGGCGCTCTCAAAACACCCGGCGGGGCGACACCGATTCCGGCGCTGCAGTGCTCAATACGCGTTCTTGTGCACGATGACGCGCAGGGTGCGCAGCAAGATCACCATGTCCTGCGCAAGAGACCAGTTTGATACATATTCCAAGTCGGCGCGCACGCGGTGTTCAAGGGCTTCCGCAGTATCGGTCGCGCCCCTGTGACCCCGGATCTGCGCGAGGCCCGTGATGCCGGGTTTCAGCGCATGACGAATCCAGTAAGTTTGGGTAACCTCCCAGAACAGCGTGTCTCCCGCGAGCGACCCGAGGGCGTGCGGCCGCGGGCCCACGACGCTCATTTCGCCGCGAACCACGTTGAAAAGCTGCGGGAGCTCATCGATGCTCGTCCGGCGGATGAACCGGCCGACTCGCGTAATTCGCGGGTCATCCCGCCGCGCCGATGCCTTGCCATCCTGATCGGCGCTCTCGAGCCGCATCGAGCGAAATTTGAAGATCGTGAATTGGCGATTGCCTTCTCCGACCCGGACCTGGCGAAAAAGGACCGGGCCGCGGCTCTCCAGCCTGATGAGCGCGGCGACCGCCAGCATGAGGGGAGCAAGCAGCAGCAGGGCCGAAAGCGAAACCACCAGGTCGAAAGCACGCTTCTGCATCCGGTTGGTCAGGCTCAGCGGTCCGCGCGACAGGACCAGCGTATCGTCATTTCCGTACGTGCCAATGGCGACCGCGCCATGGAGCAGGTCCCGATCGAGCAGAATCTCGCCGCCGGCGTTCTGGCTCTTGAGGAAGGTCGCCCAGGCAGGCCGCCGGTCGAAATGGCAGCTGACCACGACCCGGTCATACGGCTCGATGATCCGCGACAACGCATCAATCGAGGCAGGCTTGTCGAGATCAGGCCAAAGGCCCTGAACCTCGACATCCACAAAGTCGCAACCTGGCCGGGGCTCGGCCGGAAGGCCGTCCTTCAAGACGATCGTGGCAGTTGCGGTTCCCCCCATCCAGCGGGCGAAGAGCACGTCCAGCACGAATTTTCCTGCGGTAATGAGAACGGCGCCGACCCCGAAGGTAACCAAGAAGCCGAGCCGAGAAATGTCCTCAGCCTTGAACAGAAACGACAGCGCCAGGACGACGAGCGCGGTCGCCAGCAGGGCGCCAAGCGCTCGCTGTGTGCCGAGTGACCGGCTTTCGAGAGCCTCGACGGACTGCACCTCGCGGGCAATCTCGAACATCAGGAACACCGGAAGAGCAAGGAGGATGATCGGCTGCCCTCCGGCATCGAGCCACATGGCGTCGCGCAGCGCGAGCGCCACCACGTACCCGATGACCAGGCCCGCGCAGTCGAACGCGAGAGACAAGCAGTAGAGGGCGACCCGCCGCTCGCGAGCCGGCCGGCCGACCTGCCGGCCGAACCGCGGCGCCTTCCGCTGTCTCGAGGAGCCCTCGGCCCAAACGTTCACAACTTCCTCCTCAGAGCCCGGTGGCGATCGTGCTGCGGTACCTCACGGCACGCCATCGTCACACCCCGCTCGGCGGTTGCTACCGGCGCGAGTCGGCGGCCCACTGGGGACGGATCACCACAGCATGCCATGGCTTACATCCCGGGCAGCCGCACTTTGAGGACCACGACGACGTAAGCGAGGACCGCCAGGAGAAGCGCGATCGCGGCCCAGGTAATCCCCTCGTTGCCAAAATAGTTGGCCACGGCGCAGCCGAGCGCAGCAGGAAGGTATTGCCAGAGTTTGTCCTTGGGCTGTTCCTCGCTCGACCGTTGCAGCAGCAGCGTGACCAAGCCCGCGAAGATGAATATGGTAACCCAATCCCAGACCGTTTCCATTATCAGCTTCCTCTTGGCGATGCGGCCTCACGCGACAACTCGGACCCGCGGCGGGTGAGGTTTAAGCACACATGGGCGCAGAATCACACTCGCAGCCGCTGACCCACAACGGCATCGTCCCGATATGAGACGCGAATGCGTTGATTTAGCGCGCCTTCGCTAAATTTACGACTCGCCTCTTAGCGAGCGCTAAGTTATCAGGCGGCGTGACGAGCAGGGGTGAGTCGCGAAAGTTGGTGGGGCTCACACCAAAGTTGAGGTCGCGCCCTGCGAAGCAGGAGCTGCTCGTGTGGGACTGCGCCAAGTGAGGCGCACGAAGAGTACGGCACATTCCAATAGCGGAGACTTAATATGCTCAGAAAAACGGTAATGGTGTTGGCGGCAAGCTGTGCGTTGGCAGCCGCTCCCGCCTTCGCCCAGGTCAATCTAACCGCTGTCCCGGGCTCTGATCCCTACGCCGGACCGGCGCCAACCTACGACTTCGAGAGCGCGGCACCGGTCACCGGCGGCCTGGTGACCTCGACGTCCGTGAGCGGCGTCAGCGCCCAGCCCTATGGCAGCACGGGCAATTTCTGGACGGTCGGCCCGACCGACGGCTCGCCGGGGGTTCTCGACCTGAGCGGCTTTGCCCAAATCGCTGCGATCTCGTTTATCTGGGGATCGGTCGACGCGTACAACACGATCGAGGTCCTGGACCGCCTCAGCAACGTGATCGCGACCTTCACCGGTGCCGATGCGGCGGTGAACCCGAACGGCAACCAGACCAGCCCGATCACGAACCCGCTTGCAACGCTGACCTTTAGCGGAGCCACGCAAACCAACATTGGCGGGCTGAGGCTCATTTCTACTCAGAACGCTTTCGAGGTCGACAACTTCGCGGTCACGGCGGTTCCCGAGCCGGGAATCTGGGCCATGCTGCTCATCGGCTTCGGCTTCATTGGCGCGTTCATGCGCGGCCAGAAGCGTTCGCGGCGGCTGCGCTTGAAAGTCGCGTAATCGGCGTGTTCAGGACGAGCTGAAAGCTGGTCCGGGCAATTGAGAAAGGGGAGTTCCTGGCGTGCCAGGAACTCCCCTTTTTCTTTTGGATTGTCTGCCATGGCACGCGGCCGCGTCCGGACTTGCCGCGATGCCGATCTGCGCGCACCTTCCGTCGCTGGCGCGCGCTATGCGATCCCGATAAGTTGCAGCGCGATTTTCCACTAAGTTTCGCGGCGGAAAACTTGCAAGCGTTGCCTCGACCCAGCACGGTGTGGTTTAGCTCGGGGTATGTGCCATGCGCGGTGACGGACTCGCTCCTCCGATTATATCGACCTACGCGGTTGGCGATCGAGCGCGCTCGCCCGCGAGCGCCGGCGGTTTGAGGCGCCTTGTCCTGCCGGCCGTCGCAATGCTCGGAACCGCTTCAGCGGGCGCCCTGGTATGGGCCTGGCCCGAAACGAAGACGAGGGAGGGGTCCGGCCCTCTAGACGGGGGAGAGAATACCTCGCTCGCGGAGCGTACCGACTCACGATCGGCGAATTCGGCGGCCGCCCCGGGGTTTTCGTTCCAGATTGAGAGTTCGCAGTTCGCGGCGAACCTCCTTACGAGCAGCGCCAGCTCGAACGCCAACCCATCGCAGCCGGCGGTACACGCACGAGCCAAGGCGCCGGCCCGCGACGATATCCGCTTGGCGGCGCCAGCGCCGGTGCCGGCGACTCAAGACAGGATCCCGCTTGTCGCACCGGCCTGCGGCTGCCTGCTGGGTTGTTCCGGGAATCAGTCGGACCCGGCCGACGTGGGCCGTCGAAGCGACGATTTGGAAGTGGACCCGCCCTCGTTGGCTCCGCTTGACGGGCATCTCGCCGATGCGTCCTCGCCCGGAAACCTGGCTACGGCAGCGGAGGCTGCCGGTGTGCCGCCGATTGGCGTGGCGGCCGAGAAGGCGCCCGAAAGCGATCTGCGCATCGACGCGGTTCCTGCAGTTTTGGCCGGACCGGCCGGTGAGCCAACGGCAGCGGAAGCCGAAGCCGACGCCCCTGTCGATCTCGAAACAGACCTGGCGCTCGGCGACGCTGGCGTCCCCGCGCCAGAGGCCGATAAGAGCGAGACTTCCAGTTCCGCCGAGCAAATCGATGCGGAACCGATCGAAACGATCGCGGATAGCCCCGCCCAGAGACCAAGCGACGCCATCGCGCTCCATCTGCAACGGATTGGTGAGCGCTATTCGTCGGCACCAAGCGCGGAACCAGCCAGCGTTGCCG
>Ga0307414_10000878_pt1 | contig 15365 bp, 6 predicted proteins | sample DK1Ometagenome_FD_203804 | JGI IMG/M metagenome (GOLD analysis project Ga0307414, IMG submission 203804) | Maize rhizosphere microbial communities from greenhouse at UC Davis, California, United States - DK15-O-3 | ecosystem: Host-associated > Plants > Roots > Rhizosphere > Soil | place: USA... | reverse complement strand
CTGATCCCCGACGCCGCGCTCCGGTCCAGGTCCGCCTGCACGAGCGGGCGCAGGACGCCCGAGCGCGCGCAACGGCGCAGCGCGCCGGCGTCGACGCCGGCGCGGGTGGCCAGCGAGTCGAAGAACGCCTCGGCCGACGCGAGCGGCGTCCACTCCGCCTGCGTGTCGAAGATGAGGTCGTGCATCTCCCAGAACTTTCCCTGCGCGCCGGCGCACATGGCGGCCTCCGCGGCCGGCCAGGCGTGCTTGTGGGAGGGGAGGGGGTAGTTCAGGTACGCCATGCGCACCTTGCCGGTGGCCACGTACTCCCGGTCGAGGGTGGCGAAGGTGGAGTCGTGCCAGAGCTTGCAGTAGGGGCACTGGAAGTCGCTGACCATCACCAGCCAGACCGGCGCGGCCGAGTCGCCGCGAATGCGCGCGCGGTCGGCCTGGCTCCGCGCGGACGTGTCGCCGGAGGGAGTGAGGTCTGCCGGCCCGGCCGCCGACCGGGCCGCGGCGGGCGTGGCGCCCTCGGCGGCGCGCTCGTCCGACGGGGCGCAGGCGGCGAGGGCAAGCGCGACGGCGGCCGCGCGACCGAGGGTGCGCGGCAGGCGCGTGGAGCGGGGCATGAGGCTCAGAAGTCCGAGACGAAGCGGCGCAGCGAGTTGGTGGTGCGGTCGAGGACGAATGTGTAGCCCCCCTCGGAGGCGAGGGCAATGGCGAAGCCCAGCTCCCGCGCCAGCCCCTCCACCTGCAGTCCGGAGCCGCCCGTGTCCAGGACGTAGACGCCCTCCACGCCCGAGGCGACGTAGAGCCGCCGCCAGGCCAGCGAGACGTCGTACGCGAAGCGCGCGCCGCTCCAGCGCCCCAGCTCGCGGGGCTCCGCCGGGGTGGCCGCGTCGAACAGCACGACGCCGCGCTCGCCGAGGGCGACGGCGACGCGGTCGTCGAGCAGCGAGAGGCGGAGCCCGCGGCCGCCGGCCGGCGTGCGGCCCACCACCTCGAGGGAGTCGCCGGCGGGGCGGAGGGCGACGAGCGTGCTGTCCACCAGCGCCCAGAGGATGCCGCGCGCCCGGTCGAAGGCGAGCGCGCTCGGGGCGGCGCCGACGTCCACGCCCGGCCAGCCGCGCGTGGTGTCGGCGTTGGCGGGGACGATCTCGATGCGCGTCGCGGTGCCGACGAACACCCGCCCGGAGTCGGCGGCGATGGAGGCGACGGCGCCGTCGCGCACCAGGCTCCCCGGCCCCTTCTCCGGCGGATAGAGATAGAAGCCCGCCGGCGACCCCACGGCGAGCACGCCGCCGCCCGGGGCGAGGTCGAGCGCCGCGATGCCGCGCACGCCGCTGGCGCGCCGCGCGCCGAGCTTGAGCCCGTCGCCGCTGGTGACGAGCTGCACCCCGTTCGCGCCGCCGACGGCGAGCATCGCGTTCTGGACGGCGAGCTCGGTGGAGGAGGCGGGCACGGCGACGGAGGCGACGGACGGCTTGAGGGGCGCGCCGCCGCGGTAGCGAAGGGCGTGGAGCTGGTCGAACTCGCGCCCGACCATGTAGCCGACGAGCGCGCCCGCGCCGATGGAGAGCGGAACCACGCACGACTTCTCGCTGCACATGCCCGCGGGCGAGCGGTCGTTGCCGGTGAAGAAGAAGGCGGAGGCGGCGAGCGCCGCGGTGACGGCGCCGGCGGCGGCGAAGATGATGCGGCGCGGCATGCGCCCCGAGCCGTCGTCGCGTGAGCGCTGCTGGGCGCCGGCGACCGGCACGAGGGCCGGGAGGGCGACGGACGGGAGCGCGAGGGCGACGTAGAACGCCGCGCGCAGCGACGCGCGGGCGAGACGGCGAGACGTCATGGACGCGGGAGGGTGATGGTGCGCTGCCGTTTGGCCACCTTGCCCGAGGCGAGGTCGGTGACGGTGAGCTCGAGGGCGTAGCTGCCGTACGGCGCGTCGCCCAGGTCGAGGGCGAGGTAGTTGGGAATGCGGTCCGCGGCGTCCACGGCGACGACGCGCTCGTAGCGGAGCGAGACGCGGTCGTCGCCCTTCGCGGTGAGGCCGACGGCGTCGGCGATGCCGCCGAGGATGCGCGCCGTCACCTGGCGGCCGCGGTCGATCTCGGTGAGGCGGAGGGCCAGCTCCACGCGCAGGCGGCCGTTGCCGGCGGAGTCGCGGCTGGTGCCGTAGTTCTCCCAGTAGAGGAAGACGGTGTCGCGCGGCGCGTACGTCATCGACGCGTTGGGCGTGATCAGGAAGTCCGCGCGGCCGCGCGGCGTGTCCTGCCTGGGGGCGAGCCGGCGGGCGACGAGCACGTCGGAGAGCGTGAAGGCGCCGGCCGGGAAGCGCTCGACGGCGAAGGGGGCGAGGCCGCGCGCCGCCCGCCCGCTCGCGGGCTCGCGCGCCTCGATCCGGTAGAGGAACTCGCCGGCGGGGAGCGGCTGGCTCCAGGCGCGCGTGGTGTAGCGGTCGGAGGCGTTGATGCGCACCACCGTGGAGTCGCGCGCCGCCACCACCCGCCGGCGGGCGCCGTCGCTGACGAAGAAGCCCGTCTCGAGCTGCGCCTGCGTGAGGTCGACGTCCCGGAGCATGCGGCGGGTGGGGATGTCCGCGTAGACGGAGACGTCGGCGCCGCGGCCGGTGTCGGCGCGGAAGCGGGCCACCTGGACGGCGACGGAGTCGATGCGCGCCGCCTCGAGGTTGTCGAAGCGCACGGGCGCCACGAAGCGGGCGTCCTCGGCGTAGGCGCGGAAGTCGCTGGCGAAGAAGGCGTAGTTCATCGCCGGCGGCCCGACGAACACGAAGCGCAGCTTGGTCGCCGGGTAGTACCAGAGCGTGGTGACGCGCCCGATCGCGTCCGACTGCCCCTCCATTTCCGAGAGCTCGGGGGCGAAGGTGGCGACGACCGGCGGCTCGCCGTAGCGGAGGACGATGGTGCCGCGGTCGGTGCGCCACCCCTGCTGGTTGAACTCCGCGGACGAGAAGCGGAGGTCGGAGTAGGCGACGCGGCTCAGGAACTCGACGCGCGCCTCGTTGACGGCGGTGAGCGAGAGCGGGTCGGCGACGTCCCAGAACAGGGAGTCGAGCGCGGTGCGGGCGGGATCGCCCGCGGCCTGGTACTTGGCCGCGTCCTGCTTGCGCATGACGACGGCCAGCCCCGTCATGTCGCGCCGTTCCGCGGGGGAGAGGCGGGCGAGGGCGGCGTCGAAGGCGGCGGACGCCTCCTCCACGCGGTCCAGGCGGTGCAGGGCGAGGCCGAGGGCGAAGTGGAGGCGCGCCGAGGCGTCGAGCCCCGGTCGCAGGTCGGCCGCGGTGGCGGCCATCTCCTCGAGGCGCTTGGTGTCGTAGAGGAGACCGAGGAGGCCGAGGGCGGCGCCCTCGTGCGACGCGTCGGCCTTGAGGGCGGCGCGGAAGTAGTCCTCGGCGCGGCGCGCGTCGAGCTCGCCGACGTCCTTGATCGGCATCGTCTCGTTCGCGAGGAAGTCGCGGACGTAGCGCCAGTCGCTCAGGGCGCGCGTGGGGTCGATCGTGGTGGCGCTTCCGGTGACCATCCGGCGGTCGCGCTGGCTCATGAAGCGGCGCTCGTGGATGAGCCCGAGCTCCCACTGGATCTCGGCGAGCACCTGCGGGTCGCCGCGCTCGCGGGCGGAGTTGAGGGCGCGCTTGAACAGCCGCTCGGCGTCGAGGCGGAGGAAGGGCGTCTTGAGCCGCACGCGCCCGAGCTCCATGAGGTAGAACGGGTTGTTGCGGTCGATCTCCAGGGCGCGGTGCAGGTCGCTCGACGCGGCCCGGCGGCGCAGGATGTCGCTCATCCCCAGTTGCGAGGTGCGCGAGAGGAGGACGCCGCGCTGGTAGAACGCCGGCGCGTAGCGGGGGGCGACCTTGGTGGCGCGCTCGAGGGCGCGGAGCGCGGCGCTGGTGTCGCCTGCGCGCGCCCGCTCGCTCGCGAGCGCGAGGAGCGAGTCGGCGGCGGCGCGGCCGCGCGGCTCGCCGCCGCGCTGGGCGTGCGCCGCCGCGGGCGCGAGCGCGGCGGCGGCGACGAGCGCGGTGACGGTGGTGCGGGCCGCGGTGGAGAGTAGGTCGGAACGGTTCAGCTTGGTACCCTCGTGGCGAGAGGGGTCCGGCAGGGCGAGCGGGCCTGCCGGTCACCGGTAACCCGCGGCCGACCCCCGGGGTCATCCCGGGTGCGCCGGCACTCCGCGCGAGCGCTCCACGGTGACACGCGGGCGGGCGGCGCGCCAGAGGGGGGCGGCGATCGTCGGCGCCCAGTCGTCCTGGTGCCCGCTGCCGGCGGGTACTTGCGCTCCGGCGCGGGGGGCACTCAATTAGGCGCACTTCGGCGCAACCGGTACACCGGTTCCCAGGGGAAGTTCCGCCCCGGCGCCGAAGGCCTGACCTCCCACATCCGTACTTTCGGGCCGGCTGCCGCACGCGCGCCGCCCGGTAAGATCGGCCAGTCGTTCGCCGCTGGACGCGCTGCACGCGCTGTACACGCTGTACGCCGCCGCTCGCGGTCGTTCGCGGCTGTTCGTTGGTGTTCCCGCTCCATTCTGCACGACCACGCCGGATAAACGGAATCCGGCAGCTGCTGCCCGCAGGGCAGGGGAGAGTGCTGGCCGCGCGACGTCGCGGCACTCGGGATCGATCGCTCGTCACATCAATACGGACAGGGAGGTCCAAGTGCTCCAGGTATGGTCGCGCCGCGTGCTCGGCCTCGTCCTGGGTCTCGTCGCGTTCGCAGTCACGCCGCGCGTCATCGACGCGCAGACCGGCAAGATCGCCGGGGTGGTGACCGATCAGTCGACGGGCCAACCGGTGGAAGGCGCGCAAGTCTTCCTCCAGGGGACGGGGTACGGCACAGTCACCAACGCAACCGGACGTTACTTCCTCATCAGCGTGCCGCCGGGCACCTACACGGTCACGGCCAAGCGCATCGGCTACGCGCAGCAGGACCGGCCGAACGTCCAGGTGCAGATCGACGTCACCCGCGAGCTGAACTTCGCGCTCGCCACGGCCACGACGACGCTGACGCGGCAGGTCATCACCGCGCCGGTCACGCCCCTCATCCCGCAGGGGCAGACGCAGAGCAGCATCGTGCTCAACTCCGAGCAGATCACGGCGCTTCCCGCGACGTCGATCGAGGGTGCGCTCGCGCTCCAGCAGGGATTCACCCTCGTCCCCACGAACTCGACGGACCTGATCTCGTACAGCGAGAGCCGCCGCTCGGCGACGAACCCGGTGCGCATCCGGGGCGGCCGAGGGGGCGAGACGCTCCAGCAGATCGACCTGATCCCGGTCAACAACTTCATCTTCGGCGGGCGCGCGTTCGAGCTGAACCCGCTCGCGGTGGAGCAGCTCGACCTGATCAAGGGCGGGATGGACCCGCAGTACGGCAACGCCCTCTCCGGGGTCATCAACATCGCCACCAAGGAAGGCGGCAGCGACCTCGCCGGGGCGGTGCACTACTTCACGTCGCGCGTGGGCGACGCGCTCGGCAACAGCCAGGACGCGCTCCGCGGCTACAACATGGTGCAGGGCTTCGTCTCGGGGCCGGTCCCGGGCACGGGCGCCAAGATGACGTTCCTCGTCGCCGGGCGTGAGGAGCGCCAGGCGGACCAGGTGTTCGAGTACGACAACGACATCTTCGTGCCGAGCCAGCGCGGGACGGACACCGAGGGGCTCCCGCCCGGCGGGCCGAACTTCCGCGACGTCTTCCCCGGCTTCCGCGCCTTCGGCTACGACAACCAGCGGCAGGTGTTCGGCAAGCTCGCCTACCGCTTCACGCCGACCGCGAAGCTGGGCGTGACCTTCCTCGACAACGAGGACCAGCGCAAGCCGTTCGACAACCAGTTCCTCCCCACGTACGGCAGCGTCCTGAACAGCCCGGGCGCGGCCACGGCGGAGGACTCGGCGGCCTACATCGGCAACCTGACCGGCTACCGCCTGAACCCCATCGACTTCGAGCGCGTCGTCCAGAGCTCGATCGACGCGAACCAGCGGCTCATCTCCGGCCGCTACGACCAGACGCTCGGGCGCACGAGCTTCACGCTCGTGGCGGGGACGTTCCGCACGCGCCGCACGACCTGCAACTACTTCCAGGGCGTCTGCCTCGAGAACCAGTTCGCCGACGCCAACTTCACCGACGACCAGTTCATCGGCCCGCTCGCCGGCGCCTGCCAGCTCGGCCCGACCTGCGGCAACGACCAGGACTACGGCGGCGAGCGGCTCACGACCATGGTGCTGCGCGGCGACGTGCAGAGCCAGGTGACCGACCACCACAACCTGCAGGGCGGCGTGCTCTACCAGGGGTACGACTTCTCCGTCAACACGCAGCGGAACGTCGGCACCAACGTGGTGAGCCTCTACCAGCAGTCGTACTCGAACAAGCCGTACGACTTCGCCACCTACCTGCAGGACAAGATCGAGTACGACTTCCTGACGCTGAAGGTGGGGGCGCGCTTCGACTACGGCTCGGTGCCGGGTCGCTTCTTCGCCGACCCGCTCGACCCGACCAACGGGACGACGGCGGCGGACGTGTGCGCGAACCCGGCCGACCCGCGCTGGGCGAACCGCGACGTGCCGTTCATCGAGTTCGACGAGAACGGCCGCCCGGTGACGACCACGAACCGGGTGGACCCGGCGTGGACGGCGGCGAGCTGCGCCAGCGACGAGGTGCGCACGGCCGCGTCGCGTATCGCCGCCTACGACGACTTCAAGTCGGCGAAGGCGCGGACGCAGTTCAGCCCGCGCATCGGCGTGAGCTTCCCGCTCTCGGCGACGTCCTCGGTGTTCTTCAACTTCGGGCGCATGTCGCAGAACCCGCTGCTCAACAACCTCCTCACGAACACCGGCATCGGCACGGCGCGCGAGGGCTCGACGCGCGGGCCGGTGCTCGACGTGGTGGGCGAGGGCGACGCGGGCTTCATCGGCAACCCGGGGCTCGCCGTCGAGCGGTCGACGACGTACGAGGTCGGGTTCACGGGCGAGTTCCGGACGAACTACGCGCTCGCCGTGACGCTGTTCAACAAGAACCAGACGGGGCTCACCGGCCTCCGCACCGGCGGCGTGCGCCGCGGCGCGCGCGGGCTGGAGCAGGTGTTCGACCCGGGCGTGACGTACGGCAGCAGCACGCCGACGTACCGCATCCTGGTGAACCAGGACTTCCAGAGCGTGCGCGGGTTCGAGGCGCAGCTGCGCCGCCGCGTGAGCGACTACTGGGGCTTCGACGTCAACTACAGCTACAGCCGCGCGCGCACGAACGCCTCCGACCCGGAGCGCGAGTTCGAGCGGCAGGCCGTGCAGCTGGAGCCCAGCGTCCTCACCGAGGTGCCGAGCGACATCGACCAGCCGCACGTGTTCAACGCCTCGCTCACCGGCCAGGTGCGGAACGACGCGCCGGGGTTCACCGGCGGGTGGCTGCTGCGCAACACGCTCGGGACCATCACCTACACGGCCGCCAGCGGGCTCCCGTACTCGCCGACCGCGGACTACGTGGGCAACCTGACGACGTCGCGCTACGTGCGGAACGCCGGGCGGGGGCCGAGCACGTCGAGCTTCAGCGTGCTCGCGCAGAAGGGCTTCGCGCTCTCGAACCTCCGCTACGACCTGTTCCTGCAGGTGAACAACCTGTTCGACACGAAGAACTGCGTGCAGGTGTTCGTGACGACCGGGCGCTGCGACGCCGGCGCCGTGGACCAGAACCGCGCGCGCCAGGGGAACTTCGTGCGGCCGGACATCGCCACCTCCACGTTCGGCGACCGCGGGGACTACTACGGCCCGCGCCGCTCCGTGCTCGGCGGCCTCAAGGTGAACTTCTAAACCGATCCGCCGGCGCCGCCGGCCGGACGGGCCCAGCCCGTCCGGCCGCCGCGCGCGGGCGACCTCGATACCCGGAGACACACTCATGCGACGAATCTCTCGTCGAGCACTTCACCTCGCGCTCACCGGCGCCGCCCTGGCGGTCGTGACGGTGCTGCCCCGGGCGGCCGACGCCCAGCAGCAGCCGCTCGACCGGCGGGTGACGCTCGGCGCCGACGGCGAGCCGGACCGCTCGCCGCGCACGGCGAAGCAGCGCGCGCGGGGCTTCAAGGCGTTCGGCCTGGCCGACGCCGCCGTGGCGGCGATCAAGACGCCCGGCATCTTCGGCTACCCCCTCTGCACCTACGGCTTCAGCGTCGGCGGCTCGCTCGACTGCGGCAACTCGTGGGGCTTCGTGACGATCGGCGAGGCCGACAACTCGTACACCTTCATCAACTGGGGCTGGAGCGCGCCGCCGAGCGAGCGCGCGAAGATCATCGCCGCCACGAGCGCGGCGGGGAGCCCGGCGACGGGCCTCGCGAGCTCGCTCAACAACGGCTGGACGTACATCGGCGCCGACGCGCTCAACGCGTCGGACGTCATGCTCCCCGCCGACGGCTTCCTCGGCACGTACATGAGCGGCGAGGACACGGAGCGCGACCGCTCCTGCCAGGACCTGTACGACGAGAGCGCGCTGGTGTTCGGCGCGGGCCAGCCGATGCTCCCCGCCTCCGACTGCCCCGAGACGTGGGGCCCGTTCGGCTGGCAGGGGCGCAAGCCGGTGAGCCAGGCCGACGCGCTCGCCGCGCTCCGCGCCGGCACGCTGCCGCCGGAGCAGGCGTTCGACTTCTGGCGCTACACGACGGGGGAGCCCGACCCGACTCCCGGGAAGCTGGAGCGCCAGTTCGGCGCGTACCAGACGTACGGCTACTTCAACGACTACTCGAAGGACGAGCTGTGCGGCACGCCGACCACGCGCACCTACGGGCGCGTGCTCGCGGGGACGCCGGGTGGGGCGCAGTGCCCGACCTCGGTGCTCGGCGCGAATCCCACGAAGCCGGGCTACCCGCTCGGCCTCGAGGTGCGCTTCGACGCCTTCTCGTACGCGATCCCGGCGCTGCAGGACGTGGTGTTCTACCAGGCCACGGTGGTCAACAACTCGCAGCTCGTGTACGGCGCGCCGATCGACTACGACTCGCTCTACATCGGGCCGCTCCCGACGCCGTACTCGGACACGCAGCTCAACCTTACGTACCACCGCCCCGAGCTCGGCGCGCTGATCCACACCGGCACCTGCGCGCACCAGACCGCGCCGTTCTGCAACGGCGCGCAGACGACCGCCGACCTGCGGACGTCGGGCGTGATCTCGCAGGACCTCGGCGGGAGCGCCTACGGTCCGTTCGGCCTCGGGTCGGCGGCGTTCATCATGCTCAAGAGCCCGATCGGCGACCTGCGCAACAAGCTGTACACGCGCACGGGGTCGCCCTTCGCCGACATCCCGGTGCCGGAGACGATCAAGGACGACACGATCACCTTCCAGCACGCGCACCTGTGCGGGTTCCGCGCCTGCGCGCGCAACACCTTCGCGGTCGACTACAACCAGAACCCCGACGCCGCGCAGCGCATGTTCGGGATGATGTCGTCCACCGACGTCAACGTGCTGGGCGTGCGGCAGCCGAGCGCGCTCGGCGGCTCGGTGGCCGGCCAGATCCTCTGGCACACGTTCCGCTCGGCCGACTTCCCGGCCGCCCCCGCCGTGGGCCCGGGCCCGGGCGACTTCCCGCAGACCGGCGGCTTCAACCGCTGGGTGCCGGGGACGTGGGACTGGAACGACGACGGCATCCAGGACACGCTCTACTACGACACCTGCTCGGGCAAGACGGGCGGGAACGGCCCGGGGTCGCTGCGCACCGCGTGCGTCGGGCTCTTCTCGGACACGATGCCGCACACCGGCGACGCGACGCGCCGCTGGATCAACGGCTACTCGAACACGGCCGGCATCATGACCGTCGGCCCGATCAAGCTGGCGGCCGGCGACACCACGTCGTTCGTCTTCGCGCACGCCACGGCGTGCTGTGACAACCAGGCCGACTCGCTCGCGATCATGGCCAAGGTCAACGCGGCGGTCGACCACTACATGAACTTCTACCTCGGCCCCGAGCCGCTGCCGAAGGACTCGATCGTCGCCGTGGACGTGGTGGGCGGCAACCAGTCCGTGTCGCGGGTGACGCTCTCGTTCACGCAGACGGCCGAGGCGTCGCGCGACCCGTTCCTGGTCGCGCAGGCCGGGCGGTACGCCGCGGCGCTCGACGGCACGGCGGAGAACCGACTCGCGGTGCTCAACCCCTTCCTGGTCGACAGCCTGCTGGCGTACGGCCTCGGCTTCGGGGAGGACACGATCACCGCGATCGACCCGGTCACGAGCGACACGAGCCTGGTGTCGGGGATCGGCAACTTCGCGGCGCTCTACGTCTACAAGAGCTGCGACGGCGGCGCGACGTTCACGGACAACGCCAACTGCACGCCGTCGCCGGCGACGGGCGGCAAGTTCGCCGCCGTCGGCTGGCTGCCGTACGCGACGCTCAACCGCGAGGCGGACGGCGAGCTGCCGAACTCGTTCACCGACGACAACGTGAACGGCGGCATCACGTACACCTACGTGCTGATCGGGGAGACGCGCGGCGCGAGCTTCACGCTCCAGACGGGCGACGAGGTGGAGGAGATCACGCTGGGCGACGGCTCGACCCGCGCGGTGTGCACGGCGAACTGCCTCACGCGGAACGTCCTCTTCGCGCCGCAGCTTCTCAACCCGCTCTCGACGTCCGGCACCAACGTGGCGACGGTGTACGTGCCGGCGTCGCTGCAGGCCGGCGGCGCGGGGCCGCTCGTGAGCGTCACGACGGTGAAGGGCCCGGTGGGCCCGGAGCGGGTGACGGTCTCGCCGGCCGCGCTCATGCCGCGCCCGGGGCAGTACGACCTGAGCTTCTACGACTCGGTGGGCGTGACGATCGTCGACTCGCTCGACGCGGACGGGCGCGTGCGCCTGGCCACCGTGTCGACGGTGCAGGGGTATCGCAACGACGCGCTCGCCAGCAACTACGTCCCCGACTCGTCGGTCGGCGGCATCGGGCTGAGCGGCGGCGAGGTGGCGGAGTCGTCGATCGTGCCGGGCAACGGCGCGCTCTCGCGCATCCGCACGGTCCGTTACGTCTTCCTGGAGCTGACGGGGGTGCTCGCGACGCCGGGCAACAAGCCGGTGCTCGTCACGAGCACGTTGAGCGGCAACGCCACCCCGGAGGCCTTCTACAGCTCGAGCGCCTTCCCCGGCTTCCGCCTCGGCTTCGCCGAGACCGCGGAGCTGGCCTTCAACACCTCGTTCGGCCAGCAGTTCATCGGGCCGGATGGCCGCCCCATCTCCGACCTCACGAAGCCGTTCGTCCAGCTGCGCACGAACGTCACCGTGCAGTCGGGCGCGAGCGAGGGCGGGCTGTACGAGATCACCTGGACGGACCGTCCGTTCGGTCCGGCGGAGCCGTTCCGGCTCGACCTCGTGACCCCGGCGCGCACCGACTCCGCGGTGGACGCGTCGCTCGCGGCGCGCGCCGTGGGGACGACGGGGCTGGTGACGCCGGAGGCGGCGGCGGCGATCGGTAGCGGCACGGCGCCGGAAGACCTGGTGCCGGTGAAGGTGCCGTTCACGATCGTCAACACCTCCTTCCGCACGGGCACCGGCACGACGACGCCGCGCGCGGTGCAGGTGGCCATGAAGCGCCGCGCGAGCAACAGCATCCTGTTCGGCACCGGCGCCGACACCGTCACGGTGACGGTGGCCGAAGACCAGTGGGTGCCCGGCGACCAGCTCTTCCTGCTCGAGGACGTGGGCGCGGAGGACGGGGCGCTGGCGGTGACCTTCGGTCCGTTCATCCTCGGCTGCGACGTCGGGGCGGCGACCGGCACGCGGCTCTCCTGCAACCCGGTCGCGCTGCTCACGCGCGGCTCCACGAACTACATCTCGACGCGGCCGAACACGAAGCAGCAGGTGCTCTACAACCCGGTGCTGACGTCGGACCAGCAGTTCACGGTCACGGTCGCGGCGCAGCGCACGGGCACCCAGCTCGCGGCCGCCTGCGCGCAGACGGTGAACGGCAGCGCCAACCCGGGCTTCGACGCCGACGTGTGCGCCGACGTGAAGCGGAGCATCAAGAACGTGAAGGTCGTGCCGAACCCCTACGTGGCGATCAGCCAGTACACCGACGCGGTGCTCGCCGGGCAGACCGGCGCCTCGCGGCCGCTGATCTTCCAGGGCGTGCCGCCGCAGGGGGTGATCCGCATCTACACGGTGTCCGGCCAGCTCGTGCAGCAGCTCTCGTGGACGCCGGCGGACCTCGGCGGCGACAACGGGGACCTGCAGTACAACCTGCGGACGCGCGAGGGCTTGGAGTTGGCGGGCGGGCTCTACCTGTTCATGGTCACGGGCAAGGACGTGAACGGGAAGGAGCTCGGCCAGCACATGGGCAAGTTCGTGGTCATTCGCTGAGCGGAGACGACAATGAACCGTCAACTGATCGCGCTGAGCGTCGGCGCACTCATGACCGCGGCTTCCGCGCCGGCGCTGGCGCAGACCAGCGGCCCCGGCGTGGGAACGCCGCTACAGCAGGGCCCGAACGCCTCCACGTCGCGCGTGGGTACGCGCGGCGCGAACTTCCTCGAGATCGGGCTGGGCGCCCGCGCGGTCGGCATGGCCGGCGCGTACGCCTCCGTGGCCGAGGGGCTCTCGGGGCTGTACTGGAACCTGGCCGGGACCGCCGACGTGACGAACATCGCGGCCGGCGTGAACTACTCGCAGCTGTTCGGCAGCGAGGGGCTGGACTTCGTCTGGGGGGGCGTGGTGATCCCCGTGGGCGGGGGCGCCGTGGGGCTCCAGATCGGGCAGATGTCGTCCGGGACGATGGAGCGCACGACGCTGGACAACCCGCAGGGCGGTGACCTGCAGGCGGGCACCGGGTTCGAGTTCACGGCGACGGCGGCGGAGATCTCCTACGCCCGCCGCCTCACCGACCGGCTGAGCGTCGGCCTCGGCGCCAAGTACGCCCAGGAGGGGATCACGCAGGCGACGGCGAGCTACATCGGCGCCGACGTGGGCGTGCGCTTCCGCACCGGGCTGTACGGCACCACGCTCGGCGCCTCGCTCTCGAACGTGGGCTCGTCGGGCAAGTACGAGGGGAACCTGATCAACGTGAACCTCTTCAACGACCCGCAGGTGGGGAGCGGCGTCATCCCGGTCGAGTTCGACACCCGGGAGCTCGAGATGCCGACGATCTTCCGCTTCTCGGTGGCCGCGGAGCTGATCGGCGGCCCCGAGGCGATGCTGTCGCAGCGGAGCGACGTCGGACTGCTGCGCGTGGTCGGCGACTTCTCCAACGCCATCGACACCGACCTGCAGACGGCGGTGGGCGCGGAGTACGCGTTCCGCGACCGCCTCTTCCTGCGCGTCGGCAAGCGCTTCCTGAACGAGCAGGGGCTCGACGACGGCGCCAACGGCCTCTCGAGCGGTGACGAGTTCGGCCGCGGCATGGCCTTCGGCGGGGGGCTGCGCCTTCCGCTCGCCGGGCGCCGCGTTGGCTTCGACTACGCGTGGCAGGGTGCCGGCGAGCTGCCGGCGCACAACCACTTCACGTTCGAGTTCGGCTTCTGACCCGGGCAGCCGGCCCCGCGCGCGAGAGCGCGCGGGGCCGGCGACATCAGACGGAGATCATCATGCGCACAGCAGTTCGCACTGCTCTGGCGGGTCTCATCCTGGCTGCGCCCGGTTTGGCGGCACAGGACACCACCAGAACGGCGCCGCCGGCTCGCGACACGACCCGGGCGGCGCCCGCAGACACGACCACCGCGGAGCCGGTCCAGGCCACGCTCCCCGCGCTCGACCCCATCCGGCGGTTCACGGTGACGCCGCACGTCGGCACGATCCGCTGGGACAACTCCAGCGCCCTCGCCAACAAGGTGGCGGACGACGACGGGGCCTTCACCAAGAGCATCGTCACGCCGGCCTTCGGCATCTCGATGATCTACAACGTGCTGCGGCAGGTGGGCGTCGGCGCCTACGTCGACGCGGCGCGCGCCGAGACGCGGGGGGACTACTTCCCCGCGGTGCTCTTCCAGTACGGCAGCGACATCGACCTGAACGTCGTCAGCCAGCGCGTCACCGTGCTGCTGTACGGCCTCCAGGGGCAGTTCCAGATCCCGGTGGGCAGGCTGGAGCCGTATGTGGGCGGCGGGTTCGGCGGCGTGACGGTGTTCGCCGACGCGCAGCAGAACGACGGCAACCGGCGCATCAACTCCACCTCGGCGCAGTTCGGCGGAGGGCTGGCGTACAACGTCGGCGGCGGGCGGGTGGTGCTCGACGTGCGCGACTACGTGTTCTTCGACTGGGACCGCGACAAGCTGAACCCGTCGCAGAACCCGGCGTTCCAGAACACGGCGCTCCCGAGCGTGAACCCGACGCCGCCGGAGAAGAAGAGCACCGTGAACAACTTCCGCATCGCCCTCGGCTTCAGCTTCGTCCCCCGCTTCATCGGCGGCGGCACGACGGAGAGTGGCGACGACGACGACGACCAGCCGGAGTAGACCCGAATGACCATACTCACGCGTACCGCCCGCGGTGCGCTCGCGGTCACCGCGCTCGCCGTGCTCGCCGCCTGCGAGCACGGTGATCCGGTGTCCGAGGGCGGCGGACCGCTCGGGCGGGCGACCCTGATCTCGTCGACGCCGAGCGCCGCCACGCTGCCGCGCGGCACCGCGACGTCGTACACGCGGTTCGGCGGCTTCTCGACCGCCCTCGACGACGCCTTCGGCCGTCGGTCGAGCAACGCCACGCAGGCGCGCCGCACGCAGGCGTTCATCTCCTTCACCGGCTGCTGCAGCATCTTCGAGTGGTACCAGAGCGCGGGCCGCAACGCCTCGGAGGAGCTGCTCGATCCGCGCCTGCCGGCCATCCAGTCGACCACCGCGGTGATCGACGACCCCGAGGGCGGCTACCTGGACCTCTACACCCCGGACCCGGCGTTCGGGTATCCCGGCGCCGACTTCTGGGAGCTGTACACGCCCGGCTTCAGCGGCCTGGACGCGGGGACCCAGTACCAGGTGGCGTTCGTCCACTACCGCCTCGAGGTGCGCGGGGAGCTCGACCACGTGGAGCGGATGCTGACCGGCACGGTCACCGAGCCCGACTCGCTGGTGAAGGTCTCGGGCACGGCGGCGGAGATCAACACCGACTGGGGCGACGCGGCGCCGGAAGGGTGCGCACCGTACCCGGGGCCGACGGCGAACCCGTTCGTGATCGCCACGCAGGAGGCGGACGATGACGGCTTCGTCTCGTTCGACAAGTGCTGGCAGTCCACCAACGGCATCTGGGGGCTGGACAACTTCGACCAGCAGGCGCGGTCGATGATCGGCCGCAACGACAACGTCGCGTACGACCTGCCGAACTACAACTACATCGAGGTGTGGGAGGGGACGTACGGCGCCGGCCCGGGCCCCGTCTTCCGCATGCAGATCGCGCAGGACCTGGACCTGAACGGGAAGCCGATCGCCAACGCCTACGCGC
>Ga0307414_10000876_pt1 | contig 15390 bp, 13 predicted proteins | sample DK1Ometagenome_FD_203804 | JGI IMG/M metagenome (GOLD analysis project Ga0307414, IMG submission 203804) | Maize rhizosphere microbial communities from greenhouse at UC Davis, California, United States - DK15-O-3 | ecosystem: Host-associated > Plants > Roots > Rhizosphere > Soil | place: USA... | reverse complement strand
TCCAGGCCTATCCCGGTGTCGGGCAGACAGGCGTCGCCGGGCTGGGCGCTGTCGTGCAGCAAGTCCAGCAGGCCGGCGGGTTGCGGCTGAGGTGCCAGCAGGCACTCGCCAAGCAGGGCCTTGGCCTTGTTCAGTTTCGGCCAGGGCGTATCCAGGGCGGCGTTCGACAGGCCATAGAGCCCTTCCCCCAGGGCTGTGCGCGAGCCGTCACGGGAGTTCAGCAGCCAGAGCTGGGACGCGTCCCCGACCAGCAGGTTGAACGGTGAGTACTGGTTGGCGCGCGGGGCCAGCTCGGCGAGAAACGCCTCGGGCCCGAGCCCGCTGCTCAGGAACTGCACCGCCAGCTCACCCCGTGAGCGCCCGAATGGAGGCTGGCGCGGGATGCGGATATTGGTCAGCGCGGCGAAGCGTCCGCCTGGGCCCACGCCCAACCAGGTACCACCCGCTTCCAGGTCGCGTCCGGCATACAGGCCCGGCATGTCTTCCCACGCCGCCAGCGGCAGGGTTGGCCGGGAGTAGAACTCGTCACGGTTGCCGGCCAGCACCAGAGGCAGGTCGTGTCCGGGACGCCAGGCGAAGACGATCAGGCACATAGGCAACACCTCATGAGGCAAGCTCCTGGTAGACGCTCGGGGCGCTGGACGGCGGCCTGGCCAACGGCTCCAGATCGCACGCCTCTCTCCAGGCGGCTCAGGTGCAGGCGGTCGCGTGTCGGTTCAGATAGAGGAATGTCATGCACGGCGCAACGTCCCGAATGGAATCCCGCGACCACTTTACGCAAAGCGGCGCGGGGCATCCATCGTCTTGAAGTAGAGACGAGGGGCGGCTTCCGTTACCATGCCGCATTGCCTTCGGGGAGGGCTCATGGTCTTTGCACTGTACATACTGCTGGGCGCCGCTGCGGGCCTGTTGGCCGGCCTGTTTGGCGTCGGCGGCGGGATGATCATCGTGCCGGTGCTTATCTTCGCCTTCACCCTCCAGGGCTTCGACAGCAACATGCTGACCCACATGGCCGTGGGTACCTCGCTGGCCACGATCCTGTTTACCTCGGTCAATGCCGTGCGCGAACACCACCGGCGTGGTGCGGTCCGTTGGGCGGTATTCGTCTGGCTGACGCTGGGCATCGTCTTTGGCTCCGTACTGGGCGCGATGACCGCCGAGGCGATCGATGGTGAGCTGCTGCAAAAGATCATCGGTGTGTTCGCCCTGTGCGTCGCGCTGCAACTGGGCCTGGACCTGAAACCCAAGGTGGCCCGGACCGTGCCCGGCAAGCCGGCGTTGAGCGCCATGGGCGTGATAATCGGCTGGGCCTCGGCGATCATTGGCATCGGTGGCGGCTCGCTGACCGTGCCGTTCCTGACTTGGCGCGGCGTGTCCATGCAGCAGGCGGTGGCGACGTCCTCGGCCTGCGGCTGGCCGATTGCCGCGGCCGGCGCGTTGAGTTTCATGTGGCTGGGTTGGGGCGATGCGCGTCTGCCTGACTGGAGCCTGGGTTATGTTTATCTGCCCGCCTTGCTGGGCATCGCGCTGACCAGCGTGTTTTTTGCCCGTACCGGCGCTGGCCTGGCGCATCGCCTTTCGCCACGGGTGCTCAAGCGCCTGTTCGCGTTGTTGCTGGTAGTCGTCGGCCTGAATTTTTTGCTCTGAGGAATCGCAATGCTGCCTTACCCGAATATCGATCCGGTCGCCCTCGACCTGGGTGTCCTGCAGATCCACTGGTACGGCCTGATGTACCTGGTGGGCATCGGCGGTGCCTGGTTCCTCGCCTCGCGTCGCCTGCACGCGTTCGAGCCGAGCTGGAGCAAGGAGAAACTCTCTGACCTGGTGTTCTGGGTGGCGATGGGGGTGATTCTCGGTGGGCGCCTGGGTTATGTGCTGTTCTACGATTTGAGCGCCTACCTCGCCGACCCGAGCCTGATCCTGCAGGTGTGGAAGGGCGGGATGTCATTCCATGGCGGGTTGATCGGGGTAATGCTGGCCACCTGGTGGTTCGGCAAGCGCAACGGCAAGAGCTTCTTCGAATTGATGGACTTCATCGCACCGCTGGTGCCCATCGGCCTGGGGGCCGGGCGCATCGGCAACTTCATCAATGCCGAGCTGTGGGGCAAGGCGACCGACTTGCCGTGGGCGATGGTGTTTCCCACTGACCCCGAGCAACTGGCCCGTCACCCGTCGCAGCTCTACCAGTTCGCCCTGGAAGGGGTGGCGCTGTTCACCATCCTCTGGTTCTACTCGCGCAAGCCACGGCCGACCATGGCGGTCTCGGGCATGTTCGCCCTGTGCTACGGCATCTTCCGCTTCATCGTCGAGTTCGTCCGGGTGCCCGACGCCCAGCTTGGCTACCTGGCGGGCGGCTGGCTGACCATGGGGCAGCTGCTCTGCCTGCCGATGATCCTCGGGGGTATCGGCCTGATCGCCTATGCCTACAAACGCCAGGCCGCGCAGGGGGTGGCACCGTGAAACAGTACCTCGATCTGATGCGCCACGTGCGCGAGAACGGCACCTTCAAGAGCGACCGCACCGGCACGGGCACCTACAGCGTGTTCGCCCACCAGATGCGCTTCGACCTGGCAGATGGCTTTCCCCTGGTGACCACCAAGAAGTGCCACCTGAAATCCATCATTCATGAGCTGCTGTGGTTCCTCCAGGGCGATACCAACATCAAGTACCTGAAGGACAACGGCGTACGCATCTGGGACGAGTGGGCCGACGAAAACGGCGACCTCGGCCCGGTCTACGGCTACCAATGGCGCAGCTGGCCGGCGCCCAACGGCGAGTCGATCGACCAGATCGGCAAGCTGGTCGAGATGATAAAGACCAACCCGGACTCGCGCCGGCTGATCGTCTCGGCCTGGAATCCCGCACTGGTCGAGCACATGGCCCTGCCGCCGTGCCATGCGCTGTTCCAGTTCTACGTGGCGGACGGCAAGCTGAGCTGCCAGCTGTACCAGCGCTCGGCGGACATCTTCCTCGGCGTGCCCTTCAACATTGCCAGCTACGCGCTGCTGACGTTGATGGTGGCCCAGGTCTGCGACCTGCAACCAGGCGAGTTCATCTGGACCGGGGGTGATTGCCACCTGTATGCGAACCATATCGAACAGGCCGATCTGCAATTGACCCGCGAGCCCTTGCCGTTGCCGACCATGAAGCTCAACCCGGCGGTGAAGGATGTGTTTGCCTTCACCTTCGAGGACTTCGAACTGGTCGGTTACCAGGCTCATCCGCACATCCCGGCGCCCGTCGCGGTCTGAGCGTCCTGCCCTGACGGCGACGCGGGCGACTTCAGTCGTCCGCCTTGCCCTCGAGCTTCTTGCCGAGGCGCGAGGCATAGAGCTCGCCAATGATGCCGCGGCGGAAGACCAGTACGCAGATCATGAAAATGACCCCTGTCAGCAGCGTGACCGGGAGTTCCGAGGTGGCGAAATAATTGCCCAGCGCAGTCACGAGCGCAGCGCCGAAGATCGGCCCGACCAGGGTGCCGATGCCACCGAGCAGCGTCATCAACACCACTTCGCCGGACATTTGCCAGCTGACGTCCGTCAGCGTGGCGAACTGGAACACCAGTGCCTTCAGGCCGCCGGCCAGCCCGGCCAGGGCTGCGGACATGACGAAGGCGGCGAGTTTGTAGCGAAACACCGAATAGCCGAGCGAGATGGCGCGGTTCTCGTTTTCGCGGATGGACTTGAGGATCATGCCGAACGGTGAATTGATGATGCGCCAGATGATGAACAGGCCGCCGAGGAACACCGTAAGCACGAAGAAATACATGGCCAGTGGCTGGGTCAGATCGACGAGGCCCAACAGCCGCCCGCGCGGAATGCCCTGGATGCCGTCTTCGCCATGGGTGAAGGGCGCTTGCAGGCAGAAGAAGAAAAACATCTGCGAGAGCGCCAGGGTGATCATCGTCGAATAGATGCCCTGGCGCCGTATCGCCAGGAAGCCGATGACCAGGCCGAGGCTCGCGGCCCCGACGACGCCGACGAGAATCCCCAGCTCGGGCGACAAGCCCCAGACCTTGACCGCATGCGCGGTGAAGTAGGCGGCCCCGCCGAAAAACGCCGCATGGCCGAAGGAGAGAATGCCGGTGTAGCCGAGCAGCAGGTTGAAGGCGCAGGCGAAGAGCGCGAAGCACAATACCTTCATCAGGAAAATCGGATAGAAATACAGCGGCGCGAGCACCAGCAGAACGATGCCGAAAAGGATCAGCGCGCTTTCCAGGTTCAGCAGGCGCCGCTTGGGCGGGGAGACGGCAGAGGTTCGTTGCATATCAGGCGTCCTTTCCGAGCAGGCCTGCGGGACGGACCAGCAGCACGATCGCCATGATGACGAAAATCACGATATTCGACGCCTCCGGGTAGAACACCTTGGTCAGCCCTTCGAGGATGCCGAGCAGGTAGCCGGTGATGATGGCGCCCAGGATCGAACCCATGCCGCCGACCACCACCACCGCGAACACCACAATGATCAGGTTCGAGCCCATCAGCGGGCTGACCTGGTAGATGGGCGCCGCGAGAATACCGGCGAGGCCTGCCAGGCCGGCACCGAGGCCGTAGGTGACCGTGAGCAGCAAGGGCACGTTGATGCCGAAGGCCCGCACCAGCGTGGGGTTTTCTGTTGCGGCACGCAGGTAGGCGCCCAGCCTGGTTTTTTCGATCAGCAGCCAGGTGCCGAGGCAGATCACCAGCGAGGCCAATACCACCCAGGCGCGGTATTTGGGCAGGAACATGAAACCGAGGTTGTAGCCGCCGGAGAGGGCGCTGGGTACCGCGTAGGGTTGCCCCGACGAGCCGTAGTAGTAGCGGAACGTGCCCTCCAGAGCGAGCGCCAGGCCGAAAGTGAACAGCAGGCTGTAGAGGTGATCGAGGTTGTACAGGCGCGACAGCGCCAGGCGCTCGATCAAGGCGCTGGCCAGGCCGACGATCAGCGGCGCGAGCAGCAGCGCCGGCCAATAGCCGATGCCGAACACGGTCAGCAGCAGGTAGCCGGCGAATGCGCCGACCATGTACTGCGCGCCGTGGGCGAAATTGATGACCTTCAGCAGGCCGAAGATGATGGCCAGGCCGAGGCTGAGCATCGCATAGAAGGACCCATTGATCAGGCCGATCAACAGCTGGCCGAGAAAGGCCTGCACGGGAACGTCGAAGATTGTCGTCATCAGACCCCCAGCGTTTCGTTGAGTATGGCCATGCGCCCGGGCAGTTCATGGGCGTGGAAGCTGTCAACGATCCTGCCGTTCTCGACCAGGTAGAAGCGGTCGGCGATCGTGCTGGCGAAGCGGAAGTTCTGCTCGACCAGCAGAATGGTCATGCCGCGCTGCTTGAGGCTCGCCAGGACCTCGCCGATGCGCTGCACGATGACCGGCGCGAGGCCTTCGGTCGGTTCGTCGAGGAGCATGAGCTTGACGCCCGTGCGCAGAATGCGGGCGATCGCCAGCATCTGTTGCTCGCCGCCCGAGAGCTTGGTGCCGGTGCTGTTGCGGCGCTCCTTGAGGTTGGGGAACAGCTGGTAGATTTCCTCGGGCGACATGCCGTCCTTGCCGACGATGGGCGGCAGGTTGAGGTTCTCGTCCACCGACAGGGAGGCGAAGATGCCACGCTCCTCGGGCACGAAACCCATGCCGGCGTGGGCTGTGCGGTGGAGCGGGACACGCATCATGTCCTTGCCGTCGAAGCGGATCGTGCCGCTGCGCTTGCGGATGATGCCCATGATCGAGCGCAGCGCCGTGGTCTTGCCGACGCCGTTGCGGCCCAGCAGGGTAACCGTCTCGCCGCGATGGACATCGAGGTCGATACCGTGCAGGGCGTGGCCTTCGCCATACCAGGCGTTGAGGTCGCGGACACACAGGAGGGGAGCCGTGTCACTCATGTTCAGTCCCCATATAGGCAACCCGGACGCGTTCATCCTGGCTGACCGTGCGGTAATCGCCGGAGGTGAGAATTTCGCCGCGTTGCAGCACCGTCACCTGATCGCACAGGTCGGCGACGACCTTCAGGTTGTGCTCGACCATCAGGATCGCGCGTTCCCGGGCGACCTCGCGAATGAGGTCGGAGATGATGTGCACGTCTTCATGGCCCATGCCCGCCATGGGCTCGTCGAGCAGCAACACCTGCGGGTCGAGCGCCAGGGTGGTGGCGATTTCCAGCACCCGCTTGCGGCCATAGGACAGGTCGGCGGCGGGTTTGTGCCGGGCGTCCTGCAGGCCGACGGACTCAAGCAATTGCATGGCGCGCTCGTTCAGGCGGTCGAGTACGCGCAGGGGCAGCCAGAACTGGCTGGACAGCCCGCCGGGTCGTTGCAGCGCGACACGCACGTTGTCCAGCACGGTCAGGTGCGGGAACACGGCGGATATCTGGAATGACCGCGCCAGGCCCATGCGTGCGACCTTGGCGGGATCGGTCCTGGTGATGTCCTGGCCGAGCAGGGTGATGGTGCCGCTGACCGGTTGCAGGAACTTGGTCAGCAGGTTGAACACCGTGGTCTTGCCGGCGCCATTGGGGCCGATCAGTGCATGCACCTTGGCATGCAGTACATCCAGGTCGACATTGTTCACCGCGACGAAACCGCCGAAGTCGCGGCGCAAGCCACGCGCGGACAACACCACGCGTGGCTCGCCCGGTGCGGGCGCCTGCTGCCCGCCTGCGGGGTCGGATGCGCTGGCCATGCGCGCTACTTGACCAGGTCGCAGCCGCTGTCGGCCGGCTCGATGTAGGCTTCATTCCCCGGCACGGTGGCGAGCACCTTGTAATAATCCCAGGGCTGCGTGCTCTCGGCGGGTTTTTTCACTTCCATCAGGTAGACATCGCTGATCAAGCGGCCGTTGGCGCCCACTTTGGCGTTGCGTGCGAAGACGTCGTCGACCGGCATTTCATGCAGGGCCGCAGCGACTTTTTCGGTGTCGTCGCTGCCGACCTTGTCGATGGCTTTGAGGTACTGCAGCACCCCGGAATAGGTACCCGCCTGGATCATGTTCGGCATGCGCCCGGTGCGTTCGAAAAAGCGCTTGGCGAACTCGCGCGACTGATCGTCGCGGTCCCAGTAGAAACTTTCGGTAAGGGTCAGGCCCTGGGCGGCCTCAAGGCCCAGGCCGTGTACTTCGGCCAGGGTGAAGAGCAGCGCCGCCAGGCGTTGGCCGCCGGCGACGATGCCGAATTCCGCTGCCTGCTTGATGGCGTTGGCGGTGTCCAGGCCGGCGTTGGCCAGGCCAATCACCTTGGCGCCCGACGATTGGGCTTGCAGCAGGAACGAGGAATAATCGGTGCTCGCCAGGGGGTGACGGACCGCGCCGAGCACCTTGCCGTCGTTGGCTTTGACGAACTGGCTGGTCTGCTCCTCGAGGGAGTAGCCGAAGGCGTAGTCGGCGGTGAGGAAGTACCAGGTGTCGCCGCCCTGGGAAACCAGCGCCCCGCCGGTGCCGACCGCAAGCGCATGGGTGTCGTAGGCCCAGTGGAAGCCATAGGGTGAGCACTGTTTGCCGGTCAGCTCCACGGTCGCGGCGCCGGTGACCAGGTTGATCTTCTTCTTGTCCTTGGAAATGCCCTGCACCGCCAGGGCGACCGAGGATGTGGTCAGCTCCATGATCGCGTCCACCTGCTGGGTGTCGTACCACTGGCGGGCGATGTTGGCGGCGATGTCGGGTTTGTTCTGGTGGTCAGCGGTGACGATCTCGATCGGCATGTCCAATACCTTGCCGCCGAAGTCCTCGGCCGCCATCTTGGCCGCTTCGTAGGACCATTTACCGCCGAAGTCGGCATAGACGCCCGACTGGTCGTTGAGGATGCCGATCTTGACCTTGCCGTCGGACACCTCGGCGAGGGTTGCGGGGGCTGCCGTTGCGGCCATCAGGCTTGCAGTGGCAATCGCTAGAAGCTTCATGCATGTCTCCTTGCAGGTAGTGGCCGTTTACAGGGCGAGCCCGGCATGGGTGTCACCAGAACGGTTCGATTGGGGAGCGCAGTGGTCGCGGCAACAGGCCGGCTTGAAGCTGCGTTCCTGGATGAGCCAGGGCGGTATCGCCCGTGGGCCGGTACGAGAAAACCCGGGCGTCACCGTGACGCGCGCGGTGCCACACCATGGGCGCAGTGGTCGGGGGCGGTTGGGTTCGAGAGGTCGTGGCGCCACGTCTGGAGACGCCTCAGTGTTGCCCGTGGGAAGGCTCATGCCGCTCGAGTAGCGCGCCGTCGCAGCGCCGCTGGCCCAGGTCGGGCGTGGCGCGCTCGGTCAGCGAAAGGACCGCTGGGTACTGATCCTGGCTGCTGGGCATGGGTGTTTCCTTTTTATTTTTTGTACAGCTAAACGTAGCAGGAGATTCCAGCGGCGCAATTGCCCTACGACTAATCGACGGCGGCCCTGATCGAATTCGTGGCAGCCCGGCATTGCACCTGGCTGGCTGTTTGCCCGCAGACCCCGGATCGCACGGTCAAGCCGCACCTGGTGCCCGCGAAAATCGTCGAGCGCCGCCAGGGTTCAGCCGTGCAGCAGTTCGTCGGTCAGGGCGCCGAGCTGTTCCTCGCGTTCACTGTGCTGCAAGCGTGCGCCGGGGTTGAGCGAGGACCATTCTGGGTGGGCGCGTGCATGGCTCAATGCCTTGGGTAGCTTGCCTTCGCGCCAGGTGCTGTCTTGTGGCGCGGCCAGGCTGACGCTGTCGACGGCGGCATGGCCGCGCACGTCCAGGGCTTGCAGCAGCAACTGCTGGCGCAGGGCGAGCAGGCGCAGCACGGCGTCGTCGATGGTCAACTCGCGTTGGCCCTTGAGTTTGCCTTTCAGGCGCGAGCCATAGCTGCGCAGGGTTTGCGCGCTCCCGCCGATCAGGGCGCCAAGGGCTGCGGCGGCGCCGAGCGTGACACCGCCGACCAGCAGGTCGATCCCCACGCCAGTGGCTGCGCCTGCGGCCATGCCGCCGCCCAGCGTGACGCCGAGTTGCTTGAGGGTCTCGGGGTTGAACAGGTCATCGCCCCAGCGGCCGTCGAGCAAGGGCAGCTCATCGGCCCGGGCGTCCTGTGGGCGAAAGGCATAGAGCCGCAGCAGCGCCTCGACACAGCGCTGCTCACGCTGGCGGACGGTGTCGCGCAGCTCGCGGATGGCGCCTTGCTCCAGCACCGGTTGCGCCGGCACGCTGCGCCGGCAGGCCGCACAATCGATCAGCAGCTCGGCGATCAGGCGGGTACCGCTGTGACGGCGAGCCAGGCGCTGTTGTTCATGGTCGTCGATCAGGCGTTGCAGGCTGGCACGCGAGCGCTCCAGCATCAGCGCCAGGCTTTCATACAGCCGCCGCTCGCCGTCCAGGGGCGGCGCCACGCTGTCGAAGCGGACCAGCGCGTGCAGGCCGAGGCGGGCCAGCGCCTCACGCCAGTCGTCTTCGCGGTGGGGGTGGCTGGCGACAAAGTTCAGCACCGGCAACAGCGGGCGTCCGCACATGCTCAACACGGCCAGCTCATCCCGGTACTTCGCCAGCACCGGTTCGCGAGCATCGATCACATACAGGCCGGCGTCGGAGGCGAGCAGCTGCCGCAGTACCTTGGCCTCCTGCTCGAAGCGCTGGCGGGCTTCGCTGCTGTCGAGAAAGCGGGCCACCCGCGCCGGGCCATCCAGGCGCTCGCCGGGACGGTCCAGGCGTTCCAGGTAGTCGAGCAGCGCAATGGCGTCTTCCAGGCCAGGCGTGTCGTAGAGTTCCAGCAGGGCCTGACCGTCCACCGAAAGACGCGCACCTTCGACATGCCGGGTGGTGCTGGGGCGGTGCGACACTTCACCGAAGGTGACGTCGCGGGTGAGGGTACGCAGCAGCGAGGTCTTGCCGACATTGGTGTGGCCGACCACGGCGAGCTTCAGGGGGCTGCTCATGAGTTCAGGCTCCCCACGGCTCGCCGCGAGGGCGCGGCCCCTACACCAACCCTATGACCGTCGGTTACACCGTCCTGGTGGATGAAAAGAGCGTCATCCACCCTACGTTTTGCCCGCGTATCAGTCATGGCCCGTCTCCAGCCAGGTCAGCGGTGCGTGGGTGCCGTGGTTCAAGTGCATCTGGTCGAGCGCGGCGTGCCAGTCGCCCAGTCGCTCGCTGTCCAGGGTCTCGCCGGGTTGCGCCGGGAGCAGCCAGACGCGGGTGGACGAGGCGCTACGGGCCATCTCGCCGAGCAGTGCCAGGCTGCCACGGTCCGGCGAACGGCGCGGGTCGCAGGCGATCAGCAGGCGCGCCGGCGGAAAACGGGTGAGTTGGTCGAGCAATTGGCGGCGTTGTTCGCGGCTATCGATCACGCCAGCGTCGGAAATTCCCTTGGGCAGGACCGGTGGCCAGGGGCGGCGGTCGTCCAGCTCCACCGCTACCAGCAGGGCGCCCTGGCTGTCGAGGGCGCCGCTACCGGCTTGCGGCTGGTGCAGGTGTTCGGGGGCGGCGTCGCATACGCCCAGGCGTTCGCTGCTTGGCAGCAGGCGTTCACGTAGCAGGCTGTAGCCGGGCAGGCTGGTGTCCAGGTTCAGGGCTGCCTGGCCGCGTCGCCAGCGCCACAGGCACAGCAGGGTCAGCCCAAGGCGCGGCAACAGGCCGTACACCAGCAGGACGCCGACCAGCCAGCCGGCCCACTGCAAGCGCGCGCTTTCATTGGCCAGGGCGCTGTCGCCGCTGGCTCGAATCAACTCGGCATCCGGCAGGCTGAAGCCCAGCATCGCGGGCAGCCTGCCCAGGGCCTGGGTCATGGCGATGAAGGTGTCGCCGTTGAGCAGGGTGCTTTCCCAGACAAAGCCGTAACGGCGGGTCGCCAGCAGTATCAGCAGGGTCACCAGTGCCGAGACCAGGGTCATCAGCCAGAAACCATGGACCACCAGCCCTAGCCCCCAGCGGCTGAGGCGCTGGCGTTGCAGCAATACCAGCAGGGCCGGTGCCAGTTGCATGGCCTGGGCGTCGCGTGCGAGTTTTTCACTGAGCCATAACCACAAGCGCCCAAGCGGCCCGGCGCTGTCTCGGCTGAGCAGCAGCCCCAGTGCCCAGCCCAGCAGGAGGACCAGGTTGAGCCCGAGCAAGCTGCCCAGGGCCCAGAACACGTTGACCGGTCGCTGCCCGTCGCCCAGCGCGGCGACGGCAAGCCCACTGCCGCTGACGATGGCGACCAGCAGCAGGAGCAGCCCGGCCAGGCGAGCCCCCTGTAGCCAGTGGCGCAGGGCGAGTACCTGGCCGTCGCGCTCGGCGAGCAGCCAGGCACGGTTCTGAATACGCTGAGCGAGGTCACCGCCTTGCGCCTGGGCGCGGCGGTTGGCTTCGCTGTCTTCCAGCGGGCCGGTATGCGCTTCGCGCAGGCGAATGGTTTCGCTCAACCAGAGGCGATGCAGCTTGTCGGGGATAGGGAAGGCGGCAGTCACGCGGCGTCTCGATGGTCTGGGTCTGCCCAGCATAACCCTTGACGCTGCGTTGAGCTAAACCCCGCCCTGCAGCGAAATCGGATTACCCGCCCGCCGCTGGCCGGCGCGCCTGCATTCAGGGTGTGGCGCGCAGCCGCACGGCAATATCCGGCTGGTCGATGAACAGGCCGTCGATACCGGCGTCGAGGAAGCGCTGGATCTCCGCTTCGATGTTGCCACGGCCCTGGGGATCGTCGCCGATACGCAGGTCGGTCGGCAGGAAATGGTTTTCCGCGCGGAAGGTGTAAGGGTGCACCTTGAGCCGGGCGGCATGGGCGTCACGCACCAGCGTCGTGGGTGCGCCCAGGCGGCCGTTGGCATCGCGCGCGATGACCTGGCTCTTTTCCGGGCCAATACCGGCGGCGTAGCGTGCGATGGCCTTGAGCCCGGCGGGCGTGACCATGTGGGCGTAGGTCAGCTCCTTGCCGAGAGCCTGTTGATCATAGGGTTGGCCTTCGGTCCACAGCAGCTGTATCAGAGGGATCGGCGTCAGGCGCTTCAGGGCCTTGAGGTTTTCCACCTCGAACGACTGGATGTAGACCGGCGCGTTGGGGTTGTCATAGCCATTGCGCTTGAGCACCCCGACCAGCGGTTTTTCCATGGCCAGGCCGAGCTGCTGGAAGTGCGTCGGGTGCTTGGTTTCCACGTACAGGCCGATCACCCGTTGCTGGCTGAGTTGCAGGCTTTTTGCCAGGTCGATGATTTCCTGGAAGGTGGGCACATCGAAACTGCCGTCCAGGCGGGCGTTGCCCGGGCGGATTTGCGCAATGCGCTCGATGGCGCGCAGAGTCTTCAGCTCGGCCAGGGTGAAGTCTTCGCTGAACCAGCCGGTGAGGTTCACGCCATCTACGTTCTGGGTACGCTGGCGGTCGGCGAATTCGGGGCGCTGGGCGACATCGGTGGTCAGTCCCAATTCGTTGTCATGGCGGGCGACCAGTTGCCCGTCCTTGCTCATGACCAGGTCCGGCTCGATGTAGTCGGCGCCTTGCAGGATGGCCAGGGCATAAGCGGCCAGGGTGTGTTCGGGCACATAGCCGCTGGCGCCCCGGTGGGCAATCACCAGTGGCCGGGCTTCACCCTTGGGTTTGCCCGCGCTTGACTGGGGCTGCTGCCTGGCCCAGTCGATAGCCGCTTGTACGCTATCGGCCCGGGCCGTTGTGGTGAAGGCCAGCAACGGCGCTAGCAGGCCAGCGCAGAGCAGGATACGGGTGGTCTGGAGCATGGCGGCGTCTCCTTGCGTGAGGTCGTGATCCCAGCTTGCAGCATGGAATGTGACGGTTCGAAGACAACCTGGCAACGGCCGGGTGACCGCGCGCTGGCCCCTGTGCGCATTGGCAGCGCCACAGGTAGGCTGCGACCCTCGCTGGCCCTCTGGTATGCTCGCCGCCATGAACAAGACACTCCCCCTCTGCCTGATTGCCGCCCTTGCGCAGAACCGCGTGATCGGGCGCGATAACCAACTGCCCTGGCACTTGCCGGCGGACCTGAAGCATTTCAAGGCCCTGACCCTGGGCAAGCCGATCATCATGGGCCGCAAGACCTGGGATTCGCTGGGGCGCCCGCTGCCGGGCCGGCTCAATCTGGTGGTCAGTCGCCAGCAGGGCCTGCAACTGGACGGGGCCGAAGTCTTTTCCTCCCTGGAAGACGCCATGGTGCGGGCCGACACCTGGGCCCGCGAGGCCGGTGCCGACGAACTGATGCTGATCGGCGGCGCGCAGTTGTACGAGCAGGGCCTGGCTACCGCCGACCGCCTGTACCTGACCCGTGTCGAACTCAGCCCCGAGGGCGACGCCTGGTTCCCCGAGGTTGACGATACCGACTGGCACCTGGCGTCGAGTATCGAGCACCAGGCGGTGGAAAACGTGCCGGCATACGCCTTTGAGGTGTGGGAGCGTAAGTAGTCCTTCTCGCTGGTGAGCATTTTCGGTTACATACGGTCAGGATTTAAACGAGATAATTTCGCATTTGGTCTTTATGGCTAAATGAGAATGTGTAGCATTCTCCCCTTTCCCGGTATTCGGGTCCTCAGGGGAGAGTCACCATGTCCGCTCATTCATTCACGCCCAGCGCGCTGGCGTTCGCCGTGTCGTTTGCCACATTCGCCGCCACCGCCCAGAACGAGGTCAGCGATCAACCTGGGCAGGCCGCTGTCAGCGACGTGCTGGAGTTGGGCCAAACCACGGTGACGGCTAACCAGCTCGGCACTATCACCGAGTCGTCCGCGTCCTACACCCCAGGCAGTATCGCCACGGCCACGCGCATGGTCCTGACGCCGCGGGAAACACCGCAGTCAATCAGCGTCATCACCCGCAAGCACATGGACGACTTCGGCTTGACCAGCATCGATGACGTCATGCGGCACACGCCGGGAATCTCCATCGTTACGGCCGACTCGGAGCGTTCGCTCTATTACGCACGTGGTTTCGCCATCAACAACTTCCAATACGACGGCATCCCCATGACCCGCGATGCTGCTTATTCGGCGGGGAACACGTTGAGTGACATGGCGATCTACGACCGCATCGAGGTACTCAAGGGGGCGACCGGGCTGTTGACGGGCAGCGGTGATCCAGGCGCCACGATCAACCTGATCCGCAAGAAACCCACCTACGAGTTCAAGGGGCATGTCAGTGCCGGTGCCGGCTCCTGGGACAACTACCGAGCGGAGTTGGATGTCAGCGGCCCGCTGACCGACGACGGCAATATCCGTGGCCGTGCCGTCGCGGCCTACCAGGACAAAGATTCGTTTCGAGACCACTACTCGCGCACGTCCAAGGTCTATTACGGTGTCCTCGAGTTCGATTTGAGCCCTGACACCCTGCTCAGTGTCGGCGCCGACTACCAGGACAACCTGCCGAGAGGCTCCAGTTGGGCATCGATTCCGGTCTTCGACAGCAACGGTAACTTCACCGCCATGTCACGCTCTTTCAACCCGGGAACACGGTGGAGCGCCTGGGAGCAGTACACCCGCACGGTATTCGCCACCCTTGAGCACAGCTTTGCCAATGGTTGGCTCGGCAAAGTCCAACTCAACCATCAGATCAACGGTTATGACGCTGTGCTCGGGTCGGCCAGCTCCGGTAGCCCGAACCCTGCCGACGGCAGCGGTGTATCCATCTGGGAAGGCAAATACGTGGGAGAGACGGTCAGCGATGCCCTCGATGGCTATGTCAGCGGACCATTCCAGCTGTTCGGACGCGAGCACGAATTGGTGGTTGGCGGCAGCCTCGCGCGCCGCCAGACCGACCGCAAAAACTACGGGTTCTTCATCCCGGGCGTGGATGACTTTTACACCTGGCAGGGGCATGCAATCGAGCCAATCTGGAATGCGCCGAGCAAGGAAAACTTCACGGTACGCGAGAATGGCCTGTATGTGGCCTCCCGCTTCGATCTGCACGATGACTGGGCGCTTATCCTCGGTAGCCGTCTGGCGAACTACCGCAGTGATGAGAGCACGGAAACCGGCGTGGTCGTGCCCTATGCGGGCCTGGTCTACGACCTCAACGATAATTTCTCCGTGTACACCAGCTATGCGTCCATCTTCCGCCCGCAAACCCTGCGCGACCGCAAGGGCGCTACCCTGGCGCCATTGAAAGGTCATAACTATGAGGTGGGAATCAAGGGCGAGTTTTTCGGTGGCCTACTCAATACCAGCTTGGCGTACTTCGAGGTTCATCAGGACAACCGTGGCGTGGTCGATGGCGTGGTCGAGAGCAACGCCAGCGAAACGGCCTATCGTGCTGTTCAGGGTGTGAAAACCAAGGGCTATGAGGCGGAAATCTCCGGCGAGCTGGCGCCTGGCTGGCAGTTGCAAGCTGGCTACACGCACAAGATCGCGCGGGTAGGCGGCGAGAAGATAGCCACGGTCGAGCCGGAGGATATCTTCAACGTCTTCACTTCTTATCAGTTACCAGGCGAGCTGGATGCGGTGACGGTGGGCGGTGGTGCGCGCTGGCAGAGCCGGAGCTGGATGAATGCCAGCAGCCCGACCGCAGGTAAGGT
>Ga0307414_10000872_pt1 | contig 15420 bp, 12 predicted proteins | sample DK1Ometagenome_FD_203804 | JGI IMG/M metagenome (GOLD analysis project Ga0307414, IMG submission 203804) | Maize rhizosphere microbial communities from greenhouse at UC Davis, California, United States - DK15-O-3 | ecosystem: Host-associated > Plants > Roots > Rhizosphere > Soil | place: USA... | reverse complement strand
CGGAAAATGGAGATCTTTGACGGCGTCCGGCCCCTTATGATCGGTTCCCAGATAGGTCTTTTTGTCTGGCCAACGCGCCGCGAAACCGGTCTGCAAAAGGACGATGCTCCATTCCGGGATCTTGCCGTTCGCCGCTTCCCAGGCCTGAATATCCTGAACCGTGACCAAATAATCTCGGTCTGCCGCGGCCTTCGCCGAAACATCGATCTTTACCGCCGGGGCGATCAACTGGCTGATTTCTATCTGGTCCGCGGTTTTCTTCGCCTCTGCAAAGTGGATCGGCGCGTCCAGATGAGTGCCGCCGTGCTCCGCCCCGGAGAAATTGTAAGCGGAATAATAGTAGCCGCCCGGCGTTTTCCCCTCTGCTACCACCGTCCGTTTGAACGGTTCCGCCGTCACCCAATAGATCGTCTCCTCGGAAAAATCGTGTGACAAGTCGACCCATCTTCCGCTGAGCGGATCCGCAGGAACCTGAGTGCATGCCGAGGTCAATAGCGCCGAAACAACTGCGGTAATCAAGAAACGCATATGTCTACTCCTCAAAGAGGTTGTTAATAAAAGCAGTTCAGCGGTTCAGGCGCTTTCGCTTGGCGAGATCGAACGATTCGCCGGAACTGAGAAAATTCAGAAGATAAGGCTGACGCCCATTCTTCGAGTGAACGAACATAACCTGCGTCGCTCCGTTGACGGTCAGCCGGCGGTTGTCTTCGATCAGAACTGCGGTGTCCTCATCGATTCCAATTCCGAGCATCCGGGGATTGACAAGCACTAACCCCAGAAGTCTGTTGTGCCGTTGCCGAACGAGAAAATGCTGATCGAATATCACGTTCGGCAGCAGCCCAAGGCCCTTGCGGACGCCCACCTTTTTGCCATCCAGTATCTTGAGGTCCGCCTCGCCGGTCATCATCGGGTCGGACATCACGGCCGCCCCGGCGCTCGTTCCGCCGAACGGCGTGCCGGAATTGTACTTCGCTTTCAATATCTGCAAAAGTTCTTCGTCGGCGAGGACGTCCATTATCCGGTTCTGGTCGCCGCCGGAAAAGAAGATCCCCGTCGCTCCGTTGAGCTGTTCGACAAGCTTCGTACGCTTTTCGCTGTCAAGCGGCCTGACGGGCGCGTGTTCCACCAACCCCGCGTTCGCCGTTTGAAACCCACGATTTAACGATTCGAAGCTTGCGTCCGGCTCCCCGCTCGCCCACGTAACCACGAGGATCCGCGATTTGGCCCCGCCGCTCCATTCCACAAATTTCTTCATCGCCTCCGGCGGCCGTTCCCCGCCCCCGACGACGAGCAGACGCTGTTGAGCAATAACGGGGAGTGCAAAGATGACAAGTAGCAGTGGTAGAAACTTCAATCGAGTTAGGTTCATATTTTTCAATAAAGTGGAGCCTCGCCTCTCGGGCGGGTCTTCCATCGCTTGTGTATCCAAAGCCACTGATCGGGATATTGCCGAATGATCTTCTCGATCTCGGCCGTGTATTCGGCGGTGGTCGCGGTGATGTCCGCATCGCGGTCACCGGTGTCCGCAGGTTCAACCACTTTCCCGTGCGCGATCTTGTACCTCCCGGTGTCGTGATCGTAAACGCAAAAGATCGGGAACAGCAGCGAGTTCGTTCTGATCGCGAGCGTTGCGGGGCCCGCGGTCGTACACGCCGGCACGCCGAAGAAGGGAACGAATACACCTTCCTTCGGGTGAGCATTGACATCAGCCAACACGCCGACGAATTCGCCCTGCCGAAGCAGCCTTATCGCCGTCAATGCCGAGTTGGTCTTGTTCAGCGGCTTATTTCCGAACCGGGTCCGCATCCGCACGGTGAGATCTTCGATCAAAGGGTTGTCTATCGGCCGTGCCAGGTATGCCATCGGTTCGTACAACGCCGCAAAAGCGAATACGAGCAACTCCCAGTTTCCCAGGTGGCCCGTCGTGATCACGAGGCCCCTCTTTTCTTCCTTCAACCGGGCCCAGAGGTCCTGCAACTCTTGAGCGAGTTCGAAATCTACGATCTTCGCGATCGATTCTTTTGTGGCTTTTCCAAACTGGCTCACTTCCCCGAGCACCCGGCCGAGACTCTCAAAAGTGCCCTTCAACATCCGCCGCCGCTCCTCTTCGGCGGCGTCGGGAAACGCGATCTCCAAATTCCGCAGGCCAGTGCGGCGCAGCTTGCCAAGCAGATGAAAGCAAAGTTTTGCAACAGCCACCCCCAGATAGACGGCCGCATGCCTCGGCAATAGCCCAAGGCCGCCGATCAAGCTTTTCGCGGCAGCATACTCGGCCCAAATTACCGCATTGCCCTTTTTCGCCATTGAATAATTACGGGGATTCTTTCGAACTTACAGAACTATACCAACACATCCGCTATCCCCAAATGCACCAGCGAAAGCAACTCTTACATAAGTCTTACAAACTCGCGTTAGTTTTTTTGTTAGGGTTGTTTTAGGGCAAAAAAGCCCATCAATAGTCAGCGAGGGGAAGACTTAAAAATGAGCAATACAGCAATTAGTGCCGAGCAGACCGCACCGTTAAATTGGCATACATTCATCGGAGTGACGATTTTCCACGTTTTGGCAGTCGCTTCGCTGTTTATGTTCAGCTGGGCGAATCTCACCGCCGCGGTCGTGCTTTGGTGGTTGGCGGGAAGCCTCGGCATCGGCGTCGGTTATCATCGACTCTTAACGCATCGCGGTTTCAAGACCCCGAAATGGGTCGAGTACACGCTGAGCATTTTCGGCACGCTCGCGATCCAATCCGGGCCGCTGAGTTGGGTCACGACCCACCGCATCCACCACGCTTTCACTGAAACGGAAAAAGATCCGCACAGCCCGCGGTTCGGCACCTACTGGGGACACATCGGCTGGATCTTCCGCGGCACTGCCCAGAACCAGTCGTTCGCGACGATGCAGCGGTATTGTCCCGATTTTGCCAACGATCGATTCCACCAGATCCTCGACAAATATTATTACGTTCCGACGATCATTCTTGCCGCAGGTCTTTTCGCGATCGGCGGCCTCTCGATGGTCCTCTGGGGCGTGTTCCTGAAGACGGTGATCAACTGGCATTTTACCTGGCTGGTAAATTCGGCCACACATCTCTGGGGGACTCGGCGTTTCGAAACCCGCGACGATTCGCGTAACAATGGTCTGATCGCGGCCCTTACCTGGGGCGAGGGCTGGCACAACAACCACCACGCGCATCCGCGTTCGGCAAAGCACGGGCTCGCCTGGTACGAGATCGACATCAACTGGATACAGATCTGGGCCCTCGAAAAACTTGGTTTAGCGAAAAATGTGTTCGCTTACGACCATAAAAAAGATAAAAAACAAGAAACCGAATTGATCAATTTGGATCCGATCCACGAAACTCTCTGATCGATCTCGCAGTTAACATCGAAGGGCAAAAGCGAAAGGTCAACTTTTACTTTTGCCCTTTTTGTTTCTATCTTTGCGATTAAGCAATGCGGCGACGTAAAACTGCAATATTCTTCTTGGTGCTGGGCATAAGCCTCAGCGCCCTCGCCGTCGCCCTCAACGTCGGGTGGATCTTGCTCAACCTTCGCGAAGTTGCCGTCCTGATCCTCGGCGTCATCTTCTTCGCTCTGATCATCACCGGCCTCGTCCTTAATACCATCTTCCTCGTCCGCGAGATCCGCAGAAGCGAGCAGCATGATGCGTTTCTGAACTCCGTCACCCACGAGCTGAAAACGCCGATCGCCTCGATCAAACTTTATCTGGAGACACTGAAGTCTCGCGAAGTCGCTCCGGAAAAGAGGCAGGAATTTTACGACGTAATGCTGTCCGACAGCGATCGCCTCCTCAACACGGTCGACCAGATCCTGTCCGCCAGCAAAACGAGCGATGGAAGGAAGCGTTACGACGTCTCGGAGTTGAAGATCGCGCGGCTTGTCGAGGATGCTGTCGGTATCGTTCGGTCTCGTTACAATTTAGACGACGGGACGATCCGGGTCGCTGAATCGGCTGATGACCTCTTGGTTGCCGGAGATGCCGAAGAGCTGCAGTCGGCGTTCGTGAACCTTCTCGATAATGCCGTTAAGTATTCTCCCGATGAGGTGAGGATCTCAATTCGTGTAAAGGCTTCGCCGATCCGAAACCGTATTGATGTTTTCATCCGCGACAGCGGCGTCGGGATACCTTCTTCGGATCTGAAACGGGTTTTCAAACGTTTTTACCGGGTGCCGCAGGGCGAGGGTAAGAAGGTGAAGGGAACCGGGTTGGGACTGTTCATAGTAAATTCGATAATCAAGAAACACGGAGGTTCGATACGCGCCGACAGCAAGGGCGAGGGCCGCGGTTCGACGTTCGTGATTCAGCTTCCAAGGGCTTGATGAAGATCCTCATCGTCGAAGACGAAAAACACATCGCGGATGGTTTGCGGTTCAACCTCGAGGCGGAAGGTTTCGAGGCCCTCGTTGCGGAAACCGGCGAAGAAGGTTGGGAGCTGATTCAAGCTTCCCAGTTTGCTCTAATAGTTCTGGACGTGATGCTTCCCGAAATGAGCGGTTTCGATCTGGCCCGCCGCCTGCGCGAAAACAAAGATTACACGCCGATACTTATGCTCACGGCGCTCGGACGCCCCGAAGACGTGGTTCACGGTTTCGAGGCCGGCGCCGACGATTATCTACCAAAGCCCTTCGACCTAAACGTGTTCCTCGCGCGCCTTAAGGCCCTGCTTCGCCGAAAGGACTGGTCAACTGAGCAACGAGACCCCGGCCAGATCCTGGAGATCAACGGCAGAAAGGTTGATTTCGCAAACCTGCAGTTGACCACGGAGGAGGAGGTTATCCAATTAACTCTGATGGAGAGCAATCTGCTTCGTTACTTGATCGACAACGAGAGACGCGCTGTTTCTCGGAAAGAAATCCTCGAGGATGTCTGGGGTTTGCAGGAAGACACTGACACCAGAGCGATAGACAACTTTATCGTAAGGCTGCGCCGCTATCTCGAAGATGAACCGAACAATCCGCGAATACTTCAAACCGTTCGCGGCGTAGGCTACCGGTTTTCCCGCGATTGACCCCTCAAATAGAGAGACCGCCCGTTGCAAGCGGTCGGCACGCGAATTTAAGTTCAACTTAAGAAGAAAATTAAATTCTTTAGGAATTTAGAACCGAGAAGAAAAGGAGTGGGGCGGCTAGTGGGATTCGAACCCACGACATCCTGAACCACAATCAGGCGCTCTAACCGCTGAACTATAGCCGCCACATATCAGTAAAATTATGATTGCGGAACCCGGATTTGTAAACCGTGGAATCCGCAATTGAATTCGTACCCCCGGCAGGACTCGAACCTGCGACCCACAGCTTAGAAGGCTGTTGCTCTATCCAGCTGAGCTACGGGAGCATATCAAAAAACAATCTACGATGTTAGCGGTTTGGGCCCGGGCAAGTCAATGAATTAAGCGGCTGAAGCTTTGCGCTCGCTGATCTTGGCGATCATCTGTTCGAACACTTCCGACAGGTCCAGTTCGCTGGTGTCGATCACGACGGCGTCTTCGGATATCGTGAGCGGGGAGTCGGTGCGGGCCACGTCGCGTTCGTCGCGTTCGTTTATTTCAGCAAGGGTTTGCTCGTAAGTGCTGACGCGGCCCTTCGATCTGTCTTCCTCGAATCGCCGGCGCGCCCGAGCCTCAGGCCGGGCGGTCAGAAAGAATTTTATGTCCGCGTTCGGGAAGACGACGCTGCCGATATCCCGACCCTCAAGCACGCACCCGGCCGGATCCTGCTCGCCCAAGCGTCGCTGGAGGTCGACCATCGTCTTGCGAACCTCCGATATCGTTGAAACTACGGACGCCGCCTGGGCGATCTTGAGAGTGCGTATTTCTTCGGATACGTCATCGCCGTTTAGAAAAATCCGCAGCAGGTCCGCTTCACCTTTCAGTTCGATTTTCGCGTTTCCAGCCGCTTCGGCGACCTTCCCCGCGTCGCTTAGATCGATCCCGCTCCGCATGGCCGCCAGCGCGACGGCGCGGTACATCGCCCCCGTGTCGAGGTACAAAAGCCCGAGCTTTTTCGCAAGCATCTTGCCTAGAGTGGATTTTCCGGCTCCGGAAGGGCCATCGATCGCGATGATCATCACGCTCGATTTTACCTAATTCACGACGAAAGTCATTCGACGAGAATCAAGTGAGAGATTTCTCAAGTGCAGAACGTTTAGACTTAGGTAGCTTCTTGAAAACCAATTGGTACGCGAGCCCTATAAGATCCTTCAGTTTCTTGTCTGGAAGAACATCGTGCCGCTCGAGCGCGACCCAATGATAACGGGCGGCGTACGGCGCAGGAATTATGCCGTCGAGTTCGATCAGCTCGGCAAAATTTTCAGGCGTAGTTTTGAATGAAATATGACTTCCGGCATCAAGGCCCGTTACGCAAAACATCTTCTCGCCGACGCAAAAGCAGAGATCGTTTCCCCACTTCACATCCTCGGTCGCGTGCGGGAACGATAGGCAAAACTTTCGCAATTCTTCCGAGTTCATATTCGTTTAGGCGGCGTTGCCGGCCGCACCCATGACAACTCCTCGGACCGCTGCGATCGCTTCGTCAACCTCGTGCGCGGAGATGCCATTGTGAGTTACCATTCGGATCACGGAATCCCAGCCGAAAGCCAGCAATCCTTCACCGTTCAACCGTTCGCAGATGGTACCGGGAGTCTGCCCGGTTTCCGAAACATCAAAGATCACGATATTCGTCACGACCGATTCAGGATCGATCCGGATGCCGGGCAGTTCCGCTAAACTTTCGGCCAACCGCCGGGCGTTGGCATGATCTTCGTGAAGTCGTTTCGGAGATTCTTCTAATGCTACCAAGCCCGCTGCCGCGATCACGCCTGCCTGCCGCATCCCGCCGCCCAGCCGCTTTCGCCAAATGCGCGCCTCGGCGATAAATTCTCGCGGTCCGACGAGCATCGACCCAACAGGAGCCCCCAATCCCTTAGATAAACAAAACTGAACTGAATCCACTTGGCGGGAAAGTTCGGCTACACTTGTGTCCAACGAGACCGCAGCATTAAAGATACGTGCGCCGTCAATATGAACCGGAATGGCAAGACCGTGAGCGCGTTCGCAGAGCCGGGCACATTGTTCCGCGGTCATGACGGTTCCTCCAGCCATGTTGTGCGAATTTTCAAGACAGATCAGACCCGTTCGTGAACTGTCATATCCAACTCCCACGCGAAGTGTGGTCTCGATCTCTTCCCAAGTTAAATGCCCCGATCGATCCTGGCTGCGTACGGGCCGCATCATTACGGACGAGATAAGCGCCACGGCGCCCATCTCATGCTGATAGATATGCCCGCGGTCCTCAATGATAACTTCATCGCCCGGCCGCGTGTGCACCTTTACCGCGATCTGGTTACCCATGCAGCCGCTCGGGACGAAAAGGGCGGCCTCCTTTTCGAATATCTCCGCGGCCCGCTCCTGAAGGCGGTTGACGGTCGGATCCTCACCGTAAACATCGTCACCCACTTCGGCGGCGGCCATCGCGGCACGCATCTCATCCGTCGGTTTCGTAACTGTGTCGCTTCTGAGATCAATCATCTGTTTGTCAATTCTGTCACGAAGTGCCGTGTGACGAAACCTCCAGTTTTGCGAAGTCTTTAACCGAGACTATAATCGCCACAGCTCTTAGCCTAAATCCCGCAACAAGGAATCTTTATGACATCGCGACTCGTCACTGCGCTTTTCGTCTTTGTTCTTACATCAGCCGGCACCTTGGCCCAAAACGTCGGAGCTCCCGGCGAACGCCGTGGAACGGGAACGGTCGTAATAAAAGCGGCCCAGATCATTGACGGCACCGGGGCGGCACCGATCAGAAACGGCGCGATCGTGATCCTCGACGACAAGATAATGGCGGTCGGGCCCGCTTCGAGCGTCAGGGTCCCGAGCGGCGCAAAGGTGATCGATCTCGGCGACGCGACGCTGATGCCTGGCTTCATCGACGCGCATACGCATATCATCGGCCGCGTCCTGGGCGATCCGGAGGCGGGAGCCGCGCGATTCCGAGATACCGATTCGTTCGGGGTGATCCTTGGCGTCCGCAACGCGGAAAGAACCCTATTGGCGGGCTTCACCACGATCCGAAACGTCGGTGCCGGGAACTTCGACGACCTCACCCTCAAACGAGCCATCAACGAAGGCTGGGTGGTCGGCCCCAGCATTCTGGGAGCGGGGAATGCGCTGGGCATTACCGGCGGGCACTGCGACGAGAACGGTTTCAAGCCGGGGGTCGCCGACGGGGACTATAAAACCGGTATCGCCGACGGGCCGGAACAGGTTCGTGCCGCCGTTCGCTATCAGATCAAGTACGGAGCTGACGTGATCAAAACGTGTGCGACCGCAGGTGTTTTATCCGAAGGCATGGCCGCCGTCGGCACAACCCAGTACACCTACGAGGAACTAAAGGCGATGGTCGACGAAGCCCGCAAGGCTGGCCGCAAAGTGGCGGCCCACGCACACGGCACCGCAGGCATAAAGATCGCGACTCGCGCCGGCGTGGCGTCGATCGAACACGGATCCTTCCTCGACGAAGAGGGCGCGAAACTGATGGCCCAAAACGGCACTTACCTCGTCCCGACCCTCATGGCCGGCGAGGGCGTCGAGCGGCTCGCCAACAGCGGCGTTCTCCGCGGTCTGCGTGCCGAAAAAGCCCTGTCTGCCGCCGCCGCGATGCGCAACGCGATCAAGATCGCCGTCGCCAACAAAGTCCCGATCGCGCTCGGCACCGATTCCGGCGTCATACTTCACGGCACCAACGGCCACGAGTTCACCCTCATGGTCGAATGGGGCGGAATGAAACCCATGGACGCCATCGTCGCCGGCACCCTCGGCGCCGCCAAACTCCTCGGCATCAACAAGACCCACGGCACCCTCCAACCCGGCAAAACCGCCGACATCGTCGCCGTCCCCGGCAACCCCCTCACCGACATCAAAAGAATGGAAAATCCCCTGTTCGTGATGAAAAACGGTGCGATCTACAAGGGGGAAAAGGTCGGCCCAAACCCCACGATTCTGCTTCCCGAATGATTCCCCAAAAGGGACAAATAATACAGCGTCAGGTGAAACTTACGCTTAAGATCCAACCACGTCACGTCGCCGGAAGGTACGAACAACAGGCCACAGTGATTAGTTAAGATCATCGCCACGTGTCTTTAGTGGATCGTTGGTTATCACACCTTTCCGTCCTCCGCAACCCGTTTCAGAATCTGCGACCGAGCGTCGGTCAAATTGACCGATTTTGATCGGATTATGTTTGATCTGACCCCACCCCGGCGACCAGGCTCCCACGGGTGACCAACGTTTTTCGGGGCCGATCGCCCTGGCACGCTCCTTGCCAAGTAGGGGGGAACATCGGCGGAGATAGATTCTCCGTCGAAATCCACCGAAACCACCCTACAAGGACCGCCATGAAAACAAAACTGATCTCCATCCTATTCTGCATCGCCGCGATCACCGCCAACGTCACCCCCCAGAACGTCGTGAAACTCTTCAACGCCGTCCCGATCGGAGCGACGGACATGAACGTGGTCGCGAACCAATACCCCTACGGGTCGTACCAGTCCGCCGAAGTGTACCTTAGCTGCCCAACCGAGAGCTCGCCGCGTTCCTCGATCACCGGCCCGAACGGCGGCGAACTGGTCACGGACAACTACCTTACCGTCAACGACCAAAGCGTTTGCCCACTCGGCAATTGCTTTAATGGCACCCTCGCCGACCCGATGACGCTGATCGGTTCGCCGATGGAGGCCGCCTACAACGCCATCGAGCCGGTGAACATCAGCAGCGTCGTCGCGGGGACCGGGTCGTACACGTTCAACCTGATCGATTACGGATACACTTACGGCAACAGCGATATCTTCCTGAACACCAGCTGCACGATCATCCCGGTATACCTCCCGGTGCAAACCGCCGCGGGTGCGGGTGATCAAGTCTGCCATCGCGACAACGGCAAACGCGGGCAGCGCACGCTCACCGTCGGCGCGAGCGCGGTCGCCGCCCACCTCCGCCACGGGGACACCGCCGGGCCGTGCAATTGAACAACTCCCAGTATCGCCCCGCCCGTTCGTTTCGGGAGTGCGGAAGAGAGTAAAGCAAACCCTGGAGGGCTCAAGGGCCCGCCGGGGTCGAATTTTGTCCTTTGCTCCCACTGTTCAGGCGTTCGATTCTTCGATTCTAAAATGTGTGAGCCTTCAGCTTCCGGTCAAACTCAGTGAGGTGTCCGCGATAGAGCTAAAATGAACATCGTTGTGGCGGGCAGACTGGCGGTAGCAGCGCCGTCCCCATAAACACGACGAGAAGGACCGGGTTCAAGATCACCACGTTGATCGACTGCATTGCCGCCATCCCCTCCCCCGCCGGCCGCCGCAGCGCAGGGCGGACGCTGGCAATAATAGGGCCACACCTGCCGCATAATACGAAATTCTCTTGATCATCTTTGTCGCCCTCATTTTATGTATAACTAAATGAAAGTCTCTCATCATTCGTCCAATATGTTTCCGGTGAACAGCTTTTGCCCGGCCAGGGACGTGTGAAATGCCCAGGCGGCGACGGCGAGCATAACGAAGACGGCGGCGATCATGTAGCTCGAATGCCAGGCCGCGAGATCGGTGCCCATCGGCATTAAAAACAATAGGTAAAAAGCAGCGTGGGCGACCACTACGGAAAGGAGCCCAACCCGGAAATAGGCTACAACGACCAGAACCCAGTAAAGACCGACCATAACAGCAGTGATCACGGGGCCGTCGCTATTCAAGGTCGAAGGAATCGTCAGGAGCAAAAGGGTGACTAACCCGGCGAGCCAACGCCGCCGCGTAATGGCATACAACAGGAAGATCAGAAAAAAGTAGCCCAGCGAAGCCATAACGGCCCGGCCTGTATTTGCGAAAACGCCACTTAAGAATTCGGGAGCTCCCCTCCACCCGATCATTGGGGCAAAGTTCTCAGGCGGGATCCCGCCCCATTGCCGCAGGACCTCTCCGGTCGAGGGGAAAAACGTAAAGGCGACTCCGAGCAAAATACCGATCAATACGTCCCTTGCTACGAGCGGGTCGGATAGGTTTCCCGCAAGGAGGCGGGTCCAGGAGATAACGGTCTCGGGCAGACGTCGCCTGACGTATGGTTCAAGACCTATGTACAGCAGCCAGACTATTCCCGACCCGAGCAAAGCCTGGCTCACGGCCATCACAAAAAACCCCAGGATTGCGTTGGGCGTTGGGGCGTGATCTGACCCGAATACCCAGTCGAGAACGACCAGCGCAAAGATGAACAACGCCAGTCGGAACGCACCACGCCGGTCGCCGCGGCCTTGTCGCAAACTTTTGCGGGCCAACACCGCGGCACCGACCAGCACAATGAAGACCAGAGTGGAGAAGATCAGGTTACCGACCCTCTGCCCCGTGGTCACCGATTGCGGCTGAATAAGCCAGGGACGGGTCCATGGTGTGACGACGGCAAAGTGAACCAGAACACCGCGATAAGCTGCCGCCTCTATACGGATAGGAACATCCGGCTGCCCCGGGTACGTTCCGGTCCATGCCGTGCGTTCATCAGATGTTACGGGCGGCGTCCAGGTCGAGGGCGTCGATGTGAATGCTGCCAGATCCAGTCCCGCTGCCGTGAACAGCGGAGTCCAATCCGCCTTAGGCGGGGGCTCTCCGCCCGGGGGGTCGATCTGCGGCGGCATTGCGATCAGCCAGGTCAGTCGTCCTGCCGGATCCATTACTACGCCGACCATACCCGACGCGCTCGTGGAAGACGGGTCCGTCCACGTCACCGTTGAGAAATTGGCCATGCTGTCCGATTCGAGATACCGCGGGCTCTGCCGGTACCAGTACCACACGGGGGCCGGCTGTGAGCCCGTGAACTCGCTCCATCGATCGGTTTCAGCAGTATTCACCGCCGCCCAATCAATGAAAGACCAGTTAGACTGGTAGCCGAACGCGGTGTCGACCGGAGGGTCGGTGTAGCCCAAACGGCGGATCAACTCCTGCGCCTTGCCCTTCATCGTCTCAGGCGAACTCTGATGCAGCTGCTGCGCTTTCCAGCCGGCTTTTTCACCCAAAAGGGCCACGAGTCCCAAGCCGACAATGATCGCCGTCAGGAGAGCGATCGCCACCGCCGGACGCAAACCGCTGTGCTCGCCGGACGCGGCGACCATCTCGGGCGACGGCGTTTCACCGGCGGCGAGTGCGGCCGCAAGCGGATCACCGCCGGGCAGAGCAGCGGCAACCTGAATTGCGGATCCCGGACGCTTCGCCGGTTCCTTTTCGAGACACCTTAGGATCACCCGTTCGACGAGCGGATCCAGGTGCTCGACGTGGCTCGAAGGACTCGTGGGCGCGGAGCTCTCATGCAAACGGATCAAGTCGAGGATGTTTTCCGAATCGTAAACGCGCTTGCCCGTGAACAATTCGTAAAGCACGAGCCCGAGGGCGTAGATATCGCTTCGCTGCGTCACCTCCTTACCGGCGAGCTGCTCCGGGGCCATGTATGCTGGCGTGCCGGAAGCGGCCTCGCCGCCGAGCAGTTCCTTGGCGACGACGGCGACACCGAAGTCGGTGACGCGTGCCTTTCCGCGCCCGTCGATCATTATGTTCGCCGGTTTGAGGTCGCGGTGCAGTACGTTGTTGTCGTGGGCCGCGGCTAGGCCGGCGCAGATTTGCCGCGCGATCTCGGTCGCCTTGTCGCCGGGCAGGCGCCCTATGCGTCGAAGCAGCAGCGAGAGGTCCTCGCCGTCAATGAACTCCATCGACAGAAAGTGCATCCCCTCCGCCTCGTTGATGTCGTAAACGCGGCAGACGTTCGGGTGCGAGATCTGGCGCGTGATCCGCACCTCGCTGTGAAAGCGGGCGAGCGCGGCGCCGTCATGCATCAGCGCATCGGGGAGGAATTTAAGGGCAACGATCTGTTTGAGCTTCAGGTCCTCCGCCTTGTAAACCTCGCCCATCCCGCCGCGGCCCAGCAAACTGACGATGCGGTAACGCCCCGCCAGCATCGTCCCCGCCGCAAACCTCGCGCCGTCCGCCGAATCCGTCGAGTGAGCCGACGCCGGGCTGTCGGCTGCCACCGGCAGAAACGCCGTCGCGCCCGATGTTTCATCACCCGAACGGCCGCATTTGGCGCACTTCAAGTCGTAACTCGACATCTCGAACCGACAGTCGGGGCAGCGTCTCATAAATTTTTAGGTAAGAATAAGGGCGCAAGGCATAGTATCGTGCTTTCGGTCCGTGTCAAAGGGTTGAAGCGCGTCCTTTTCAAGAGCTCATTGCAGTGAAAGCAAAGGCAGAATCGCTCTAATTTAGCTCGCAAACCTCGCAAGTTGGTATTGAGCGTCGGGCGCGGGGTGTGGGACAACTGTCGGCCGGGACGGTTTTTCGCGCCGGTCTGATCTTTGAAAATGGCTTCCAATGGCGCGGTGTTTCATCGGTGGAAAACACATTCGGGAAATAGTGATTTTCGCCGTGGAAAACGTTAAAACCCTGATGTTACTAATAGATTCCCTTTCCCACTGGGGTCCGGGACAAGATTTGCGAGTTTCGGGCTAAAGCCCCACGCGGATTGCGGGACAAGGGTGGGACAAAGAGGGACAGATCAGCAATTTGATCAATGGGCGAGCTCGTCAGTTTCCCAACCGGCCTTTTTCGCTCCGGCCTGGTAGGCCGCTTCGAGAAAACCCAGAACCGTCTCCCGCGCATTTTCGGATGATCGAACGTCCTCGTACATCAGCAACGCAAGATGGGCCCCGTTCGATTCGGCCCACTTTGCCGAGTCGGGCGAAAGAGGTTCCTCGGTTAATCCGATCGGTTCCGGGGCGGTGTAGGAATAAAAGGCCGGTGCCGGTACCCGGTCGTCGCCAAACCAGAAACCGAAGCTGATTACCTCGTGCGAATAAGCCTCGCGCTCCACGATCCCCGCCCCCTTTCGCGGCGGAACTCGCTTGCCGGAAAACCGCGTCAACGCCAAGTCGAAGCTGTGCCAGAACATATGCACCGGCGTCGATTTACCATAAAACCGCCCGCGAAATTCGTTAAGGATATGATCGACCGTCACGAGAGTACGGTGAAAACGCTCGACGTATTCCTTATCGTAAGAGCTGTTCTCCACATCCTCGGAAAAAGGCGTCGTCGAAGGTGCCTCATACGGAACGGTCTTGATGTTCGGCTTTATACCGAGCTTTTCAAGATTCGCCATCAGGCTGCTGTAAAAATCGGCAACCGTTAGCCCGTCATAAAGAGCAAAGTCTTCCACCCGCTTCCCGCTGGTCGAGATCCTCAGCACATGAGCGCCAAAATCAAGCTCGATCTCGAAATTGCCGTCCGCGTAGGGAATCGTCCGCGTCGACAATCCCCTAGGCGTAACATACAGCGGCACATGCCACCAATGGTTCATCCGCGGGTGCATCGCCAACCGGATCTTCCCGACGATCTGACAGTAAAGGTGCAACGTATTCTTGGTCGGCCGCCAGGCCTCGAGGGGGATATCGGGGAAAGCGTCGTTGTTCATATCTTGCAGTTGGAGGCCGATGGAGGCGATCTTGGGCTAATCGCCGCGGGTCAGCCACGCGGCCGCGTTCGCGACGTAATGCTTGACGTCATCCAGCTTTTCCGGCGTGCGAATGTATTCGTCGCCCGGAGCTTCCTCAACAAAAGTGGGGCACCCCGTCTCAGGGTTCCAGTTGTAATCCACCAAATGGTGAAAGCTCGATTCCGCGATCGCCCGGCCGCAAAGATTCCCGTACGGATCGACCGAGTTTTCGAAAGCGATGATCAGGTTGAAAGGCCGGCCCGTCGTCTTGCTCGTCCCGATGGCTACGGCGCTCGCCTCCTCGACGCTCGGCGGAATGCCGACGGCCCCCTCGTGAGGGTGGGCCGGCAGGTATTCAATAAGCGTCCCGTTCGGGCGTCGGGTTAGTTCGTGATCGATCACTTTGATCGTTTGAAAATCACCGTTCGCGCCGGAATGATAATTCGGCCAATCGATATTGAGCGTGACGTTGTCGTCGCGGGAGTGGCGTGATGTGTCGGGTTCCTGCTGCTTCGAATGAAAATAATGAGCCGCACCGACGCCCCCGAGCGTACAAAGCGACGAGCCCAGATCGTTATGATCGCGCGTCGATAATATCCCGCCGCCGCGCTTTCGAAACCGCGTGATCCCCGCGCAATCCGCGGGTGAGAGTCCGTCCCCCGCATCCACGGCGAACAGCCATAACTGGTCGAACTCGGATTCGTCCAGGGCGCTAAGTAACGGATCGATCCCGCTCGGCTCTTCTTCACGGTCCCGGGCCGTCACGTCGTAAAGGGGATTCCCCGCTTCGTCGGAAAGAGAGCGAAGATGCTCCGCGAGCAGCGAAAACCGCCCGACGTGCCAGTCGTCTTCGGTGTGAGGAATGGTGGTTTGAAGAAGTATCTTTGCCTGCT
>Ga0307414_10000871_pt1 | contig 15420 bp, 14 predicted proteins | sample DK1Ometagenome_FD_203804 | JGI IMG/M metagenome (GOLD analysis project Ga0307414, IMG submission 203804) | Maize rhizosphere microbial communities from greenhouse at UC Davis, California, United States - DK15-O-3 | ecosystem: Host-associated > Plants > Roots > Rhizosphere > Soil | place: USA... | reverse complement strand
GCTCGATGTGACAGTCACCTTCGGCGCCAATGGCGCTGCGAGCGTGGAATATGGCGGTGAGACGCTGGTCGAGCATAATAGCGCGAAGACGATCACCGTTACGCAAGCTGCCGATGGCATTCTCACATTCGGGGTTGCGGGCGGCAGTGCGCTGACGACGCCACAAGGCGGATCGCTCGGTGGGTTCGCGGCGAGCGCCGTTGTCGTCAAGGAGCGGATTGATGCGCTCGACACTTTGGCGACGCGCTATGTGACCGAGATCAATGATTGGCACACACAGGGCTTCTCGACGCCGGGCGTTGCTGGCACGCCAATGCTCACGATGGGCGCAAACGCTGGCGAGATATCCGTCGCGGTGACGAACCCGGCGCTCGTCGCGGGCTATTCCTCCACCGGGGTACTGAACGGCAATTTCCTGAAAATCAGCGATCTGCGCGGCAATGATTCGATGGAGAATGACTGGACCGGCGTGATTGCCGAGCATGGCAGCGTGACGAATGCAGCCAAGCTGCAACTCACCGCAGCAAATAATCGCGATCTTATGGCCCAGCAGGCGCGGGCTGAAGTGGTCGGCGTCAATCTCGACCGCGAAGCAGCGGACCTTATGCGTCTGCAGCAGGCTTATCAGGCATCCGCGCGGGTCATCCAGGTCTCGCGCGAAATAATGGATAGCATCTTCGCGATCTTCTGATCGCGTTTGAGGATTTGAAAAATGGTTTTCATTACGACCCAGTCCCTCAATGCCGAGATCCAGCGCCAGCAGCGGCTCGCGCAGGAGATTGCGACAGAGCAAACCAAGGTCTCGACCGGGCATAAGATAAGCCAGGCATCGGACAATCCCCATGACTGGGTGCAGATCTCCCAGATCGGGCGTCAGCAAGCCGTCGCGTCAGCCTGGAAAGACAATCTCACCTACGCTGAGTCGCGCGCTTCCAAGGCAACGTCCAATCTTGATGAGATCAACAATCTGATGAGCCGCGTGACCGAGCTCGTCATTTCCTCGACATCGACCGGCAACGGGTCGCCAGGCCGTGAAGCGATCGCCCTTGAGCTGGAGGGCATCCGCCAATCGGTCAATGATCTCATCAATCAGACGGATTATCAGGGTTCGCCCGTGTTCGATGCGCCGGACTCAATCAAAATTCCGCTCGGTCGTGGCCTGACTGCCGAAGCAGCGCCTACGCGCGCAGCGGTGATGGACAATGCGGTCGGCACGCGCTCGCTCGAACAGGTGCTGACCGACACGATCGCTGCGGTCCGCACCGGCACGGACGCTGATCGGACGGCCGCTTTGGGAGATTCCCGCAAGGCGCTCGACCACGTAATCGTCAATCAGTCGTTACAGGGTGTGCGCTCGCAGCGGCTCGAAAATATTGGTGAGCGGCTGATCGACGTCAATCTGACATTGAAGGAGCAACGCTCCGCATTGGAAGATACGGACCTCACAGAAACGGTGACCAAGCTGCAGAACAAGCTGTTGACGCTGGAAGCAGCACAGGTTGCCTTTGCCCGTATCAGCAAGACTTCGCTGTTCGATCTGCTGCGCTGAGCAATCACGCAAGTAGGCGCTTGAACTTCCAATAAATCTTAGTTTTTCGCCATTTTCACGTCTCGCTAACCTTAACCCTAAACCCTGTTTCAGTGGTGCCGTTCTACAAGAGGCAATGAGGGGTCGGAACGGATCGGTTCGGGCTTATTCAGAGAATAATCGGGGATCATAATGTTCGCAGGTATCGGTCTCGTCGTCTTGTTGGTCATGGTGTTTGGCGGGTTCATGCTCACTGGCGGTGACATCGGCCCAGTGCTTCACGCACTGCCGCACGAAATGCTCATCATCGGTGGCGCAGCCATTGGCGCACTGATCATCGGTAACTCCGGCGCGGACCTCAAGGCGCTTGGCGGCGGTGTCGCGAAGGTCTTCAAAGGTCCGCAATATAAAAAGCAGGATTATCTCGATTGCATCTTCCTCGTCAGCAAGCTGATGAAGACGTTACGCGTCGAGGGGCCGGTGGCGGTCGAGCCGCACATCGAAGATCCGAAGTCCTCTGCAATCTTTGCCGAATATCCCCGGCTTCTCAAGGATACAGCGCTCGTCCACCTCATCAGCGATACACTGCGGCTTGTGGTTGTTTCGTCCGGCACGCTCGATCCCCACGCCGTTGAAGATGTGATGGATAATGCGCTCAAGACGCATCACCATGAGGCTATTCGCCCCGCTGACAATCTGCAGGGCCTGGCAGACGCATTGCCCGCGCTCGGCATCGTCGCGGCTGTGCTTGGCGTGGTCAAGACGATGGGCTCGATCGACAAGCCACCGGAAATTCTCGGCGGCATGATCGGTTCGGCGCTCGTCGGCACCTTCCTTGGCGTGTTGCTGGCTTATGGCATGGTCGGTCCGTTCGCGAACCGCTGCCGTCAGGTGATCGAGGCTGATGCCTCGATTTTCCAGGTGGTGAAGCAGATCATCATTGCGTCGCTCCACGGCCATCCGCAGCCGCTGGTCATCGAGGCCGCGCGCTCCAACCTGAGCCATGCGAACCAGCCGGCCTTTGCCGAAGTGTTCGATGGTATGCGCGGACGCTAAGGCACGACTATGGCACAGCCTCCCAAAAAACGCCCAAATGAGCCGGAACTGCGGCCGATCATTGTCAAGAAGATCATCGTGGACGGCCATGGCGGCCATCATGGTGGCGCCTGGAAAGTGGCCTATGCCGACTTTGTGACGGCTATGATGGCCTTCTTCCTGCTCATGTGGCTGCTTGGTGCGACCACCGAGAAGCAGCGCAAGGGGCTGGCCGACTATTTCACGCCCACGCTCGTCCAGATGAAGATGGACAGCGCCGGTTCCAACGGCATGTTCGGTGGCGATAGCCTCGTCGCCAAGGAGAGCCATCCGACCACCGGCGGGCAGGGCAATCTTGCGATCACCATTCCGCGCGACGCCACCGGCACGGCTGATGTTGGCGGCGAGGACATGAAGAATAAGGATCGCCAGAAGTTCGAGAAGCTCAAGCGCGAGCTTGAGCAGAAACTCGCCCAGACCAAGGCGCTGCAGCGGCTGAAAAAGCATGTGAAGTTCACCGAGACGCGCGAAGGCCTGCGGATCGATCTGGTGGACGAGGCCGATTTCGCGATGTTCAAGATCGGCACGGATCAGCTCGTTCCAGAGGCGCGGGCGCTGCTCTCGCAAGTGGCCGAGGTTGTTGCGCAGGTGCCGAACGATGTCTTCGTGCGCGGCCATACTGATGCGCTGCCCTATACGGCTGGCCGGCACATGAATAACTGGCTGCTCTCCTCATCGCGCGCTGAATCCACGCGGGCCGTGCTGGCGCAGGGTGGCATCAAGGGCGAACGCTTCATGCGGATCGAGGGTGTGGCAGATCGTGAGCCCTTCATCGCAGGCGATCGTTATGATCCGCGCAATCGGCGCATGTCCGTCATCCTCGCCTGGACCAAGGAACTGCAAAGCGTGATGGGGCCATTGGCCGGATCGTCTTCAGCAGCGGCGCCGGTTAAAGAGCCCAAGACTGACGAGGAAAGGGTCGTGGACCGCAAAGTGATGGTGCGTGATCAGCGCGTTGCGATGGCCAAAGCCGAAGCGCGCAAGCTCGATCTTGGCGGAACCGCCTTGCCGAGAGGTGCAACGATCTCGAACGCGGATTCCATTCCCAAACGCAGTGCTTCAACACCGCCCGGAAAGACTGATCTCACCTCGCGCCAGACCGGACTGATGGACCAGCAATAAAGCGGGATCAGATCGCTGCGGGAGCGACCGGCAGCGAGAATTCAGCGATGAGCCCACCTTGAGGGCGGTTGCGCAATTGCAGGCTCCCGGCCTCAGCTGAGGCGATTGCGCGTACGATGGCGAGCCCTAGGCCGGTGCCGCCCGTATCACGGCTTCGCGATCCTTCCATCCGTGTGAAGGGCATGAACATTTCCTCGATGCGATCCTCGGGGATGCCGGGGCCATCATCCGCCACGCTCACGATCGCGCGACCTTTTTCCACCCGCAGCGCGACATGGGCGCGGTCGCCATATTTCACGGCATTTTCGATGAGGTTCGTGAGCGCTCTTCGCACGGCACGAGGGTGCGCGATGATGATCGTGCGCGCCATCTCACTGCGCACGACCGGAACGCCGAGATCCTCGAAATCATCGAGCGTCGCGTCGATCAGCGACGCCAGATCGACGCGCTGTGGCGGCTCACGGTCACGGCCAGCGCGGGCGAGCGAGAGGATATCGTCCAGCATCTTGCGCATCTCGTCGATCGTGGCGATCATCCGCTCACGGTCGGCGCCTTCTGCAGCAGTTTCGACGCGCACCCGCAGCGCTGTCAGGGGCGTGCGCAGATCATGGCCGATTGCGCCGAGCATATGGTCCTTCTCCTCCAGCATGGAGCGGATGCGATCCTGCATCTGGTTGAAGGAGGCGGCGAGGCGGCGGACATCGTCTGGCCCAACCTCGGGCACGGGCGGCGCGGCTTCAGGTGTGCCGACACGCGCGGTCGCATTGGTGAGGGCACGCAAGGGGGCTGCAAGGCGGCGCGTGAACCAGACCAGCGGGATCAGCACGATACCGTAGAGGAAGAGCGACTGGACGACGATCTGGCGGAAGATTGGCTGCGCGACCGGCGCCGCCCGCGTGTACACCGTTACCCATCGATGTGGCTGGATTTGCACGCTCAACTGAACCTGCAGGCGCGGTTGGCGGCCCTCGCGTCGCGGCGGGAGCAAGCGGCGGGCCTCAGGGCGATTAGGATCCCGCTCAAGCCGCGAGATCGTCGCGCGCACGGCGAGAGGATTGAGCCCGGCGGACCGAAACAGCTCGGCAGCGCGCAGGGCGATTTCGGGTGAATTTTCGCCTGTCTGCGGGGGCGGCGTATCGCTGAGGGTAAGGCTACGCGGGCCGCGAAAGCGCTGGCGGGCCTGCTGACTTTCACGTGTGTCCAAGGCTTCAAGAATGCGGATGACACCGGGGGCTGCCGCAACTGTGATCCATTGGTTGCGCTGGGTCACATAATAGACCGAAAAGCCGATGAGCTGTACCGCAAACAGAGATGCCGCCACCACAAGGATGGTCTGCCCAGCAAGCGTGCGCGGGCGCAGCCGTCCGGTCATACTGGCGAGCGTATGCTTCATTCGCGGATCACATCGGCGCTGAACATATAGCCGCCGCCCCACACAGTCTTGATGAGAGTGGGCGAGCGTGCGTCATCCTCCAGCTTGCGGCGCAGGCGGCTGATCTGATTGTCGATCGAGCGATCGAAAGCATGGGCCTCTCGCCCCTGTGTCAGATCCAGCAATTGATCGCGACTGAGGACTTGCCTTGGGTGCGTAGCGAAGGCCTGCAATAACCGGAAGTCCGCAGTGCTCAGCGGAATGGCGACTTCATCCGGGCCGGTCAGCGTCCAGTCGTCCGCACTGAGTGTCCAGCCCTCGAATTTGTAGGATGATGTGGCGGTTTGCGCTTCACGCGCGCCACCATTGCCCGCGCGGCGCAGGATCGTCTTGATGCGCGCGATCAACTCACGGGGCGAGAAGGGTTTGAGGACATAATCGTCCGCGCCCATCTCCAGCCCGACGATCCGGTCGGTTTCTTCCGTCCGGGCGGTCAACAGGATGACGGGTAATTCGCCCTGCTCGCGGATGGAGCGGCAAAGGCTCAGGCCATCCTCGCCCGGCATCATGATATCCAGCACGACAAGCTCGATGGCATTGCCTGCCAGAATTTTGCGGGCTTCCGCAGCATTGGGCGCTTCCGACACGCGAAATCCCGCGCGCTGGAGATATTGGGCGAGTGGTTCGCGGATTGCAGCTTCATCGTCGACAAGAAGGAGATGGGGCCGGGCAGACATGATGAGACCTTCCTGCTCAGGAGTATCGGCTATTCCTTGCCTCGGGTCGCGCGTCACGTCCATCCTTGTAACCATCTATCCGGGATAACCAGCGCACTGAACGCGCAAAATTGCCGCCGGCAGCCTGTGGTGGGAGCACAGGTGCCAGCGGCGTCGTTAGGTCAGGTCGTTGGAGCGCTATGCTTCATCCCACGATGCTCCCGCATCATCTTGCGGGCGGCTTCACGCTCGGCTGGCGAAATCGTGCCGTTGCGATCGGTATCCATCTTGTCGAACCTGGCCAGCCCGGCATTGATGAACACAGCCTTGGGGATGGCCTTGTCCTTATACTCCGACATGAGCTGGCGCTGCATCATCATGCCGCCACCGTGATGGCCATGACGTTTACCGGCCCAGTCTCCACGTTTGCCCTCGCCACGCTCACCACGCGGACCGCCGTGCCGGGCTGCAAATTCTTCCTTGCTGATCTGGCCGCTTTTATCAGCATCAAGCCGCTCGAACATGCGCGCCTGCATCTTTTCGCGTGATTCTGCGCGATGTGCCTTGCGCTCATCGACAGAGAGCATGCCATCCTTGTTCGCATCACGGGCGTCAAATTGCTGATTGAGGCGGGTCTGGAGGCCGGCACGGTCAACCGGCGCACGCATGCCCGGGCCGCCAGCGGGCGCGCTCGTTTGCGCGAATGCCGCTGCACCAAGGGAGAGCAAACCAATGCCGAGGATGGAGAGAGAAGTTTTCCGGGTCATATCTTGTTCCTGATCTGTCAGCGTCGGGGGGAACGCCTGACACAGGATATAGGACCATGATGTCGCGAGAGTTTGTCGCGCAACAGGAAAATTGTGTCAAAATGTCGTTGGAAAGGGCGACTGTGTCGGTCGATCAGGCCGCGACGACGCAGTTCCGCCCGCTGCGCTTCGCCTGATACAGCGCCGTGTCGGCCTCATGGATGAATTCGTCCACGGTTTTGCTGTCGCTCAAGCGAGCGACGCCGCAGCTGATTGCAACGCGCAGGCCGTTGCCGGAAGGCAGGGTGATCGGATCGCGATTGACTGCTGAGACGATACGATTGCAGATTTCCTGTACCATGTTCCAATTGGGGGTGGAGAGGAGAATGATGAATTCATCTCCACCAAGCCGCCCAACGGCATCGCAACTGCGCACCTGGCTCGCGATGCGCTGGGCAATCTCGCACAGCACGATGTCGCCAACCTGATGACCGCTATTGTCATTGATCAGCTTGAACCTGTCCACGTCCAGCACCGCGATGCTCAGAGACCCTTGTGGGGCGTTGATAAGCGCGCGTTCGAGCCGCTCGCGGAAACCGGCGCGATTGAGGAGGCCGGTCAGGCTGTCGGTCGTCGCGGAGCGGGAAAGCGTGAGCTCCTGATTTTTACGCATGGTGACGTCATGCACCGTGGCGATCGTTCCGACACATCGCCCTTCATCATCGAAATGGGCACGAAACACTGCTTCGATCCATGCATCGCGAAGCTTGGTGGTGCGGAATTCGGCGGAATAGCCTTGGGACACATCGTCCAGAGCGGCCTCATGGGCGCGGCGCAGTTCAAATTGGCCCTCCTCGGAGATTTCCGCAAAGCTCCTGCCAACAAGCGTGTTCGGCGTGCGATCAAGGAGCGGTTCACTCGTGCCAACGACATGGGAGCAAACCCCCTCAAGGTCGAAGGAGAGCAGCAGGATAGGCGAGCGTGATGCGAGCATACGCAAGGAACGCTCGCTTTCGCGTAGGCGCTCCATGATGGATTGGCGGCCAGCAAGAGCCGCCGCGATAGGCACCTGGATGAGGATGAGCGTCGCGATGAAAATCTGCAGGCCATAGACAGAGCGCGTGACGCTATCGGCGTCCTGGGCAAAGGGACCGCGCCCGGCGAGCGTTGCGGCAACAGCCACCGTGGCGACGAGCCCCAGCGCGATCTTGGTGCCAGCGAGGCCTGTGCGAAATGAAACGAGCATCATCGGCATGATGAGCAGAAAGCCAACATGGGCAGTCGGCAGGAACAGCACCAACGTTGCCGTGCCTGCCGTTAGTGCCATAAGCCCCGCAAATTCAACTCGTCGCTTAGGGCTCATCCCCTTGATTCCGTCGAGAAGGTCGCGACCTAACAGGGCGAGGAATAACGGCGTGAAGATGAGCAGCCCGAGCGCATCGGCTAGAAACCACCGCGTGAATGCCTCGACGAGCGGCTCCTGATTGAGATGGGCTGCCCATAGTCCTCCGATACTGGCGCCAGCGGCAGGCGCGAGCAATCCGGCCCATAGCAAGACGCGTGGCACTTGCCTCGGTTCGGAGAAAAGACGCTGCCCTGCTTCAGCATGTTTAAGGCCGGTGGTCACGATCAGCAGCTCAAGCGCGTTGGCCGCGCCGAAGATGAGCTGATCGGGAACGGTTCCGCCGTTGAAAGCGACCGCAAGGGCGTTACCTAAAATGCCGCCTGCCATGAGCGGCGCGGCTTCCCCGCGAGGGCGCGAGAGAATGAGGGTCAGGATCAGCGCGTTGGCCGGCCAGATCGGCGCTACACCGCCGCCCCACATTGACAGCTTTTGGGCTGCTAAAGAGAGCAGGAAATGTCCGAGGCACGCAAGGAACGGTAACGCCGCTCCCTGCGAAATACTCGCAAAACTCCAAACACCCCGCTTGTCCATCGCGGCATCATGCCAGCACAGGGTTGTCAGCCGGTTAATCTAAAGCAAATTGGTCTTTAACGCCTTTGACTGTGTGGCTCAGTCGTCGCCGCGCAACTTCTCATGATGGCGGATGACCTCATCGATGATGAAGCGCAGGAACTTCTCGGTGAAGTCCGGGTCCAGCTTGGCATCCTCGGCCAGCCGCCGCAGCCGGGCGATCTGATTGGCTTCCCGGTCTGGGTCCGCCGGGGGAAGAGCAGTATGTGCCTTATATTCGCCGACAGCCTTGGTGATCTTGAAGCGCTCGGCCAGCATGAAGACAAGCGCGGCATCGATATTGTCGATGCTGTCACGGTAGCGGCAGAGCGTTTCGTCCATCCCGGTTGCTTTCCCTGGGGTTTGAGGCTGGCTCGCACCGTTGCGAGGCGGCGTCTTTCATGAAGTTTGTGCGGCATCACTCGTCGCTCTGGCTGCACAAGGCAAGTCAAATTGCGCCGCTTTACGCCCAATTTGCTTGCAAAAGCGGGACGCGGCGGACAAGAGCGGCGGCATGAGCGCAGAGATCCATCGCTTGCCGCGCACCGGCGCGCCCACCCTTCAGCCCATGATGAATCTGGTGGCTGAGGATATGAACCGCGTGAACGAGGTTATCCTCGCCCGGATGCAGTCGCGCATTCCATTGATCCCGGAGCTTGCGGGCCATCTGATCGCAGGTGGTGGCAAGCGTATGCGACCGATGCTTACGCTGGCCTGCGCGCGCCTGCTCGATTATGCAGGCAATCGGCATCACAAGCTCGCGGCGACGGTGGAGTTCATCCACACCGCGACGCTGCTGCATGACGATGTGGTCGATGGCAGCGGGATGCGGCGCGGACGCCAGACGGCGAACATGATCTGGGGCAATAATGCCTCTGTGCTGGTTGGTGATTTTCTTTTCAGCCGCTCGTTCGAGCTGATGGTTGAGGATGGATCGCTCAAGGTTTTGCGCATTCTCTCCAACGCCTCGGCGGTGATTGCGGAGGGTGAGGTCAATCAATTGACTGCCCAGCGGCGTATTGAGACCGACGAAGATCAATATCTCGACATCATTGGCGCGAAGACGGCGGCCCTGTTTGCTGCAGCTTGTCGCATTGCCGCGGTGGTGGCCGAGCGGCCCGAGTCCGAGGAATTGGCGCTCGATGCTTATGGGCGCAATCTGGGCATTGCCTTCCAGCTTGTGGACGACGCCATCGATTATGTGTCGGACGGCGCGACGATGGGTAAGGATAGCGGCGATGATTTCCGTGATGGCAAGATTACCCTGCCGGTGATCTTGGCTTATGCGCGCGGATCAGAGGCTGATCGCAAATTCTGGAAAGAGGCCATGTCTGGCCTGCATGGCGACAATGCCGATCTCGCCCATGCCACGCAGCTTTTGCGGCAGACCGGCGCGATCGACGATACGATGGCCCGCGCGCGCCATTATGGCCAGCGCGCCATCGATGCGATTGGCATGTATGGCAATAGCGCGGCGAAGTCTTCGCTGGTCGAGGCGGTCGAGTTTGCGATCGCGCGGGCTTATTGACTAGCTCGAGACTTTCATCATCACCAGGCCGCTGACGATCAGGCCCGCTGCGGCGATGCGCATGGTGCTGGCGGATTCGCCCAGAAACATGATGCCGACAATGAATGCGCCCACTGCGCCGATTCCGGTCCAGATCGTATAGGCCGTGCCGAGCGGCAAGGAGCGCATTGCCCATGAGAGTAAGGCGAAGCTCGCGATCATGGCGACCAATGTGATGAGACTGGGAATGAGCCGCGTGAAGCCGTCCGACTGCTTCATCGAAAATGCCCAAACAACTTCCAGCAATCCTGCAAACAATAGCGCAAACCAGGCCATGTTATCCTCCGAGATGTGAGCGCCGGGCCGTCCCGGACTTTACCCTGCGGAGGGGGAGGGCGTGGCCTCACGCTCAGAGACATAGGACAGGCGGGCTCGGGGTCAAGGGGAGATGTCCGTACTGGCGCTGGCCGGTTGTGCGCGATAAGCGGCGGGTATGAGCGATCTTCCCATCCACGCTGTGTTGCCCGATTTGATCGCGGCCTTGCGGGCGCGGTCCAGCGCGGTGCTCGTCGCACCGCCGGGCGCGGGCAAGACGACGATGGTAGCGCCAGCGCTGCTCGGCGAGCCCTGGGTGAAGGACGGGCAAATCTGGCTGCTTTCGCCCCGACGCCTCGCGGCCCGCGCCGCTGCCGAGCGCATGGCGGACCTTGCTGGCGAGAAGCCGGGCGAAACCATCGGCTATGCCACCCGGCTTGAGAGCCGCACATCGGCCCGCACGCGTATTCTCGTGGTGACAGAGGGGATTTTCCGCCGTCGCATTCAGGCAGACCCCGAGCTTTCAGGCGTGGCTGCCGTGCTGTTCGATGAAGTGCATGAGCGCAGTCTGGAAGGGGATTTCGGGCTGGCACTGGCGCTGGACAGTCAGGCAGGACTGCGTGAGGATTTGCGGTTGCTCGCCATGTCCGCAACGCTGGATGGCGCGCGTTTCGCGGCCTTGATGGATGATGCCCCGGTGATCGAGAGTCAGGGACGCAGCTATCCAATCGATCTGCGGCATATCGGGCGGGCAGCAGAAGCGCGCATTGAGGATAGCATGGCGGCGGCAATCAAGCGTGCGCTGGCGGAGGAGGAAGCGGGCGACATCCTCGCCTTCTTGCCCGGCGTTGGCGAGATTGAGCGGACGGCCGAGCGCCTGACTGCATTGCCTGCGCATGTTGTGCTGCATCGTCTGCACGGCTCGCTTGATCCCGCTGCTCAGCGGCTTGCCCTCAAGCCTGCTGTGCCCGGAACCCGCAAGGTCATCCTTTCTACCAGCATTGCCGAGACCAGCCTCACTATCGATGGCGTGCGGATTGTGGTGGATTGTGGCCTTGCGCGCCGTCCGCGTCATGATCTCGCGGCTGGCATGACGCGGCTGGTGACGGAGCGCGCCAGTCAGGCATCTGTAACGCAGCGCGCAGGCCGGGCAGGACGGCAAGCGCCGGGGGTGACCTATCGGCTGTGGGAAGCAGCGGCGACGAGCGGCCTTCCAAAATTCGATACGCCGGAAATTCTCGAAAGCGATCTGACCGGCCTGCTGCTGGACTGCGCCACATGGGGCGTGACTGATCCTGCTGTGCTGCGCTGGCTTGATGCGCCGCCAGTTGCCTCGGTTGCCGAAGCGCGGCGCAGGCTCACCAAGCTTGGTGCGCTCGATGCAAGCGGGCGGGCGACAGCCCACGGTCGCAAAATATCGGAATTGCCGCTCGAACCACGCCTTGCCCATATGCTGCTCGTCTCCGCAGCCGCTGGGGAAGCTGCCTCCGCTGCGGATCTGGCCGTGCTGATAACCGAGCGTGGCCTTGGCGGGCCATCGGTCGATCTTGCCCGGCGCCATGCGGGCTGGATACGCGAACATGGCAAGCGGGCCGATGGAGCGAAGGCACTGACGCGGCGGTGGCTGGCGCTGGTGGATGGTAAGCCGGGCAACAGTCGGCCCGATGATGCCACGCTTGCGCGCTGCCTGATCCGCGCGTTTCCAGACAGGATCGCCAAGCGGCGAGATGGGAGTGGTGCGGACTGGATCAGCGCGGGCGGGCGCGGGTTCCGGCTCGACCCTGCCGATCCACTGGCACGGGCAAACTGGCTGGCGGTGGGCGAAATTCAGGGGAGCGCTGCTGGCGCGCGGATCATCTCGGCCATTGCAGCGGAGGAAGCCGATGTGCTGGCCGCGATGGCCGATCATATCAGTGAAGCGCGCACGGTGCGTTGGCGCAAGGATCTGGCGGGCGTGGAGGCGGTGCTGGAGCGGCGGCTTGGAGCGATCCGCTTGTCGAGCGGACCGGATGATTCTCCACGGCGGGCCGATGTGATCGCGGCTCTCGCCTTCGCGCTCCGCAATGACGGGCTGGACCTGCTGCCTTGGGGTAAGGCGGCGCTCGCCCTGCGGACTCGGGCCGATTTTGCTGGGGAGGGTGATGCGATCAGCGACGAGGCGTTGCTCGCAGATGCCGAGGATTGGCTCGACATGCTCTTGCCCGCCAATGCGCGGCGATTGACCGCCATCGATGGCGGCGCATTGCATGATCTGCTGACTCAGCGCCTTGGCTGGGATGCTGCCCGGAGAGTGGAGGCTTCAGCGCCGGTCAACTTCACCAGTCCCGCAGGCAGCCACCACAGCATTGACTATGCAGCACTCGCGGGACCGACGGTGGAATTGCGCGTGCAGGCGCTATTCGGTCTCAATGTTCACCCGATAATCGGTAAGGCCCGGATTCCGCTTGTGCTCTCGCTCACTTCGCCAGCCGGTCGCCCGATCCAGACAACGCGCGATTTGCCAGCTTTTTGGAAGGGCAGCTGGATCGATATCGCCAAGGAGATGCGGGGCCGTTATCCGCGGCATCCTTGGCCAGATGATCCTGCCGCCGCCAGCGCGACATTGCGCACGAAACGAGCGGATGCGCGGCGGGAGGAGTGAGCATCGCCTGCCAATCATCTTGACAGCAAGGGCGTGTTTGGGCGACGGCGCTATGCGTTGACGCAGGAGTTATCGATGTCCGCTCGTATCTATCAGATTCCTAAAAACGCCATGCAGTCCGGCAAGGCGCGCACGGACACATGGATGCTGGAGTTTGAGCCTGCCGAAGCGAAGAAGCCCGATCCGATGACGGGCTGGGCTGGCTCCGGCGATACGCAGGAGCAGATCAAGCTGAGCTTTTCGACAGAAGTTGCAGCTTGCGCTTATGCCGAGCGCTATGGCATCGCCTATCATGTCATCAAAACGCCGCCCAAGACACTGAAACTGCAGACTTATGCGGATAATTTCCGCTAAGCTCAACAATCAGAACTGATCGGCAAGATCCAACATTCTGGTGAGCCGCCTGGGCGCGACAGCGCGCCAGCTTTTGCCGAGCCAGTCTGCAACATGATCCCAATCGACGCCGGGTCGATTGAGCCGGATGGCGATCCAGCCGCTCGCGCCATAATAGGCCGGGCGATAATAGATGTCGGGCTCAGCCTCGATCAGCGCGGCCATTTCATCAGAACCGGACGTTTTGACGAGCAACGCGACCGCATCCTCGCCATGATGGCGCACTGAGACATAAGCGAAAAATTTGCCGGACTTGTCGCCGCCCACGCGCCAGCCTTCGCTGCCATGCGATGATTGCGCGGAGGTTTCCGGCAGGGACAGCGCCAATTCGCCGACTTTCCCGATGATCCAATCGGGCGAAATTTCGCGGCTCACATAGGCGGCGAGTGTCGCTGGGTAGAGCTGATATTCAGCATAAAGCACCCGCTGCGCCAGCGTTTCCGCCGTGTCGCTCGGCAATATGGCAACCGGGATCTGGCCCAGCACCGGGCCATCATCCAACTCGGGCGTCACGATATGCACCGAGCAGCCGCCATGCGTATCGCCTGCATCGATCGCGCGCTGGTGGGTGTCGAGGCCCTTATATTTGGGGAGCAGCGCGGGGTGCGTATTGAGCATGCGCCCCGACCATGCGCTGACAAAGCCCGGCGTCAGGATGCGCATATAGCCGCACAGGGCGACATAATCCGCTCCTGCTTTCAGGATTTCCGCCTGCATGATGGCATCATGATCTTCGCGGGTCAGCCCCTTGTGGCTGTGGGCGAAGGTCGCAATGCCTTCCGCCGCTGCAATCGCAAGGCCGCGCGCGTCTGGCTTGTTGGAGAGGACCAGCACGATCTCATAAGGGCAATCCGGCAAGCGCGATGCGAACAGCAAAGACGCCATCGTGGTGCCTGAGCCGGAGAGCATGACCGCAATTTTGGCCTTGGTCATGTGCGCGCCTTTATGCGTGGTGGACCGCTTCCCAAGGGGCCCTCGCGCTCCATGTCTCGTCTGATCCGCGCACCGTGCAGCCCTTCGCGCCATCGCGAATGTCGCCGATGCGATAAGCGGTCTCGCCAGCATCGGCCAGCGCTGCAATCACGGCGTCTGCCTGATCCGCAGGCACCACAACCGCCATGCCAATACCGCAATTGAAGGTGCGCGCCATCTCGCCCGGCTCGATATTGCCCTGCGCCTGCAGGAAGGCCATCAGGCGCGGCTGCTCCCACAGATCGGCATCGATATGCGCGTGGAGGGTATCGGGCAGGATGCGGGGGATATTCTCCAGCAAACCGCCGCCAGTGATATGCGCCATTGCATGGACCAGCCCCTTGCGGACAAGCGGCAGCAGCGACTTCACATAGATGCGCGTGGGCGCCATCAGCGCGTCGATAAGCAGCACATCCAGATCGAACGGGGCAGGGCGCTCCAGCTTCCAGCCCTTGTCGCTCGCGAGGCGGCGCACCAGCGAATAGCCGTTTGAATGCACGCCCGAGGAAGCGAGGCCAAGGATCACATCGCCTGCCGCAACCTTGTCTGCCGTGAGGACTTCATCGCGCTCGACCGCGCCGACGCAAAAGCCCGCCAGATCATAATCGCCATCGGCATACATGCCCGGCATTTCAGCCGTTTCGCCGCCTATGAGGGCACAACCGGCCTGCTTGCAGCCTTCCGCAATGCCCGCGATGACGCGCTCGGCAACGCCATTGTCCAGCTTGCCGGTCGCGAAATAATCCAGGAAGAAAAGCGGCTCGGCGCCCTGTACGATCAGATCGTTCGCGCACATCGCCACCAGATCGATGCCCACCGTATCATGCTTGCCGCTATCGATGGCGAGCTTGAGCTTGGTGCCGACGCCATCATTTGCCGCGACCAGCAGCGGATCGGTAAAGCCCGCCGCCTTGAGATCGAAAAATCCGCCAAATCCGCCCAGATCCGCATTGGCGCCGGGGCGGCGTGTCGAGCGCGCGAGCGGCGCGATCGCCCGCACGAGCGCATTGCCGGCGGCGATATCGACGCCTGCCTGAGCATAGGTATATCCGGCGGGTT
>Ga0307414_10000870_pt1 | contig 15438 bp, 12 predicted proteins | sample DK1Ometagenome_FD_203804 | JGI IMG/M metagenome (GOLD analysis project Ga0307414, IMG submission 203804) | Maize rhizosphere microbial communities from greenhouse at UC Davis, California, United States - DK15-O-3 | ecosystem: Host-associated > Plants > Roots > Rhizosphere > Soil | place: USA... | reverse complement strand
CGACGTGAGTCGCGAAGCGGTGCGTATCGACTTCACCCCTTCGCGACTCACGTCGCTCCTACGCCGCTAGCTGCTCCTGCGCCTGAACAGCCACGCCGATATTCCCAGCATCAATACCGGCGGCAACAGGTAGGCGATGCGGAAATCGAGCTTGAAGGCGCCGGCGAGACGGCTGAACTGCAACTGCAGCAGCCAGAAACCCAGGGCGAACAGGATGCCGAAGAACAGCTGCTTGCCCAGCCCGCCGCTGCGCAGGCTGCCGAACGCGAACGGGATGGCGGCCAGGCACAACGCCAGCACGTTGAGCGGATAGAACCAGCGGCCCCAGTACACCTCCTCGTATTCGCGCGCGTCCAGCACGTTGCGTTCGCGGTAGTCGATGCTGCGGGCCAGGTCGCTGGCCGCCATGTATCGCGGCCGGGCAATGGTGGCCGCCAGCGCGGCCGGGTCGAGTTCGGACTCCCAACGCATGCCCAGGCTCTGCTGCTGGGTCACCGAGCGCTCGTTGAACGTGGTGCGACGCACGTTCTTCAACACCCAGTTGCCCCGCAGGTGCTCGGCCGTGGCGGCGTGGACGATGGAGGCCAGCCTGCCGTCGTCAGCCACTTCATACAGGCGCACATCGCGCAGTTGCAGCCATTGATGGCCATCGACCATGCGCTCGTCGCCGCTGCGGGCATTGAGGAAGACATTGCCCTCGCGTGCCCACAGGCCCGAATACTTGGCCACCGCCAGGTCCTTGGAGGTGGCCAGGGTCTTCAGGTTCTCGGCCTGGGTCTGGCCCCAGGCACCGACGGTTTCCATGCCCAGCACCATCATTCCGGTCAGCAGGGCAAGCGTGAACGCGACGGAGAGGCTGAGCCGCCGCCGCGACAGGCCAATCGCGCGCAAGGCGATCAGTTCGGAACTGGTGGCCAGCTGGCCCAGGCCCATGAGCGCGCCGATCACCGCCGCGGTCGGGAACATGGTGTAGGCCCGGCGCGGGACGGTGTAGGCGACATAGGCCACGGCATGGCCGAAGGTATAGTTGCCCTTGCCCAGGTCGTCGACCTCGGTGGCCAGTGCGTTGACGACATCCAGGCCGACCAGCACGGCCCACACCAGCAGCACCGTGGTCAGCACCACCCGGCCCACGTACAGATCGTGCAGGTTGGGTTTCAGCCTCATGCCTTCAGCCTGGCCCGCGCCATGCGCCCATCGCGGAAGTACAGCCAGGCGCCGGTGGCCAGCAGCGGCAGGACCAGCCACCACAGGCCCAGCATCGGCGGGATCTTGCCTTCGGACAGCGCATTGGTGCCGATGAACATCAGATTGGTGCCCACCAGATAGGCGAGGAAGCCGAGCATGATCCGCCCATAACGCGCCTGGCGTGGCGTGCTGCGCGCCAGCGGCAGGGTCATCAGGGCGAAGGCCAGGGCCAGCAACGGCGGGGCGATGCGCGCATGCAGCTGCGCATTGGCATCGGGACGCTTGTCGCCCAGCAGGGCCAGGGTGGGCAGCAGTTCGGGATCGGCCTGGTCGCGGACATCGGCGCGGTCCGGCAGGGCGAATTCGTTGCTGGCGAAGCGCATCAGGTTGTAGTCGCGGCCCTGCTCCAGCGGCCCTTCCACCCGGAAACCCTCGTTCAGGCGCATGTAGCGGTCACGCGTCCCCTCGAAGAACATCTCGCCGCCGTGCGCAGTCACCACGTCCACGCGATCGTCTTCCTGGCGCTGCACGAAGACTTTCTGCAGGTGGGTGCCATCGGCGGAGATGCCACCGATGTAGATCACGCTGCCGTTGGGCAGCATGGTGAACTTGCCCGCGTCCAGCCCGGCCACCACCAGGCTGCGGTTGGCGTGCTCGATCATGCGTTCGCTGGTACGGTCGGCCCACGGCCCGAGCCACAGCGACAGGCTCCCGATCACCGCCACCACGGGCACCACCAGCAGCAGGATCGGCCGCAACAGGCGCTTCGGGCCGATCCCGATCGAGGTCAGCACCGGCATCTCCGAATCCCGGTACAGCCGCGCGAAGGACAGCAACAGGCCCAGCATCAATGCCAGGGGCAGGATCAGCGGCAGGTAGTTGAGCAGTTGCAGCCCCACCTGGGACAGCAGCAGGGTCGCCGGCAGCCTGCCATCGGCGATATTCCCCAGCAGGTCGGCCATGACCCCGCCCAGGCTTACCGCCAGCAACACGATCAACGTGGCCAGGAAGCTCTGGGTGAATTCTCGGAAGAGGTAGCGGTCCAGCTTCGCCATAGGGGTTGGTTTACAATCTCGGGTTCTTTCGCCGGGGTCACGGCGCGCGATTCCGGGATTGGATCCGCACGGCCTGGCGCGGTCCTGCCGCGGCCTTGAGAGCGGCGATTGTACGGAATTGCCTGTCTGGACACGTCACCTAACTGATTCGGGAATCTGCTCAATGTCACTGGAATTCACACTGAACCACGACGCGCCGGCCACGGCCGGCTTCGACTGCATCGTGGTAGGCGCCTTCGGCGACAGGACCCTCAGCCCCGCCGGGCGCGCGCTCGACGCGGCCAGCGGCGGCAAGCTCAATGCGCTGGTCCAGCGTGGCGACGTCGGCGGCAAGACCGGCAAGACCACCCTGCTGCATGACCTGCCCGGCATCACCGCGCCGCGCGTGCTGGTCATCGGCCTGGGCGACGCGGCCAAATTCGGCGTTCCGCAGTACCTCAAGGCGGTGGCCGATGCAGCGCGCGCGCTCAAGGTCGGGCCTTCGGCCAACGCGCTGTTCACGCTGTCGGAACTGGAAGTGAAGGACCGCGACGCCGCCTGGAACATCCGCCAGGCCGTGATCGCCGCCGACCACGCCTGCTACCGCTATACCGCCACCCTGGGCAAGAAGAAGAACGACGACACCGGCCTGGCCACGCTGGCGATCAGCGGCGATGACGAACAGGCCCTGGCACGAGGTGTCGCGATCGCTGCGGGCGTGACCTTCGCCCGCGAGCTCGGAAACCTGCCGCCGAATATCTGCAACCCGGCCTACCTCGCCGAACAGGCGCGGAAATTCGCGAGCGAACACGACGGCGCCAACTCCGAGATCCTCGACGAAGCGCAGATGGATGCGCTGGGCATGGGCTCGCTGCTGGCCGTCGCCCGTGGCTCGACCAATCGCCCGCACCTGATCGTGCTGAAGTGGAATGGCGGCGGCGACAGCAAGCCGTTCGTGATGGTCGGCAAGGGCATCACCTTCGACACCGGCGGCGTCAACCTGAAGACCCAGGGCGGCATCGAGGAAATGAAGTACGACATGTGCGGCGCCGCCAACGTGATCGGCACCTTCGTCGCCGCGGTGAAGATGAAGTTGCCGTTGAACGTGATCGTGGTCGTTCCTGCGGTAGAGAACGCGATCGACGGCGATGCCTACCGTCCCTCCGACGTCATCACCAGCATGTCCGGCAAGACCATCGAAGTCGGCAATACCGATGCCGAAGGCCGCCTGATCCTGTGCGACGCGCTGACCTACGCGCAGCGCTTCGAACCCGAGGCGCTGCTCGACGTGGCCACCCTGACCGGCGCCTGCATCGTCGCCCTGGGACGCTACGCCACCGGCCTGATGAGCAAACACGACGACCTGGCCAACGAGCTGGTCGCCGCCGGCGAACACGTGTTCGACCGCGCCTGGCGCCTGCCGCTATGGGACGAATACCAGACCCAGCTGGAGTCCTCCTTCGCCGACGTCTACAACATCGGCGGACGCTGGGCCGGCGCCGTCACCGCCGGCTGCTTCCTCTCGCGCTTCACCGAGAACCAGCGCTGGGCGCACCTGGACATCGCCGGCGTGGCCAACGACGAAGGCAAGCGCGGCATGGCCACCGGACGTCCGGTCGGCCTGCTGACGCAGTGGCTGCTGGATCGAAGCGAGAACTGAGCGCAGAGGAGTGAGAAGTGAGCAGTACTTGCGCTTGTCACTCACTCCTCACTCCTCTCCACTCACTCCTGCCCCTATGCCCCGCGCCGATTTCTACCTCATCGCCAAGCCGCGCTTCCTCGAGGAGCCGCTGAAGCTCGTGTGCGAATTGGCGCGCAAGTCCTACGACGCCGGACTGTGGACGCTGGTCCTGGCCCGCGACGAGGAACAGGCGGAGCAGATCGATGCGCTGCTGTGGGAAATGGACGATGACGCCTACATCCCGCACCAGATCGCCGGCGATGAGGAAGACGAACTGGCGCCGGTGCTGATCGCCACGCCGGAAGTCGATTCGCCGGCGCGCGCACTGGTGATCAACCTGCGCGACGCGACCTTCGACGGTCCCTGCGAACGCATCCTGGAAGTAGTACCCGCCGATGAATCCGCGCGCGAACCGCTGCGCGAACGCTGGAAGCAGTACAAGGCGCGCGGGTACGACGTCAAGAAGCACGACATGTAACAACGTTCCCTTCCTCCGCTGCGGGGGAAGGTGCCCGAAGGGCGGATGGGGGCGCTCCGGCCGATGCCCCCACCCCAACCCTCCCCCGCAAGCGGAGGAGGGGGCCGAATACCGACTGCAAGCCCCATGACCGAACTCGCCTCCAGCTACGACCCCAAGTCCTTCGAAACCCGCCTCTACGCGGAGTGGGAAAGCGCCGGCCATTTCAAACCCAGCGGCCAGGGCGAGCCCTACACGATCCTGCTGCCGCCACCCAACGTTACCGGCACCCTGCACATGGGCCATGCGTTCCAGCACACGCTGATGGACGCGCTGGTGCGCTACCACCGCATGCGCGGCTACGACACGCTGTGGCAGATGGGCACCGACCACGCCGGCATCGCTACCGAAATGGTGGTCTCGCGCAACCTCGCGCTGGAAGGCAAGGGCGAGACCCGCGACTCGCTGGGCCGCGACGGTTTCATCGGGAAAGTGTGGGAATGGAAGGCACAGTCCGGCGACACCATCGAACGGCAGATGCGCCGCATCGGCACGTCCGGCGACTGGTCGCGCAGCACCTTCACCATGGACCCGATGGCGTCGAAAGCGGTAATCGAAGCCTTCGTGCGGATGCATGAGCAAGGCCTGATCTACCGCGGCCAGCGCCTGGTGAACTGGGATCCGGTGCTGAAGACCGCGATCTCGGACCTGGAAGTGGAGAACGTCGAGCAGGATGGCTTTCTGTGGTCGATCGCATACAGGCTTGAGGATGGCGTCAGCTACGAACACGTCGAGCGGGACGTCGACGGCAACGAGACGCTGCGCGAGACTCGCGATTACCTGGTGGTCGCCACCACGCGCCCCGAAACCATGCTGGGCGATTCGGCGCTGGCCGTGCATCCGGAAGACGAGCGCCACGCGCGCCTGGTCGGCAAGACCGTGAAGCTGCCGCTGGCCGACCGCGAGATCCCGATCATCGCCGACACCTATGTCGAGCGCGGTTTCGGCACCGGCGTGGTCAAGATCACCCCAGCGCATGACTTCAACGATTACCAGGTTGGGCAGCGTCACGACCTGCCGCTGATCAACATCCTCACCCCCGCCGCGGCGATCAACGACACGGCGCCGGAAAAATACCGCGGCCTTGATCGATACGAAGCCCGCAAGCGCATCCTCGCCGACCTGGAAGGCGCCGGCTTGCTGGTCGAAACGAAGCCGCACAAGTTGCAGGTGCCGAAAGGCGACCGCACCGGCCAGGTGATCGAGCCCTACCTGACCGACCAGTGGTTCGTGAAGATGGACACGCTGGCTGCGCGCGGACTCCAGCTGGTCGAGAACGGTTCGGTCGGGTTCGTGCCCGGCAACTGGATCAACACCTACCGCCACTGGATGGAGAACATCCAGGACTGGTGCATCAGCCGACAGCTGTGGTGGGGGCACCGCATCCCGGCGTGGTTCGACGAAGCGGGCAACTGCTATGTGGCGCGCACCGAGGAAGAAGCCCACGCGAAGGCCGCCGCCATTGTGGGAGGGGCTTCAGTCCCGACCGGACTCGTCGACGAAAGCGTCGGGGCTGAAGCCCCTCCCACAACCTCCCGATCAGGCATACGCCTCACCCAGGACAACGACGTCCTGGAAACATGGTTCAGTTCGCAACTGTGGCCGTTCAGCACCCTTGGCTGGCCCGACGAGCAGGCGATGGCCGAACGCGGTTTCGACCGCTACCTGCCCTCATCGGTGCTGGTCACCGGCTTCGACATCATCTTCTTCTGGGTCGCGCGGATGATCATGGCGACCGACTATTTCACCGGCAAAATCCCGTTCAAGGACGTCTACATCACCGGCCTGATCCGCGACAAGGACGGACAGAAGATGTCCAAGTCCAAGGGCAACGTGCTGGATCCGCTGGACATCATCGATGGCATCACCCTGGAAGACCTGGTCGCCAAGCGCACCACCGGGCTGATGAAGCCGACCGACGCGCCGAAGATCGAGAAGGCCACGCGCAAGGAGTTCCCCGACGGCATCGCCGCCCACGGCGCCGACGCGCTGCGCTTCACCATCGCCGCGCTGGCCAACCACGGCCGCGACATCAAGTTCGACATGGGCCGCGCCGAAGGCTACAAGAATTTCTGCAACAAGCTGTGGAATGCGACGCGCTTCGTGTTGATGAATACTGAGACCTTCACTCTTCCCCCGCCTGCGGGGGAAGATGCCCGGAGGGCAGATGGGGGCGCTCCTGGCGACCCCGTCACCGACGCCGAAAAGTGGATCCTCTCGCGCCTGGCCAAAGTCTCGGCGGAAGCGGAAGCCCATTACGCCGACTACCGCTTCGACCTGCTCGCACAGGCCCTGTACGAATTCGCCTGGAACGAGTTCTGCGACTGGTTCCTTGAATTGGCGAAACCGGCGCTCAACGGCGACGACCCGGCAGCCGCCGACAGCACGCGGCACACCGCGCTGTACGTCCTCGAATCGCTGCTGCGGTTGCTGCATCCGCTGGTTCCGTTCATCACCGAGGAGCTCTGGCAGCAGGTCGCGCCGCGCCTGGGCATCGAGGCACCGACGATCTCGCTGCAGCCCTACCCCGCCGCATCCGATTACGCCACGCGCGACTACGCGCAGGCCGGCGTGGACGTGGAGTGGCTCAAGGACATGGTTTCCGCTTCGCGCCGTGTGCGCAGCGAACTGGGCGTGTCACCCGGCAAGCAGGTCCGCCTGCTCCTGCAGGACGGCAACGACACCGACCGCAAGCTGGCGGCTCGCTACACCTCGCAGCTGTCGTTCCTGCTGAAGCTCGAAGCCATCGAGTGGCTGGCGGCCGATACACATGCCCCCGCCTCGGCCGTGGCCATCGTCGGCGAACTGAAGTTGCTGGTGCCGCTTGAAGGCCTGGTCGATCTGGACGCGGAGCGCACGCGCCTGGACAAGGAGATTTCCCGGGTCGCGGCCGAGAAGGAAAAGAGCGAAACGAAGCTGACGAAATTCAGCGACAAGGTGCCGCCGGCGGTCATCGAACAGGAGCGCCAGCGACTCGTCGACTGGAGCAACCAGTTGGCCGGCCTGCGCGAGCAACGCGCGAAATTGTAGGAGCCGTTGTGGGAGCGGCGTAAGCCGCGAATGCCCTTCGATCGATTCGCTTCGCGGCTTACGCCGCTTCTACACCGCTCCCACACGTGAAGGTTCTATTTGGTCGCTGGCTTCTTCAACAGGCTGAAGGCGAACCCGGCTACGATCAGCGCGCCGCCGACCAGCAGCGCCCACAGCAGCCAGGCCTTCCAGTCGCGTTCGACTGGTGCGGGCGTCAATGCCGCATTCCCTGCCAGCGCCTGCATCGGGCCGAGCGTAGCGTCCGCTGGTTGCCAATCCTGACCACGCTGCGTGCGCAGGGCATCGACCAGTTGCGGCAACGGCGCATCGGCGCGCCTGGCGCGTGCGCTGCCCGCCACCAGCGCGTAGGGCGCCTTGCCCTGGGCGAGGAATACGACCACTTCCGGCCGATAGCCCAAGCTCAGGGTCGGCACGGCATCGCCTACCGGATTGCGGGACGCCAGGCGCCAGTAACGGTCGCGATCAAGGCGATCGAGCGCTTGCGGCGCGGAACGGCTGGATGTCGCGCCTTCCAACTGGAACGCCATCCACGGCGCGCTTGCGGTGCGCCATGCCGCGGCCTCATCGTCGCGCGACTGCAGCGTCCATTCGTTGCTGCTGTTGCCGGGCAACACCACGTCGGCGCGCTCGAACGGAAAGCGACCTTCGACCCGGAACTGGAAAGAGTGCGTGCCGTCCTTCTCAAGCACCCGCTTGCCGGTGATTTCCTCCCACTGCCAGTTTTCCGACGCGGGTGCCGCCGCGAGTTCCGCACGCACCGCAGTCAACGCAAGCGCGCGCTGGCTTTCTTGCAAGGGCACCAGCCGCAGGTATTTCGCCCGCATCGGATCCAGCTCGATGCGATCCTTGAAAATGCGTTCGCCGTGGTTCTGCAGTTCGACCAGATGGCCTTCTTCCTGCACGGTCCGCCAGTTCTTCAAATCGTCCGACGCCATCACCCGATACGGGCGGTCGAACGGCGCCTGTCCCGCCGCCCAGGTGATTTGCAATGCCTGCACCGGTTCGCGCAAACGGCTGGTGTCGACCAGGTACGCATTGCTCGCCGCCTCCGTGGAGGCCGTGCCGGAACCGGTCATCACCACCCGGCGCAGGCTGCCATCCGCTGCGATCTCGCTGATCGCAGCGAGGTTGCGCGATTGTGGCGTGTCGCTGGCAGGCAATGGGAACCACGGCACGCCGACCCTTGCCGCCGCCTTAGCCAGCGGCTGTTGCGCATCGTACAGGGAGGCGGCCACCGGGGCGCCTTCGGCATTCACGACGTCCAGGTCCTTCAGCGCGGGCGATTGCAGTTGCGCATAGACGCTGCGATCCAGCACCACGCGATAGGCACCGGCGTCCGGATTGGCGAGGGTCAGCGGCCACTGCTGCGCATAGTCGTCGCGCACGCCGGCGAAGGCGGCGAGCGGCAGGAGTGCGATCCAGGCGAAACGGCTCCAGGCCAGGGTCTTCATGCGGCGGCTTCCTCTGTTGTCGCACGCGGCGGCGCCGGCGCGAAATAACCGACCAGCGTGCACAGCAGGCCGTAGGCGATGAACGAGCCTATGCCCAGCAGGTTGCCGAGGTGCTGGCGATCGACGAACACCAGCTTCGCCAGCACCACGCCCATCAGTACCGCACCGGCCAGCCACAAACCGCGTTGGCCACGGCGCGAGCCGATCACCCAGCCCAATACGCCCAATACGCTCCACACCACGGTCAGGCTGGTCTGGGCCAGGCTGGTCGAAAGCATGCCCGTACTCCATTCGACACCGCCCCAATGATGCACGGCGCGCAGGGTGACGAAGGTGACCATGAGGAAACCGGCGGCCGACATCTTGAAGATGCGCAGGCGCTGCAGCCACGCCGGCGATTGTTCCGACCACAACCAGCGTGCGGCCAGCGCCAGCAACGCAAGCTGCGCCAGCTCCATCGGATTGAACAGCGGAACCCAGGGCAGCGGCGCGCTGTCGCCGGGCAAGGACAAGGCAATCAGCCACCACAGCGCGAGCACGGTGAAGTACACCACCTGCAAGGCGGTGCGGTACGGGTCGAAGCGTTCGCCCTGCGGCGCAGCCAGCCACGACCAGCGGAAGATCGACAGCATGATCGCCGTCAGCCACGGCAACGACAGCAACGCGACCTGCCAGCCCTGGGCCAGGTCGAAACGACCGGCCAGCCACGAGAACAGCAGCGACACCACGGTCGGCCACACCAGCCACCAGACGAACTGCGCCCAGCCGGCATAGCGATCATCGCTGGTGCGCAGGCACAGCAGGCTGCGGATGCCCAACACCGCAAACACCAACCATGCCCAGAAACCGTAATCGGCGAAAGGCTGCTGGTGCGCGTCCATTTGCGCCAGCGCCAGCGGCAGGGCGGCCACGAAACCGGCCAGCGTGGTCAACGCCAGCGCGGAAGCGGGATGCCTGCGATGTACCTCCGCAGCCAGCCAACCGGTCACGGCGGCGAAGGCGAGCAAGGCGTCGGCAATGCTGTGGGAAGGGATGAAGCGGGTGATCTCGTTGATCGCGTTCCCGCACCACCACAACAGCCCCCACAAGTAGTACGGCAATGCGAACTGCGTTGCCTCTTCCCGGCGATACGCCCAGGCGCTGGCGAATCCGGCCAACGCGATCAGCAACGCGCCCATGAACGTGGGATTGGCGATGACCTGTTCGCCGGGCCAGTACTGCGAGGCGCCAATGAACAGCGCCGCGGCAGCAGCCAGTTGCAGGCCCGCACCGGTCAGCTGCGGCAACCAGCGCCGCTGGCGCAGGCCCAACCAGGCCAACGCTGCGCCCTCCAGGGCGAACACCGACGCCGTCGCACGTGCCGACAGCGCCAACGGCACCGCCAACGTGGCGAACCCTACCGCGAGCAAGGCATAGGACGTGCCCAATGCCGCATAACGTTCGCGATGGATGAACAGTTTCGCCAGCACCGCGTACAGCGCGCCGAGTCCGAGCGCGCACAGGGCCAGCGGCATGCGCGGACTTGTGCCGTTCGGCATCAACAGCGCGGCCTGCAACGAAAACACGATCAGCGGCGTGCCGAACACCAGGCAGCCGTCGATGAAATCGCCGCGACTGGCCGGCTGTTTGCGCGCATACAGGATCGGGATGAGCAGGTAGAAGGCGAAGAACAGCAGCAGGAAGGGTTCGGTGCTGGTGAACTTGTCGGCCTGGTACTGCAGCACACCCCACAGGGTGCCGATGCCGAAGGTGAAGACGAAGCCCAGCAGGTTGAGGATCCGCCATGGCCGGAACCAGGCAATGGCCAGGATCGCCGCGTTCAACACCGCGTAATACGAGAACAGCGCGACGTGGTTGCCGCTGCCGGTGGACAGCCAGATCGGGGCCATGAAGCCGGCGAGGATGCCGAGAACGGCGAGCGTCTTCGAGTTCTGCAACACCGCCAGCACGCCGACGCCGGCGATCAGGACGATACTGATGGCGAAGGCGGCGCCGGCCGGAACCAGGTGATACAGCTTGAAGGCGGCGAACACGACCAGCAGCAGCACGCCGATCGCACCGCCCTGCACCGCCAGCGCGAACGAACGCTTGCTGTCGCGCTGGCGCCAGCCGAACACCAGCCCCGCCAGCGCGGCGGCGGAGATGCCGGCCAGGCGCAATTCGATCGGCACGGTCAGCCAGCCCTGGTCGCTGGCGTATTTCAGCAACGCGGCCACGCCGGCCAGCAGCACCAGCATGCCGATCTTCACCGGCACGTTGCCCACGGTGAACCAGCGCTTGATCGCGCGCGCGGCCACGGTGAACACATCGGGAGTCGATGGCGGTGGGGGTGTCGAAAGGCGCGGCGACGGTTGCGGCCTGGCTGGAAGCGGCGTCACGGGCGGCAAGGGTGGCGGCAAGGGAGCTGCCGGCGTCGGATCCGCCACTTCCGCCTGGCGGATCGACGCCTTCGGCTCCTCCACGCTGGGCTTGCGGGTCAGTTCGGCCAGCGTCGGTTCGCGCGCGGCGCCTGCATCGGAAGGCATGTCATCCGCAGCCGCGGCAGCAGGCGCGCGCTCGTAGGTCGGTCTTGCCGCGGCGGGTGCCGGCTCGGAAGACGTCCGCAGGCGATAAACCTCGCCCTCGAGATCGCCGACACGCCGCTTGAGCCCGCTGATCGACACCAGCGCCACGATGAGCAGGATCGGCACCGCCAATACCACCAAGCCAAGCAGAACCAGTACGCCCGCCAGATCATCCATCGCGTCGTTTCCCCATGCGAAATGCCGATGCAGCCTCGTTCAATCCCCACGTATATGCAATACACCCACGGCGGGTAAAGCCGGAAGCAACCGGTGGTAGTGGATTGCTATACCCCAAACGACAGGAGCGCCACATGGGCGCTCCTCTTCTTCGTCGTCCCCGCGTAGGCGGGGATCCAGTGACTTTTGCCTCGAAAGATCCCAAGTCGCTGGATCCCCGCTTTCGCGGGGATGACGACCGTCTTTTTCTGGATCTTTCTTACTTCGCCGCGACCACCCGCACCATTTCCAGGCACTTGTTGGAATAACCCCATTCGTTGTCGTACCAGCTGACCAGCTTGACGAAGGTGCCGTCCAGGGCGATGCCGGCGTCGGCGTCGAAGATCGAGGTGCGCGCATCGCCGCGGAAATCGGTGGCGACCACCTTGTCCTCGGTATAGCCGAGGATGCCCTTCAGTGCGCCTTCGCTCTGCGCCTTCATTTCCGCGCAGATCTCGGCGTAGCTCGCGTCTTTCTCCAGCTCCACGACCAGGTCGACCACGGAAACGTCGGACGTCGGCACGCGGAACGACATGCCGGTCAGCTTCTTGTTCAATTCCGGAATCACCACGCCGACGGCCTTGGCCGCACCGGTGCTGGAGGGAATGATGTTCTCGAGGATGCCGCGGCCGCCGCGCCAGTCCTTGTTGCTCGGGCCATCGACGGTCTTCTGGGTGGCGGTGGCCGCATGCACGGTGGTCATCAGGCCGCGCTTGATGCCCCACTTGTCGTGCAGGACCTTGGCGATGGGCGCCAGGCAGTTGGTGGTGCAACTGGCGTTGGAGATGATCGCTTCGCCGTTGTACTTCTTGTCGTTGACACCGAACACGAACATCGGCGTGTCGTCCTTGGACGGCGCCGACAGGATCACTTTCTTCGCGCCCGCATCGAGGTGTTTCTGCGCGGTGGTCTTGTCCAGGAACAGGCCAGTGGATTCGATGACGACTTCGGCGCCGACTTCGTCCCACTTCAGCGCCGCCGGATCGCGCTCCTGGGTCAGGCGGATCTTCTTGCCGTTGATGACCAGGTGGTTGCCATCGATCGACACATCGCCCTTGAAGCGGCCGTGCACCGAATCGTACTTCAGCATGTAGGCCAGGTAATCCGGTTCCAGCAAATCGTTGATGGCGACGATTTCGATGTCGTTACCGAAGTTCTGCACGGCGGAACGCAGCACGTTGCGCCCGATGCGGCCGAAGCCGTTGATACCCACCTTGATCGACATTGCCCAGGACTCCTGCGGCCACGCGCCCGGCGCGCCGCTCAGCGGTTGAAGGGACCGCCATTCTAGCAGGTGGCCGGCATCGGGCCGGTTCATCTCTTGACCTGCATCAAGAGGCACTGCAGTACTTGGGCCGAAACTTGCGCCCCCCCACTAGCGAAGACATCGCACCATGAAAAGGAACTTGCTTCTCTCCAGCCTGCTGGTCGCAGCATCCAGTTGCGCCGTGCCGGTACTTGCACAATCCAGGGGCAACTGGACCCTTGGCGTGGGCGTGCACCAGGTCAATCCAGGATCGGACAACGGCGCCCTCGACGGTGCGGCGCTGGGCTTGGGCCGCCTGCCCGTCGACGTGGACAGCGACATCAAGCCCACCATCACCGCCGAATACTTCATCGCCGACAACCTGGGCATCGAGGTGCTGGCCGCACTGCCGTTCAAACATGAAATCAGCATCGACCGCGTCGGAACCGTCGGCGAAACCAAGCACCTTCCGCCCGTCGTGTCGCTGCAATATCACTTCAACAGTGCCGGCAGTGTTTCACCATTCGTTGGCGCGGGCATCAATTACACGACATTCTTCAGCGAGAAGACCAAGGGTGCGCTCGCCGGTACCGACCTGGAACTGGGCAATTCGTGGGGCCTGGCCGCGCATGCCGGGTTGGACCTCAAGGTAGGCGAGCGCGGCGCGCTGCGCGTCGACATTCGCTGGGCCGATATCGACACCAGGGTCAAGGTGAACGGCGCCAGCCTGGGCAGCGTCGACATCGATCCGCTGGTCTACGGCGCCGCCTACCTCTGGAAGTTCTGAGCGCAACTACCGCGACGCCTGGCCAGACGATCATGCCGGTTAGAATCGCCGGCATGATCCTTCTTTCCCGATTGCTGCTCGCCTGTGTCCTCCTGTGTCCCTCCGGGGCCTTCGCCTGGTCCAACCTGGGCCATCGCATGGTGGGCGATATCGCTCAACGCCATCTCACCCCGGCGGCCAGCGCCCAGGTCGCAGCGCTCCTGCAGGACGAGCCCGAGCCCAGCCTTGCCGGCGTCGCCTCATGGGCCGACGAGCTGCGTCGCAGCGATGCGGACGCGTTCAAGAGGACCGCCTCCTGGCATTACGTCAACTTCCCGGTCGGCACCTGCGCTTATCAACCCGAGCGTGACTGCCCGGACGGGAACTGCGTGGTCGGCCAGATCGAACGCCAACGCGCCATCCTTGCCGACCGCACCCTGCCGCTGGCGGCGCGTAGCGATGCACTCAAGTTCCTGGTCCACCTGGTCGGCGACGTACACCAGCCGCTGCATTCCGGCAATCGCCCCGACAAGGGCGGTAATGGTTACCAGATCAGCCTGCGCACCGACCTCAAGCCGGAGGCCTATGCACAGAAGGATTACGTCGACGGAATGATGGGCACCAACCTGCACTCGATCTGGGATTACTACATTTTCGGATCGACCGGCCTGTCGTTCCACCAATACGCCAACCGCCTGGCGGCGCGGCCATGGCCGCCGAAGCCGATGGCGAAACCGACGGATCCGGCGGCGTGGGCGGGCGAATCCTGCAAACTGCTGGATGCGCAACGCCTGTATCCGAAGTCGCACAAGATGGACAGCCGCTACCTGGACGCGCAACGCCCATTGGCAGAGCGGCAGGTGGAAGTGGCGGCAAAGCGGCTTTCCGACCTGCTCAACACAACGCTGGTCGACTGATCACCGGCCACGAGTTACTGCTCCGGCGGAAGTCCGAGCAGTTCGCGCACTTTCGGCTCCAAGCTTCCCAAGCCTGCCGATTTTCCGAAGTCGAGCGCCTGCTGCGGCGTCATTCCACCTTGTCTCCAGGCGCCCAGCGCCAGCAACGCGCCAGCTCGATTACCGCTGGCGCAATGCACCAGGCTGGTCCCTTGCGATCGGCCGAGCAGTTTCCACAATTCATCGGCATGGGCAGCATTGATATCCGCAGCGCCGGCAATTTCGATCTGCCGGTAAGCCAGTCCCTGCGCAGCGGCTTCGGCAGCTTCGTCGCGTCCAGCCAGTTCGCTGGACGGACGCAGGTTGACCACCAGGCTCACGCCCTGGGCCTTGAGCAGCGGCCATGCATCGGATGTGGGTTGTCCACCGGTGATGAGGTCGGACCGGGGATATTCGACTCCCGGAACGACGGTCGAAAGCGCCATGGTGTTTCCCCGCTCATGTGCAGTCTGAGCCGGATATGCGGAATGAGTGGAACATGCGAGCAGCGTGGTGGCGATGCCGGCGGCAAGCAGCAACTTCAGATGAGCGTGCATGTGGATCAGCCTCCGCAATAGATCTCGTGCAAGGTGTTCATTATCTGCCCGGCAGGACCGTCGCGCAGGCGGTAGAACACCTGTTGTCCTTCGCGTCGCGTGTCCACCAGGCCGGACTCGCGCAGCAATGCCAGATGCTGCGATAACGCCGACTGTGAAATCTCCAGGTGTGCGTGGATCGCGTTCACCGGTTGCTCGCCCTCGACCAGCTGGCAAAGGATGATCAGGCGCT
>Ga0307414_10000869_pt1 | contig 15453 bp, 13 predicted proteins | sample DK1Ometagenome_FD_203804 | JGI IMG/M metagenome (GOLD analysis project Ga0307414, IMG submission 203804) | Maize rhizosphere microbial communities from greenhouse at UC Davis, California, United States - DK15-O-3 | ecosystem: Host-associated > Plants > Roots > Rhizosphere > Soil | place: USA... | reverse complement strand
GCCCGATCCGGACACCGTGCTGGGGTTGCTGTCTCTTGGCTTCTGGTCGCTGATCCTGATCGTGACCCTGAAGTACGTGATCGTGATCATGCGCGCCGACAACGAGGGCGAGGGCGGGATCATGGCGCTGACCGCGCTGGCCCAGCGCAGCCTGCCGAAGGGATCGCGCCTGAGTTACGCGGTCGGCATCCTCGGCATCTTCGGCGCCTCGCTGTTCTTCGGCGACGGCATGATCACCCCGCCGATCACCGTGCTGGGCGCGGTGGAAGGCCTGAGCGTCATCTCCACCGGACTGACCCGCTGGGTGGTGCCGATCAGTCTGGTGATCCTGGTGGGATTGTTCGCCTTCCAGCGCTTTGGCACGGCCAAGGTGGGCAGGATCTTCGGCCCGGTGATGATCACCTGGTTCGTCGTGCTCGCCATCCTGGGCACGCACAACATCGCCGGTTTCCCCAGCGTGCTCACTGCGCTCAATCCCTATTGGGCGCTGAAGTTTTTCATGACCCATGATTGGCACGCGCTGTTCGTCCTCGGCGCGGTGGTCCTGACCGTGACCGGCGGCGAAGCCCTGTATGCGGACATGGGCCATTTCGGCAAGAAACCCATTCGCTGGGCCTGGTTCGGCTTCGTGCTGCCGGCGCTGGTGCTGAACTATTTCGGCCAGGGTGCGGTGTTGCTGGAGCATCCGGAAGCGGTGGAGAGCCCCTTCTTCATGTCGATGCCGGTCTGGAGCCGGATCCCGATGACCGTGCTGGCCACGGTCGCGGCAGCCATCGCCTCGCAGGCGGTCATCACCGGCGCCTTCTCGGTCACCCGCCAGGCCATCCAGCTCGGCTATCTGCCGCGGCTGTCGATCAAGTACACCTCCAAGGATACCATCGGCCAGATCTACGTACCTTCGATCAACCTGATGCTGCTGCTGGCGGTGATCGTGCTGGTGCTGGTGTTCCGCAGTTCCACCGCACTGGCCACGGCCTACGGGCTGTCGGTCACCGGCACGATGCTGATCGATACCCTGCTGCTGGCGATGGTCGCCTACACGCGCTGGCCCGATTCGCGGCGCTGGGTGCTGCCGCTGTGCGCGCTGTTCCTGCTGATCGACATCGCCTTCCTCATCGCCAACGGCGCCAAGCTGTTCAGCGGCATCGGCGCATGGGTGCCGTTGTTCATCGGCATCGTCGCGTTCCTGATGATGCGCACCTGGCGTCGTGGTCGCGAACTGCTGCATGCGGAAGTACAGAAGGAGGGCATCAAACTGGACAGCTTCCTGCCCGGGCTGATGCTGGCGCCGCCGGTGCGCGTGCCCGGCACCGCGATCTTCATGACTGCCGACCAGGGCGTGGTGCCGCACGCGTTGCTGCACAACCTCAAGCACAACAAGGTGCTGCACGAGCGCAACGTGTTCCTGACCGTGCAGACCCTCAACGTGCCTTATGCGCCCAAGGAAAAACGCTTGAAGATGGAGCCGGTCGGCGACGATTTCTACCGGGTGCTGATCAGCTACGGCTTCGCCGAGGCCCCGGACGTGCCGCAGGCGCTGATGGGTTCCTGCGACAAGGGCGGGATCTATTTCGACCCGATGGAAACCACCTATTTCGCCAGCCGCGAGACCATCATCGCCAGCGCGCACCGCGGCATGCCGGTCTGGCGCGACAAGCTGTTCGCGGTCATGCACCGCAACGCGGCGCCGGCGACCGGCTTCTTCCGGATTCCGGGCAACCGGCTGGTGGAACTGGGGGCGCAGGTGGAAATCTAGGAGTGAGCGGAGAGGAGTGAGAAGTGAGAAGTGAGAAGTGAGCAAGAGCGCGTCTCCTCACTCCTCTCCGCTCACTCCTGCTCCTATACCATAGCCCCATGACCGAAGACCGCCTCCTCACCGCCGCGGCGACCCGCGAAGACGACGCCCTCGAGGCCAGCATCCGGCCGCGGAAACTGGACGAATACCTGGGCCAGCAGCCGGTCCGCGACCAGCTTTCGATCTATATCGAAGCCGCCAGGGGCCGCGGCGAGGCCATGGACCACGTGCTGATCTTCGGCCCGCCGGGGCTGGGCAAGACCACGCTGAGCCATGTCATCGCCAACGAACTCGGGGTCAACCTGCGGGTCACTTCCGGGCCGGTGATCGAGAAGGCCGGCGACCTGGCCGCGCTGCTGACCAACCTGCAGCCGCACGACGTGCTCTTCATCGACGAGATCCATCGCCTGTCGCCAGTGGTGGAAGAGGTGCTGTACCCGGCGATGGAGGATTTCCAGATCGACATCATGATCGGCGACGGCCCGGCCGCGCGTTCGATCAAGCTGGACCTGCCGCCGTTCACCCTCATCGGCGCCACCACCCGCGCCGGATTGCTCACCGCGCCGCTGCGCGACCGTTTCGGCATCGTCCAGCGCCTCGAGTTCTACAACACCCGGGAATTGACCCAGATCGTGCGCCGCTCGGCGAAGATCATGAATATCGACTGCGTGGCCGAAGGCGCGGCCGAGATCGCCAACCGCGCGCGCGGCACCCCGCGCATCGCCAACCGGCTGCTGCGGCGGGTACGCGACTACGCCCAGGTCAGGGCCGAAGGGCGCATCGACCACGACGTGGCCAAGGCCGCGATGGGCATGCTGAACGTGGATCCGGAAGGTTTCGACGAACTCGACCGGCGCCTGCTGCGGCTGATCATCGAGAATTTCGACGGTGGTCCGGTCGGCGTCGAATCGGTGGCCGCGGCCCTGTCCGAGGAGCGCGGCACGTTGGAGGACGTGATCGAGCCCTACCTCATCCAGCAGGGCTTCCTGGTCCGCACCGCGCGTGGGCGCATGGCCACGCGCAAGGCTTACTTGCATCTCGGGTTGAAGCCGAAGACCGTTGCGGTCGATCTGTTTACGGAAGACGCGGGGGAGCAGGTGGCCGGAGGCCGTGAGCCGGGGAGCGGTTCTTGACTTCCCATTCCCCACTGCCGATTGACGATTCCCGGCTATTCAGTTGGCCGACACGCGTGTATTGGGAAGATACCGACGCGGGTGGCGTGGTCTACCACGCGCAATACGTTGCTTTCCTCGAGCGCGCACGCACCGAATGGTTGCGTTTCCGCGGCCATGGGCAGGAGCGATTGCGCCATGACCTCGACATGGTTTTCGCGGTCCGCTCGATGCAGTTGGAGTTCCTGCGCCCGGCGCGGTTGGACGACCTGCTGACGGTGACCGTGGAAATCCGCACCTGCAGGCGCGCCAGCGTGGTGTTCGCGCAATCCATCAGGCGCGGCGAGGAGGTGCTGCTGACCGCCGAAGTGCGGGTCGCGGTGCTGAGCGCCAGCGGCTTCAGGCCAAAACCGGCGCCGGATGCGTTGTACGAAGAGTTCAAGGCGCTGGAAGTGCCGAGCTAGACCCTCGAATTTGTTCACCCACCCGAATCGGAAATCTGAGGAAGTACCGGATGATTGCATTGCTGCTGGCCCTGCAGGAAACCGTGGTTGAGGCCTTGCCCGAAGACGTCGCCGACAGCGCCACGCAGGCCGCCGTCGCGACTGCCCACAACAGCATCAACTACCTGGACCTGCTGCTGAAGGCCAGCCTGCCGGTGCAGGTGATCGTGCTCCTGCTGTTCGCCGGCTCGCTCATCAGCTGGGTCATCATCTTCCGCAAGGCGCGCGTCTTCAGCCGCGCCAATCGCGATGCGGACGACTTCGAAGGCCGGTTCTGGTCCGGCGCCGAGCTCAACAAGCTCTATGCCGGGACCACCGACCGCAACCGCGTGGTGACCGGACTGGAAGCCATCTTCGAGGCCGGATTCCGCGAGTTCGCCCGCCTGCGCGACCAGCGCAAGCTCGACAGCCGCACCCAGCTGGAAGGCGCGCAGCGCGCCATGCGCGCCACCTACGCACGCGAAGTGGACCAGCTCGAGCGCAACCTGGAACTGCTGGCCAACATCGGCTCGACCGCGCCGTACGTGGGCCTGGTCGGCACCGTGTTCGGGATCATGGTGACCATGCACGACATGCTCAACAGCGGCGAGCAGGCGGGCATCGCCGCGGTCGCCCCGGGCATCTCCGAAGCGCTGTTCGCCACCGCGATAGGCCTGTTCGTGGCGATCCCGGCGGTGTGGGCGTTCAACCGCTTCACCACCCGGGTCGATCGCCTCTCGGTGCGCTACGAAAGTTTCGCCGAGGAGTTCAGCTCGATCCTGCAGCGCCAGTCCGCGTCGGCCGAATAAGGCGAGTCCGCCATGACCGCCGCCATCACCCGCCATCGCAAGCGCCGCAAGCTCAAGTCCGAGATCAACGTCGTGCCGTACATCGACGTGATGCTGGTGCTGCTGATCATCTTCATGGTGACCGCGCCGCTGCTGACCCTGTCGGTCGACGTCAAGCTGCCGTCGTCGACGGCGAAGGCGCTGGACAGCAAGCAGGAGCCGATCATCGTCATCGCCTATCCGGACGGGCGCCTGGGTTTGAAATTGCCTGGCGACAAGGAGCCGCGCGAAGTCGATGTGGCGGCGCTCGAGACCATGCTGGCGCCAATCAGGGCCGAGCAGGGCAATGACCTCCGGGTCCTGCTCGCCGGCGACGGCGGGGCGCCCTACCAGCGCGTCATCGATGCTACCGAGGCGTTGAAGAAGGCCAAGGTGACCAACGTCGTGCTGTGGACCAAGCAATAGGTCGGCATTGAACGCCGCAACGCTCCCCCGCAGCAACGGTTATCGCGACGAAGGCCTGGGTCGTCCGCTCGTCTTTGCGCTCGGCTTGCACGTCCTCCTCGCGTTGTTCCTGTGGTTGGCTTCCTGGCTCAGCTGGGACCATGACGTTTCCTCCGCCGCCGGCACGTCGATCGAAGCGACAATGGAAACCTCGGCAGCGGAAAACCGTGCAGTGGAGCGCGCACTGCGCGCCGATCCGGTGCCGCTGCCGCCGCCCGTCGAGGAAGTGGCCGAGGAGGAAACCGTCCCGCCACCGCAGCCGGTTCCCGAACCACGTCCGCAGGATTCGCCGGTGGAGCAGCAGCGGCAGGCGCAGGAACGCATTCCCGTTCCCGACACCATCGACCAGGACGAGGCCAGCCGCGAAGCGGTTTCGCAGGAAAAGGCACTGAAGGAGCAGGAAGCCAAGCGCCGCCAGGAGCAGATCGACCTGACCGAGCAGAAGCGCGTGGAAGAAGCGCAGAAGCAACAGCGCCTGGCCCAGCAGCAGGAAGAGCAGGCAAAGCAGGACAAGCTGGCCGAGATCCGCCGCCAACGCGCGCAACTCGACCAACAGCAGAAACTGGCGGAGCAGAAGTTGCGGCAGATCGCCGATGCGCGCTCGCGCGCGGCCTCCGCCTCCACCGCGCAGGCCAGCCCCTCGGAAGCAGCAGGCAACGCGGGAGCGGATGCCGGGTTGATGGCGCGGTATCAAGCGGCGCTTCAACAAGCGGTGTTGAGCCAGTGGACGCGCCCGGAATCGGTGCCTTTGGGGACACGATGCAAGGTGTTTATCAAGCAGTTGCCTGGCGGGGAGGTCATGAGTGCCCAGGTCCGACCGGGTTGTCCCATGGATCAGGCGGGCCAGGATTCGCTTGAACGGGCCGTGCTGAAGGCCCAGCCCTTGCCCTACCGTGGTTTCGAGTCTGTGTTCAGTCGCGAGGTCACCTTCAATTTCGAAGCCCGGGATCGCTGATTCACGCGAGCTTTCGTTCACGATTGCGAAGATGTTCACGTTCAAGCTGGTATCCCTTCCCCCCGGTCCAAATCACGAAGTGCCCATGAAAACACTGCCGTACTGGCTAGCCGTACTCGCGCTCCTGTTGTTGCCTTTCGCCGCCTCGGCGCAGCAGCAGGGCCTCGAAATCGACATCGTGGGCGGCAACGCCTCGGCCCTGCCCATCGCTGTCGTGCCCATGCCCTACCAGGGCTCGTCCGCCGCGCCACCGACCGACGTGAGTTCGGTCGTCCGTGCCGACCTTGAGCGTTCCGGCGCCTTCCGCGCGTTGCCGGAAGCGAGCATGGCCGAACGCCCGACCCGTGGCGGGGAAGTGCAGTACCCGACTTGGCGTGCGTTGAAGCAGGATTACCTGGTCGTTGGCCGCGTGGTCGATGCCGGTGCCGGCAGCTACCGGGTCGAATACGAGCTGTTCGACGTGGCCAAGCAGGAGCGCCTGCTCGGCCTGGCCCTGACCGCGCGTTCCAGCGCCATGCGCGACGTGGCCCACCAGATGGCCGATGCCATCTACGAAAAAATCCTCGGCGTGCGCGGCGCGTTCTGGACCCGCATCGCCTATATCACCCAGACCGGACTCGGCAAGGGCGCGCGCTACGCGCTGATGGTCGCGGACTCCGACGGTTTCAACCCGCAGACCGTGGTGCGCTCGGCCGAACCGCTGCTGTCGCCGTCGTGGAGCCCCGATGGCAACCGCCTCGCCTACGTCAGCTTCGAGCGCGGCAACTCCTCGATCTACATCCAGAACATCAGTACCGGCGCACGCGAGCTCGTGTCCAGTTTCCGCGGGATCAATGGCGCGCCGACCTTCTCCCCGGATGGCCGCAAGCTGGCCCTGACCCTGTCGCGCAGCGGCAATCCCGAGATCTACGTGATGGACCTGGGCAGCAAGCAGCTGACCCAGCTGACCAACCAGTTCGGCATCGATACCGAGCCGACCTGGAGCGCCGATGGTTCCAGCATCTATTTCACCTCCGACCGCGGCGGCCGCCCGCAGATCTACCGGGTCGGCGCCGGCGGCGGCAGCGCCTCGCGGGTCACCTTCCAGGGCAACTACAACGCCACGGCGACGGTTTCCTACGACGGCAAGAAGATCGCAGTGGCCCAGGGCAGCGGCAACAACTACCGCATCGCGATGATGGACAGCAGCCTCGGTTCGCCGCGCTGGAGCACCTTGTCGCCGGGATCGCTGGACGAGTCGCCGAGCTTCGCCCCCAACGCGAGCATGGTTCTGTACGCGGCCCGGGAAGGGCGGCGCGGCGTGCTGTATGCGGTTTCGGCCGATGCGCGCGTACGCCAGCGCCTGGTCCTGGCCGAGGGCGACGTGCGGGAACCGGCCTGGTCCCCCTACCGCACTCCCCGCTGAGCGGGTCGCCGAGTTAATATTGTGAAACCCATTGCTTCACCCGCGTCATAGCCCCCGAGGAACCACGATGAATACCACCACCCGTGTTGTCATGCTTTCGCTCCTGTCCGTCGCGGTCCTGGCGGGCTGCAAGAAGACCGTCAAGGAAACCCCACCGGCAGATACCGGCCCGACCGACACCGGCGTGGTCACCGATGGCGCCACCACCGCCGGCGCCTATGGCCCGAACGACCTCGACACCGATGCCTGCCTGCGCCAGCGCGTGGTCTATTTCGACCTGGACCAGGATGCGCTGAAGCCGGAATTCCAGGCGATCGTGGGTTGCCATGCCAAGTACCTGCGCGACCGGCCGTCCTCGCGCATGAACCTGGAAGGCAACGCCGACGAACGCGGCAGCCGCGAATACAACCTGGGCCTGGGCGAGCGTCGCGGCAATGCCGTGTCTTCCGCGCTGCAGGCGCAGGGTGGATCGGGCAGCCAGGTTTCGGTGGTCAGCTACGGCGAAGAGCGCCCGACCTGCACCGACTCCAACGAGGACTGCTGGGCCCGCAACCGTCGCGTCGAGATCGTGTACACCGCGAAGTAAGCGCAATCCGGTAACCAGCAAGAGCAAACGATGCAGATCCTGTCCAGATCCATCCTGGTCATCGCGGCGGCCCTCGCGGCCGCCGCACCTGCCCACGCGCAACGCCAGAGCCTGGCCGATCGCGTGGCAGCCCTGGAGACCCAGGCCGCCAACGAACGTGGCAACACCGACCTGTTGAACCAGATCGGCCAGATGCGCACGGAATTGCAGCAACTGCGTTCCCAGGTGGAACAACTGCAACATGAAAACGAGCAGCTCAAGCAGACCAGCCGCGACCAGTACCTGGACCTGGATGGACGCTTGAACCGCCTGGAAGGCGGTACGCCGCCCGTAGACCCGACGACCACTCCGCCGCTGGCGCCGCCACAGGCCGCCAGTCCCGCGGTTCCCGCTGCCACGGAACGGCCACCATCGGTGCACGGCGATGTCGGCGCGATGGCCAGTACCGGCGACGAGCGCGCTGCCTACAACGTCGCCTTCGATGCGCTCAAGGGCGGCAACTACGCCGATGCGGCGCAGTTGTTCCTGAGTTTCCTGGAGCTGTACCCGAACGGCGCCTATACCCCGAACGCACTCTACTGGCTGGGCGAAAGCTATTACGTCACCCAGAACTACCAGTTGGCCGCGCAGCAGTTCCGCACCCTGCTGGAACGCTATCCGACCCACGACAAGGCCTCCGGTTCGCTGCTGAAACTGGGCCTGTCCGAATACGGCCTGGGCAAGGTCGACGACGCCGAACGCACCTTGAGCGACGTGATCGCCAGATACCCCAACAGCGATGTCGCGCGCACCGCCGACGACCGCCTGCGGTCGATGCAGCTGGGACGCAGCATCCGCTGATTTGCACTTTGTAGGAGCGCCCCATGGGCGCGAGCTTTTCCGGTTATCCCGACGAAGAGCTCGCGCCCATGGGGCGCTCCTACATTCGATTCTTGAAGTCCATAATTCCTGTCATGAACGCCGCCATCCCCAGCGATATCGTCCAGTCCTCAACCGACCGCCTGAAGATCACCGAGATCTTCCTGTCGTTGCAGGGCGAGGCCGCCACCGTGGGCTGGCCGACCGTGTTCGTACGCCTGACCGGCTGTCCATTGCGTTGCCAGTATTGCGATACCGCCTATGCCTTCCATGGTGGCGAATGGCGCGACATCGTCGACATCGTCGCCGAGGTCGGCAGCCATGGCGTTCGCCACGTCTGCGTCACCGGCGGCGAGCCGCTGTCGCAGAAGCGCTGCCTGATCCTGCTGCGCGCGCTGTGCGATGCCGGTCATGACGTGTCGCTGGAAACTTCCGGCGCGATCGACATCGCCGACGTCGATCCACGGGTTTCCCGCGTGCTGGACATCAAGACGCCGGGCTCGGCCGAAGTCGCACGCAACCGCTGGGAAAACCTGCCGCTGCTGACCGCGCGCGACCAGGTCAAGTTCGTGCTCTGCGGGCGCGGGGACTACGAGTGGGCGCGCGAGGTCGTCGCGACCCATCGCCTGGACAAACGCTGCGACGTGCTGTTTTCGCCCAGCAAGTCGGAGCTTGCGTCGCGCGACCTGGCCGACTGGATCATCGCCGACCGCCTGCCGGTGCGCTTCCAGATGCAACTGCACAAGCTGCTGTGGAACGACGAACCGGGACGCTGACCTGTAGGAGCGGGCCCTGCCCGCGACCGCTCTTGGCGAGGAAACGAAAAGCGTCGCGGGCAGGGCCCGCTCCTACATTAGAATCCCCGTATGAAAAACGCAGTCGTCCTCGTCTCCGGTGGCATGGATTCCGCCGTCGTCCTCGCCCTCGCCCGCGAGCAGGGTTTCGCCGTGCATGCGCTCAGCGTGCGCTACGGCCAGCGCCATACCTCCGAACTGGAAGCCGCCGATCGTGTCTCCACCGCACTCGGCGCGGTGGCGCACAAGACCGTCAATGTCGACCTGCGTTCTATCGGCGGTTCCGCGCTGACCGACTCCGACATGGAAGTCCCGGAAGCGGGCGGCGCCGGCATCCCAACCACCTATGTGCCGGCGCGCAACACCATCATGCTGTCCGTCGCCCTGGGCTGGGCCGAGGTGCTGGGCGCGGCCGACATCTTCTGCGGAGTCAATGCGGTGGACTATTCCGGTTATCCGGACTGCCGCCCTGAATTCATCGAAGCCTTCGAGAAACTCGCCAACCTGGCCACCAGGGCGGGGGTCGAGGGCGCCAGCCTGCGCATCCGCGCGCCGTTGATGAAGATGAGCAAGGCCGACATCGTCCGCGAAGGCATGCGCCTGGGCGTGGATTTCGGCCAGACCGTGTCCTGCTACCGTGCCGATGAACAAGGGCTCGCCTGCGGCCATTGCGACGCCTGTCGCCTGCGCGCCGATGGCTTCGCCGATGCCGGCGTCCCCGATCCCACGCACTACGCCTGATTTCGCACCCGGCGCCCGGTGCGTTAGAATGCCAACCCCGGCGCAATGCCGGGGGTTTCATGTGGGCCGTTAGCTCAGTTGGTAGAGCAGAAGACTTTTAATCTTTTGGTCGATGGTTCGAATCCATCACGGCCCACCACCTCCGGTTTCCGGTAATGCGCCAAGCATGGCGCCTGGCGCGCTGCGGCGCGTTTGAGCCAGTCGCAGGCATGGGGACTCGTGGCGCGGTTCGAATCCATCACGGCCCACCATCTCCGGTTTCCGGTAATGCGCCAAGCATGCATCTGGCGCGCTGCGGCGCATTTGAGCCGGTCGCGGGCATGGAGTACTCGTGGCGCGATCAGAAGTTCATCAGAAACAACACCCTCACCCGGTCCAGCCAGTCGTCCGGCTGGTTCGTACCGGCGTATAGCGGGTTGTTGGGTTTGTAGTGGTACCAGATGGCGCTGATCATCGTCTTCGGCATTGGCGTGTAGTCCAGCGTCAACGCATGCAGGTTGTAGTTGGTGGCGATGCCGATGTTGTCGTTGGAGAATGCGGCGAGAACGGCATCCACCTCGGTCTGCGAATAGCCGTAGGTAAAGCGCCAGTCGCCGGGCCTGCTGGCCCTGCCCAGGCCGACGTCAATGCCATAGCCGGTGTCCTGGTCATCGATGGCGCCCAGGTTTTTCACGTAGTCGCCGACGATGCGCAGCGGCCACTTTTCCTTGCTGCCCTGCCAGGTGAGGCCCGCAACGACGTCGAGCAGTTCGTAGTCGGACATGAAACTGCCGTCGGGATCCAGGCGGTTGCTGCGCCAGTCGCCGGCATCCGCCCCGGTTTGGCTGCCCAGGCTGTAACGGTAGTAGCCCGCGGAGGCGTCGAACCCGAGACCGCCATGGGCCGCCGAGTCGAAGCCGAGCTGCACGCCGCCCATGCTGCTGTCGGAGCCAGCCGCTTGCTCGTCGACGGTGAAGAAAAGCCCGTTGGCGCGGAATGCGCCTCCACCAGCGAGAGGCAGCCTGTAGACGGCGCCCACACCCTGCGGATTGACATCGCCGTCCCACACCAGGTCGGTGCGGGCGAAGGGATTCGGAATCTTGCCGCCGTAGACCTTGAACCCGTCGAAATTGAACTGGGCGTAGGCCAGGTCGAGGCCGGTCTGCAGGTCGTCGTTCCAGTTGGACAGTTGCACGTCGCTGCTGTTGGGGTCGTCGCCGTCGCCGGTCACCATCCGGCCGCCGATGGTCACCAGGTCGTTGAACGCATAAGTGGCGCCGATGCGCGCGCGCAGCTGGCTGCTGGTGCGGTTGGTCCCATCGCTGTCGGAATAGTCGCCTTGCGCGCGCAGCCTCAGGTCGCCGCCGACCTTCAGCCTGGGTTCCTGCGACTTGGCACTGGCGGCAACGGCGAAGGCGGCAGGCGCCGGAGTCGCGGGCGGGGCAACGCCAAGCCTGGCTTCCAAGGCGCGAATCCTGGTTTCGGTCTGCTGCTGCATCCGCGCGATCTGCGCCTGCTGGGCACGGAGTTCACCGATCTGCTCGAGGAGTCCGGCATCCGCAGGCGAAGTGCTTTGCGCGAATGCCGGGGAAATTCCGCAACACCCCAGGCCGAGGCAAAGCGCGGAAACGCGCAGGCTCTTGCCGCTCGCTCCGACTGATGGGGAGGAGCGGGACGGAAGGAGTGGAATTGCGTGGTGGTAATGCATTTCAATCGTTCCTGGTCGGGTCGCGGGCAACTTCCGTGGCGTGGAGAGCGATCCAAAGAGAATTTGCCGTGCGCCGACCGCTATCCGCACGGCGAGTCGACGGTCCGACCCACGCTGAAGGTCTTGCGCAGGAACACGGCGCCGTCCTCCAGGGCCTGGCGTGCCGTGGCCGACACCGCCACCGCTTCGATGAAGCTGTGCGGCGCCCCTTTGTACAGTTTCATGTCCACGCCCACGCCGGCGGCGAGCAGCTTGCCGGCCATGGCCAGGTTCTGTTCGGCCAGCACGTCGCATTCGCCCACGCCGATGAAGAAGGGCGGCAACCCCTCCACGTCGGCGAGCAAGCCATGCGTGTAAGGATCATTGCGGTCGGCGGGCGTGGAAACGTACTGGTTCCAGAATGTATCGACCTCGGCCGCGCTGAGCATGTCCGTGTCGCTGCCGTAGCGGCGGCGCGAATGCGGCGAGCAGTCGGGGGAATAGCCTGCGTAGTAGTTCAATGCGGCGGAGACGCGATGGCCTTCGCCGGCATCGCGCAGGGCGAGCAACGCGCCGGTGGTCAGGTTGCCGCCGGCCGAATCGCCGCCCAGGGCAAGGCGGCTGGCGTCCAGTCCGTGCCTGTCGCCATTCGCCTGCAGCCAGCGCACCACGTCGATGACCTGTTCCATCGCCACCGGGTAACGCGCCTCGGGGGACAACGCATAGTCGATGCCGACCACCGCGACCCCCGCGCGCGCCGCCAGTTCGCGCATCACCCGATCGTGGGTGTCCAGGCTGAACATCGCCCAGCCACCGCCGTGCAGGAAGCCCAGCGTCGGCTTCGGCGTGCCCGGCGCGGGATCGTGGATGCGCAGCCGCACCGGTCCGTGCCGCGTGTCGGCGAGGATTTCCTCGGTGCGGTCGGGCACCGGACCGCCTTCGCACCAGGGCCTGCGCACCTGCTCGACGATCTGGCGCCGTGCCGGCCAGTCCAGCGTGCGGCCGGCGGTCAGGCGCCTTCCTTCGGAGATCACGCTGTCGATGAAACCGGCGATCTCCGGATCCAGCGGTTGTGCGCGCGGTGCGATGGAGTCGATGGCGTCGGCGCCGCGCCCGCCGTCGAAACGACGCATCCATCCGGCGAGCGGGTGTTGCCGCGTGTTCCACAGCCCACGCAGGATGTCGTCGAACACGTCGTCGCGTTCGTCCTGTCCCATCTTGAACGTGGCGCTGACGCTGCGGATGGTGGCGTGGAAACCGACTACGCCCTTGCCCAACTGGTGGTAACGCGGCCCCATTTCATCGATGCGCCATGCGCCGGGACGGTCGCGTTCGACGTCCTCGACCAGGCCATGCAGCAACCTTCCCGCATCTTCTGGCGTATCGCGGATTTCAATGTCCACTTCGAACACGGCGGTGGCGTAGTTCCAGGTGGGGGCACGCGTGCGGTCCTGGAACCAGGACGGGGAGATGTAGCCATGCGGGCCGATCAACAGCACCGTGGCGCGCGGCTCCTCGGCCAGTGCGCGCCATTGCGGATTGCTGCGGGCGAAGTGCCCCAGCAAGCGCAGCGGCCGGCCGTCGGCGTCGCATTCCAGCTGCACAGGCAGCGGCGTGGTCGAAAGCCCGCCTGCCGGACCGGAAACGATCCAGGCAAGCGGCTGTTCGAGGACCAGGTCGGCAAGATCGCGCGGCGAGTGTGGCTGGAACTGTTCGGGATTGGACATGTGGCGTGTCGAATGGGCGAAGGGGAGGGAAGTGGTCGTCGCGGTCAGGCGCGCGCGGAAGCCGTCGAATGCGAAGGCCATCGGTCGGCCCACGGCGCCGCCGCCTCCAGTTCGTAGGCCAGCGCCAGCAGCATGTCTTCCTGGCCGCGGTCGGCGGCGAACATGCTGCCGATGGGCAGACCCGCGCGGTCGAAGGAAAGCGGCAGGGAGATCGCCGGCGTGCCGGCCAGGTTCTGCAGCGGCGTGTAGTCGATCCACGCGAACATGCTTTCCAGCAACGTGTGCATGGGAAGGTCGGGCGCGAAAGTGCCCAGCCGCGGCGGCGGCGCGCTGACCACCGGCGTCAGCACGACGTCGTGGCGGTGGAAGAAATCGGACAGCTGGCGCGGGAGTCCGGCCAGCTGCCGATAGGCCGCTTCCAGTGCCCGCGTAGGCAGGCGGCGTGCGCGTTCGGACAGGGCCAGCGTCCATGGCTCCACCGCGTCTTCGATGCGGCCGCCGCCCAGGGTGGCGGTAGCCGCGTCGACCGCATCGCCGGCCAGGTGCGACCACAAATCCTCGAAGGCCGACAGCGTCGCGTGACCGTCCAGCGGCCAGTCCACGCGTTCCACCCGATGGCCCAGTCGCGCGCACAGGTCGGCGGTGCGCGCGACAGCGTCGCGTACATCCGGATGCGGAAGCGCGCCGCGCAGGCCGCTTTCGACCGTCGCGATGTGCAGTCGCCGGGGAGAAGGCGAATGCACCATTTCCCGCGCCGGATGCAGATGAGTGGCGGCGAACGCCCATGCGGCATCGCGCACGCTTCGCGAATGCAGGCAGTCGGCTACCAGCAGGTCCTCGAGCACGTGCCGGCCGCGCACGCGCACGGTGTTGTCGCGTCCCGGTTTGAGGCCAACCACGCCGCAACACGACGACGGCAGGCGGATCGATCCACCGCCGTCGCTGCCATGGGCGAATGGCACCAGGCCGGCGGCGACGGCGGCGGCGGCTCCACCGCTGGAACCGCCAGGCGAATGCGCCAGCGACCAGGGGTTGCGCGTCGCCGGTCCTTGCAGCGGTTCGGTCGAGGCCAGCAGGCCGAACTCGGGCATCGACGATTTGCCCACCGCCACCAGCCCCTGCGCCACCAGTCTGCCGACGTAGGGGTATGCCTTTTGCACCAACGCGCCGCTACGGCTGCGCGAGCAGGACAGCGTGGGCATGCCGGGGTAATCCAGCGAATCCTTCGGCAACCACGGTACGCCCGCCATGTCGCCCGGCGCAGATGACGCATCGACTGCCGCCGCCTCGCGCCGCGCTAGGTCGAAGGCGCGATGGCTCAGTGCCTGCAAGGTCGGGTCCAGCGCCTCGATCCGCACGATCGCCGCTTCAACCAGGCCCCTGGCATCCACGCTGCCCGAACGCACCAGTGCCGCCTGGTCGTGGGCATCGAGCCGGCCTATCGCGAAGGCATCCGCGCGGGTGGGAGTAGTGCCGGACATGCGTGGGTTCCGTGGTTCCGTTGGTGGAGAAGGTGGGTCAGGCACCGCGCTGCATTGCGCGTGCGCTACCGTAGAAGCGGTAGAGCAGCGCGCCGAGCACGGCGTAAAAGCCCAGGATCACCACTGGCAGCCAATCGCCGCGTTGCGCCTGTTGCACGATGTCCAGCGCGACGGGCAGGGTCATGGCGAAACTCATCACGATGGCCAGCACCGGGACCAGGCCAAACCAGATGCCGCCGATGCGCGGGCCGCCGAGGGGAACGCGGAAGCGCCCGGCCTTGTCCGGCTGAGTGCTGCGCAGGCGGATCAGGCTGATGGCGACCATGGCGAACATCAGCGCCACGCCGAAGGAGATCAGGTCGGCCATCACCGAGATCGGCAGCAGCGCCGCGTTGATCGCCGCCAGTGCGGCCAGCAGCAGGTTGGCGATCCACAGGCTGTTGCGCGTCGGATGCAGGCGGCTGAAAAAATCGGGCAGCAGGCCGTCGCGCGACATCGCGTAGCACACGCGCGAATGGCCGAAGGAATTGGCCAGCAACACCGAGGCCAGGCCGGCCAA
>Ga0307414_10000868_pt1 | contig 15458 bp, 12 predicted proteins | sample DK1Ometagenome_FD_203804 | JGI IMG/M metagenome (GOLD analysis project Ga0307414, IMG submission 203804) | Maize rhizosphere microbial communities from greenhouse at UC Davis, California, United States - DK15-O-3 | ecosystem: Host-associated > Plants > Roots > Rhizosphere > Soil | place: USA... | reverse complement strand
TGCGGCCACCGCCGCATCATGCTCGCCGGCCTCATCCTGCAGCCTCGTGGCAAGGTCCCCCGGCAAGAATGGCATGTCGCAAGGGATTGTCAGAAGCGCATCGGCACCCAGACGGCAGGCCCATTCTAGGGCGGCGGCAAGCCCCGCGAGCGGCCCTTCCATTCCCCCGGCATCGGCGATCCACGGCAAGTCATGTTCGCCAAGTTGTTCCCTCGAACGGATCACGACAACGACCTGGTTCGACCAGCTCCGGGCACGATCAAACGCCCGTTCGATCAGCGTTCTGCCGCCCAGCCTGATGAGGGGCTTGCCGCCGCCAATCCGGCTCCCGTCCCCGCCCGCGAGCACGGCGACCGCAAGTTTGACCCCCGCAGTCATGCGAAGACGAGCTTGGCGCCGGCGATGACCAGCACCAGCCCCAGACCCTGCAATAGCCTCGTTTTAGGCAGCCGCCCCGCCCCCAGCCAAGTCCCGACAAAACCGCCTGCCGCCACTGCTGCGACCAGGATTGGCAGCTCGTCCGGAAGCGCCCGCATCGAGGCGACATTACCCGCCAGCCCGGCAATGGAGTTGAGCAGGATGAAGCTTGCAGCCACACCTGAGGTGCGCCGCGCGCCTTCCCAGCCGAACAGGATGATCAGCGGGCTGAGAAAGATGCCGCCCCCGGTGCCGGTCAGCCCGGCCAGCAGGCCGAGCAGCGCGCCGACAGGCAACGCAACCGCCGCGGAAACGGGCCGCGGCTCGCGCCCCGCTAGCAACGACGGGTGCCAGAACAGGCGCAGCGCCGCCACCCACAGCAGAACCCCGACCAGCGGCCGGTAGATGTCCGGCGGAACCTTGATTCCGCCGCCGATGAAGGCCGCCGGGACCGCGGTCCCAGCAAACATCAGCATCAGTTTCAGGTTGGTTTGTCCCACCCGCCAGTAGCGCCAGCTGCCAAAGCCCGCGACGACCAGGTTGAGCGCCAATGCGGTCGGCCGCATCGCCTCCGGCGCGACCGAGAACAAAGCCATTATCGCCAGATAGGCCGACGCACCGCCATGCCCGACGGTCGAGTAAAGCGCCGCGGCCAACCCCATCAACAGGGCAATTATAATGATCGTCGATTGGTCCAAATCGCCGGCTCCTTGTTGCGGCGGCCTTGGAGTGTGTAGCGGCGGGCAGATTTGACGCAAATCATTGGCGCCGCGGATTCGCGGGTTACGAGGGTGGCGCGCCAAGCGGCAATGTCGATACAGCGAAAGACAAATATCGTGCCTCTCGATCTGACAAAAGCTGTGCTTGGCGCTTTCCTCTTCCTGGGGTGCGGCGGCACCGCGCTGGCTGCCGACACGGCAATCAGCGACGAACTACAGGTCACTCCGCTGCTGGATGCACGCCTTCGATATGAGAATGTCGACCAGCCCAGCCTGGATGCTGATGCCTTGACCTTAAGACTGAGGGCCGGCGCGGAAGCCAAGCTCGGGCATTTCTCATTCCTTGCCGAGGCAGAAGGCACTGCAGCCCCCATCGACGACTACAACGCCTTTCCTTTCGCGCTCCCAAGCGAAGAACAGTGGCGCCCCGATCATTCGGTGATCGCCGACCCAATGAACATCGAGCTCAACCGGCTCCAGCTCCAATACAAGGCTGGCGAGACAATAGTGACCCTCGGCCGTCAGCGGATCAATCTCGACGACCAGCGGTGGGTCGGCTCGGTCGGTTGGCGGCAAAATGAGCAGACGTTCGACGCGATCCGCGGCGAAGCCAGCATCGGTCCGGTCGCGGCCGATCTGACCTACGCGATCAAACAGCGGACCATCTTCGGCACCAACGCTGGGCCGCGCACCGCGTTCGACGGCCGTTTCATCTTCGCCGGCTTGTCGTCGAAGCTCGGACCGATCCAGGGAAAGCTGTTCGCCTATCTGCTCGACTATGATGAGGATTTCTTCCTGGCTAACAGCAGCCAGACCTACGGCCTTACCTTGAACACGGCCGTCCCGATCGCCGCCAAGACCAAGCTGTCGCTTCGGGCCAGTTATGCCCGCCAATCCGATTCTGCCGAAAATCCGTTCGACTATGCTGCGGATTATTGGTCGTTCGACGCGGGCACGATCCTAGCTGGCTTTGCGATCGCCGGCGGCTGGGAAAAGCTCGGCAGCGATAACGGGCGCGGGCTGCAGACGCCGATGGCCACGTTGCATAAGTTCAATGGCTGGGCCGACCTGTTCCTGACCACACCCACGACGGGGCTGGAGGACGCCTATGTATCGCTGGGGCGCAAGTTCGACGGAGTGAAGTTGCTGCCGGGCCTCAACGCGACGGTTGTCTTCCATCAGTTCGACAGCGACGTCGGCAACATCGAATATGGCACCGAGTGGGACGCGTCACTCGGGTTCAAGCTCGGCCGCGTCGCCTTCCTTGCCAAACTCGCCGATTATGATGCTAAGGACTTCGGCGTCGACGCGCGCAAATTCTGGCTGCAGGCGGAATGGGCGATTTCGCCCTGAGGGATTTTATTCGCCAAACCCCTCGGCCATCTCCCGCAACTCCGAGCGGTCGAGAATCTCCACTCGATCCTGGCTCATCAGGCGGATAAGCTTGCGATTCCGCAGGTGCGCCAGCATCCGGCTGACCGTTTCCTTCGTTAGGCCCAGATAATCGGCAATGTCCAGCCGGCTCATCGGCAAATCAAATTCCGACTGCTTTTCGCCAACGACCAATTCCTGCCGTTCGACAAGCGACAGGAAGAAGCTGGCCAGGCGCTCGGCCGCAGTCTTCCGCCCCAGCAACACCATTTGCGATTGGGCTGCCGCCAGCTCGTTCGCCGCGAGCCGGTACAATTCACGCTCGATTTTGGGGTGGTCTTCCACGAACCGGTCGAACGTCTCCCGGGTGAACCACCACAGCTCGCTCCGCACCAGCGCTTCGGCGGTGAAGGCGTATTCATCGTCGATAGAAATCCCCAAGAAGTCGCCGGGGAACATGAAGCCGGTGATCTGGCGTCGGCCGTCTGCCAACAGGGTGTAGATCTTCAAGGATCCGCTGGCGAGCATGAAGACCCGGCGAACCGGGTCGCCCTCATGAAATATCGGCTGCCCGGGCTCCAGCCGCTGCATGGTTCCCATGGCCCGCAGATTGGCGAGCGTCACCGCGTCCAGCCGCCGGCAAATGGTAATCGGCCGAACGGGGCAATCCTCGCACGGATGCCCCTTTGGCAACTCGGTCAATGGCCCCTTGGCTTGATACGGCAATCGAAGTTCCCCGGTCGCGAATCCGCGCGGCAAGAATGATCTGGCTCAACGCGCCATAGCCTCTCGCGTCTAGGCTTCAAACTCGTCCTATCCGGCAATTGGCGGCACATGCCCAGACTTTTGGTCAGCAACCTGGAACTTGAGCGCGTGTCGGAAGCCTATTCGCTCATCCGCCATCTTGCGGGGATCGACCTGGAACAATGGGACGATTTTTACCGCCAGCTCATTCGTCTGGGCGGCGGAGTGCTATCCGTGCGGGGCGAGGATGAGTGCATTCACGGCTTGGCCGCCTATTTGCCGGTCGCCAGCCTGAAGTACGGCAAGGCGTTGCGGGTCGACGCCATCGCCGCATTTGAGTTCGGGCATTCGATGACTGTCCGGCAGGCGCTATGCTCGGCTCTCGATAATGTGGCCCGGAAGAAAGACTGCGGCGCCGTGATCATCAGCCTGGATGCGAACGGCGTGTCCGGCAGGCGCTCGCGGCGATGGCGCGGCTGGGAAGCGCTCGGCCTCTCCGCGGCAACGATCGATTTTGTGCGCCATCTCGATGGCGGGGCGCCGGCTGGCTCCAGATCGGAAAAGGCAGAGGATTAGGACATCAAGTAGATCGCGAAAGCGACGCCCAGTACCGTTACGATCAACCAGACGATCGGCCAGCCTTCCCCCTCGCCTTCCTGGGCCGACGCCGTGTCGATCGGCGGAGGGGAAGGATTGCTGGTGTCATAGACGGTCTCAGTGGTGCTTTTCAGTGCTGGGTTGAGCGGGGCCTCGTCAGGCCGATCACGGGTGGGGTCGTTCATCGGCCGCTCCTCCTTCAGGCAAGATGCTGGTGGGAATGCTGTGTGCAGGCTTTGACCGTCAGGCGCCAGTCAACCATTGCGACCAGGCAAGCAGTGCCGGGATCCTCGGTGCTCTTGAGCGTCGAGGTGAGCGTGGCCCAGTCCTCCTCGCTGGCAAAGCGCGCGAAGTCAGAGATCGCCGCCCGCACGTAGGACGTCGGAGTCATCGCCTCCGCGCCGGCCGCTGCTTCGATCGCTGCCGCGAGCTCTGGATTGGCGACCTTCAGCCAAGGCTGGAAGTTTCCCGCCCCATCCCTCGCCGCCGCGAGAAGATCGCCGAGCATCGGCATCAGCCGCTTGCGCCTTGGATCAGGATGCCTTCAACCGATCCGCGTTCGGCGAGGCCCGCCACATAGCGCGCCGATTGAACCGTCCAGCTCCGAGCCTCGAGCGTATCCGCAATCTTGTCGCGGGCCAGCTCGAAGGGAATCGTCCGTCCTGGAATGCGCCTCTGCAATCGCAGGACATGCCAGCCGAAGCGCGATCGGACGGGCTCGCTGCCGGTTTCGCCGTCGCCCAAAGCTTCGAGGCCCCGCTGGATCGACTCAACCAGCTCACCTCGGCGGACCTGGCCGAGCGAGCCGTCCTGCTGGGCCGATGCACAAGCGGAATAGGCGCGGGCGGCGGACGCAAATGACGTCGCATCATCGCCGACCTGTTTGGCGATCTCGCGAGCCTGGCGCTCGGCTGCGGACCACCCAGCCTCGTCGTTGGCTTCCGGTTCGATCAATATGTGCGCGGCCTCAAACAGGTCGGGTGTTCGGAACCGGTCCTGATAAGCGTCGTAGAAACGGCGACATTCCTCTTCGTCCGGCTCCGCCGCCGCGACCGCATGTTCGAGCAGCGTGCGGACAAGTGCATCATCCTCTGCCTCACGGCGCCCAGCCTCGTCACACTCCGGCTCCGGCTCTAGGCCCAGCCTGCGAGCTTCCTGAAGGAGCAGCTCTCTTATAACGAGCGCCCTTGCGGCCTCTGTCCACGCGGTCTCGGCGTCGGGAGCAGGATGGTGTTGAATTTCCTGGGCGATCGCCTCCGGCATGATTTCCACGCCGTTCACCCGGACGTCGCCAAAAGTTGGCGGCGGCGGGATGGCCGGTTCCGGGCCGCCACCGCAGCCGCCCGTTTCGCACGAGCTCATTAACTTCGGCGCCGGCCGCTGCTCCGGATCGCCTAGATTGATGACATCGAGGCGACGGCTCATGTGGCTCGGCCTTCGTCCAATGCCGCGCGCATTACCGTGTCACCGCCATAGCTGGGGGCGACGCCGGCGGGCCCGCGGGTCGGCGAGCGGTCCTTGCGGCCGGCGCGGCGCGAGCGGACGATTTGATACCCCGGTCTGATCAGGAACCCGATCGGGGCACTCCAGATATGCACAAGCCGGGTGAACGGCGTGATCAGGAAGAGCGTCAGCCCGAGTATGATGTGGAGCTTGTAGACCAGGGCAACTTCGGTGAGCTGCTGCGGTGCCGCGGGATCCAAGGTGAGGATGCCATTGGCCCAGCTCATGAACTTGACCATCTCGCTGCCGTCGAGATGCTCAATCGTCCAGAAGGTCGTGAGGATGCCGAGAGTCAGCTGCACCCACAGCAAGACCAGGACCAGTATATCGCCCCATGACGAACTCTTGCGGATGCGGGAGTCGAACAGCCGGCGGTGCAGCAACAGCGTGCAGCCAATGAAGGCGGCGACGCCGGCGATGCCGCCCACGACCAAGGCCATCGTCTGTTTGAATGAATGGCTGACGCCGAGCGCGTCGAACACGTTGATAGGTGTCAGTAGGCCGATGAAATGCCCCATCAGCAGCACCAAAATGCCCATATGGAACAGGTTGGAACCGATCATCATCTGCCGCTTGCGCAGGAACTGGCTTGATTGCGACCGCCAGCCGAACTGATTGGCGTCGAAGCGAAAGATGCTGCCGACAACCAAAACGGTCACGGCCAGATAGGGGTACCAGCCGAATGCAAGTTGGTTGATAAAATCGTTCATGCCCCGGCCTCCCTGCTGACGCTTCGGTTCGACGCCCTGATCTTGGCCACGACCCCGGTTGGGCCGCCCATCTCATGGGCGGAGCTATTATTGAAGGAGACGGGCGCCTCCTCCCATTCCTCGTCGATCTCTGCCGGATCCACGGCAGGCGTGTTCTGATCTATCTCGGCCAACGCTTCGACGTCAGGCCGCACGCCCGCCAGCGCCACCAAGCAATGAAAGATGGGAGCATAGCGCGACTGCCTCTTGTCGAGACGCTCCGCCAGCGCGGCGAACACATGGGCGGGCTGACCCAGCGTCTCACGCGCCTCCGATGGCGGCAGGCACGACGCATATTCGAGGAAGACGGGCACGAAGTCCGGCAACTCATTGGCTTCCAGGAAGAAGCCGTTGGCAAGGTACTGCTGGCCAAGATCGATCATCGCCTGGCCGCGCTCGCGATTGTCGCCATGGACATGCTCGAACAGGTGAAGCGACAGCGACCGCGAGCGGTCGAACAGTTCGCTGTAAGACGCCTGAAGCTCCAGCAAATCGTCAGACTCAAGCGACAGAAGCAATGGATCCAGGCGGTTGCGGTCGGCAGCCGCCAGCATTCCTTCGCTGCGAAGTGCCTCACGCAACTCTCCCGCATGGGCCTGCAACTCCGCGGACGGATAGCCAAGCAGAACGGCCAGCGTTCTCAGTGTCATCTTCATGTCGGGACCTTCATCTGCGGTCTGCCTGGGCTGCGTTTGGCGCCGCCGAACAGGTTGACCTTGTTCGACCCCTGGGTCGGCTCGCCGAAGCCGAACCCCGACGAGCCGCGAAGGACATAGGCGTCCTCCTCGAACTCGCGGCGAGCGGTGGGGATGACATAGCGGTCCTCATAGGCTGCCAGAGCCATGATCTTGTACATTTCCTCGATGCGTGCCCGGGTCAGTCCGACCCGCTCCGGAATGCTCTCGTCGATGCGGCCCTCGACGCTCTTGGCCCGCATGTAGGAGCGCATCGCAAGCATTCGCTCCAGCGCAGCGGCGATCGGCTCCTCGTCGCCTGCTGTCAGCAGGTTGGCGAGATAGCGCAACGGGATGCGCAGGCTGCGAACGTCGGGCATGCCGTCGACGGCCGAAATCTTTCCGGCCTCGGCCGCCGACTGGATCGGCGACAGCGGCGGCACATACCAAACCATCGGCAGCGTGCGATATTCTGGGTGAAGCGGGAAGGCGATCTTCCATTCCATCGCCATCTTGTAGACCGGGGAGCGGGTCGCCGCCTCGAGCCACTGGTCGGTGATGCCCTCCGCCCGCGCGGCCTCCTGCACCGCGACGTCATTGGGATCGAGGAAAACGCCGAGCTGGGCCGGATAGAGATCCTTGGGATCCTCGACCGATGCCGCCTCCTCGATCCTGTCAGCATCGTAAAGGACGACACCGAGGTAGCGGATGCGGCCAACACAGGTTTCCGAGCAGACCGTCGGCTGGCCAACTTCGATCCGCGGGTAGCAGAAAATGCATTTCTCGGATTTGCCGGTCGACCAGTTATAGTAGATTTTCTTGTAGGGGCAGCCGGACACACACATCCGCCAACCGCGGCATTTTTCCTGGTCGATCAGGACGATGCCGTCCTCGGCCCGCTTGTAGATGGCACCCGATGGGCAGGACGCGAGGCAGGTCGGGTTGAGGCAATGCTCGCACAGCCTCGGCAAGTACATCATGAACGTCTTTTCGAACTGGCCGTAGATCTCCTTCTCAACGCCCTCGAAATTGCGATCATGGCTGCGCTTCTCAAACTCGCCGCCGAGCATATCCTCCCAGTTGCCGCTCCATTCGATCTTGTTCATCGCTTCGCCGGTGACGAGCGATCGCGGCCTGGCGGTCGGCTGCGCCTGAAGCTCCGGAGCGGCCTGCAGCCATTCATAGTCAAATGTATAGGGCTCGTAGAAATCGTCGATTTCGGGGAGGTGCGGGTTGGCGAAGATCTTCGACAGGATGCGCCATTTGGCCCCCTGCCGGGGAACGATCTTGCCATTCTTCTTGCGGATCCAGCCGCCCTTCCACCGCTCCTGGTTTTCCCAGTCCTTGGGATAGCCGATACCGGGCTTGGTCTCGACGTTGTTGAACCAGGCGTATTCGACGCCTTCGCGATTGGTCCAGACGTTCTTGCAGGTGATCGAGCAGGTGTGACAGCCGATGCACTTGTCGAGGTTCAGCACCATCGCAATCTGTGCGCGGACCTTCATCACGCCACCTCCTTTCCGGTGGCCTGACTGTCTTTGACCCCGGTCCCCCAATCGGCCGTTCCGCCCGCCACATTGGCGGCGTCGTCGGCCGCCTTGTCAAACCAGTTCACCTCACTCATCTTGCGGACGATGACGAACTCGTCGCGATTGGCGCCGACCGTCCCGTAATAGTTGAAGCCATAGGCGAGCTGGGCATAGCCGCCGATCATGTGGGTCGGCTTCATGTTGATCCGAGTGACGCTGTTATGGATGCCGCCGCGCTGGCCGGTGATCTCCGATCCGACCGTATTCACCAGCTTTTCCTGGGCGTGATACATGATCGCCGAACCCGGCATGATGCGTTGTGACACGATGGCCCGCGCGGTCAGTGCGCCATTGATGTTGAACACCTCGATCCAGTCGTTGTCGACGATGCCCGCAGCGCGCGCGTCATCCTCGCTGATCCACACCGTCGGCCCGCCCCGGTTTAGGCTGAGCATGATCAGGTTCTCGGTATAGGTCGAATGGATGCCCCACTTCTGGTGGGGCGTGAGGATGTTGAGGAGTATCTCCCGGTTGCCGTTGGGCAGCTTGCCGAGCACCTGCCGCACCGTCTTTGTGTCGATCGGCGGCCGCCAGGTGACGAAGCCCTCGCCGAACGCCCGCATCCAATGGTGATCCTGGTAAAGCGACTGGCGGCCGGTCAACGTCCGCCACGGGATCAGTTCATGGACGTTGGTATAGCCGGCGTTGTAGCAGACATGTTCGCTCTCCAGCCCCGACCAGGTCGGTGAGGAGATGATCTTGCGCGGCTGGGCAGCCACATCGCGGAAGCGGATCTTCTCTTCTTCCTTTCCATGGGCAAGGTGCCCGTGCTCGCGCCCGGTAATCTTGCCCAATGCGTCCCATGCCTTGACCGCCACTTCGCCGTTGGTCTCCGGCGCTAGCATCAGGATCGTCTCGCAGGCGTCGATATCGCTATCGACCTTGGGCCGTCCGGCGGTCGGCCCGTCGAGCACTCGGCCGTTGAGATCCCCGAGCAGCTCGACCTCATGCTTGGTATCCCAGCCGATCCCCTTGCCACCGTTGCCCAGCTTCTCGAGCAAGGGCCCCAGCGACGTGAAGCGGGCATAGGTTTCGGGGTAGTTTCGCTCGACCAGCGAAATGGTCGACATGGTCTTACCGGGGATGGGCTCGCATTCGCCCTTCATCCAGTCCTTCGGCTCATAGGGCTGGGCAAGCTCGGCCGGCGTATCGTGCTGGATCGGAGTCATGACGACGTCGTGCTCGATGCCCAGCACCTCGGGCGCGATATCCGAGAATTTCTTGGCGATCGCGCGGAAGATGTTCCAATCGCTCTTGGTCTCCCACGCCGGGTCCACCGCGGCAGACAAAGGGTGGATGAAGGGATGCATGTCCGACGTGTTGAGGTCGTGCTTTTCGTACCAGGTCGCCGTTGGCAGCACGATGTCGGAATAAATGCTGGTGGTCGACATGCGGAAGTCGATGTTGACCATCAGGTCGAGCTTCCCGACGGGCGCCTCGTCGTGCCACACGACATCTTTCGGCCGATCGTGCCCGGCCGCCTCCTCGTCAGTGCCGATCACGCCGTGCATCGAGCCGACCAGGTGCTTGAGGAAATATTCGTGGCCCTTGCCGCTCGCTCCGAGTACGTTGGACCGCCAGAAGAACATGTTGCGCGGCCAGTTGACCGGATTGTCGGGGTCGAGGCACGCCGGCTTCAGCTCTCCCGATTTCAACCCCTCGACCACTGTCGCCGTCGCATCGCCGCCGGCCGCATGGATCTTCCGGCCAAGCTCGATCGGATTGGTCTGCAGTTGCGGTGCCGATGGCAGCCAGCCCATGCGCTCCGCCCGGACATTGTAATCGATGATGCTGCCCGACCAGTCGCCATCAGGTGCGAGCGGCGACAGGATTTCCGACATCCTGAGTGATTCATATCGCCATTGGTCGGTGTGAGCGTAGAAGAAGCTGGTGCCGTTCATCTGCCTCGGTGGACGGGTCCAGTCGAGACCGAAGGCTAGCGGCAGCCAGCCGGTCTGGGGGCGCAGCTTCTCCTGGCCGACATAGTGCGACCAGCCCCCACCCGACTGGCCGATGCAGCCGCACATCACGAGTAGCGCGATGATCCCGCGATAGCTCATGTCCATATGGTACCAATGGTTGAGCCCGGCCCCGAGGATGACCATCGAACGGCCCTTGGTCACTTCGGCATTAGCGGCGAATTCCCGCGCGACCTGGATGATCGCCTGGCGCGGAACGCCGGTGACCTTCTCGCCCCAGGCCGGGGTGAAAGGCAAGTCGTCGTCATAGCTCTTGGCTACATTGCTGCCACCGAACCCGCGGTCGACGCCATAGTTGGCGCAGAATAGGTCGAACACGGTCGCTACGGCGCAGCGGCCGCCGTGGGCCAGCTTGACCTGCTTAACCGGGACGTTGCGCAGCAGTACCTCGTCATGATCGGTGGCGACGAAATCGTGCGGTGCCTCAGCCCCGAAATAGGGGAAGGCGACCGGTTCGATCGAGTCATGCTCTTGGGCGAGCGTAGTGCGCAGCTTGACGTCCTTGCCTAGCCCGTCCTTCTCTTCGAGGTTCCATTTGCCTTGGGTGTCCCAGCGATGACCCGCCGAACCGGCCGGCGCGACCAGTTTGCCGCTCAATTCGTCATAGGCGACGGCCTTCCAGTCCTCGTTGCTCTTCTCGCCCAGAGCGCCCTTGATATCGGCGGCGCGCAGTAAGCGATCGGGAATCAGCTTGCCGTCGCGTTCGATCAGCTTCACGAGCAGCGGGAAGTCCGAATATTTGCGCGTATAGTCGCCGAAATATTCGGCCTGCCGATCGACATAGAATTCGCGTAGCACCACATGTCCGAGTGCCATCGCCAATGCTGCGTCGGTCCCCTGCTTGGGGTGCAGCCACAAGTCCGAGAACTTGGCCGCCTCGTTGAAGTCGGGCGCGATGACGACGCTCTTGGCACCGCGATAGCGCACCTCTGAATAGAAGTGCGCGTCGGGCGCGCGGGTCATCGGGATGTTTGAACCCCACACCAGCAGGAATCCGGCGTTGTACCAGTCTGCGCTTTCCGGAACGTCGGTCTGCTCGCCCCAAGTCTGAGGGCTCGACGGCGGCAGATCGCAGTACCAATCGTAGAAACTCAGGAGGTTACCTCCAATCAGCGACAGGTAGCGGCTGCCGGCCGCATAGGAGATCATCGACATCGCGGGGATCGGCGAAAAGCCGGCGATCCGATCAGGACCATATTCCTTGATCGTATAGGCATTGGCCGCAGCGATGATTTCGGTGACCTCGTCCCAGCCGACCCGGACGAAGCCGCCGCGACCGCGCTTGGCGACCCAGTCGCGCCGCTTGTCGCCGTCCTGAACGATCGACTTCCAGGCAGCGACCGGGCTCATCGTCTTGCGCGCCTCGCGCCAGTGGCGGATTAGCCGCGACCGGACGAGCGGATATTTGATGCGGGTGCCCGAATATAGATACCAGCTGTAGCTGGCCCCGCGCGGGCAGCCGCGCGGCTCATGGTTGGGCAGGTCCGGCCTCGTGCGCGGGTAATCGGTCTGCTGGGTTTCCCAGGTGACGATCCCGCCCTTCACATAGATCTTCCATGAGCAGGAACCGGTGCAGTTTACGCCGTGGGTCGAGCGGACGATCTTGTCCGCCGCCCAACGCTTGCGGTAGGCGTCCTCCCAGTCGCGTGCCTCGTCGGTAGTGATCCCGTGCCCGTCCGAGAACTTCTCGCGAGTCCTGCGGAAATAGTTGAGGCGATCGAGGAAATGACTCATCCGCTTGGTCCTTCTAGGCTGGTAATGCCGCGGTCTTGGCGGGCGCCAGCCGACGCTCGACATCGTGCAAAATTCCGCGCGGCCCGCTGTAGGCAAGCCAGGTCAAGGCGGCGCAGCTGATGTAGAAAATGAGGAAGCCCCACAGCGCCATATTGGCGGTCCCGGTCAGCTCGATCGAGGAGCCATAGGCCTTGGGGATGTAGAATGCGCCATAAGCGGCGATGGCAGAAGTGAAGCCGATCACAGCAGCCGATTCCCGCTCTGCCTGCATCCGCCGTTCTGCCTCGGGCAATCCTGGTTCGGCCCGATCGACCTCATGGCGCATGATCCCTGGGATCATCTGGAAGGTCGACGCGTTGCCGACGCCGCTGGCGAGGAAGAGCAGCAGGACCATCGAAAAGAAGCCCCAGAAACTCTGCGCATCGAGGAAGAAAATCATTCCCAGGATCGCCAAGATCTGGACCAGGAAGACGAGCATGCTGACCCGCGCGCCGCCATAGCGGTCGGAAACCCACCCGGTCCCGGCGCGCGAAATCGCGCCGAGAAGAGGGCCGATGAACGCATATTTGAGCGCGTTGACCTCGGGGAACACCAGCTTGGCGAGCAGCGGGAAGCCCGCCGACATGCCGATGAAGGTGCCGAAGGTACCAGTGTAGAGCCAGCACATCAGCCAGGTATGTAGCCGGCCGAAGATGGCGGACTGTTCCGCAAACGAAGATTTGGCCGACAAGATGTCGTTCATCCCGAACCAGGCCGCAACGCTGCCAATCAGGATAAGTGGCACCCAAACGAAGCCCGCATTTTGCATCCACAACTGGGCGCCGTCGCTCGCTGTCTGCGCCTGGCCGCCGAGCGCGCCGAACAGACTCATTGTCACCACTACCGGCACCAGGAACTGCATGACGCTGACCCCGAGATTGCCGAGACCGGCATTGATCGCCAGCGCGTTGCCCTTTTCCGACTTGGGGAAGAAGTAGCTGATATTGGCCATCGACGAGGCGAAATTGCCGCCTCCGAATCCACACAACAGAGCCAGCACGAGGAAGATCAAATAAGGCGTATCCGGGTTCTGCACTGCATAGCCAATCCCGAACGCCGGGATCAGCAGGGAGGCGGTGGACAGGGTGGTCCACAACCGGCCGCCGAAGATCGGCACCAAGAAGGCGTAGAAGATGCGCAAAGTTGCGCCTGATAGGCCCGGCAGTGCGGCCAGCCAGAAGAGCTGACCAGTGGTGAACCCAAAGCCGATCGCTGGCAGTCGTGCGACCACGACTGACCACACCATCCACACCGCGAACGATAGCAACAGGCAATAAGTCGAAACCCAAAGGTTGCGACGCGCAACGGCCCGCCCAGCGCTGCGCCAGAATTCCGGATCTTCGGGGCGCCAGTCGGCGATCGGCCCCGCCCGGCGCGGCGGCACGACTACGTCCGGCTCGCCAAAGCCCTGCATTTCGGGCAGCTCCGGCATCTTTTCGCTGACGCCCTTGCGGACCGCGGTCGCCTCCATGTGACGGATGGCGAAGTGCATCCAGGCAAGCGCGACCGAGACCAGCACGAACAGCAAGACAAAGCAGCTGGTCCAGACGCCGGTCAGATCATTGAGCGCTCCGAATGCCAGTGGCAAGACGAAGCCGCCCAGACCGCCGACCATGCCGACCAGCCCGCCGACGGCGCCAACATGGTTGGGATAGTAGACGGGGATATGCTTGAACACGGCGGCCTTGCCGAGGCTCATGAAAAAGCCAAGGACGAATATGACAACCAAGAAGGGGATCAGCCCCATCTCGGTGCGAAAGGTGATGGGTCCCGTTACGCCCTCGATGATGTAGGTGGTCGGCGGATAGGACAGCATGAAGGTGCACAGCACCGACACGGCGAAAGTAATATACATTACCGCCCGGGCGCCGTAGCGATCCGACAGCGTCCCGCCATAGATTCGGAACAGGCTGGCAGGCACCGAATAGAAGGCGGCGAGCATGCCCGCGGTCTTCACGTCGAGGTGATAGACGCCCATGAGATAGCGCGGCAGCCAGAGCGCCAGCGCAACGAAGGCGCCGAACACAAAGAAATAATAGAGCGCGAAGCGCCACACCTGAATGTTCCTGAGCACGGACAGCTGGCTTGCCATCGGCACGGATTTGCGGCCCTCGCGGACCCGGGCCTGCTGTTCGGGATCCTCCTTGGTGAGCGCAAGGAACATGACCGCCATGACTACAAGGCCCGCGGCCCAAACCTGTGCCACGGCCTGCCACCCGGCCGCTACCATCACGAACGGCGCGAGGAATTTGGTGACTGCCGCCCCGACGTTGCCGGCGCCGAAGATGCCGAGCGCCGTGCCCTGTCTCTTTTGCGGAAAGAATTTCGAGACATAAGTGACGCCGACCGAGAAGGAGCCGCCGGCGATCCCCACGCCCAGTGCGGCAACCAACAACTCGCCATAGGTGTCCGCATACGAAGTGAGGAAGGTGGCGATCGCCGCCAACACCATGACGCCCGCGAATACCCGCCGCCCGCCGATCTGGTCGGCCCACACGCCCAGGACGACCCGGATTAGCGAGCCGGTGAGGATCGGGGTGCCCACGAGCAGGCCAAACTGGGTTTCGCTGAGCCCCAGCTGGTCCTTCACGCCGATGCCGATGATTGAGAAGATCGTCCAAACGGCGAAGCAGGTCGTAAACGCGGCGGTGCTGGTCCACAGGGCGCGGTTGGCGGCAGATGCGGAGGCTTCAGCCACGGGAGCGGTCATCGGATAGATCCTTCGCAAGGCTATTCGCTGTGCCTATCTGGCCGAGCTGCCGGGTCGGGCCTTTGATCAGGATCATTTTCTGCCCACTCCTAGCCGCCCGTGACGCTCATGTGCCGCGCGACCGCCGGCCGCTCAGCGGCGATACGGAAGTCATGCCCCTTCGGTTTGCCTGCCAGCAGACGGTCGAGAAGCGCGTCGACCGCTTCGGCGCCGCCGGACCGTAGCGCGTCGCGAAGTTCAACTTTCTGGTCATGACCCAGACAACCGTAAACGGTGCCGGTGGCGGCGACCCGGATCCGATTGCATCCGGCGCAGAAATTGGCGCTAAGTGGCGTGATCATGCCGAGCCGAGCTGACAGCCCGGACACATCATAATAGCGGGCCGGGCCGCCGGTGCGGCCAAGCGACGGGGTTAATGTGAAGCGCTGTTCGAACAGGCGCCGGACCGCATCCAGCGGCAGGTAATGGCAGGTTCGGTCTTCCTCCACGTCGCCCAGTGGCATGGTCTCGATCAGCGTGAGGTCGAGCCCCTCGCAGTCGCACCACAGCAACATCTCCTCGAACTCATCGTCGTTGAGGCCTGCCAGCGCGACCATGTTGATCTTGACCTTGAGTCCCGCATCCCGAGCCGCA
>Ga0307414_10000866_pt1 | contig 15471 bp, 12 predicted proteins | sample DK1Ometagenome_FD_203804 | JGI IMG/M metagenome (GOLD analysis project Ga0307414, IMG submission 203804) | Maize rhizosphere microbial communities from greenhouse at UC Davis, California, United States - DK15-O-3 | ecosystem: Host-associated > Plants > Roots > Rhizosphere > Soil | place: USA... | reverse complement strand
TGTCTCCCATGTGCGCGGCCTCATCGGGTGCATTGATATGACAGACGACAAACTCGTAGCCGCCGCGAAGCAATTCAACCACCTTCGTGCCCTTGCTCTCGTAGTCGGTGTCCGGCCGTCCGTTGCCAACCTTGAACGAGTCGACGCGGCCCGCCTTAGCGATGCCGTGGAGAAAATCCATGCAGCCGACGATTGCGGTTCGTCCGCTGAAGCCGCTCACTTCCGCGAAAGGCGGAAGGTTCAGTACTCCTGACGCACTCCACGGAAAAAGCATGTTTCCCACCTCGCCTTCCAGGACCGCGGCTACGCATTGCAGGTAGTTATTGATCTGCTCCGCTACGCGGCATCCTTTATCGTTCCGCCCGGTGAGCAGGCACGCCAAATCAAATTCAACACCATGGCTCTCGTGTGGTTCCGGACAGATCAAGTCACGTGGATCGATCCGCGCTTGACGTATCACTAGCGTGTTGCGGAAATCCGAGTTGTGGTAGAGCTCAAAGGCCGGGAACTCACTTCGGAGCATGTCGTTGACACGATTGACCAAAAGACGTGCTTGCGCGGAATAAATATAGTCAGCGTTATAACTGGCGAGAACGTTTCCTTGCATACGCACCAGGTTGGCCCTGAAAGCAATGTCGCCTTCGTTGAGTTGCACTCCTTCGAGCGCGAGCAACTCGCATGAAGCGCGACCGCCTGGATAGTAGAGGTGAGGGTCCCAACAAAGCATTCCCATCTGCGCGACCATGCTTTCCTTCGGCAGGTCGTCGTAAACTGTTTGCATCAGGCCGCAGACACCCTCGCGCGCGATGAAGTCCATGTACCTCGTGTCTGCGAGCGCGAAAGGGGATCGGCCGTTGTCACGATATACGTCCGCCGCACCGTCAGGAATTACCAGGACGTATTGCTTCTTTCCACCTTCCATTGGAATTATCTTTGTGCCTTTTGCGGCTCAGATCCGCAGGTGAAGCAGCTTCTCCATGTTCTTCCAGCCGGTATCGCCTGACACGATCACCACGTCGCCCTCGCTCTTGAACTTGTTAATCGCAGTAATCGCCGCGTGCAGCACGCCACCCGTCTGGAGACCACAAAAGACTCCCTGCTCTCTCAACTGTGCGGTGCGACGCACAGCGTCCTGCTCGGTAACCTTCACCACGTGGTCGAAGAGACCCTCGTCTCGCGCACTCTGAATAAAAGGCGTGACGTAGTCGCCTTCATCAAACGACCCGGTGCCGGGAAGTCTGGTGCCTCGCGCGGCTTCGACAGCCACGATCTTAATGCCTGGCTTTTTCTCTTTGAGGAATCGCCCCGTACCATTCATCGTGCCGCCCGACCCAAGCGAGCCGACGACCATCGCGACGTCCGGAAAATCGGCGAGGATCTCTGGTCCAATCGATTCGTAATAAGCCTGCGGGTTACTCCAGTTGTGCAATTGATCCAGGAAGAGGTACTTGCCCGTCTCGCGTTGCAGCAACACCTCGCGGCAATACCTGTTGCCTTCGATCGTGAAGTCGCCTATCTGGATCACTTCAGCGCCGAAGTACTGGAGGAAGTTTTTTTTGTCCGCGGTTATTTTTGAGTTAACGATAACGGTGGCTGGAAAGCCGTACAATTTGGCAAAGAACGCGATTGCGCACGCCATGTTGCCGCTCGATGCATCGAGGAGTGTCACTGGCGGACGAAGCTGTCCCTCGCGTTCCAGAGTTCGAATCATATTCAAGCAGGCGCGATCTTTGACGCTGCCTGTTGGGTTGTATTCTTCGAGCTTGACGTGGATGCGCGCGGCTGGAGTCACCGCCGAGCGCACCCTCAGGTGCGGTGTTTGCCCCACCATGCTCATGATGTCTGTGTACTTCATTAGACACCCAGTGAAACGGCATGAAGACAAATCATGGCCATTTCCGTGTGACTTGCTAGGGAGGTTGTATTCAGGCAGTCGAGGTATGCCGGCTGGGCTGGCGCGCGATAATTCTCAATGGGCTGAGACGCAAAATATACTCGCAACAAACTAAGTATTCAACAAACAATCTGGGTAATCCCATGGATAGATAATCAACCAGGCATGCTGTTAGGGCAGGGCGAAGGCGATAACGTAATCGCCGAGAGTTGTGCCGAGCCTGCCGTGGCCTCCAGCCGCAATCACGACGTACTGCTTTCCGTCCTTGCCCCAGTAGGTCATCGGCGTTGCCTGCCCGCCTGCCGGCAGCGCGCCTTTCCACAGCTCCTCGCCGGTTTCTATGTCGAAGGCTCGCAGGTATTGATCCATCGTCGCGGCGATGAAGACAAGTCCGCCCGCCGTGACGATTGAGCCGCCAAGGTTTGGCGAACCCCACGCGGACGAACCAGGTACTGGAGCTAATCTCGGAATCGTCCCTAATGGCACTTGCCAGCGCACTTTTCCACTCGACAGGTCAACGGCGCTGAGCACGCCCCATGGCGGGGGATTGCATAGGACTCCTTTACGCGTTCGCAAAATTTCTCGACGCATCGCGTAAGGCGTTCCTGTCTGAGCTGCGATGTCGGCGTTCGGATTTGCCTTCTTCTCCGCAGCGTAGCGGTCACGCGGAATGAGCGTGATGATGAATGGAAACCGATTGGTGTTTGCGATTACGATCGAGTGCTGCGGATCGACGGAGACGCCGCCCCAGGCCACGCCGCCGATATTTCCAGGATAAATGACAGAGCCTTGCAGACTAGGCGGCGTGAAAATTCCTTCTGAGCGCAGGGATTGAATGCGTTCGCGACACCAGCGGCGATCCTCTTCTGTAATGCCCCAGACATCTTTGGCTGTAAGCGTCTCTGGATCGAGCGGGGGCGGAAGGACCGGGAAAGGTTGTGTTGGTGAAAGCTCTTCCCCCGGGGCAGCGCCCTGCGGCACGGACCTCTCCTCAACTGGGAATAGTGGCTTCCCTGTTTCACGATTGAGCACAAAGATATGGCCCATCTTCGTCGCCACGACCACTGCAGGAATCTCACGACGACCACGCCGAACATTTATCAACACCGGCTGCGCCGGTACGTCGTAATCCCAGACATCGTGATGGACCACCTGAAAGTACCAGGCTACTTTTCCGGTCGACCCATGCAGTGCGACCACCGAATTTGAGTAGAGATTATCCCCACGCCGTTCGCCGCCATAAAAATCCGGACTCGGACAACTGGTAGGTAGAAAAATTAAGTTGCGCTTGGCATCAACAGACATCACGGACCACACGTTGGCAGCGCCGGTGCGAGCGGCGCTCCCGGCCTTCCAGGTTTTCCATGCGGGATCGGTTTGCGCACGTGGGATTGGATTCCAACTCCAGCGCTGTATTCCGGTGCGCGCGTCGAAAGCGCGTACAACACCACTCGGCGCATCGGCGCGAAGGGCGTCATTGATCGTGGAACCCACGACGACAAGGTCACCTGCGATGGCGGGCGGCGAGGTGAAATGGTACTCGCCAGGTCGGAATGAGCCTACGCCTCGAGTTAACTCGAGCTGGCCGTCTTTTCCGAAGTCGGCGCAAGTCTTGCCGGTTATGCTATCGAGTGCTATGAGACGGCCGTCGTTTGTCGCGACGAAAATCCGGCGGCGGCACGGTTCGTCCGCGGCGCGCGTTCGGTCAAGCCAGGTCGAGACGCCACGCGAAGTGAATCCCTCTGCATACGGGATTGAAAGGTCGAGCTTCGGATCGAAGGTCCAGCGTTCTGTTCCCGTCTGTGGGTCGAGAGCAATGACACGATTGAAGGGTGTGCTCAGGTAGAGCGTGCCGTCAACCATGATTGGCGTCGCCTCAAACTGGATCGTTTCCGCCGCTCGATCGCCTTCGGCGACGTGTCCCGTGCGGTATGTCCAAACGGCCCTGAGCTGTTTCACATTATCCCGATTGATTTGGCTAAGTGGTGAATAGTGCGATCCGCCGACATCGCGACCATAGGCAGGCCAATCCAATCCCTCAGCCTTGCTCTGAGGCATGACTCTCCCATGATTTCCGCCACTACACAGAACTGTGATCAGGGCAAACATGAGGACGAGGTAAGGATTGTGGGATTTAGAAAGCAGCACGGTAACAAAAATACTTTCCAGTGTTCATCTCATTCCGATCTCAGCGCCACCAGCGGATCGACTCGCGTTGCTCGCCGCGCCGGGATGTAACAAGCTACCAGCGCCACTGCAACGAGAGCCAGAGCCGCTATGGGCAGAATCAACGGATCGCGTGTTGGCAATGATGGAATGAGGGCAATCAATAGTTTCGATACGCCGTACGCGCCAAGCGCGCCCAGAAACACTCCAATCACGACGAGCACGGCGCCTTTGCCTAATACCAACCACAGCACATCGCGAGACTGCGCTCCGAGCGCCATGCGAATTCCGAGCTCGCCAGTACGTTGGACCACCGTGTACGACACAACTCCGTAGATTCCAATGGCCGCCAGGATTACACCAATCGTTCCAAACCATCCGAGCAGGCTCCCCAGCAGTGAAATACTCCCGAGGCCTTGAGCGACCGCAGCTCGTGCCGTGCGAATCCGGTAAACCGGTAGGCCTGGATCTAACCGGGCAATCGAGTTGCGCAAACTGTTCGCTATCATTTCCGAGTCTGAAGAGGTACGCAGAACAAGCGTGAGATAGGGAGGAGGAGCTTGCGTCACAGGCACAAACGCCTCGTACCGTGTGTATGGTTCTCCAAGGCTACCGGGAAAGGCAAGGTCGCTAACTACGCCGACGATTTCGTAAATGTCCTTCGGTGGACCAGTACTGCTTACGCGCTTTCCGATCGGACTTTCGTTGGGCCAAAAGGTACGCGCAGTCGTTTCATTGATGATAACGACCTTCGGGTGATCGGCTATGTCCGCTGCGTTGAAGGTACGACCCTGTTGCAAACGAGCACCCAGGGTTTCGAAGTAGTCGCTACTTACCGATTCGACAAATGTTTCCGGTAACTGCTCCGGCGGAGGCTCAGGTCGACCTTCAATCAGAAACGCACCAGCCCTGTCGAAACCAAACACCAGATTGGAACTGCCAATCGCAACGTGCTGCACTCCAGGCAAGGTGCGTAGACGATCTTCCAGTTCCGTCAGGTAAACAACACGTTGCTTCTCATTCGCGTATTTCTCTCCCACAAGGCTCATCTGTGCCGTCAACAGCCCATCAACCTGCCAGCCGGGATCTGAATTGATGAATCGCTGTAAGCCACGCAGAAACAATCCCGCGGCCGCCAGCAATACCATTGCAAATGCGATTTCACCCACGATTAGCGTGTGTCGCAACCGGTGCTGAGATCGTCCTGCAGTGGAACGGCGTGAGTCCTCGCGCAGCGCTGCATTCACGTCCACCCGCGATGCCAACCATGCCGGAACTGTCCCAAATAGCACTCCTGTCAACAGTGAGCACAACAGTGCAAAAACGAACACTTGGTAATCAAGTTGCACACTGGCGCCAGGCAAGTCAGTAAACAGTCGAGCGCTGATGAAGCGAACGGCTCCAAGAGCAACGAGCAGACTTATTATTCCTCCGATGAGTGCGACCAGGATGCTCTCGCTAAACGAATATCGTAGTAGTCGCCATCGACCTGCACCGAGGGCGGCGCGAACAGCCAGTTCGCGCGCGTGCGCGGCCGTACGAACGAGCTGAAGGTTAGCGAGGTTTGCGCACGCGATCAGCAGCACAAAACCGGCGAGTCCAAATGTGAACCACATGACAGTTCTGCCGATACTGTCAGACATTGATCGCTGAAGAGGCTCGAGGCGCAGGCTCTCGCCTTCGTTCAATGGGTTTTGCCTCGCGAGGTTGGCGGCGAGCGCAACCATATTTTGCTCTGCCTGCTTGATTGAAACGCCGGGCTTGAGTCGAGCAAATGAAGAGAGATAATTGTTGCCGCGATTGCTTTTCCTTTCCGGAGTAAATGCCAGCGGCTGCCAGATGTCGACTGGCCCCCAGAGGATCGGATGTTCGAATCCCGGCGGCATCACGCCGACTATTTCGACTGTCTTTCCGTCGAGCTGAATGCTTCGGCCCACAACGGTTGGATCGCTTCCGAAACGGCGCGTCCAAAGACGATCGCTCAGGACGATCACGTTATCAGCGCCAAGCTCGAATTCTTCGGGTCTGAATACACGGCCGTGCGCTGGTGGGACTCCTAACAATGGAAAGAAATCAGCGGTTGCTGCGAGGCTGAGCAGATGTTCCGCTGTTTGCCCCGGTTCAGTGAGATTACGGCCGACAAAGCGGTATGCGGCCATCCCCTCAAAAACCATATTCTGGTCGTGCTGGTCGAAGAAATTCGCTGCTGAGTGAGGCCAGCTTTGAGAGATTAGAGAAGTGCGCCATATTCGTACTAATCGTTCGGACTGCGGATATGGCAGTGAGCCAAATAGAAACGTATTCAGCATACTGAACATTGCTGTGTTAATGCCGATACCAAGTGCCAGCGTCAGTGTGGAAACCAACGTAAACCCTTTATGCTTTAGCAGCATGCGCAGGCTATAGCGCACATCCTGGTATACGCTGGTCATACCTTGTCTCCATTCAAGTTGTGCTGGGCGTCGAGCGTAGTTGATGTTGACTTTAGCTTCTCCGAGTTTCGAAGATGCTCGAGCCAGGAGGAACGTAGGGAGGGAAGCGTTCCTTCGAAAACATTACATTGTCGGGTTTCGAAAAGATTGGTGGTCGGATCATACGACTCGATCAGTTGTACTTCAAGTACCTTGACGACGCTAGGAGCGTGAATACTGGGCCTGTATTGTTTCGTAAGATTAGGTAATGCACGGGACTTGAATCCGATGTATCTCTGGCTCAATTGTAAAAAGGGCGTTCTGAATTTTTGGCATGAGAACGTGTAGGAATCAATGGGGACAGCGAAAAGCTTTCGGACGGCTGCTTTGTTGAAGTTAAATCAAGAATGGGAACATGTAGTAGTCGGTCGAAACAACTAACTCGCGTTTGCAATGCGGAGGCCGTTACCGTTTCTCAAAACGATACGACGAACTGTTGAACTCTATAACGATGGCGGCAGCGTGAAAAACGTGGGCCGGAATGCTCCGTCAAAGAACGAACCACTCTGAAGTTTTGTTGTAAAGTTGCTGTAATCTTCCTTGCGCTGTATGCAACCGTGTGCGTTATGTTCTGCTCAAACGACTGTTTTCCCGCGGAAATGGTTGATCATTCTGCAGAACGGTGCTGTATGCAGGGGCTTGAAGTAGCATTCATAACCCCAAAGGTCGGCGGTTCGATCCCGCCCCCCGCTACCAATAGAATCAATAACTTAGAACACCCGCTCTTTTGAGCTTGGGAGTTCCAACCCCAAGGTCGTTCTGATAGTGCTGCATTGTCAATAATTTAGCCGAATTAGAAATTACAGCAACTTTACAACAAACGGGTTCTACCCCGGTTGGAGTCAGAGGAAGCTACAAGTTCTCAGACTTCGCCACGCTTTATCTCACGTCGCTGTTCGCTGATGATTAGCCCTATCTCGATGGTTATTTAATGTACCTGAGTGATGTCGCGCGCACTGAGTAGCGACTTGTCAAAAATCCGATGTCAAGAAGGCGTTCAACACACTCGTCGTCAGGCAGGTATTTCGGATTTTCAGTTGAGGGACGGACATTAGGATGACCAAGAGACTCAACACGGCATGCGCGAAGTTACAAATCAGTGATATGCGAATAAGATTAAAAGAGGGGCAAACGCGTGTTTTTTAACCCTCCGAAAGCGCACTGGGACTTGATGCTGCGCTCCGAAGCCGGACCTCTCTTGTAATGCCCTTGAGCATTGGGCTGGCTTTTCCATCGTTTAGGATTAGCTAACGGTAGTTTACTCTTATTAATAACTAAATTTTGCAGGTTATGGGTACGCGGCTTGCTCAGCGCTATCGGCGAGACTAAGGATACTGGGGTTTCCGAGGCAAGGTGGGAAGATGGGTCAGGTGCAAACACGTACGAGTCGAGATGGTCGCCGTATGAAAACCATTCTAGTCGTCGAGGACGACGACGACTCTCGCACTATGTTAAAGCTGCTTCTGGAAAGCGAGAATTATTCTGTATTAGAAGCTACGACGGGTCCCGAGGCGTTGAAAATCGCCAAGCTGCGGAACCCCGATCTGATTCTAATGGACCTTGGCTTACCGGGATTTGATGGACTCGAAACAATGCGTCGGATTCGCCAAATTGATTGGCTTTAAAAAAGTCCCATTGTTGTTCTAAGTGCCTACAGCGGTCCAGCGTACTATCAGGCTGCGATTGATGCTGGAGGAGCTTACTTCATAACCAAGCCGATTGATTTTGATAACCTCCAAGCCGCTATGCGGCGGCTTGAGCGTGGCAGGATCTTTCAACAAAGACAATCCGATCGGAGTACTCGGCCTGCATTCAAGTACGTCCCTCGCAAGAGCCAACCTGCTCGGCTTACCAATTGAACAGTTATCGCGATTGGGCATTCAAATCTACCGAATCCGGTGGCCCAGGTATCGTAATTGTCGAAACATGTAGTCGAGTCACATGATGGCACGATCACTGTTGAAAGCCAGTTGGGAAAAGGATCTACTTTCCACAATAGCCAAACCCAATCCCGATCCGCGTTTGTGCGGTTGTTGATCAGTCTCTGAATTGTCAAAGATCTTAGTCAATCGTTCTGTTTCAATGCCTGTGCCAGTGTCCTGAACCCAGCAAACTACGGACTTGTGTGAATCTCACGAGCAAACTTATTGCTGCCGTCAGCCATTAATATCAGAGAGAAGATTAGAAGATGTGGGCAACTTAGATTAAGTAAACGGCTAATAGTATAAGGTAACCTGCTAACTTACAGAACCTCTGGCCACAACCCATTCTCGGGTCTTCTTGACACCATTCGAGACGTACCGCAGCGGGTAAGAAAGCAATCAAATTGCGTCCACAGATGCTAAAGCAGAAACAAGCACTCTCCGAACTACTCGTTCCTTGAACGTATGCGGATGGTCCAATTTCATTCGCTCAAGATAAGGTCGGGCGCTGGCCGGTATCGCGAAGGTTTTGTTAATCGTGGCCATTCGGGGCATGCGTATCTTTTTGCCCTGAACAATCTGCTTAATGGCTAGGAGTGCCTTCCGAAGTACCAGTTCCTCCTCCGTTAGATCGGTGCCAAAGGGGAAGGCTTTGAATAGGCCGCGTTCGCGATATTTCTTCAGCAGACTCTCCAATCTGGCAGGTCGATTATTACGAGCGTAATCAGGAATCCGATAGTCCTTGCGGAGCTTCCCAGCGCGTTTAGCTTCCTTAACCAGCTCCTCCTGAAAACGAGAATTGGCGATTTCGATAAGTGCAGTAATGACTGCTTCATCCGTTCGTCCGCGAAGCTCGGCGATGCCATATTCAGTGATCACAATATCGCGAAGATGACGAGGGATAGTCACGTGACCATAATTCCAACGGATGTTGGAGCGCAACTCGCCTTCATCATCCTTCGTGCTTCGAATCATGAGAATCGAACGACCATCTTCCAACTCATGCGCCATGGACACGAAATTATACTGGCCGCCGACGCCACTCAGAACCCGCCCGTCATCGAATCCATCGGAAGCAACGGCGCCAGTAAGCGTAGCGATAAGACCAGTGTTAACGAACCTCGCCGCTTTGCGTTGCAACCGCTTCAGTTCCTCCGCGCCATACAGGTTGTTCACGTGGGAAATTCCGGTCATGCAGATCTGTTCACGTTCCGAGGGATCCATCTGGCGGAGGGTATCGTAGAACTTTCGTGGTCCAAGGAAGAAACAGGCATGCGCGATGTGCCCGTGTTGCAAACGAGTGCCAAGACAATGCTCAGTGATTTCATTTTTTGCATTCCTGTCGCCAAGATCCGCTGAACAATGTGTTCCATCGTCGAATCGAATAGAGCCTGTTTCGTACCTCAACTCCGGCCTCAGAATTCCAAAACGCTGAAGGAAGGCGAAGTCCTGATCGGTCAGGCACGATGAAATAAGTCCTGACTCAACCAGCGTGTCGAGCATCGATGGCGTAACATCATCAGCGATTCGGCCTTCGTTCAATAACGTTTGCAGCCCCGAGTGATCATAGACTCTTCGTTTTAGAATTCCACTGCGGTAGAGTTCGAGGAAACCATCGACCAACATCTCCGACGCTGCGTAAAGACCGCTCTGGAATGGTCCAGTTCCACCCAGCCGCTCAATTACGTTACCGAAACGCTCAAACACGCCTGCGGCAGTCAGGATTTCCCGATAGAGATCGTTCTGTTGGTGTCTGAGCTTCAGCAGGTCAGTAACAGCGTCCTCAAGCGCGCCGATTCCAATCTGAAGTGTCCCGCCGTCCTTTATAAGAGTAGTTACATGCAGCGCTATTAAATACTCGACTGTGTCCACCCTCCGGTTCGGAGGCCCAAAGAGTGAGAACGTGTATTTCGGATTGTCAACAATCGCGTCGAAGTAAGAGGGCGGGACAGAGGCATCGGCGTACATGAAAGGTAGATTTGGATTCACCTGCGCCAGGAGCTCAATTCTGCTTCCTTCATTTTTCGCTGCGCGAACGCGAGGTATGAGATCCAGAGTGATGTCAGAGTTACAACTCAGACTATAATGGGTCGCACCGTTCTCGTCCGCTTTGCCGACCAACTGGGCCAGCACGTTGATCCTCGCGTCCAGCAGATCCCGCACTACATGAGTGTAGTTACTGCACATGTAACTCTGCTGCGCGAGTGGACTATCGAGAAAACTGCCAGGCTGGAAATAAAATTCAGTTACACGAATGTTCGGCGGCAGCCGTACACGTTTCAAAGGTTCCACATAGTCCAGTTCGGGATAGCCGTCGAAGATTCGTTGCGCCAATGGTTCCAGGAAGCGGCGCTCGAGTTCGTTGTGCCAATGTGGACGTGTAAGAGTGAGAGCAGTGAAAATGTGCAGATCGATCTTTGGATCTTCGCTTGCCCGGCGGAAGAATTCATTGACTAAGTGGTTTGCCTTCCCGAGCCCCAACGGCGTCCCCAGCGCGATGCGCGGGCCAACCTTGCGGAGCGTCTCTTCGACACACGACTCTACGTTTTCATAGTAAATTGGCCCGGTCATTCATCGCTCCTCCCGCTGTTTCACATTGTTGTAGAGATCGAGCACTTGCTCTCGGAGCCAAGTCGCCCCAGCCTCCTGGTCCAAATTATCCGGCACATGAACGGGCAGACCGAACTGCACGACATAACGGCGTCGCGGCCAACTTCGCTGGCTCATCCAAGTCGCGATCGGCACGATCGGCGCACCTAATCTCTTATAAACGTAAATAACGCCGGGTGCGAATTTCCCGACACCAGGCCCGCTGTGAATTTCTCCTTCAGGGAAGATCATGACGACGTCGCCATGTTTCAAAGCGACTAGCACGCCCCGTAGCTTTTCCGGCAGCGATCTGTCGTATCGATCTTCTGGCGGAAGTTGGATCACGCCGCCCAACCAATAAAGTATCTTGATCAAAGGCATGAACCATTGCAGGGCGCCACGAGGATCCTGGGTTCCCAATGTTCGAACTGGAACCAACGCGCGAAAATGCCGATAGCGTAAGCCAATCATTAGTAGCCATGGATCAAGATAAGTCTTATGAGTAGGCGCAAGGAGCAGGCAATGATTGGACCTGTCGTCAAAGAGCTGGATTGGACCATGCGTACTTACCGAGTAACGTGCACGCAGGATTTGACCGAAGAGCCATGATGCTTGTTGGATAGCGATGATAATGGACCGGTAAGCGATGCTTTCAGTCACATTCAGTCTTTCCACTCAGAGAGTCAAAGAAGCAGTGCTGCTTAACCAGCGTTGGGGTCGTATCTAAGGTGCTCGTAATGCGGCGACCACACCGGTTGATTGCAAAATGTTTGTGATTGCATCTGCATAAAGCAAAGCACCCTGTCTATTAGGATGGCCCAGCGCTGCATAACGACAAGATAGATGCAGAGCTTTTCGGTCTTTCTTCTGCTCAGGCTTCTCATTCGGCTGCTTCTTAAAGACGTCATCACAACTCGCAGTTCTTTGCCTGCGCACTTCGTCGTTGCTTGGTAGAAGAATCTTACCGAACGACAACAGCACCAGAGCCATCCTGAACGGAGAGCGATTAAAACTCCATAAGCGAGTTTTTGGAGCCGCGAAAGAATAGTCTGGATGAAACTCTATCCTGGCGAACCTTACTCGCTGCCGCCCGATTTCCGCATTGATCTTCTCTGCTTCCTGCGCCAGTGTTTGATTCGATGTCTCGTACCACTGTTTGGAATTCACTTCCAGTCGTTTGAAAACTTCTTTGCTACTGATTTTAGGCGCACCAGGTTGGGTCTTAAAGAACCTGCGAGCCAAAGCTCGCACGATAAAATCGTCGCGCGTGTGCTCGGAAAAAAACGGATAGTACCCGGTTACGATGATCTGAGCGGCTGGGAATGAGGTCGTGATCCGGCGCAGCAGTTCCTCCATTGGCCGACCGCACTTCGCCTTTGTCATATCATCTACTTCTTCAATCGTGGAAGCATTCATCATATTCTGGAATCCGACGTCGTTTCCACAGCCACTCAGGAGAACCAGATCTATTTGCGAACCATCTGAATAGGCCCGCACAGCACTATCGAGTTGTTGCGGCACACTTGGTAGACCCAGATTAACTTCCCTGTCTGTCGAGGTTCGTATATCGATAATCGAATCGCCTTCGATTCCAGCTCCGGAGTGCGCTTCGATTCTTTCGATGACTGAACGTCCAGTAGTCTTCTCCAACCAGACTTTCACGTGATACGAAGGTTTGTGACTCGGTTTTAGTCCCTGGCCCCACATTATGGAATCGCCCAGCACCAGCATATTAATGGGACGAACCGGTGGCTGATTTGAAGTCGATTGAGGAGGTTGGCAGAAGACAGCGGGCGTGATGAAAAGTAAAATCGAAACAAGCCACAAGTTCAACTTAATCCTAAGTTTCATATTGGTGTTCCGCCTGTGGAATGATAAGAACCCGCATTTACCTTTGGTTTGTTACAGCTTTCCCTCGAAGGTTTCGGTTTAGTTGTTTGTATACAAATCAACCGTTATTAGACCATATTAACAATAAAGGTCCATGTTTAGTTCGAACGAGCCACGCTGGCACAGCCGTCGTTCGAGAAAATCAAAACCAATTTCTGCTATTAATGGAGGGCTGAATTACATGATTAGAAAATTGAAGTCGGGCAAATACAGGCTGTACTCGCGAAAGAAAGATCCCAAGACTGGCAGGCGAAAGAACCTTGGGACGTTCAATACTCGGGCGGCTGCTGAAAAGCATGAGCGTGCGGTGCAGTTTTTCAAACGTGGAGGCTAAGCAAGCTAACAGCGCGATTATCGTCCTCACGATTCTCTTTTCGAAGAGAATGCCAGGCCTTGACCTTTAAGGACCAGGCTTTTCGTTTTCCGATTTCTGACGCACGACCTCAACCGAACATGGTGCGTGACTCACAACCGATTGGGCCACGCTGCCCAGGAGCAATCGTTTGATGCCCGTGTACCCATGTGAGCCGACAACGATGAGATCAGCATCCCATTCTTTCGCTTCATCAAGAATCACTGAGCGAGGGTCACCACGGCGCACCGTCGTCTCCACAGTGAGTCCACTTGCTCGTACTGTCTCGCCAATCTTATTGGTTAGCTGTTCGGCTTGTGTGACGATATGACGGTTCGCCTCTTCAAGGCTACCGCCAGCGTCGTACCATAATTCAGACGCTGGGGGTACGATGTTCTCAACGGCTGAGAGCACGCGCACTATTGTTCCGTGTGGCCACGGGCGCCTCGACACACTTTCGGCTGCGGTCGCGGAATATGGTGAACCATCAATGGCTAAGAGTATTTTCATGCTTTCCTCTTAAGTTGCGAGATTGCCTCTGGTTGTCGACCCGTTCTTTGACTGGGAACGGCCGTTGTAGTAATTCCACAACTTCGCTGTGCCCTCTGTCGGCAGCCAAGGCAGCAGCCGTTTTTCCTGTCGAGACGAATCTGTAACCTGTCTTAGCGCCATGGTTCAGCAGAACCTGAACGATCTCGGCATCGCCATTCATTGCAGCAAGTATCAATGCTGTGCTGCCATCATGCGCTCTCGCGTTTACGTGCGCTCCGGCACGGAGTAGCACCTTCACGATCTTCGGGTGAGAATTGACAACGGCAAACATCAACGCCGTACGTCCCACATCGTCTTTTGCGTTAACACGCCCACCACCAGATAACAAATCGTTTACAGCCCCGAGTTCCCCTTCAAGTGCCGCAATCATTAACGGAGTATGCTCATCCTGGTGTTCGGCGGCCTTGCTCAAGTCAGCACGCGTCGGCATAGCTTGATCCTTCTCACCCTTCTACAAGTTCCATCGTCATCGCACTACTTACTTCGAGACCACAACTACAGGTTGAATACTCAGCCACAGTACATTGTGGTCCGCTCCTCCCTACCTATCAGTGCTCGCAGCCGCCGATTTCGAGATCTCCTCAACTACCTCAGCGGTAGTTTCAGGCTTGTGCGCGCGGATCGCGACATCCGCCTGAGAGATAATTCCGATGATCCGATCGTTGTCGTCCACAACCGGAATGCGCCTGACCTGGTTTTTTTCCATTGCATCGATGGCCCGCTGCAGATCATCCTCTGCATGGCAGCTCACCGGAGCGCGCGACATTACTTCTTCAACCGTAACTGACTGAATACTGCGTGCCTCCGCGACAACCTTTACTGCCAGATCGCGGTCGGTCACAATACCCACGAGCCTCCTGGTTTTTTGATCTGCAACCACTGGGATAGGACCAACGTCTTCGTCCTTCATCAATTGAGCCGCCTGGTCCACCGTGTCGCCTGGCAAACAGCACACGGGGTCTTTAGTCATGATCTCCTTACATTTCATGATGCTTGCTCCTTTTTCAAATGGTTCGGGCCTCGCTGTGATTGACTTCCGCATTGGAATCTCGACGAAGCTGGCGTACGGCTTCAACGGCGCGACCAATCGGGTCCTCTTCTGTTTCGTAGGTTGCAACGTAGCCGGAACGAACACGTCCCGTGAGATTGCCGGCCGGATCTTCGTGCACCACTATCGTGCCTCCGCCTGCCTGTACGAGATGGCGCACACTACCATCGGCCTGCATGCGAGTTTCAACGACATTAAAATGATCATTCATACGCGCGCCTCGTTCCCCTTTCTTCATGTCAACGGCATTCCGGATGGCCGCAGGCTAATTCTTTCCTGTGACGTCCAGTCACTCTTCTTGTCACGCGGTACACCATCTGGTTCTTGCACTTGTTGAGCCTTACGCGCGGAAAAATCCCGTTTGAATACTGGGCCGAAGAGGGTCACAGATTCGCACAATGACCGTGGAATGTTAAAAGGAAAACAAGTGCACACGTGTGTGGGATCTTGTTGAAAAGCATTGTCAAGGAAAGCTGTCCTCATTGGCAACAGAGGTGTACTCTTTCGGTGCTCTTTGTTATGGGTCACGCACTATCATATTTAGTATCTAAAAACTGTCGGTGTCATATGAGCGAACACGAAAACTT
>Ga0307414_10000865_pt1 | contig 15476 bp, 13 predicted proteins | sample DK1Ometagenome_FD_203804 | JGI IMG/M metagenome (GOLD analysis project Ga0307414, IMG submission 203804) | Maize rhizosphere microbial communities from greenhouse at UC Davis, California, United States - DK15-O-3 | ecosystem: Host-associated > Plants > Roots > Rhizosphere > Soil | place: USA... | reverse complement strand
CCGGTTCGGGGGCGAGTGCATGAAAACCTATCACAGCAATATGAAAAGGCGTCAGGTGCTTAGCCTACTCAAAACTGTTCGCAAATTCTTCGGCGAAGCGATCGTGGTGACCCAGGAGGTAGAAGACATTATTTCTTCACCAATTGTAAAACAGGCTATCATCAATAACTCGGACTGCAAAATACTACTTGACCAGTCCAAATATCAAAACAAGTTCGATCAGATTCAGGAGCTGCTCGGACTTACTGAAAAGGAAAAGTCTTTGGTCTTATCGGTGAACAAGGCCAATGATCCGCTACTGCGCTACAAGGAGGTGTTCATCAGTCTGGGCGGCACACTTTCCAAAGTCTACCGGACGGAAGTAAGTCCGGAAGAATACCTGACCTACACAACCGAGCAAACCGAAAAAATAAAAGTATCCGAATATGCGACCCGACTGGGCGGTATCGAGCAGGGAATCAAGGCCCTTGCGGATGAAATGCGATCTCAAAACAAGTAAGCAAAAAAGCAATGACAAGAAAGATTGTAATTGTATTGTTGCTGGTGGTTGCCACTGCAACACCAGTCAAACAGGCCGAAGCCGCAATTCCTTGGGCGGAAATTATCAAACAGGCTATCAAACGGGTTGTTCGCGCTATGGACTTGTTGGTTCAAAGAAGACAGAACCGGCAAATCAGGCTTCAAAATGCCCAAAAGGCAATTGAGAACACGATGGCCAAACTGAAACTCAACGAGATCGAGGACTGGGTCAAAAAACAGCGTGATCTATATAAGGAGTATTATGAAGAACTCAAAAAGGTAAAAGCCATCGTCTCGTATTATTTCCGCATCAAGGCCATAGCTGATAAGCAGGCGGCTATCCTTAAACAGTACCAGACCGCATGGGCGCTATTCCGCAATGACAAACATTTCAGCTCGGAAGAACTTGCACACATGCAAAAGGTCTATCAGGGGATGCTGGGGGAAACAGCAAGGTCTGTTGAGCTACTGGAACTAGTTGTAAAGTCCTTCACCCTTGAAATGACCGATGTAAAACGACTGGAAATTATTGACCGGGCAGCCAGCGCCACAGATCAGACTTACGATGCACTCAGTTCTTTCAATCAGGAAAACAAGATTCTGAGTTTGTCGAGAGCGAGAAATGAGTTCGATGCAAAAGTTGTCAAATCACTTTACGGTCTAGAATGAAGCGCTATGAACAGGAAACACTTATTTCTAACGCTTTTGCTAGCCTTGTCAGGAATCGATAGCCGAGCGCAGCTTTTTAAAGAATGGTTTCGCCAAAACCGCACGCAGCGCGAATACCTGAAAGAGCAAATTGCGCAACTAAAAATCTACCTGGAACTCACCAAAGAGGGCTACAAGATTGCCAAGGAGGGTTTAAACACAATCCATCAAATCAAGAATGGCGAATTCAAATTGCACAAAAACCGCTTTGACAGCCTTCAAATCGTCAAATCAGGGATCACTTCACTGTCTCGCTTGCAACATATTTCGGATTTGCATGGATCGGTGAATGAAATTTGTGAAAAACTACCGGCACAAATTCAGGCCTGCCAAGGTCTCAGCGCTGGACAAAAGAAGCAGTTCACTGAGGCGCTCACCAAGCTTTACGATGATTGCCAGGTGCTCGTTTACGGCTTTTTCGCAGTGATCCGCGATGGACAGCTATCGATGACTGATGATGAAAGAATCAGAAGGATCCAGCACTTCCATGAGGAATTTGAAAAGAACTACCTGTTCGCCCAAGACCTCCGCAGACAAGTTGGGTTGATCTGCGAGCAAGTCAAAAACGAAATCGAAGACATTGAGAACCGCCGCGCATTACACGGATTAAACTGATAACACCATGAAACGAATTTTCTTCATCCTGCTGCTCCTTTCTGCAGCACCCAATTACTCGCATGCACAGACGCAAGAAGTTACACAGCTTATCCTGAATCTGGAAAAGCTGCGCGAGCTACGCAAAATTTTGCAAGAGCTTAAAAAGGGGTACGAAATCCTTTTTGAGGGCTACACCAAGATCCGCGACATTGCACGAGGGAATTTTAAACTGCACGAGGCTTTTCTAGACGCTTTGCTTCAAGCCAGCCCCGGCGTAAAAAGCTATGGACGTATAAAGGATATCGTTGAAGTGCAACTTGCGCTTTTACGCGAAAGTAAACAGAGCTTGAACCTGCTAAACTCATCTGGGCAATTCAGCGCAGACGAGCTTGCATACCTTACAAAGGTTTACGACGAGCTGATTGCAGGAAGCATAAAAAACCTGGACGTACTTACTGACGTGCTGACCGCCAAAAAGCTGCGGGCGTCGGACGACGAACGGCTTTCGATGATCGACGCTCTGTACGAGGATATGTCGGGTAAGCTAGTCTTCATAAGGCATTTCAACAGCAACAATGGTCTCCTTGCAGCTCAGCGGAAAGACGAGGCGGCTTCCAATGGCACCGTGAAAGAAGCTTATGGCATCACCCCCTAAAAGACACCCGCATGAAAACTTTTAAACCAGCCGTCATTGTACTGTTGACCACAATGTTATCTGTCAGCAAGGCATACGGGCAAGGATATGAAGCACAGATCCGCGGGCTGAATGGCGTACTTGACGAGCTATATTCCGAAATGCTTCCGCTCTGTGAAAAGCTCATTAGCGTTGGTCGCGGGATTGCAGCATTTGCCGCGATTTTCTACATCGGCCACCGTATCTGGCGGCATTTGGCCAGTGCAGAGCCAGTTGATTTCTACCCGCTGCTACGCCCATTTGTACTAGGTTTTGCAATCCTGATCTTTCCGTCGGTGATCAGCTTGATCAATGGGGTCCTCTCCCCTGCCGTCCGAGGCACGTCAGGCATGGTCAAAGACTCGGATGCAGCGATCACGCTGCTACTGAAAAAGAAGGAAGATGCCATTAAAAGTTCTCAATTCTGGGAAATGTACGTGGGCGACGACAGCAAAGGGAATCGGGAGAAATGGCTGAAATACATGTATGGCGACAGCTATTCGGAAGGATTTACAGATGGAATTGCCAACGATATCAAATTCTACATGGCTAAGCAGTCCTACAATTTTCGCAATTCCATCAAGGCAGCTTTCAGTGAGATTCTACGCGTCGTCTTTGAAGCTGCGGCGCTCTGTATCAACACCATTCGCACGTTTCACTTGATCGTGCTGGCAATTATTGGCCCACTGGCATTCGGAATTTCCGTCTTCGATGGATTTCAGCACACCCTGACAGCATGGATAGCCAGGTACATTAATATTTATTTGTGGTTACCAGTCGCAAATATCTTTGGGGCAATTATCGGCAAGATCCAGGAAAAGATGATCGCCATGGACATTCGGCAGATCGAAGGCTCCGGAGATACGTTTTTTAACGCCCACGATATGGCGTATTTGATTTTTTTGATCATTGGGATAGTCGGCTACTTCGCCGTTCCCTCTGTGGCAGGCTACATTATTCACGCGGGCGGGCCTAACGTGCTACTACATAAAACAACCAGCATTTTCGGCAGCACGGTCAGTTCGGTTGGTCGGATGGCAACACCTTCTTACCCAGTCTTTGGCAGGCGAGCGTCCAATAGCTCAAAATCATAATCACTATGTTCACAAAAACGAAAGACATCGACCGTGCCTTTAGGCATATCAGGGCATTTTCGATCACAGTCATTATTTCGAGCGCCTTTGTCGCTGCCACCGCGATTTACCTGGGAATTAGTGCTGCTGGTGACTCCAGGCAAAAAGTCTACATTTTGGCGAGCGGCAAGGTCCTGGAAGCTTACGCGTCAGAACGCAAAGACAATATTTCAGTCGAGGCCAAGGATCATGTCGCCACCTTCCACAGGCTATTTTTTACGTTGGCGCCCGATGACAAGGTCATAACAGCCAACATTTCCAAAGCACTTTACCTGGCTGATGCCTCTGCCAAGAAACAGTATGAAGATCTAAGAGAATCCGGATTTTTCACTGGCGTCATATCCGGTAATGTCTCACAGGATATTCAGATCGACAGCATCCAGATAGAGTTGTCCGCCCATCCCTACTTCTTCCAATGCAAGGCCATTCAACGTATCGTCCGGCCAACGTCGGTCGTCTCGCGAAGTCTGGTAACGGAAGGATATCTGCGCTCAGTCGCACGAAGCGACAACAATCCACACGGATTTCTAATAGAGCGTTGGCAAACGATTGAAAATAAGGATGTCCAAATTCAAACCAGATAACAGTTATGTTTTATCAATTCAAACCAGCAAAAGCAGGAGAGAGGATGCGGTCGAACCCGAGTCCCGCGCCCACGAAATACCGACTTCTGATTGGGATGATGACCGGGAATGTTCGTGCATTCTCCTCGCGACACCCGGGCAATGGGAAGTTAGTTACGGTCGTGGCACTTGCGTTGATAGGTGCTGTCATCGCCGGCATGTTGTTCTACCAGGGAATCTTTCAGGCGCAGCCGACAGTCTTCAAAATCGACTTGAGAAACACATTGTTGGGTGAAAGGATCACAGCTCCTCAGGGTGTTGCCAAGCAGCGCGCATTAGACTTCTACCTGGATAGCCTTGACAGGGCGATCACAGCAGACAGCATTAGAAATTTAGAAACACAAAAAAATAAGGACCATGCAGACGCTCAATTACACTGAAGAATATCTCAGGAGAAGGAAATTCTATCTTTTCCTTCCCCTGCTTGCCTTGCCATTCCTGACTTTTATGTACTGGGTCTTGATCGTAAAGAACCTAAAATCGGAGCAAGTTGCAACGGGCGGCTCGGGCTTACAACTAAGCCTTCCCGGTGCGTCACTGAAAGACGAACAGGCGATGGACAAATGGCAGTACTATCGGAAAGCAGATCAGGACTCGGCACTCAGGATGCAACAGATCAAACGCGATCCTTATCGCAATGGCGATGTTCTGATGGGTCCTACTGACACGCTCTACTCTCAATTGAGGGGTCTGGAAGCGCCTGGTCCGCAAAAGAAGGGAAATCGCTCAACTTCTCAAATTGCGCGAGAAAATTCGAGCCACGAAGTCCAGGTGCAGGAAAAGCTCCGAAATCTCGAAAAAGCTTTGACTTCCGCGCATTCACCCAAACTTGAAGAGACCAGCCGAAATCTTGCCCTTGCCGGTGGCCCCGCCGAGCAGAATGATATTGCAAAACTTGAAGCGCTATTAAAATCCAGCGAATCGCAAAATCATGTAGAAGAGGTTGACCCTGAGCTGGCGCAACTCAACGGCATGTTGGACAAGATTCTGGCAATTCAAAACCCAAACCAAAACGTCCAATTGCCCTCCCCTGGACAAGCAAACACATCCGGTCCGTCGCTCTCAGTAACGGCATCCGGCAAAGGCAATGTCGTTTCTATATTGTCCGGACCACCGTCCGGTGATTCGATACAGTATTCAAGTCCGGTTTCAGCTGTCGGCTTCTTTGGATTGGATGACGAGCGTGAAGAATCGGTAAGTGAAGGCATAACGGCGGTTATCGAAAAAAGACAACAGCTTGTCTCTGGCGCCACGGTCCAATTGAGGTTGACCCGGCCAATCAGTGTTAGCGAACAGACCATACCCCAGAACACTTTCATTTACGGAATAGCATCGCTGTCGGGCGAACGTCTCAAAATCAAGATCAGCACGATCAGTTTAAATGAAAAGATTCTGTCTGTCAATCTGGGGGTATATGATCTTGATGGCATGGAAGGCGTCTATATACCTGGCACTATCTCGCGAACTGTCACTAAGCAGGCCCTGGGCAGTCAGGTGCAGGGTGCAGATTTCGATGTAGGCGGATTCTCGCTGGGTGCGCAAGCAGCTAATGCAGGCATGCAAATCGGCAGAACGCTCCTGGGAAGAAAGACCCGCCTGACGCAAGTCACACTTCAGGAAGGGTATAAGGTAATCCTGCGAGACGGCACCAATACGCAAACTCAAATTCCATCCAGCCATGAAAATTAACAAGAGGTATTATCCCATCGTTTGCTCAATGCTCACAGCGCTGACATTTATACAAGTCACCACCGCTCAGCCAACTCAAATTTTCGCAATTGAAAGCCATCCTATTGAAATCAGCGCCGAAAGGACTGTGGCTGTTAGTTTCCCTTGCGCGATCACGTCAGTGGATCGCGGCAGCACTCAACTTCTAGCTCAGAAAGCAAATGGGACGCAAAACGTGCTGCTTCTGAAAGCCGCGCAAAAGGACATAACACCAACCAGCTTGATCGTCATCACTTCTGACGGTGCGATTCACAACTTTGAGGTCAGCTATCGGGATCAACCAAGCTCGCTAACTGTGCTGTCAAATCCGACGTCAAGATGGGATGCAAAAAGCGCCGATGGCTCCGACGAACATCAAATCAGCCAAGCAATTGATTTGGCGATTCGGCATCCCTCCAATCTCAGAAAACGATCGAGCAACGGAGGTGTCTCTGCGGCGTTAGAGGGACTTTTTATCAAGGAACAATTGATGCTGCTGAGCGTGTCACTAGATAACCAGTCTGCAATCAACTACGATGTGGAAAGCTTAAGAATGTTTGTCGGAGATCGAAGGCAAGTAAAACGGACAGCATCTCAGCAAGACGAGATCGTGCCGCTGAGAACATCCTTCGAGCTTAATCAAGTCAAGGGATCTGAGCAAAAATCGCTCGTGATAGTGATTCCGAAAATAACATTACCGAAAGCCAAGCGCTTCACCATCGAGGTCACCGAGAAAGGTGGGGCCAGGCAACTACAAATCAGCCTAAACGCCAAGCAATTAAGACGCGTCTCAGCGCTCTAATCCCCAAACATTTAAAACAATAACGGTCATGAACGACAAAAATCACGATTACCTAAAAGATCAATTGAAATACACCGGCTTTGGCGAAGAGGCGCAAGCCCAGTTGCGCGACAACCTGATGAAAGCTCAAAATGAGTTCACCATCAAACAGACGACCTCCTATGGCAAAGACGAACTTTCCATATCGCTGAACTTCAAAAAGTCGACCAATTCGGATATGTTCTTTTTTAACAACTACCGGGCCGAGCTTCAAAAACCAGGATCGGATGCAAAAATTAGCCAGACGTTCTACGTCAACAACGAAGGCCGTAACATCACACAAAAAGAAGCTTACAACCTGCTTGATGGTCGATCGGTTAATAAAGACTTGGGAAATAAAGACGGTCAGATTCACAATGCATGGATCAAGCTCGATTTCAAGGAAACGACTGCAAATGGCAACTTCAAAGTGCGCCAGTTCAGCCCGCAATATGGCTTTGATCTTGAAAAGTCGCTTTCGAAGCTGCCTTTGAAAGAACTCGGAGATCCGCAAGAGCGCATGCGGCTGCTCGAATCGATAGAACGCGGGAACCGGCAAGCGGTGACTTTCAAGGGCCAGGAAGGTGACCAAAAACGATTTGTCGAGGCTAATCCGCAATACAAATCGATAACAGTATACGATGAGAATCAAAAAAGAGTCCGAGCTTCTGAATCAGTTGAAAAGGCTAACGAAACGAAACAAAACGTCGGGCAGGACGGCCGAAATTCAATAAATGACGAAGCTAATCAATCGAAAGGCAGAGGAAAAAGGGCATGAGCGCCAGTGATTCAAGAGTAGAAATAACATTAAGGAATTTCCTTTTAATGTGCGCTGGCGATCCAAGGATCGGTACATCGCACATTGCTTTATATATCGGGCTCATGCACTTATGGAACCAAAATGGTCAGCAAAACCCAATAATGGCATTTAATCGTGAAATTATGAGGACTATCAAAATTGCCAGCACTTCCACGTTCACACGTTTAATATCTGATTTAAAATGTGGTGGATATATCGAATACGAACCATCATTTTACAAAAATCAACCAAGCGCCATAACCCTTTGCACTCATAATCCGCGTTAATCGCGCTCTCTTAGATTAGACCAGCTCCGACGTAAAGATGCAAGATTAGCGGGCCAAGCTTTATTAATTTAGGTCTACCTATGTCTCGGCATCGCTTTCGCGTACGAGCTCCATATTTCCTAATATATAAAGTACCTGAGTACCAAGCCAAGCCTACCCTGATCAAAAATCTCCTAAACCAGCGGACTTTCGGTAGAGGGTTTATTGAAATAACTTTCCAATCAACTGATTCACTCTTGTAATGAATGGTACTGATGAACTCCTACGAAGAGGCCCACTGCAAAACATTACCCAGCTAGCGCACCAGTTAAACAAGTAAATCACAGTAAAAGCAACTAATTCCAACGAATACTGCAAGATCAACCGACAACCTTAACTATATTGAAGGCAAAGAACCCCAAAACGATGGCACGACTCATTACATCCCTTCTCTCGTATCTTAAAAATACTGCGGCAACCACAATTCAAAACAAAACAGGCCCTGGTTTATTGGAGGAAGCGTCCTCAAAAACAAAGCAATCGTTCACTGCTCTCTCTCCGGTGGACGATGCGGACCCTGATGGGAAATATGCCGCCGCCCTGGATTGGGCCTTAAAGGATCGAAGCAACGGTGACGTCAAAAATATCGCCTTGACCGGCCCCTACGGATCAGGAAAAAGCAGTATTCTTAAGACTTATCAAGCAAAAAACACAGACCCTAACTTATTGTTCCTCAATATTTCTCTGGCCACATTCAAAGAAGAAGTAGATAAGGAAAACCCAACGAAACCAACAGATTTACTCAGGCTTATAGAGTTAAGTATATTACAACAAATTTTCTATCACGAAGAAGACCATAAAATCCCTGATTCTCGATTTAAAAAAATCAGGAGCTTCAAAACAAAAGTTTTGATCTCCACAACAATCGGCATATTTTTTGTCCTAGTGTCGATTATACACCTATATGACAAGTCATTCTTTGAAACCTTGACAGGATACTATCCTATTCCTGTCGTTAAGACCTTATGGAATCTTGCAAGCTTCGCTATCGTACTGGCAGGCATTTTCTACACAATTTTCAAATCTGTCCGAACGATCAGCAGTATTACAATCAGCAAATTAAACTTTCAAAATGCCGAAATTCAGATAAGCGACTCGATAAGCAAATCCATTTTAAACAACCACCTCGATGAAATCCTGTATTTCTTTGAAGTAACCAGCTATACCGTCGTGGTGATTGAAGATCTGGACCGTTTCGAGCAGACGGAAATCTTCACAAAACTGCGAGAGCTGAATCATCTTATTAATTATTCAGAGAAAATAAAGCGTGAAATAGTCTTCATTTACGCGGTAAGGGATGATATTTTTAAAGACAACGACCGAACAAAGTTTTTCGACTTTATCATTCCGGTCATACCCGTGATCAATTCGTCTAACTCCAATGAAAAGCTGCTGGATATTGTTAACAAAAACTCTTACGGCATCAAACCAGAGTTAATCGAGAATATTTCATTGTTCATCGACGATCTGAGGCTGCTATATAATATTGCCAACGAGTATCATATTTACAGGCAGAAACTTGGGAATCTGAATCAAGACAGGCTATTCTCCATGATGGTTTACAAGAACATGTATCCTGATGATTTTGTGGATTTAAGCAATGGAAAAGGTAGGTTGTTTAGTGTTTTTGAGAAGAAAGAATTTTTTATCCGAGAGCGTACGGGACAGATCGAATCCGAGATCAAAGAAATACACACAAAGATACTCGATTTAGAGCGTGCACTTATCACCGATAAGCGCGAACTACGGATGATATATGTTTACAAATATCTTGAGAACTTGCCCAATATCACAAAATTTATAGTAGGAGAAAGGGAGTATAACTATTCAGAGGTCATCACCGACGAGGCCTTTCAATTTTTCATCGAAGATAAACTGAGCTATTTTCATATCTCACTAAATGTCAACTACGGCAATTACCGATCGAACACCAGCAAAGTATCCATAAAATTTGCTGAAATAGAGTCACAGATTAACGGCGAGCAGACGTATTCAGAGCGCCTCGAAATTATAGAAGATCTAAAAAATGGCCATCAAGATGAGCTGAAAGACAAAATCAGGGCGTTGGAAACAGAGAAAACCAGGATCCGTCACTTTAAAATCCACGAAATAACAGCGCTTGGAGGATGCAAGATGGAATTTGAGAATAAACGGCAGTCTCAGCTGGTAAATATCTTATTGCGTAACGCATACATCGGAGAAGACTATCTTGACTATATTTCAATTTTTTATGAAGGAAGCATAACTAAATCGGACCGAGAGTTTCTTTTAAATGTAAAAGCACAAACCAAAAGCGAATTCGATTATAAGCTGACAAAGATTTCCAAATTAATCCCTAAGATTGATGCCATCGATTTCAATTCTGAAAATATACTCAACTACTCACTGCTTGACTATCTGTTGGCCGACGACCAATACAAGCAGCAGCGTGTAGCAATCTTTGGAATACTAAAAAACGAGTCTTCTCTCTCCGTCGGTTTCATTGATGGCTTCCTCGATCAAAGTGAGAATGTCAATATTTTTATTAATCAAATTGCCAAGCAATGGCCAAATATATGGCATTTCCTAACCCAGCGATCCAACTATCCTAAAGAGAGGCTGGATTTATATTTGAGACTACTTTTGGAGCATGGAGATATAGACGATATCAAGGCAATTGCGAATAAATCTAAGCTTTTGACAGAAATATCTTCTATGAGTAACTTTCTGGAATTCCCGATTAGCGCAGATAAGCTTAAACAGATCATTGCGGAGCTAAAAATAAAATTTACTCGTCTTAATTTTGACCAATCTCCACAAGACCTTGCAAACTTCGTTTACAAACATAACCACTACGCACTCGCATACGAAACAGTTAAAAATATCATTAGTCATTTTGGGACATATAGGAAAGAAGATTTCGATACCCGTAATTTCTATGCGATAAAAAATTCAGAGGCCGCTCACCTAATCGCCTATATTGATGAAAATATAGATATTTATATAACCAAAATATATTTACAGATAGAACAAAACACATCTGAAGAGGAAACGGCGTTGATCTCCCTACTAAATCATGAAAAAATATCCGTCGATTTAAAGGGGGCCATAATAGCTAGAGTAGAAACGAAGGTAAATGACATCAGCAGCATACATTCGTTCGATATCATCCGATCGTTGTTGAACAGCTCAAAATCTACTCCGGTCTGGAATAACCTGCTAAACTACTACCAGTTAGCGGACAATTTACTGGATGCGTACATTGTCGACTTCATTAACGAGTATGACAATGCAGAAACCCTTTCGAAAAAGAAGATTGATATTAACAAGCCCGAACAGGAGCTGACAATGGTTAGAAGTTTTATTAAGGAAATGATGCTGGAAGATGAGCTTTCCACGGAGTGCTACGAATTAATACTAAAGTCGATCCCTTACATCTATCCTGCTCTTGAGTTCGATGACTTGTCCGAAGAAAAAGTAAGCCTGCTAGTAAAAAATAACAAGCTAAGTATTACGACAGCCAACTACGATCTTCTCCGATCCAATTTTGACGGAATGCACATGGTGCTGGCCGAACAAAAGCATGCCGAATTTATACCAAGACTGAATGAATTCCTGGTCGGAGAGCCCGAAGTTTTCTACTTACTTTCATCTGATCAGCTAACGATTCAAGAGAAAAATATTGTCATTGGCTATGTTGGTAACGAACTGATTAGGGCTAGTTCAAGGCTCTTGGCGCTGTTAGGTACCGCCAGCAATAATAACGAAATGCTCATTGTCCCAGATGAAGTTCTTATCCATGTAATGCTTAGCCCTCTTGCTCTGAAAGAGAAGCTACGGCTGCTGATTAGAAATGCTGACAAACTAAGCAAAGAAGAGATTTTCCAAGTGTTGGCGTCAATGCCCGGATCATATTCGGAAATGGCAACACCTGGACGCAGGCCAACACTAGACGACAATCATTTGAACCGAGAACTAACTAATAAATTGGTCAAAATGGGAATCATCAAAAGAGCTTCCGAAGAAAAAGGAAAGATACGGATCTCGACCTATAAGCAGTAATAGTATTCATAACTGTACGGGCAGTTTCCTTGGAGTTCTGTGCAACACCATTACCAATATTATGCAAAGTGCCCAGCTTTTTTAGCGACCAGCACTTTTAAGCGCAATTACGTATCGTGAGTCCGCGAGACCCGCACCGTGGGTGCCGGTCTACGTGTCCCGGTCTGCGACTGCGGTCTTTTCTTTTGTTTCTTTTCTTTGCGACCGTGGGCAAAGAAAAGAAACCCGCGCACTCGGCGCGGGTTTAACGATACTGCTTCCTTATTTCTAATTATACACCTGATCAGATCTATCGGCAGCTGGTAGCTGCTCCTTACGCTGCTGTAATTCTAAAAGTCGCAGCCTTACTTTCTCGCCTCTGCTGTGAGCCACTTTTTGCTGTGTCTGCTCAATGGACTCCACGTCAAGGCCACCCTCTGCGGCTACTGCGCGAAGGCTCCAGCCGTTGATGCTCTGTGGCCTTTTACTTTCGGAGTTTCCGGCCACGGCCATTCTTAACATGTAGGCAAATTGCATCTGGGAAAGCCCTGCGAGGGTTTCAAAATAGCGCTCAGCCGAGAGTGCTTCTGCATTTAACCCTAACGCCTCCGATACCTGATAACGGAGCCGGTAATCCAGCGACTGAAAAACAATCAGGCGAATCGCAACCTCGTCTGCTTTGGTGAGCGAGTCATTTGCCTGCGGGACGCCAAAGCGCTCAATGAAAGCGGTATGCATGGCAAGCTGCACTTTCTCGCGGTCGAGTTCAAGGCTTCGATCCTGTTTTGCCTGTAGACGTTTGATTTCGGCCTCGACGTTTTCAGCTGTCAGCGTCCCGTCGCGCACCGCGTCCTGAAACTGCCGTGCCGTAGGCGGCTGCGTCGCTACAGTTGAATGCCTGTTATCCGGCAGAAAGTCTATCACGCGAACGTCCTTTTCGGTAATCAAGAGCCCACGCATACATTCGGCAGATGCCAGAGCGGCTTGATAGTCGGATAGCTGCTGCTCATAATCTTCTATTTCGCTCCGACGGGCTGCCTCTGCTTCTCCCAGGCTCATGAGATTATCTGCGCTCAAATCCTTCGCCTCGGGTCCCGCCGGGCACACCAACTCGCTAATCCCCCACCAGCTGTAACGGGGAAGGTCTTTGAGGAAATCGGCCTGATCGAGTACCAGCGCAAGTTCTTCGAGTATGCCCGCGCGCGTGTACACGAGCGCATCCGGGTTAAAATCGCGGGTTACCAAGTGAATCTGTTTCGCAAAGTGTGCGCGGACTTTGCCTTGATAACAGTCAAGACCACTGCAAACCGCTTCGGTTGCAAGTTCGGGAAATAATGATTTGAGGGTTGCCGAATTGAGCGGGCAGCTGGTGCATGCGGGCGTTCCGGGAATAAGGTTTTCAGCGGTAATATCAAATGGTGCACGCGCCAGATCACAGCGAAAACGGTTGATTACGTGCTCGGATGGCATTTGGAAATGCTCCTGCTGCCAATCGGAACAGTACTGCTCGAAAATCTGGCGCTGTGATGCTGCTGAAAGCCGCGCGATCTCGTAGGCCTGTTGCACGCCCATTTTAGCAGCGAAAAGGATTTGCTGAAAAGGTTCGATTAACTCTGATAGTTTGATTCGGCTGTAGACGAACTTTTTGGACTTCCCCAGTCGCGCGGCAATTTCATCAATGGTTTTACCTGCCTTTTGCATGCGGGCGATGGCCTGCGACTCGTGCAAGGGATGCGGGTTTTCCCGTTGCAAGTTTTCAGCTAGCTGCACCTCACAAACCATTTGATCGTCGAGCTGCGCGACCAGCACCGGGACAGACGAAAGGCCTGCCATCAGCGCGGCTCTAAGTCTGCGCTCTCCGGCCACAAGCTCAAAGCCTGCCTCAGAGGTTATTCTTACCAAAAGGGGCGACAGTATTCCATGCACAAGGATTTCGGCGGCAAATTCTTCCAATGCGGTTTGGTCTATGTACTGCCGGTAATTAAAAGGGCTAAAACGGATCTGTGAAGGGCGCACATGCTGTAAGTCCGCCGCAGCGATCATGGCCTCTGTCGAAATGACCGGTTGTGATCGGGATGATTGTATTTTTTGAGCGTTGGTTTTGCTAGCCATAGCATTAGATAGATTAGTGGAGTGAAAAGACGATTGAAAAAAATGTGGCGGCAGCTGCCCGCCGCCCTGGAAGTGATATAAGGCGAAGGCGGGATCAGAACGGAAGGTCATCGTCCTCTTCTTTGGTAGCCGTCTGCTCCTGCTGCGATTTGGCAGGCTCGTTTTTCTTTGCCGCCCCTGCAATGACTTTGAATGCGGAGGTATGGAACTGCAACCCGGCCTTGGCCTCACCATCGGAGTTGTGCCACACATTGGCTGAAATCCGGCCATATAGTTGCACTATTGTTCCTTTGGTTAGTAGCTTAGCCGCACCGGAGTTAAGCCAGTAAGCGCACCGGACGAATTCGGTCCGATCTATCCAAGCACCGTTCTTGTCCTTGTAGCCGCCCGGAACAGCCAAATTAAAGTTGATCACCGTACGCTCGCCCTTCAAAGCTGTCAGCACCGCGTCCCTTGTAATTCTTCCTGTGATTTCCATTTCAAATAAGTTTTAAGAATTGATAATTGTTTTTCCCCCGCCCTGCCCTACCACCGGCTTTTGCTTGTCTTGGATTTGGGTCGATAAATGATGGGCGTTTTCATATCCTCTTTGATTTTTTTGCAGAAAGTGCACTACCGGCCGTCGCCAGACGGCAAGAGACCGTGGAAGGCAGCGGACCGAGGCTGGCCTGGAAGGCGCAGCAAAGGGAGCATCAGCCGCGAAAGCCCTTGCCGACTGCCAGCAGCGGCCGGTAACTTTCGGAGAAATAAATCAAAGGATAAACGCCGCCTTTTCGGCAAACCCAGGCCTGCCAGGTGGTTTGCAGGGACGTAAGATGATGGCAAACACCCTTCGTCTATTATTCAAAGCTGGGCTTAGCGCGGCAAACCATGTCCAGGCGGGGAAGGTCGACGTCAGACATACAAAAAGCCCTGCCTGAGAATAACTCTGAAAGCAGGGCTCAACCTAAATGATTTTTGAACGGGTCATAGACCACGGATCAGCAGTTCGCATTCCTTCACATAGCGAAAGCGCGGCTGACTTGAAGAGCAGTTAAATGTCTGCTGTTGTTCTGCTTGAAAGATTTTTTCGAAAGATTTCTCGGCCAGTCCGTGATCAAGCCAAGCGCTAAAAAGGCTTGCAATCAATGGGGCCGCCAGCCGCTGCTCAATGTGCCCGCGCATGTTGAGCGTGTAATAAAGCCCCGCGATCTGCAGCCTGGAACCCTTTCCGCGGTTTCGGAACCTGTACCGGCCATCCTGGGTTTGCCCGGCAAGCCAACCTTCTTTTTGTAGTATTTCGATCAGACGCTCGAATTTGATTTTCTTCTCAGCATCATCGCTACCTGTCAAAACCTGGTAAAAGTCTGTAATGTCATGCCTGGAAGCCGTTTTGGCTGGCGTTGCTTCAAACAAGTGCCGGTACTGCGCGTTCAAGCTATCCCGCCAGGCGACAAGAT
>Ga0307414_10000864_pt1 | contig 15476 bp, 14 predicted proteins | sample DK1Ometagenome_FD_203804 | JGI IMG/M metagenome (GOLD analysis project Ga0307414, IMG submission 203804) | Maize rhizosphere microbial communities from greenhouse at UC Davis, California, United States - DK15-O-3 | ecosystem: Host-associated > Plants > Roots > Rhizosphere > Soil | place: USA... | reverse complement strand
CTCCGAAATGCTGAACGGATTCTAGGGTCTTGTTTCGGCGCGGACCATAATGCGAAAGCTGCTAAGACGAAAGTAGAATAAGGCACAAAAAATACCTGCCAAGATCGGCCTTTGCATGGCTCGCCTGCAACCCCGATCCGGTAAGCAGGATTAGGCTCGACAACGCGGCGGCGGACTGAACAGGGAGGCTGGAAATGACACGACACGTACTGGTTCTGGGTGGGGCGCGATCCGGCAAGACCGCGTTTGCCGAACGTCTGGCGATGCGCTCCGGCAGCAAGCCGGCCTATCTCGCCACCGCCGAAGCGCTCGACCGCGAGATGCGCGACAGGGTGGCCAGCCACAAGGCCAGCCGCGGACAAAAATTCGCGACCATCGAAGAGCCGGTCGCGCTTTCCGACGCGCTGCTCACCGCATCGGTGAAACATGACGTGATCCTGGTCGATTGCCTGACGCTGTGGATCACCAATCTGCTGATGGCCGAGGAGGACGTGTCAAAACATGTCAGCGAACTCGGCGCCACGCTGGTGCAGTTGAAAACGGCTAAAATCGTGTTGGTCAGCAATGAAGTGGGGCTTGGCATCGTGCCAGACAATGCCATGGCCCGCACCTTCCGCGACCTGGCGGGCGCGGCGCATCAGCGGTTGGCCGAGATTTGCGATGACGTCTATTTCGTCACCGCAGGCCTGCCGATGACCCTCAAGGGCCAGCAACCCGGCCAAGAAGAAAGCTGGATCCACAAGGCCTAGCGGCCGGCAGCAAACACCAGCAACGCGATGACGACACTGAGGGCCAGCAACACGTTCAGCGTGGCCCTGTAGAGCACCAGCGCCCGCAGGATGTCGCTGGCGACGAGCCTCGATTTGCCACTGCCGAAAGTGGGCAGATCCACGATGATACCGGCATAACTGCGCGGCCCGCCCAGCGCGAACCCCAATGCACCGGCGAACGCCGCCTCGGGCCAGCCGGAATTTGGCGAGGCATGCTTGCGCGCATCCCGTCTGGCGGCCGCCCATGCGCCACTCGGGCTCGCATGGGGCACGAAGAAACAGGCCGCCGTGATCAGCACGGCCGTCAGCCGAGCCGGGATCCAATTGGCGAGATCATCCAGCTTTGCCGCCGCCCAGCCATAGTGGCGATAGCGCTCGTTCATGTGGCCGATCATCGAATCAGCCGTATTGATCGCCTTGTAGAGCGCGATGCCCGGCAGGCCGAGCAGGACGAGCCAGAACCAGGGCGCGACCACGCCATCGCTGGTGCTCTCCGCCAGCGTCTCGATTGCCGCTCGGGAGACCCCGGCTTCATCAAGCGCATTGGGGTCGCGACCAACAATGTGGCTAACGGCCTCGCGACCCCCTTGCAGCGACTTACGCAAGGCTTCAGCGACGGCTCGAACGGAACGCCCGAGTTCCTTTTGCGCGAGGAAGGTGGTCGCCAGCAAAATCTCGGCAATCCAGCCAAACGGAACAGCGCGCAGCAGCACCTCAATCACGAGCGCAGCAAAACCGGTGCAAAGCAGAAGCAAAAGCAGAGCAAGCCCGCCGCGAAAACGCAGCGCTTCGGCAGATTTCTCGGGGCTATTCAGCCGTTTCTCGAAGAAATCCACGAGCTTGCCTATCCACATCACCGGATGGCCAATGGCGGCGACAAGGCGGGGCGAATAGCCGAGAATTCGCTCCAGCAGCAGCGCGAATAGCGCAATCATGGGCGGGTCACCGGCTCGGCAAGCGCCAGCAGCGCATCGAGATCAAGATGCCGTTCAAGATGCGCCGCCAGATCGTCCAGCGTCTGCTCGACCATTGATTCATAAGCGAAATCCGGGCTCGCAGCATGGCCCAGCATGGCGCGCCGGAACCCATCGGCGGCGAAAAGGCCATGCAAATAGGTGCCTGCAACCCGCCCGTCCGCACTGACCGCCCCCTCCGGGACACCATCCACCTCAGCGAACGGCCTGCCCCGGTCAGCCCCCTCCGTCACCCCCATATGCATGTGGTAGCCGCTGATGGCCTGCCCCGACGCCAGATGCCTGGCGTTTTCCACTCGCAACTGCTTGGTATTACTCAATATTGTCTCAACATCGAGCAGCCCCAACCCCTCACTTGTGCCAGGCGCTCCCTCGATCCCCTCAGGGTCAGCAATAGTCCGCCCAAGCATCTGGTAACCCCCGCAAATCCCAAGCAATTTCCCGCCCGCCCGATGGTGCGCAGCAATATCAGTGTCCCACCCATTTGACCGCAGCGCATCAAGGTCGCTGCGCGTCGACTTGGAGCCAGCCAGGATGACCAGATCGGCGTCGCGAGGGAGAGATTGGCCAGGTTCTACCAGAACGAAGCTGACGCCCGGCTCGGCCCGCAATGGGTCCAGATCATCGAAATTGGCGATGCGCGGCAGGCGCGGGACGGCGATGGTGAAGCTGCCCGCGCGATTGGTGGCGTAGTTTTCAAGCGCCAGCACGTCCTCCGCGGGGAGCTTGGCGGCGTCAGCGAACCAGGGGATGGGGCCGAAACACTTTACCCCGGTTCGCTGCTCAATCGTAAGCAAGCCCTTGGCAAACAAGCTTGAATCGCCCTGGAATTTGTTGACGAGGGTCGCCCGGATCAGCGCTGCGTCGGCGGGATCGATCACGGCAAAGGTGCCGACGATGGATGCGATGACCCCGCCACGCTGGATGTCGCCAACAAGGATCACTGGAACCTGGGCCGCTTGGGCGAAGCCGAAATTGGCGAGGTCATTGGCCCGCAGATTGACCTCGGACGCGCTGCCAGCGCCTTCCACAAGGACGACATCAGCGTGTCCGGCGAGTTCGTGAAAGGCGCCCAGCACTTCCGGCATCAGCTTGCCGCGTTCCGACCAATAGGAGCGGGCCGACATTGAGGCGCGGCGCTGGCCGCGCACGACGATCTGCGAGCCGGTTTCGCCTTCGGGCTTGAGCAGAACCGGGTTCATGGCTGTGAGCGGCTCCCGCCGCGCGGCCCGTGCCTGCAGGGCTTGGGCCCGACCGATCTCGCCGCCATCGGCGGTCACGGCGGCATTGTTGCTCATGTTCTGCGGCTTGAACGGCGCTACGCGCAGGCCGCGATTGGCAAGGGCGCGACAGAGACCAGCCACCAGCAAGGATTTGCCGACATCAGAACCCGTGCCCATGAACATCAGGGATTTAGCCATGGTCGCGCTTATGCCGCATCGATGACGTGGGCGTAAGAGCCCATGACGCGCCCGATCACAGCGCCCATGGGTGGCATCGCTTCGCCCTGCGCATCGGTCGCGGCAAACAGGGGCGTGAGACGCGATTGTTTGGCCGAAGAATAATGGAATTCGTGACCATTGAGCCTGCCGGGCCAGGGCAGCGCGCCAGCGTGGATCAGGCGGCGATAGCCCAGCACGCGCTTGGGCCGGTCGATGCGGGTGGTGACGGGCAATAGGCCTGCCATGGCGTGCCCCTGACCTGATTTGTCGACCAACGTTTCCCCCAGCACCATGAAGCCCCCGCACTCGCCATAAATCAGCACATTGCGTTGCTGCGCGGCTTGTATGCCGGCCTTGAAGTTCATGGCGGCAGACAGCGTTCCCCCATGCAGTTCGGGATAGCCGCCAGGCAGAAAAACCGCGTCGGCGTTGGCATCGGGCGCCTCATCGGCCAGCGGAGAAAAGAAGCTGAGTTCAGCGCCCATGCTGCGCCAACCATCCAATAGATGGGGGTATAAAAACGCAAAAGCCTGGTCGCGGGCGATGGCGATGCGCTGGCCCAAAGGCGGCAAAGGGATGGATGGGCGCTCGGCCGGTGGGAGTTTAGCTGCGAGTTGCTGGAGGCGGTCGAGATCGAGATATTGACCCACGCTCTGGGCAGCGGTGTGGAGAAAGGTCTCGAACGCACTCACTTCGGCCGGTAGAACTAATCCCAGATGGCGCTCCGGCAGCACCAGATCGGCGTTGCGGGGAATGGCGCCGAGGCAGGGGATGCCGGTTGCGGCGAGCGCATCCGTCAGCATGCGTTCGTGCTTCATCGACGCAACGCGATTGAGTACCACGCCTGCAATGCGCACGCCTTGGCGCCAATGGGCGAAGCCAGCCACCAATGCGGCAATGGACTGGCTTTGCCGGTCGGCATCGACAACGAAGATGACCGGCAGTTCAAGCAATTCGGCCAGATCGGCCGTGGAGCCGAAGCCATCAGCCGCGCCATCGAACAGGCCCATGACGCCTTCGACGACCAGCAGATCAGCACCGATAGCCTGGGTTTCAGCGAGCGCCTTGAGCCGGGAGGGCGACATAGACCAGGGATCGAGATTGACCGCGTCGCGCATCGCGGCGCGGCCGAGGAAGGTCGGATCGATGTAGTCAGGCCCCACCTTGGCCGGGGCGACCACCACGCCATCTTGGCGCAGGGCCGTAAGAATGCCCAGGGTAACAACCGTTTTGCCCGAGCCGGAGCGCGGGGCGGCTATGACAAGCCCCTTGGGGGAGGTCATGGGGTTATTCCGGCGGGGGGCGTCGTATTCATCACGGTGTCATTCCCGCGAAAGCGGGAATGACGTGGTGGGTGGGAATAGCGCTGTGGGGTGTTGGAATTAGCCAAAGACGTGGCTCCGCGCTTGGCCGATATACCAGTCGAGGGTTTCGCGATGGGCACTGACGGGGCCAAGGACGACGATGGCAGGGGTAGGAATGTCGGTAAGTTCCCCTGCCCGGTTCAAAGTCGTTTCCAACACCCTTTGCTCCGGCGTTGCGGCGTTGGAGACGATGGCCAAGCGGTCACTGCCGGAGCGGCCGCCGGCCATGAGCTTTTCAGCAATCGAGCCCAAATGCTTGACGGCCATGAACATGACGATCACGGGGCTGGCGTGCGCCACGGTCGCCCAATCAACACCGAGGGGAACGACGCCATTTTCGTCGTGGCCGGTCAGGAAGATGACGGATTGATTGTTTTCCCGATGGGTTATGGGAATTCCGGCATAGGCGAGGCCGCCCAATCCAGCAGAGATGCCGGGGACGATGCGGAACGGCACGCCGGCACGCGCCAGTGTTGCCGCCTCCTCCCCACCGCGCCCGAACATGTAGGGGTCCCCGCCTTTTAGCCGCAGGACGCGCTTGCCGGCTTTAGCCAGATCGACCAGTTGCAGGGAAATATCGGTCTGTTTCGGCGACGGCTTGCCACCGCGCTTGCCGGCAAAGATCAGTTTTGTGCGGCGTGGCGCCATATTCAATAGATGCTGGGACACCAGCGCGTCGTGCACGATGACGTCGGCCTGGCCGATGCCGTGATAGCCTAGGAGCGACACAAGGCCGGGGCCGCCTGGCCCGGCGCCGACCAGCCAGACCGTACCGGGCTTCAACTCCGGAAAGTCGGCATTGTCCAAGGCGGCGAAATGACCGCGTCGGCGGGGTTTGCGGATCCAGTCAAACATCAGCGCGCGCTCCCTTGAGGCGAGCCCGCGAAACGGGCAGATTGGCCGGGAGCAAGGCGCGGCATGACATGAAGATATTGATCCTTGGTGGAACGGCAGAGGCTCGCGAACTGGCCAACCGGTTGGTGGCGGCGGGCCATGACGTCATTACCTCGCTGGCTGGCCGTACGCAGGACCCGAAACTGCCGCAAGGTGGCCTGCGCATGGGCAAGTTCGGCGGCATTCCTGGGCTGAGCGCTTATTTGCGCGTAGCGGGAATCGAGCGGCTGGTGGATGCGACCCATCCCTATGCCGGCATGATGTCGATCAACGCCGTGGCTGCCGCGCTGGCCACCGGCGTCCCGCTGGTACGGTATATGCGGCCGGCCTGGGAGCAGCAGCTTGGCGATGACTGGATCACGGTCGAGACTGCTTCGGAGGCCGCGGCCGTATTGCCGTCGAACGCCGATGTATTGTTGACCACGGGTCATGCCGGGCTTGAGCATTTCATGGAGCGGGATGATTGCCATTTCATCGTGCGCACCATCGAAGCACCGGCAATGGAGCTCCCGCGTCATGCCACTTTGCTGCAGAGCCGTCCGCCTTACACGCTGGATGGCGAGATGGCGCTGATGCGGCGCGAGGAGATCACTCATCTGGTCACCAAGAATTCGGGTGGGGCGCAGACTGCGGCAAAGCTGGACGCGGCGCGGCGGCTTGGAGTGAAGGTCATCATGATCGCACGGCCACTCTATGGTCCGGCCACGGAAGTGGCTGATCTCGACGCGGCGATTGCGGCGCTGGGCCTCACTGGTTGAGCCAGGCTGGCAACCGAAAACTCCGTGTCGCATCTGGCAATGGCGCAGGTGGCGTAACGCGATTTGCGTTTGCCTAGTTGTAGAGGCCCGGCGGCCGCGACTACGGCTTCACAGGTGCTATCAATGCCGGGCGCGAGGGCATCGTCATCAAGGAAAAACAGGGGAACGTCGAACCGGGTTGCGGTATCGATCAGGGCTTCGCTGCCCCTCTTGCGACTGTGGGTGGCAAACGCCACGATCTGCCCGGCTTGGCAGTTCGCTTCACGTAGGCAGGCCTCGACCAGGCCAACAATCTCGCTTGTGCTGGCGGCTGTGGAGCAGCCAAGACCGATCAGGATCGGGTCGTTATCATTGGTCATCTTCGCCTCTCAGTAAGCAAGAGGCAGGTTCGCTCAAACACCGTTGCAGCTCCGGAGTTGGTCCCCGAGTTGGGTCGACCGCACCGGATTCTGTTTCAGTTCCTGGTGGAACTCTGCGCAGAATTGGTTCTAGGCAAGCAGAAGCGCGTGGTCAATCAATGGGTTCGCCGGAAGCAGACGCAGATCGGAATGCTTCTGAAAATGATTTGCAAATTCAATGGCTTGCCGCGCAGCGTGCTTGACATTAAGGCAGGGGATCACCTCAGCGGGGCGGCGGCTTGAGCATCACCGAGAACAGAACACTGGCGATTGCCGGGGCCAGCCTGCTGGTCGGGCTGATCGTGCTCGGCCTCAAGTTCCTGGCCTGGTATGTGACGGGCTCGATCGCGCTTTATTCGGACGCGCTAGAATCGATCGTCAATGTGGTGACCGCGATTGTCGCGCTGATCGCCGTGCGTCTGGCGCAGCGTCCCGCCGATGCAGCTCTGCCCTATGGCTACTACAAGGCCGAGTATTTCTCGGCAGTGGTGGTCGGCGTGATGATCATCGTTGCGGCCATATTGATCCTGCGCGAGGCCTATTTTGGATTCAGGTCACCTGAACTGCCGCAATCGCCGACGCAGGGATTGGTGATCAGCACCGTGGCGACTGTCATCAATTTGGTTTGGGCGCAGGTATTGTTGCGCTACGGACGCATGGCGCTTTCGCCAGCCATCAAGGCGGATGGCAAGCATTTGATGACCGATGTGGTGTCCACCATCGGCGTGCTGCTCGGACTGGGGCTGGTGCTGCTGACGGGCTGGGCCATTCTTGACCCGATCCTTGCGGCGCTGGTGGCGCTCAATATCCTTTGGTCCGGTTGGGGCGTGATCCGCGACAGCGTCGGTGGTCTGATGGACGTGGCCGTGTTGCCGGAAACCCAGAAGACCATCCGCGAAGTGATTGCCGGCAATGCCGAAGGCGCCATAGAGGCGCATGACATTCGCACGCGTCAGGCCGGCAAGATGACCTTTATCGACTTTCACCTGGTGGTGCCGGGCAGCATGAGCGTGGATGATGCCCACAGCATTTGCGACGGGATCGAGGCCAAGCTGCGCCAGGCGGTGCCCAATGTGCAGATCACCATCCATGTGGAGCCAGAGCAAAAGGCGAAGCATTCCGGGATCGTGGTGCTATAAGCGATTGCGGCTTGCCGGATGCGGTACGGACGGGCAGAATCGCTCCATGCGCATCATCCTCACCTTCCTTCTCGCCCTGCTTGCCACGCCTGCCTCCGCCCAGGGTTGGGAGGCGTATCAGAACAGCCGGTTCAGCTACTCCATCGACATTCCCCCGGGTTTTTATACCCAATCGGAGAGCGACAATGGCGATGGCCGAACCTTTGCGGCCGAAGGCAAGGCGACGTACCTCATGGTATGGGGCGGCAATCTGCTGGGCGATTTCGAGAGCGAAGTCAGCCGACGCATCGAGGCGGAAGCTGGCGAAGCGTGGAACGTTTCCTATCAGGCCGTGACGCCGCAATGGGCGAGCTGGTCGGCCGTACGGGGATCACGCATCGTCTACCAACGCATGACGATGCTCTGCGATGGCACGAGCTACGGGGCCTTTCGGGCCGAGTATTCGGTGACGGACAGCACGGTGATGGACCCGATGATCGACCTGTTGGTGGCCAGCCTGCGCGGCAATTGCTGAGCCACGCAGCCGCTAGAATTCGATGCCCAGTTGCGCTTTCACGCCGGATCGGAAGTGGTGCTTGATCTCGGTCATTTCGGTGACGAGATCGGCGATTTCGATCAACTCATCCTTGGCATTGCGGCCGGTGACGATGACGTGCTTGTCCGCGGGCTTGTTGCGCAGGACCTCGACGATCTCATCGATGGGCAGATAGTCGTAACGCAGGCAGATGTTTAGTTCGTCAAGCAGCACCATCTTGTAGCTCGGGTCGGCGATCAGGCGCTTGGCCTGCTCCCAGGCGTTGCGGGCGGCGGCCAGGTCGCGCTGGCGATCGGCGACGTCCCAGGTGAAGCCTTCACCCATGGCGTTGATGGTGACGAGATCGGGGAACTTCATCAGCACGTCGCGCTCGCCGGTTTCCCAGACGCCCTTGACGAACTGCACCACGCCCACCTTCATGCCGTGGCCCAGCGCGCGGAACACCATGCCGAAAGCAGCGGTGGACTTACCCTTGCCCTTGCCCGTGTGAACGATCAGCAGGCCCTTTTCCTGGGTCTTGGTGGCGAGAATCTTGTTACGGGCCTCCCTCTTTTTCCGCATCTTTTCAGCATGATAGGCATCGCGCTCGGCCTCGGTCATCAGGTCGGTCTTCTTGAGCGGCTTGTCGGTCATGGCGTGTCCTCGAGAAAGGCATAGGCGGAATTGGAGCGGGGTGTCCAGAAGCCGCGCTGGCGGGCTTCGTTGAACTTGGCAATGAGTTCGTCGTAGCCGTAGCGGTTGCTGGTGCGGATGAAGTCGCGCGTGGCGTCGTCTTCGATGAAGGCTTCGAAGGCGAGATCGAAGTGGTGCGTCTTGACGGCCCCCGTGGTGGCCGCGAAGGCGAACATGAAATCGACCGTGGCGATGATCTCGAATGCGCCCCGATAGCCGTGGCGTTTTACGCCATTGATCCATTTCGGATTGACCACGCGGGAGCGCATGACGTGGGAGATTTCCTGCTCGAGCGTCTTGATCAGCGGGCGTTCGGGGCGGGAATGATCGTTGTGGTAGATCGTGGGTTTCTGGCCCGTGAGCGTCTCGGCGGCGGCGGATAGACCACCCTCGAACTGGTAATAGTTATCCGAATCCAGCAGGTCGTGTTCGCGATTGTCCTGGTTGTGGATGACGGCGTCGATATCACTGAGGCGAGCGGCAAAGCGAGCGCGTTCGGGCGTGCCGGCGGCTTGGGCGCCATAGGCGTATTGGCCCCAATCGAGGGCCTGATTGGCGAGGTCGGCCTTGGTGGACCAGGTGCCTGAGTCGATGAGAGCATTGAGACCGGCGCCGTATGCACCGGGCTTGGAGCCGAAGATGCGGTGGCCGGCGGCGAGGTGATCGCCAGCAAGTGCGTCGGTGCGCATGGTGGCGGCGATGGGGTTGTCTTCGGCGGGTTCGTCCAGGGCCCCTATGGCGCGGATGGCGCGGTCGAACAGGCGGATCTGATCCGGGAACGCATCGCGGAAGAAGCCGGAGATGCGCAGTGTGACGTCGACGCGCGGACGGCCCAGTTTCGCGAGCGGGATTATTTCGTAGCCGGAGACGCGGAGGGAGCCCGGGTCCCAGACGGGTTTGGCGCCGATCAGCGCCATGGCCTGGGCGATGTCGTCACCACCGGTGCGCATATTGGCGGTGCCCCAGACCGATAGCGCGACCGAGCGGAGGTGATGGCCATGATCCTGCAAATGGCGGAGGACGAGGCTTTCCGCGGATTTTCGGCCGAGTTCCCAGGCGGTGGGCGTGGGGATGGCACGAGAGTCGACGGAATAGAAATTGCGGCCCGTGGGCAGTACATCCAGGCGCCCGCGGGAGGGCGCGCCGGATGGGCCAGGGCGGATGAACTTGCCGTCGAGGCCGTCGATGAGGGCCGCCATCTCGGCAGAGCCGGATTGTTGCAGGCGGGGGCGGATGGTGGAGGCAATGGTGGCGAGGACGGCGTTAGTGGCGGTCCAGTTCGTGGGTGCGGAGAGCGTGCCGTCGACCAGGTCGGCGGCGATGGATTCCAGGTGTTCGACGATGTCGCCGACCGTTCGAAGATTGTGGCTCTCGTCCCCCCTCCCAACCTCCCCCGCAAGGGGGGAGGTGCCGTCCAGTGTTTGCGGCCCGTGCCAAGGCTCGCCCAATCTTGCCGTTAAAGGATCGAAGCCGAGTTTGAGGTCGTCGGCGAGAGCGCGGATGAGGGAGGCTTCGCCGGGGGTTTCGCCGCGGGGGACGCGGGCCAATGCCACGATGAGATCGCGTTGGAGAATGCCGGTGGGGGATTGGCCGAAGACGTGAAGGCCATCCCGGATTTGCGCTTCCTTAAGGTCGCAGAGGAAGTTGTCGATGGCGATCAGCGCTTGGGTTTCATCTTCGGGCAGGCCGATGTCGCGGTCGAGACGGCTGTCACGGGTGAAATCGAGGATGCGGCGGCGCAAATCGGCAAGGCGGCGGCGGTCCATGCCGGAGGCGGCGTAGTATTCATCGAGCAGGGCTTCGAGGTCCTTGAGCGGCCCGTAGGTTTCGGCGCGCGTGAGCGGGGGCACGAGATGGTCGATGATGACGGCGCCGCTGCGCCGTTTGGCCTGGGTGCCCTCACCGGGGTCGTTGACGATGAACGGGTAGAAATGGGGCAATTGGCCCCAGAGGGCGTCGGGATAGCTGGCGGCGTCAAGTGCAGTCGCCTTGCCGGGCAGCCATTCAAGCGTGCCGTGCTTGCCGTTGTGGACCAGGGCGTAGGCGCCGAACTCGTGCCGTAGCCAGAGGTAGGCGGCGATGTAGGCGTGCGGGGGCACGAGGGCTGGGTCGTGGTAGCTGGCGGTTTCGTCGAGATGATAGCCGCGGGCGGGCTGGAGGAGGATCGCGACATTGCCGAAGATTAGGGCCGGGAGGTGGAAGGTGTTGTCGCGAACGAAGGGGTCCGTGGCGGGGTCGCCCCAGCGAGTGGTGACGGCGGTGCGGATGGGTTCGGGGAGCGTAGCGAAGAGTTCAGTATACCGGGCCAGCGGGAGCGTGGCGGGGGACGTGCCGCGCTGGGGGTTAGCGTTGGTGGGGCCCGATTGGAAGGCGTGGATAAGGTCGGTGCTCGTCCAGTCATCGAGGGCACGCCCTCGTGGTTCGACAGGCTCACCATGAGGGCTACTGGGGGATGGGTCTAGCGTGTAGCCGGCCGATTCCATCGCTTGCAGCATACGGATTGTGGATTCGGGGGCATCATAGCCGACGCCGTTGGCGAGACGGCCGTCGCGGATGGGGTAGTTGGCGAGGACGAGGGCGATGCGGCGCTTAGCGCGGGGAGTGGTGCGGAGCCGGTGGTAGTTCTTGGCGAGGATGACGGCGCGCGCGATGCCGGAATGATCGGGGGTGTAGCTGGTGAGGGGCACTTGGCAGAGGTCCTGCCAGACGGCATCGGCCTTGTGGCCGACGAGGAGGCCCCCAATGCGGCCGTCGACTTCGGGCATGACGAGGAACATGGCCATGTCCTTGGAGGACAGGCCTTGCGGATCGGCGATCCATTGCCCTTCGGAGCGGCCGGACTGGATCAGTTGGATGACCGGGGCGTCGCAGGTGGAGAACGGGTTGGATTTGGGGTCGAGGCCATCAATGCCCAGGGCAAAGCCGGTTAGGTTGAAGATGGCGCTTGGCGGAAAGGCTGAAAGGGCGTTCTGGACGAAGCGGACGCACGCGGCCTCCTTGAGGGAGGAAACGAGCAGCGGGACGGGCGTCAGGTGTTGGCGCTCGAGTTCGGCGATGAGGGCTGTGATGGTGGCGGTGCCGGCGCCTTCCAGGGCGGCTCGGTAGAAGAGGATGGGGATGTAATTTACAGTAGACCCCCTCCTGAGCTTGTCGAGGGACGAGGTCGTGGCAGGATCGGGTGCCCCCATCGGGTCAAGCCCGAGGGCAGGCTCTCGTGGTTCGACAAGCTCACCATGAGGTCTCAGGTGAATTGCGCGTAGGCCGGATTCGTCGGTGATGCCAATGGTGGGGTGCCAGAGGCTGAAGCGGGCGAAGGGGGTGGGGTGCAGGTTGGCCAGAAGAGACCCCTCATCCGCCCTTCGGGCACCTTCTCCCACAAGGGGAGAAGGTGGGCCGGGCTTTTGCGGAGACGCAGAGTTCACCTTCTCCCCTTGTGGGAGAAGGTGGCGCGCAGCGCCGGATGAGGGGGCCTGCAGGAGATTGAAGGCTTGGAGGATCGTATCGGCGTTATCAGGACCGCCGGCGATGAAGAGGCTGTGGAGGCGGGTCCAGTCTTCGGGGTGGACGGTGGAGCGCGATTGCAGGATTGGGTCGGGGTTGGCGTCGCCGGGGAGCAGGGCGAGGGGAATTTTGCGGTTGGCGCAGAGGGCGGTGAGTTCGTCGACGCCGTATTGCCAGTAAGAGGCGCCGCCGATGAGGCGGAGGACGACGAGACGCGCGTGGGCGACGGTTTTTTCCAGCCAGAGATCGACGGAAAGGTTGTTGGACAGGCGCAGCGTGTTGGCGAGGCGGAGTTCGGCCTCCCCTGCCCGGTCGGCCGCGCCGGCGAGCATGCTCAGTTCGCTATCGGCGGACGAGGCGAAGACCAGGGCGCCGGGGCGCTGGTTGAGGTCGATGGCTTCGCCCTCCTGCTGGATGGCGCCGGCTTGGGCGGAGAGGAGGTGCATGGTTACCCGGCCATCACGATTGTTGATAGGCCGGCACCCCCACCCTTGATCCCTCCCCGCAAGGGGGAGGGTGTCGACGGAGGGATCGAGCTCAGGACCGTGTCGAACATCAGGCCGCCGCAGCCGTGGCCCGTTGCAGGCTGGCGGTGATGGCGGTGTGGTCCAGGGGCGATTCGCCGATGACGACGAGGGCGGTTTCGCGCGATTCGCTGTCTTTCCAGGGGCGGTCGAAATAGGCGGTGACGCGGGGCCCGACGGCCTGGATGGCGAGGCGGGCGGCGGCGCCGGGGATGGCGGCGAAGCCTTTTAGGCGCAGCACGTCGTGATCGCGGATGGTCTGTTCGATCGCGGCGAGGAGCTCGTCCTTGCTGGCAACAGAGGGGATGCGGAGCGAGAAGCTGTCGAAGTCGTCGTGCTCATGGGTTTCCCCGCCATGTTCGAGTTCGTGGTGGCTGGGGCGGTTGGCGATATCTTCTTCCGAACCCATGCCCATGCCCAGGAGCGCCGCGATATCGACATGGCCGTTTCGGGCATGGATGATGCCGACGCCGGGGCGCAGTTCGGCGCGGATGTTGCTTTCGACCTTGGCGAGCATGGCGTCGTCGACGAGGTCGGCCTTGTTGATGATGACGAGGTCGGCGACGGAAAGCTGGTCTTCGAAGAGTTCGCCCAAGGGCGTTTCGTGATCGAGCATTTCGTCCTGGCGGCGCTGCGCATCGACGGCGGCTTCGTCGGAGGCGAAGCGGCCTGCGGCGAGAGCCGAGGCGTCGGCGACGGTTACAATGCCGTCGATGGTGACCTGCGCCTTGATCTCGGGCCAGTTGAAGGCGCGGATCAACGGCTGCGGCAGGGCAAGGCCGGAGGTTTCGATGACGATGTGATCGAACTTTTCCGGGCGCGCGAGAAGCGCCTGCATGGTGGGAATGAACTCGTCGGCCACGGTGCAGCAGATACAGCCATTGGAGAGCTCTACCATGTCCTCTTCGCGGCAGGTTTCATCGCCGCAGCCGGCGAGAATATCCTTGTCGACGCCGAGATCGCCGAACTCGTTGATGATGAGGGCAATGCGCTTGCCCTTGGGCGCGTGGGCCAGAAGATGGCGCACCAGCGTGGTCTTGCCGGCGCCGAGGAAGCCCGTGATGACGGTCGTCGGGATCTTGGTGGTCATGTGAAGGCTCCGGCAGGCTGGTTGCGGACGGCTAGGTAATCGTTCATGCGGCCAAAGGTGACGCCAAGGACGATCCAGAACACGGCGGCATTGAACAGCACCGCCGAGGCGAAGGACGCGGCAAGGCTGGCGGGGAAGCCGGTGGCTTCGTCCGGCGCCTGGGGGGCGCCGATCAGATGGGGCAGGATGGCCAAGGCGATGGCAAGGGCGAGGGCCCAGGGGGCGCGGAACTTGGCCGTCAGCAGCAGGGCGCCGCCGGTGGCCAGTGCCGTGCCGGCCCACCAGAGCTGGCGCGCCAGGGTATCAGCGACAGGCATGCCGGGTAGGCCTGGGGCCAGGCCAAAGGCGGGCGCCAGGGAAAAGGCCGCAAAGCCGCCGACGGCCCAGAGCAGGCCGGTGGACCAGGTTATGGGGAGATTGAACAGCACCGAAACAGCGCCGATGATGAGGGCGTAGCCGGCCGCCATCAGGATATTGGCCAGCACGGTATAGGCTGTGCGCTCGAAGCCGTCCTGGGGCATCCACTCGTTTTCGCCATGGTTATGGGCGGGCATGCTCTCAGCATGCTCGTGATTTGCTGCGGCATTGCCGTGATTTTGCACGCCTTCGCTTTCATAAGCTTCGGCGGCAAAGATCAGCGGCGTGACCCGGAAATATTGGACGGCCGAGGTGACGAGGCCAGCACAAAGCGCTGCGACGAGCGCAGCAAAAAACAGATTGCGGAACATTGGTCGTCTCTCTTGCGCTGCCTTAGTGGCAGGGGAAGCCCATGGCGTGGCGGGTGTCGTGCGCGCCGTTATGGAGGCGGTAATCGCCAGCAAAGCCGGTGCCGACAAGCAGCGTCAAACCAAGCAGCAGCGCGAGCGAGCCCGCGATGAGCCGCTGAGAGACGGATAGTGACTGGAGGCCAGTCGTCGTGATCGAAGTATTCATGCGGCACCCTCCGTGCGCGGAACAATTTGGGCTTTTCGCCCGGCTCGTGTGCCGGCAGGTCTCCTGGCTCGCGGTGATTGCAGTCCCCTCGCCTTCCCGGCTTAACGCCAGTGGCTTGATGAGAAGACCCACCGCTTACAGTTGCGGGGGCAGCTACGGATCGGGCCCCTGATGGGTAATCCCTACCGTATTCCCTTTTGATCCCCTTGCCGCAACGGGCGCGGGGAACCAACACGTGACAAGGACTATCCCCTTGCGTGAAGGCGGTCAATCACTGGTGTGGGGCGAGGCGACTCGCGGTATGACCGCGCCAGAAGGAGAGCGTTCATGAAGCCGATCAAGTTCAGCCGCGAAGAAGCCAAGGCTATTGTCGGGGAAATCCAGGATTACTTCCGTAACGAGCTGGACCAATCGATCGGGGCCATGCCGGCGGAAATGCTGATGATGTTCTTTGCCGACAAGATGGGTGCGTATTTCTACAA
>Ga0307414_10000863_pt1 | contig 15478 bp, 11 predicted proteins | sample DK1Ometagenome_FD_203804 | JGI IMG/M metagenome (GOLD analysis project Ga0307414, IMG submission 203804) | Maize rhizosphere microbial communities from greenhouse at UC Davis, California, United States - DK15-O-3 | ecosystem: Host-associated > Plants > Roots > Rhizosphere > Soil | place: USA... | reverse complement strand
GGTTCCACCGACATGTATGGTTTTGAATTTATGCTGAGGGTTTCCAAGTTTATCGCACATGGCGATGGTGTTGTGCAGGTCTTTTTTGAAGGCTACGGCTCCAACACGGGTAAACATTGGCAGTTTACCGTACAGATAATCCAGAGTTTGTTTATAGTTCATTTTGGAGTTCCAAAACAGATATTATTTCACTTTAAAGTTGAATACGACCACTCCGATTTGAACATCAGGGGCAGATTCAGATTGGGTCAGACGTGCACCCATTACGGCTTCTTTACACTTTTGCCATAGCTCTCTGTCGTTCAGGGTAGTCCCTTTAACTCCCGGAGTTGCATCGATCACGATACCACTTTTATTGATCTTTATCCTTACGGCGATTTTCCCGGTCTTTTGCCCGTCATCCTGAGGGGTAACCAGGTTTGTAAACTTTCTAAGTGCAATTGGGGTTTCGCCAAATCCGGAGCCACCCTGGCCATAATTGTTGGCCAATGGATCTCCATCTTTATCGCCCTGATTTCCTGGAGTTGTGCCCGTTCCATCACCACCACCTGTACCTTTATTGGCTTTGCCTTTATACAAAGCGTTTTGATTGATGACAGGTTTTGCCGGCTTACTCTCTGTTGTTGCCGTAGGTGCAGTAGTTTTATTGCTGCTTTTCGTGTTTACACTAACGGCTTCTTCTGTACTTTGGGTAACGATCTCTTTGGTGCTGTTCTGATTGGTTGGCGTCTCTTTGGTAGGTTCTTTTGGAACCACCTTATCCGGTGGTTTATTGTTGGCATTCGGATCTGCGGAAGGTTCTTCTATACTCGTATAGTCTGTTCCCATTCCTTCAACTGATGTTCCGTAATTGACCACAATCCCTCCCATACCTGCCTCTACAGGAGGTTGAAATGTTCCTATCGCGATGAAGAAACTCAGGGCGATGAGGAAAATCATAATACCAGTAGAGATGGCTACTGCTTTAGGATAATTGTTTTCTTCCTTAGGATACATCATTATTTCTTAGGTTCTACAGCGAGTACAACTTTCAGTTTTAACTTGTTGGCGATATCAAATACAAGCATGGTATTTTCGATGGAAACTCCTCTGGCTACGTAAAGTACAATGGTCAGATCCGGCGATGCTTTCTGATAAGTCTCAATTGCAGCCTGGATATTCTCCAGCGTTGTAGGTTGCTTGTCTACAAAATAATTCAGCTTTTCGTCTATAGATACCGTAACGGTTTTCTGAGCCGAAGATTGTTGTCCTGACTCGGATCTGGGTAACAACAGTTTCACTACCTGTGGATTAACTACGGCAGAGGCCAATAGAAAAAACAGCAGGAGGAAGAACATGATGTCGTTCAATGCAGAAGTATGAACCTCTACAGTTCCCTTATTTCTTTTGCGTAGATTCATTATTTACCTGGCTCCTCTAATAGATCAATAAACTCAATAGCATCAGTTTCCATTCTTAGTATGATGCGCTCTACCATCATATTCAAGATATGATATAATACATAAGCGATGATACCGATGATCAGACCTGTAGCGGAAGTGATCATTTTAGTATATAAACCTCCGGATATTGTTCCGATCTCAATAGCACCTTTGATAGACACATCATGGAAAATGGTAATTACCCCAATAATGGTACCAACGAAACCAAGCATCGGTGCAATACCGGCAATAATTCCCAATACACCAATGTTTTTCTCCAGTTTGGATACTTCCAGTTTTCCATTGTTTTCAATTGCAGCTTCAATATCTTTAATCGGACGGCCAATACGTTTTAGTCCTTTTTCTAACATCCTTGCTAAAGGAGAGTTGTTGTTCTTACATAAAGCAATCGCATTGTCCAACCGGCCGTCATGGATATATTGTTTAATCTGAAGCATCAGGTTAGATTCTGTTTTAGAAGCTTTTCTGATGGTCAGGTATCTTTCAACAAAAATGACTAATCCTAAAAAAGCAAGGAAAGCCAGGGGAAGCATTACCCATCCACCTTTTAACAGGAGGTCGATAAAGTGCAATTCCGGTGGTGCTGCAGCGAGGGCTTGAGTGGCGTTGTTAGCGGTATCAGCAATTTGTTTCAGGCTATCAGTAGCACCCTGTATTAATGCGATCATAATTTATAGTGGTTTATTTGTGTGTATGTATGTGTCTTTAATACCTAACTTCTTTTCTAATTTTGGCCTTTCCTGATGGGCGGAGTTGTAGTCTTTAAACGAGCCAACACTGAGCTTTATTATTTTTCTGCCATTGGTAGGAGGGATGGCTTTCGCTGTAATTCCCAAAGATTTCATATTGGCAATAAAGCGTTCCGCTTCTCTCTGGCTGGTTACGGATGAACCGATAACCTCGTAGGTTGTTCCGGTCTCTACCGCAGGAGGCGTTGTTGCAATAGTTTTTGGTGCTACCGGGATTGCGGTTTCCGGTTTTGGTACCACAGGTTTTGCAGCAGCTGGTTTTGTTAAGCTTGAGCTGTCTTTTTTAGTGGTATCTTTTATTGGAAGTGCTTTCTCTGAACTTCTCTTCAGGCTGTCCGCTTTTGCAAGAGAATCTGCTGTTAATTTAGCATCCTGAACGCTCGGGCTCGTTTCTGCAGGCAAGACGGTTGGCGTTTCACCTCTTTTCAGAATGGGGTCAAAAAGGTCAGGACGGATGAAGTAAGCAGCAGCAAGCCCGATAAGAATCAGCAATAGTGCAATCAGGATTTTTAAATAGACAGGTGTTTTAGCTTTGTCTGAATATTCTCCATCGGAATTGTAGAATCCTGTTTCTGTGAGCTGTTCTCTTTCTATTGGTTGTTCCTGTACCGGTGCTGGCCGGGGCTCGTAAACGGCCCTGTTAGTTTGCGCATAAGCATCGTTGATGGTCGTTGGAATAACCGTTTCAATTACAGGTTGTTCTACTATTTTTTTAGGGGGTTCAACTTCTGCGATTTCTTCATAAACAGGTTGTTCATCAGCGACAGCTAAAGGTTGATTTTCTTCTTCGACCTCGTATACTTCCGCTACGGGAAGGTCTTCTGCAGGGATTTCTGGTTTAGGTACTTCCTCAGTATCTGCAGCTTCAGCATGTGTTTCTTCAGGATGCGCTACAGGTTGTTGTTCTTCTTCCTGAGCAGGGATGATTTCTTCTATTGCAGGAACTTCGGTTGCAGCGTCCTCATCAACACGCTCAGAAAGCTCTTGTTGTTCTGCAGGATTGAGGGAAGCAATTTCTTCTTCTCTAAGATCTGCATTGCTGTTCTCCAGTTCCAATTGTTCCTCGGTCACCTGATGTATCCCGGCATCCTCTGTAAGGGCTTCTTCTTCAGGTTGAAGATCTGCGATCACCGGCTCTGCTGAATAAGGCAGGACTTCTTCTGGTTCGGCCACTACATCGGCAGCTTCTTTGACTGGCGGTAAACCGTAAAAATCAAAACCGAAGTTTTGATCATTTACAGGTTTAAAGCTTAAGGTGTCCGGAGCGCCGTATAAAGTACCCAGTGGATATAAACTGGCCTCCTTATGCTCCTCTAATTGTTTCTTTATTTCATCCGAAAACTGATCCACATAATAGGTGGCTGCATCCGGTGATATATTTCTTTTTTTACAGATATGGTCAATTAACAGTGTTTGCTCTCTTTCTTCAGAACTGAAATCCAGTACATAGCTCGGTGGTAAAAAGGAATGCGTCTCCGCATCATACCTTCCCGGTGATTTCTTTTTATAGATCGTTCCAAGTCCGGGGATCCCAACCTCTTTACGGGTTTTAATAAGCTCTGTAAGATACGCTAGCATGTCCATTCTGGTAAAATTAAATTTTAATTCTATATCAACCAATTAATAATTGAAAACCACTTAGAAGGAGTAAGTTAAACCTCCGAAAATATTGGTTCCAATCGTTGGATAATACAGGTACCTGCTGTAAGAGGTATTCAACAGATTGTTTGCTCTTACAAAAGCAGAGAATTTGTTGTTGATTTTATAGCTGGCACCAACACCAAGATCTACAAAAGCTTTTACACTTTCTACAGTTTCGTTAGAATGGTCAGGAATCAGATAAGGACTAGCTGGTGCAGCTTTGTAAATTTTTGCTTTGCTGGCATCCTGAATGGCTACAGATGCATTTAATCCAATCTTATCCGTGATGTTAAACAATAAGTCTGAGCTGATTCTCATTTGTGGCTTAAACCAGCTTTCAGTTTCCTGAGCCGGTTTATAGTCTTCAAAGTTCAGTTTTCCAGTCCATTTCAAAGAATTACTCACTTGTACTGAAATCTCACCTTCAAGACCTGTCATCGTTGTTGATCCGAAATCATAGATCACATCAAAACGAGTTGGGTTTGCAAAGTTGTTTACGAAAAGTGGCATGTCAGATATTTTCTTGTGGTAAACTCTTGCTTTGTAACCAAAACCAGGGCCACCAGTTCCTTTGATCCCCGCGCTGAAACCTAATTTCTCTACTGAATTTCTGATTTGAATATTCGAGTTCAGGAATGGGTTTTCATCTGTAAACTGTTTTAAAGAGTTGCGGTTCACATCACCTTTTACCTCAGCAAACAATTGCAGATAGTCTGGGATTAAGGTCAGGTCTGCAGTAATTGCAGGGAAGATTCTGCTTTTCGAGAAAGCACCAAATTCCTGTACGAAATTAATACCTGCATTGATCTTCACCCCATTTGCCTGAAGTCTGATATATGGGTTTAATTTTAACACATTATTTCCAACACTCACCAAGGCATCTTTGGTATTTCCAAATTCTGCCGAAGCAGCAAGGCCTAAGTTAAAACTGCTGATTCTTTTGTTCACGTAACCGTTTAGCACGATCGAGTTCTCTTTTGCAGCGTATTTATCGTTCCATAGATATCCGTTTAATTTTACGGCATAGCTAAGTGCATCAGGATCGTCTGTATACTTATTTACGATTTCTCCTTCTGCTTCGATAAAGCTCAGGGTTTGTCTGTCCGGATTAAGGTTAAGTTCTGGTTTCGCTGGATTAAAGCCATAAAAGAACAATCCGTTTCTCTGATAATTCACACGGCCGCTCATGGTCACCTGATCACCGATACTTCTTCCAAACACACTTAATTGTTGTTGGTTTACTTCTTGTCTGGCAAGCTTTCCTTTTTGTCCGAAATGTTTAAAGAAGGCACCTGCCTGTAGGGCTTCATCTCTGCCCAGGTTGATGTAGGCCTCTCCTAAGATCGTGGTACGGATTCCAAAACCACCTTTCACATAATTGTTGATCAGTTCTGTTTCTCTTTCCTTGGCTACCTGTTCTGCCTGTAACTTATTGATGTCTGAATTCAGTTCCAGTTTCCTGTCGGTCAGGCTATAATTGAATTTTGCTTTATAGGTTTTTACCGTATTCAGGTCGGGGCTTCTTCTTAGTTTTACGGCTTCTGCCAAAACTGGTTTATAAGGCCTTACGACTTCAATCTCTTCTGTTACGGCTTTCTCTTCAGTTTTCTTTTCATTAGTCTTGGTATCCTGGGCCAATGTGCTCAGCGTTCCTGCGGTAATAAAAAATAGGGTGGTATATATTAATTTCGTCAATCTCATCGTGCTTGTCTTATTTAATTTTTTGTAATTTATCCTTAGCAGTCTGGACAATTTCGTCCTTGCCTTCATAATTATCTATAAGGCTAAGGAGCGTGCTTTTAGCTTGTAGATTGTCTTTTAGTGCAACGTAGTTATCTGCTAACAGTAGGAATGATTTAGCCACCCAATAATCATAAGATGATAAGTTATTGATCAGGTCAAAACAGGTTTTTGTAGAAGTTTTATATTCTCTTTTTGCATATTGAATTGCAGCAATGTTATATTTTGCTTCTGCGGCAGCAAGCGTTTTTGTTTTCTCCACCACCATGTTGAATGACTTCACAGCGAGGGTTGTATCTGCTTTCGCTAAATAAGCCTTTCCAGCATACAGTTCGGAGCTGCTTTTTTCTTCTTGTGAAGATTTGTCAGACTCTTTGATCAGTGCCACATATTTAATCACATCATCAGGCATGTTTAAAGCGCTGTAAGCTTTCAACAGGTTATTGATGGCATAAGTATAGTGCACTTTATAATCTGCCGTTGTTTCCAGTCTTTTCAGGTATACGATGGCTTCATTATATTTTTTCTGATCCAGGAATAACTTGGAGATAGAAACTAAGGAACGTTCTGTATAATCACTGGTCCAGTCATTTAAAATAAACTCATAATCAGGAATCGCCTCATCTGGTCTTCCTAATTTCACCAATGATTCTGCTCTGATAAACTTAGCTTCTTTCGTATGAATGGCTTTAGGGAACTTGTCAAAATAAGCATTGATGGCTTCGAAAGCTCCTTTGGCATCCCCTTTAAGGTAACGGTTATTTGCGGCAGTAAAAATGATGTTGTCTTGTTCAGCCAAAGAAAAATCTCCGATTGGAGTGGTCTTGGCATAGCTGATAAAGCCTTCTGAATCTCCTTTATCTACGTAAATGTTCTTGATGGATTCCAAAGCCTGTTTGGCCTCTTCACTACTTCCGTAATCGGCAATCACCTTTTTGAAGGTTTCTGCAGCGGCATCATCCTGATCCTGGTTGTATTGCACCAATCCGATGGTCACCAAGGCACGTGGCACATAACTGCTACGTGGATATTGGCTGATCAGGGAAGTCAAATCCGTTTTTGATTTGTCCAGATCTCCTTTATTGAAATAGGTATAGGCAGTTTCAAAACCAGCATCATCCGCATAATTAGATGTAGGGAACTGCTTTAATAAACTCTGCATGGTATTGATTTTTGCGTCGTTTTGATTTTCCAGACCCTGGATCATTCCACGTTGGAAAAGGGCATAATCTTCTCCGGTAGATTTTGAAGCAATGATTTTATTGTAATTCTCTAAGGCATTGCCGTAGCTTTTATTCACAAAATAGGAATCTGCTAACCTGATGGTTGCATCTGTTATCGTTTTTTGATCTTTATCATTTCCTTTCAGGAAGCGTTCAAAATAGGTCGCTGCTTTTCCGTAACGTTCATCTTCGAAAGCCGCATAAGCCAACGCATAATTAGCGAAATTGTATACTTCCGTTTTATCTGCTCCCGGCATGTCGAGGAACAGCTCAAAGTTTTTCACTGCCTCTCCGAATTTTCTCAGTTCATAGCTGGCTTCGGCTTTCCAGTAAGTACTTAAAGCATGGATTTCTTTATCTTCAGGAAACTTCTCTGAACGTAAGAACATGGACAATGCATTAGGGAAGGCCCTTTCATTATAGAATTCAAGTCCTCTGAAATAGGTCACTTTCTGGTAAGCTTCTTTTGCTTCCGGGGATTTATCAGGAATAGGTTCCAGAATGTCTATTGCTGCCTGGTAGTTTTTACTCGTTAACAAGATCTCACCCAATAAGGTTTTAGCTTCATTGGCTTTCCTTGATTTCGGGAATTGCTTTAAGAAATTCTGGGTAGATTCTAAGGCCTGCTGATTGAAATCCAGCTCATAACTTAACCTTGCATAGTTGATCCACGCCTCTTCCTGTATGAATTTATCAAAATCAAGTCTTGAAGACCTGAAGAAGGCACTGCGTGCTTTTTCTTTGTTTTTCAATTGAATGAAGGAGCGGCCAAGTGTATACATCCCGCTTTGCAGGTATACATCATCCGTATCTAGTTTTTCCAGAATCGCTACCGATTCCTGGTATCTTTTCAAATGAAATAAGGAATATCCATACTGATAGATAAACAGGTTATTCTTAACCTCTGATTTGTCTTTTGCATAATATTCACTGAAATATTTCTCTGCATTCGTATAATCAGATTTAGCAAAATAAGAGGCTGCAATGAGACTCAGCATTTCTGCTTCATACTGTTGCTTTGATGTTTTTAAAATTGGAATCGCATAGGAAATTACATCATCATATCGCTCATCCAGGTAATACATCGAAGTGATGTAATAAGGATAACTTGCTTCATACGTTGGTGAACCTTTTAATTTTTCAAAATTCGCCAATGCCGTTTTATACTCCTTGTTCAGGTAATTGATGTAAGCAAAATAGTAAGTTGCACTTTCCTGATATGGGGATTTTTCTTTTTTTACGATCTCAAAAAGAGGTTCTGCTTTCTCTGTATTTTTCAACATGAAATAGGCATAACCTTGTTTGAACTGATATTCCAAACGTTGTTTTCCGGAAAGGGTAGAAGGGTCTGTTTTTTCAAACCAATCTAATGCTTTCTGATAGTTTTCCTGAGCAAAATAAGATTTACCGACATGGAAATAAGCCAGTTTGGTATTTGCATTCAGGGGGTAATCTTTGATAAAGTTCTGGAATAGGCTTTCCGCATCATTATTGCCAAGCTCCAATGCACAAACGGCGGCATAGAACTTTGCGTTTTCTTTAAGAAGGGATAATTCTGAGTTACTTTCCTGTTGCGCACCCGGTTTTTGTCTGGCTTGTTCTACCAACCTAAATTGTTGTGCTGCTGCGATGTACTTTTCATTGTCCAGTAACTCCAGACCGGTTCGGTAATTCTGATTTAAGTTGACTAGTATGCTGGACTGCGCATAACTAGACGTAAAGCTACCTGCTAATAATAGCGGAATAAAAAGGTATTTTTTCTGCATCTGGTTTCAAATATGGTTGGTACTAATATAAAAATAGTATTATGTCTTATTAACATAAGAAATTAACAACTGTTGATAACACTGGTTTAACGAAAAGAAAACGAGATTGGTATAAAAAACTTTTTAGAGATTTTAATCTCTTTGAGAAGCCAGCAGATAAAGTACAGCCATCCTTACCGCAACCCCATTTTCCACCTGTTCAAGGATGATGGATTGTTTGCTGTCGGCAACATCACTGGTGATCTCCACGCCGCGGTTAATCGGGCCAGGATGCATTACAATGATCTCTTTATCTAGATTGTCCAGGATTTGCTTGTTCAAGCCGTACATCATGGCGTATTCCCTTAGGGAAGGGAAGTATTTGATATCTTGTCTTTCTAACTGGATACGCAGCATGTTGGCTACATCGCACCAGTTTAGAGCTTTAATCAGGTTGTGTTCTACCTTTACACCCAAACTTTCGATGTGTTTAGGAATCAAGGTTGTCGGTCCGCATACCATCACTTCTGCACCCAGCTTTTGCAGGCATAGAATGTTGGATATCGCTACTCTGGAGTGTAAAATATCACCTACAATCACCACTTTTTTACCGGCTACATCACCCAGTTTCTGGCGGATAGAGAAAGCATCTAAAAGGGCTTGTGTCGGGTGTTCATGTGCGCCATCTCCGGCGTTTACGATCTGTGCGTTAATGTGTTTGCTCAGAAACTGACCTGCTCCGGCATAAGGGTGTCTCATGACTACCATATCCACCTTCATGGCGAGGATATTGTTTACTGTGTCAATCAGGGTTTCTCCTTTACTTACTGAAGAGGAGGAAGCGGCAAAATTGATCGTATCGGCAGAAAGTCTCTTTTCTGCGAGCTCAAAAGAAAGCTTGGTACGGGTAGAATTCTCAAAGAAGATATTGGCAATGGTAATGTCTCTCAGGGAAGGCACTTTTTTAATAGGCCTGTTGATCACATCTTTAAAATTATCTGCAGTTTCTAAGATCAATTCGATATCATTTCGGTTAATATCTTTGATACCTAAAAGATGTCGGGTCGATAATTTGTCTGCTGCCATGTTATTTATTGCTTTCTGATATTAAGATTACTTTGTCTTCTCCTTCTGTTTCTTTCCAGCTCACCCTTACCTGTTGTGAGTTTAAGCTGTCTACCTGCTGGCCGATATAATCGGGCTCTATAGGCAGATGTCTTGAAAAACGCCTGTCAATCAAGACCATCAATTCTACCCGTTCTGGTCGTCCGTAAGCCAGTAATGCATCCATGGCGGCGCGTATGGTGCGTCCGGTCCAGAGTACATCATCAATCAGGATTACGTTCTTTCCTTCGATAATAAAATCTATGGTATTGCTGTTTGCAGAAACGATTCCGTCTTTCCTTCTGAAATCATCACGAAAAAAGGTAATGTCTAAATTGCCTTTTTTGATGGTGCCTTTCTTAAGGATTTGGGAGAGTTCGGTCTGTACTCTATCGGCAAAGTAGCTGCCTCTTGGCTGAATGCCAATTAAAACAGTATTTGAAAAATCGTTATGGTTCTCAATTAATTGATGACAAAGTCTCTTAATTGTGATCTGGAATTTTTGACCGTCTAGCAGGGTTCTCTTTTGCATTGACTAAAGGATTGGCCAAATATAGGAAAATGTTTCAATTCTGTAAAGTTGAATGTGGATTTATTCCGTCTGATTTCTGATTTCCAATGATTTTAAAATCGCTAAGACCTTTAACTGGCTTATTTATAAAACTATAGACAGAAGCTCTGGATTTAAAAAATTATATTTGCATAAATCCAATATCAGGGAGTATTAAGAGGAAAATAATCAAATGAATGAAGATAGAGATCATGCGGTGATTTTTTTTGATGGCGTCTGCAATTTGTGTAATCATTCTGTGCAATTCATCATTAAGAGAGACCATAAAGATTACTTCCGTTTTGCGGCTTTACAAAGTGACATTGCAACGCAAAAATTGTCGGACTTTGATTTCAATGCGGAAGATTTGAAAACCATCATTCTCTTAGAAAATGGTAAGGCTTATCTCCGTTCCACTGCAGCACTTCGCATTGCCAGAAAGCTAAGTGGAGGCTGGCCGATGTGCTATGGATTGATCATTATCCCCGCGTTTATCAGGGATTTCGTCTATAAGCTTATTGCCAATAACAGGTACCGGATTTGGGGGAAGACAGAGAGCTGTATGGTCCCTTCTCCGGAACTCAAAGTAAAATTCCTGTAGTGGTATTTAAGGGAGAACTTAATTCTCCCAATATCTTTTGCTGTATTTTATCCCCATCTGGTCATACCTCCTTAATTGTTGCTTTAATCTTTGCTGAAAACTGCTGTAATTGCGCTTGGCTTTAGGGCTCCATAATACCTCACTTAAAGCATCCAGTCTTGGGAACAACATGTATTCTGCTTTAGCGGGATTGCCGATGTATTCCGACCAAAGGTTGCCTTGTGCCCCCCAGATGTATTTGCCTTCAGCAGGACTCAGCTCAGCAGGCACAGGCTCATAATTGTAGACGTTGGCCAGGGGTAAGAACTTCGCTGCAGTCAGGGAATCATCCTTTAAAAACTGCGCATGGTTAAAGTACATGAAGTTCTCCGGGGTCATGATGACCTTATGCTTTTGTTTTGCAGCAGCAATACCTCCCTTTTCTCCACGCCAGCTCATCACCACCGCGTTAGGAGCGAGGCCACCATCGAGGATCTCATCCCATCCGATAATGGTTTTTCCTTTGCTGTTCACAAACTTTTCTACCCTATGGATAAAATAGCTTTGGAGTCCGATTTCATTTTTCAACCCTTTCTCTTTGATCAGCTGCTGGGAAAAAGCAGATTGTTTCCACCAGATCTTCGAGCATTCATCTCCACCAATATGAATGTAGGGAGAAGGGAAAAGGTTCATGACTTCGGTCAGCACTTCTTCAAGAAAAGTGAAGGTTTGCTCGGAAGGAAGCAATACATTATTGAATTTGTTGAAAATTCCCCAGGTTTCGGCGACTTTCTTAGGTAGCTTAGGTGTAGTACTCAATTCCGGGTAAGCCGCAAGGACAGCCATGCTGTGTCCAGGCATTTCGATTTCAGGAATAATGGTAATATACCTGTCTGCTGCATATCGGATCACTTCTTTCACTTCTTCCTGGGTATAGTAGCCACCGTAGCGGATGCCGTCGTTCCCGGTTCCGGGATAAAGGCCAATGATGGAGCCATCTCTCCAGGCGCCAACTTCGGTTAACCTTGGATGCTTTTTAATTTCTATCCTCCATCCGTGATCATCCGTCAGGTGCCAATGGAAATAATTGAGCTTGTGCATCGCCAGGTAATCAATGTATTTTTTGACAAAGCTGACCTCAAAGAAATGTCTGCTGACATCCAGGTGCATGCCCCGGTAGGCAAAACGGGGATAGTCGGTCACCGTTACTGCCTGAACTTGTAAAGGAAATGCTTTGGCACTTGGAGGCAACAGCTGGATCAGGGTTTGTATGCCATAAAATATACCTGCAGGAGAAGACGAGCGAATGTTGACCGATGTACTGCTTACCCCCAAAGCATATTGTTCTGGATTCGGATCAACCACTTTTGTGAGAGCCAGATTGATTACATTTTTTCTGTTTAAATCAGGGAGTGTAGTCAGGCTAAGATCCAGATTATAGTACCTTTTGATATAGTTAATGAAGAAATCTGCGGCAGGTTTCAGCTTGTTGTCGCTGATAAATAGCTGTGTGGTATGGTTATTAATAGAAAAGTTCTCTGATGCTTTTCCCACTGTCATTTCCACAGGTTGTGGGATAAGTGAAGGGAGTTGTGCATGACTTACCTGGAACAACAGCAGGGTGCTGATGATACTGATTAAGATTTTCATAAAATGAATGGGGTATTGGTTTTAGTAAACAAAGTAACAAAAAAAAAGGCATCCCGGTTGGGGATGCCTTTAATATATAAGCTTTAAAGATTATTTAGCTTTGTTTTTGCTTTCTTCACCTTCCATCTGCTCTTTTAATTGAGCCAATACACCTAGATCGCCAAGAGTTGATTTCTCAACTGAATCTTTAACTTTCTTAACTGCACTGCTTGATGCTTTAGCTTCTTTTTTCTTAGTAGCTCTTTCTTCAGCAACAGCTTCAGCTTTAGCCTCTTCCCAGATACGGGCATGAGAAACAACGATACGTTTAGCATCTTTGTTAAACTCAATGATTTTGAAATCATTAGTTTCTTCAGCTTTGATAGTTGTTCCGTCTTCTTTAGCCATGTGTTTAGTTGGTACGAAACCTTCTACACCATATGGTAAAGCAATAACAGCACCTTTATCAGTTACTTTAACAACAGTTCCCTGGTGGATTGAATCTAACGTGAAGATAGTTTCAAAAGTATCCCAAGGGTTTTCTTCTAATTGTTTGTGACCTAAGCTTAATTTACGGCTTTCAACATCTAATTCAAGAACAACTACGTCTAATGTATCACCTACTTTAGTGAATTCGTTAGGGTGGTTAACTTTTTTAGACCAAGAAAGATCAGAGATATGGATTAATCCATCAATACCTTCTTCAATTTCTACGAATACACCGAAGTTAGTCATGTTTTTAACTACAGCAGTATGTTTGCTTCCGATAGGATATCTTTCAGCAACATTTTGCCAAGGATCTTGAGTTAATTGCTTAATACCTAAGCTCATTTTGCGTTCGTCTCTGTCTAAAGTTAATACTTCAGCTTCGATTTCATCGCTAACTTTCAAGAATTCTTGTGGGCTGCGTAAGTTTTGTGACCAAGACATTTCTGATACGTGGATTAAACCTTCAACACCAGGAATGATTTCTAAGAAAGCTCCGTAATCAGCAACAGTAACAATTTTACCTTTAACTTTAGATCCAACAGCTAAGTTAGTGTCTAAAGATTCCCAAGGGTGTGGAGTCAATTGTTTTAAACCTAATGCAATACGTTTTTTCTCGTCATCAAAGTCAAGAACTACAACGTTGATTTTCTCATCTAAGCTCAATACTTCTTTTGGATGCTCTATGCGGCCCCAAGAAATATCAGTGATGTGAAGTAAACCGTCAACTCCACCTAAATCGATGAATACACCGAAGTCAGTAATGTTTTTAACTGTTCCTTCTAATACCTGTCCTTTTTCAAGTTTAGATACGATTTCAACTTTTTGGCTTTCTAAATCGTCTTCGATTAAGATTTTATGAGAAACTACTACGTTTTTAAACTCATGGTTGATCTTAACAACTTTGAATTCCATTGTTTTACCCACGTATACATCGTAATCGCGGATAGGTTTGATGTCAATTTGTGAACCAGGTAAGAAAGCTTCAACACCCATGATGTCAACGATAAGACCACCTTTAGTACGGCTTTTAACAAATCCGTTGATGATTCTGTCATTGTCAAGAGCCTCATTGATAGACTCCCATGATCTTTGGGTTTTAGCTCTTTTACGAGATAAAATTAACTGACCATTCGCATCTTCCGGAGCTTCAACGAATACGTCAACTGTATCACCAATTTTCAAGTCAGGTGTATCACGGAACTCAGAAGTAGATACTAATCCGTCAGATTTAAATCCTACGTTTAATACTACATCTTTATTGTTGATAGACACAACAATACCGCTGATGATTTCACCTTGGTTGATTTGATTGAAAGTATCGGTATACATGTCTTCAAACTTTTTACGGTCTTCATCAGAATATTTTCCGAAAACTTTGTCATCTGCATCCCAGTCAAAATCTTGATCAGGGGTAGCTAATGATGATTTGATCTGTTCGATCGACACTGAATCAGCTTCTGACTCAATGGTTTCTTTCTCGGTCAGACGAGCGTCTGCACCTTGTAATTCGGCTTTTTTAGCCTCTAGTTCTTTTTCTGCTACTTGTTTTTTAGCCATTAAAATTTAATCTCCTTTTCCCGTGAGGGACGGCAAAGATAGAAATTAATTATTTTAAAGAAAAGAATTTTGTGATAAATGTTGTTGATTTAGAACAGATTGTAGAGAAAACATAGGATTATCAGGATATCAACATTAACATTTTGATCTTATCGGGCAGATAACCAAAGTACTTCTTAAAGGCGCTGGTGAAATGAGTGACGGGTTTATAACCCATCAACATCACTTTTGCCTGCTCCATTTTATATTGGTTCAGGTAACTTATATACGGGAGGACTATAAGCGGCTTTAAATTACTGCTTGAAGTTTAAACCCATTGTGAGATAAATTGGGATTAAAATGCTTCAAAATTCACTGAGTATTTAGACTAGTTCTTAATAATTGAAGAATTATGCTAAATTTGCAAAAAACACAAGGCCTAAATGAAACAATCAACACCAAGATCTGCCTGGCAGATTACCCGTAAACTTTTCAATGACATTCACTTATGGCTGGGCTTAGCCAGTGGAATTATTGTCATTGTAGTTTGTCTCAGCGGAACACTTTATGTATTTAATACGGAAGTTAAAGAGATGGCAACTCCGGAGTTATATAAAATAGGACGGACATCAGGAGCAGTGGCTTTACCTATTGAAGAACTCATCGGAAAAGTGAAAGCAAATACTGGTGGAAAAGTAGTTTCTATAAAAATCTCTTCAGATCCTAACCGAACCTATCAGTTCATGGTGAAAATGAAAGAAGAGAAAAAAGAAGGAGAAGCTAAAGATAAAATATCAGTAGCAGGCCTGGTTAAAGAAGCTGAAAAAAGTAAAGGCGAAAAGGGAAATACGAAGAAAGGGAAAGCTGGAAAAGATAAACCTGCAGAAGGAAAACGCCCTTCAGCTTTTGCTGTTAACCAATATACTGGAGAAGTGATTGGCAATATTTCAGAAACAAAAAGCACTGCCGCTTCTTTTATGAAGACGATGTTTAGTCTCCACAGGTGGTTGCTTTTAGACAAGATTGAAAAACCTATTTTCGGAGAACTCG
>Ga0307414_10000861_pt1 | contig 15487 bp, 11 predicted proteins | sample DK1Ometagenome_FD_203804 | JGI IMG/M metagenome (GOLD analysis project Ga0307414, IMG submission 203804) | Maize rhizosphere microbial communities from greenhouse at UC Davis, California, United States - DK15-O-3 | ecosystem: Host-associated > Plants > Roots > Rhizosphere > Soil | place: USA... | reverse complement strand
CCCGGGCCGGGGGGGGCCTGCCCTTGGGCGGGCGGGCTCTTTGGGACCTGCTTAATATCGCCGGTGGTTTCGATATCTCGCTGTACGTCGCCCGAATGACGTCGGTGTTCAGCGGTGAGGTCGCGTACGACGGAAGCGTCGCCGATCGCTTGGCCTTCCAGGAAGCTTTCGTGCAGCGGATTTTGGAGAAGCCCTATTTCGGTTACGGTTTAGGTTCGGTCACGACGCTCCTCAACCAAGGGAGGCTGTTGGGAGCCGCTCACAACCAATTCCTTGATCTCGCCTTGCAGTACGGTTTGCTCGGACTGGCCCTGATGGCCGCCTGTGCAGTGCGTCTCTTTCGGCGACTTCGCGATATGCAGGTAGAGCCGGCTGCGGGCCGGGCGTTGGTGGTGCTGGCTGGACTTGGGCTCTCCATGATGGGGACGAATATGATCTTCGATATGCAGAACTTCTATGTCCTGCTCGGATACATCTTCGCGGTGCGCGGTGCCGGGTCGCAAGGATTGCGCGGCAGAAGTTCACCCTCTGACACCCGCCTTAGGGGACGTTCCTCGCCGTTGCGACCTGACACGCCAGTCCCTGGTCTGGAAAAGGCCAAGGGCCGAGCTGCCGCATGAAGGTGGCCGGCATTTTGAAACGGCTGTGGCTCGCGGCAGGACGCATGTTGAACGGAGAGGTGTGGTACGCACGGCGGATTGGCTTGACGATTGGGCGAGACTGTCAGTTGTACCGGATCATCTATGGCTCCGAGCCTTGGCTGATCAAGATTGGAGATCACGTCCAAATCACGCAGGGCGTCCGCCTGCTCACACATGGTGGCGGATGGCTGGCCCGGGAGATCAGCCCGCAGTTCGACTCCTTCGGTCCGGTGGTCATCGGCAGTCATGTCTATATCGGCAATGCCGCTATCATCCTGCCTGGGGTGAGTATCGGAAATCGCGTGCTGATTGCCGCGGGAGCCGTGGTGACGCGGTCTGTACCGGACAACTGCGTCGTCGGCGGCAATCCTGCGCGGGTGATCAGCACGCTAGACGCGTACCTCGCTGGCAATACGCGCTACGATATGGGTACGGCAGGCTTGAACCCGGACGAGAAGCGGCGGGTGATCGAGGCCAATCCCGAGCGGCTCATCCGACGCGATTTCCTAACTCCATGACGGCACGATCCATCGCCGTCATCATTCCCTCGCTGAGCCACGGGGGGGCCGAGCGGGTCGCCAGCACCCTGGTCAACGAATGGGCGTGGCGCCCCGGGATTGAGGTGCATCTGGTGACCTTCAGCGGGCTGCATGACTTCCATGCACTGGATCCGCGCGTGCGGCGGGTCAACATGCCGTTGCCCCCTGGGCCTGGACCGCTGGCGCTCGTGACCCTCGCGTGGCGGATACGACGCCACCTGTCCCGTCAGAAGGTCGCCGCGGTGCTTTCTTTCATGGACAAGTACAACGTGTTCATATTGCTGGCCTTGGCTGGCTCCGGGATCCGTGTATCGGTGTCCGACCGCAGCAATCCGTTGCGGCGGCGACCGGCGTGGCTGAATGCACTGAAGCGCCTGACCTACCCGCGGGCGACGGCGGTGATCGCCCAGACGGCGCAGGCGGCGAAGGAGATCGCGAGGATCGCCGGGCCGTCCCGCGTGACCGTGATCCCCAATCCCCTGGTCCTTCCCGCCGGTCCGGCTGGGGCGTTCGAGGATCGTGAGCGGCTGGTGCTTAACATCGGGCGGCTTGTCGAGGAAAAAGGACAGATCTACCTTATCCGCGCCTTCGCCCGAGCGCGCATGCCGGGCTGGCGGCTCGTCATTCTTGGCGAGGGTCCGCTACGAAGCGTGCTGGAAGCCGAAACGGCGTCTTTTGGCGTCCGCGACAGGATCGATCTGCCGGGTGTGATCTCCGACCTGGACCCGTGGTACGCGCGCGCGTCGATCTTCGCCTTCCCCTCGGTATCGGAGGGCTATCCGAACGCTTTGGTGGAAGCGATGGCCCGCGGTCTGCCGTGCATCAGTTCCGATTGCGATGCGGGCCCCCGGGAGATACTGACTCACGGTGCCGATGGAATTCTTGTGCCGCCGGGAGACGAGGGCGCCCTCGCCGACGCGCTCGAAGAACTCGCGGCGGATGGCGCGATGCGACGCAGACTGGGAGCGAAGGGCGGCGCACGAGTGATGGCGCTATCGGCCGAGGAGATCAGCGACCGATACCTGCAGACTTGCCTCGGAACAGCGGACGCCGGGCCCGGCAATGGCGAGGGTGAGCGCGCGCAGGCCGACCTGCCGCGGGCGGGTGTGAAAAGCTCCATACCCGGCGGAGCATCATCTGCTCAACGGCTGAGTCATGTCTTCCTTGACCCCAATGCACCACCAGGATGGGCCCAATGAACGCTCATGATCGGCCGGGCCTGATTGTGGGTCTCGACGCGACGAACCTTCGCTCAGGAGGCGGGCGCACGCATCTGATCGAACTTCTCAGATCAGTAGAGCCCCAGAAACACGGTGTCTCCAGGATCATTGTCTGGGGCGCCCGCGATACGCTTGACCGCCTCTCCGACCACGCCTGGATCCAGAAATGCAATCCGCCGGAACTGGAGGGAAATCTGGTCGAGCGGACGCGCTGGCAACATCGTGAGCTCTCCAACGCCGCCCGGGCCGCCTCTTGCGACATACTGTTCGTTCCGGGAGGAAACTACCTCGGCGACTTTCATCCCGTGGTCACGATGAGCCGGAATTCGTTGCCGTTCGAGAGTCGCGAACTGGCACGCTACGGCATGTCCCCGAGCACGTTGCGACTGGTGCTGCTGCGGTTCAGCCAGGCCCGGACGTTCCGTCGCGCGGACGGCGTTATTTTTCTGACCCAGTATGCGAAGCGGAGCGTATCCAAAATCGTCGGCCGGTTTCACGGCGAAACCGAGATCGTGCCTCACGGCATCAATGACCGCTTCGTGATCCCTCCCCGCCCGCAAAGAACAATCGAGACCTGTAGCGCCGCCGATCCGTTCCAGCTGCTGTACGTCTCCAATATCGACCTCTACAAACACCAGTGGGTGCTCGTGGACGCCGTCGCTCGCGTGCGAAACCAAACCGGGTGGCCGCTGGCTCTGGACCTGGTGGGCGGCGCCAGCAATGCGCCGGCCCTGCGGAAGCTTGATCGATCTGTTCAGGCGGCCGATCCGGCGGGGCAATGGGTAAGACGCCACGGCTCTATTCCCCACGAAGAACTCCACGCCATATATGCCCGGGCGGACGTAGGCGTTTTCGCCTCAACATGTGAAAACATGCCCAACATCCTAGTTGAGACGATGGCGGCGGGACTGCCGGTCGCCTGTTCCAATCGTGGTCCTATGCCGGAGATTTTGGGAAGCGCCGGTGTCTATTTCGATTCGGAGAATGCCGAGAGTATCGCCACCGCGCTCCGCAACTTGATCGAGTCGGCCTCGGTGCGTCAGGAGAAGGCGCAGGCCTCATTCGTTGCAGCGGGAGCTTACTCTTGGAGGCGTTGCGCCGACGAAACGTTTCGGTTCCTTGCGCGCGTCGCCGCGAAACACGCGAAGGACTGACGCCCTGTGAACTGTTGGACGACCCGCCGGTCGCCACGGGTCACCGGAAGGCGAGCCGCGCCTCTTCTAGCCAATCTTCCAGTTCGGAGAACAGCGTCTCTCTGTCAAATGCCTTCGAGGCGTAGGCACTCCCGCGTTGCGCCATGAGATCGCGTTCAGCAGGCGGGAGAGCGCGAAGGTCGCGAAGGTTCGCGGCGAGGCCGAGGGCGTCGCCCGCGCCGGCCGCAAGGCCACCGCCGGACTCCTCGACCAATCGAGCGCCCTCGCCATCCAGCATCGCTAGAACCGGTTTCCCTCCAGCCATGTAGCTCTGAACCTTGCCCGGGATCGTCAGCGACCAGATGGGGTCGGCTTTGAGGCTCACGAGCATTGCGCTCGCGCCTTTGAAGAAGGCTGGCATTCGCGCTGCCGGATATCTCCCCAGCAAGATAACCCGATCACATAAACCGCGGCGGGCGATCTCGTCGCGCACGAACGGCATGGCTCGGCCATCGCCCACGATTAACCAGCGCACGTCCTCGAGATCGCGCACCGACTCCGCCGCGTCCAAGACCGCGCCCATGTCTTGGGCTTCGCCGACGTTACCGGCGAACATAACGTTGAAGGTGTCGCGGAACGGAGCGAGTTCGGGCGCCGTCTCCACAGCATTGGGATCGCCGGCGAAAGTCGGTTCGACCCAGTTCGGAAAATAGCGCACCCGTTCCACGGTCCCGGCATAGCGCCCGACGTTATCGAGGAAGCCGCGAGACTGAATTAGAATCCTGTCGCAGCGGCGATAGATAAATCCGACCATGCGGCCGATCAGCGACAAGACTGCTCGTGAGCGCACCACGCCGATGGCCGAAAGGCTCTCGGGCCACAAATCAAGGACCCACATCACGACCGGCACCCGCTTTAAGCGCCTTAGCAATAGCGCAGGCAGAGCGACAGTGATCGGCGACGTTTGAAACACGAATATCGCGTCAAAGCGTCGACCCCGGAGTTTCCAGGCGCCAATTGTGCTGGCCGCCAACGCGAAGCTGATATAGTTGAGCGCCAGCGTCAGATAGCCTTGCCCGCGCGGGATCAGCGGCACCCGCACGATGTCTGCGCCATGATAGTCTGCGAAATCTTCAGGGTTTGTCTTGTAGATGCCGAAGATAGTTCCCTCAGGATAATTCGGCGCGCCCGTGAGGACAGATACGTCATGGCCGCGGGACCGCATGCCCTCGACAAGATCGTTTATCCTGAAGTCCTCAGGCCAGAAGTATTGGGTGACTATAAGGAGGCGCACTAGGCGTCAATCGTACTGGTGCCAGACCACACGACGCACATAATCTGTGTAGCTGTGGATGATCCGCACGACCTTGTCCGCCACATTGGGCATCGCATAGTCCGCGACTATTCGGAAATCTCGCTCCGATCCGCGCCTCTGGTCCTCGAGCAGAACTAACGCTTGCATAACGCGGTCGACCCTCAGCCCCACCATCATCACGGCACCTTCCTCCATACCCTCGGGGCGCTCATGAGCCTCGCGAATGTTCAGGGCCGGGAAGTTCAGGATCGACGATTCTTCAGTGATGGTGCCGCTGTCAGAGAGAACGGCGCGGGCAGAACGCTGCAAGCGGACATAGTCGTGGAAGCCGAGGGGCTTTATCAGGTGGATGTGCGGATGGAAGGCCGCTCTCTCTGTATCGATCCGCTTCTGAGTGCGAGGATGGGTCGATACGATGACCGGCAAGCCGTAGGTCTCGGCGACGCGGTTCAACACCTCGACCAGGAGCCCGAAAGCTTTGGCGTCGTCGATGTTCTCCTCGCGATGGGCGCTGACCAGAAAATAGCCACCCTCCATCAAATCGAGTCGCGCCAAGACGTCGGACGCTTCGATCCTGTCCGCATAATGGGTGAGCACCTCGAACATCGGGCTGCCCGTCTTGATGACCCGGTCTGGCGCCAAGCCTTCTCGCAGCAGGTACTCTCGCGCGATGTCGCTGTAAGTTAGATTGATGTCGGCCGTGTGGTCGACGATCACGCGGTTTGTCTCTTCCGGAACGCGCGCGTCGAAGCACCGATTACCTGCCTCCATATGGAAGATCGGGATCCGCTTGCGTTTGGCCGGGATGACGGACAAGCAACTGTTAGTGTCTCCCAGCACTAGCATCGCTTCCGGGCGCACCTCGTCCAGTAGTGTGTCCATGGCGATGAGGATGTTTCCGATGGTAGACACCGGACCCCCACCCGGAACGACGCTGTGGAGAAAATGGTCTGGCTTGCGCAGACCCAAGTCGTCGAAAAACACCTGATTGAGTTCGTAGTCGTAGTTCTGGCCGGTATGGACCAAGACGTGCTCGCAGGTCGCGTCGAGCCGCGCGATGACCCGGGACAGGCGAATGATCTCGGGTCGGGTGCCGACCACCGTCATGACCTTCATCGTCTTCATCGTCAGACTTTCTCCGCTATCGTGTCTGGTCGCGCGGAATCGAAGATCTCGCTGGCCCACAGCATCACGACCATCTCGTCGTCGCTTATGTTGGTGATATCGTGGGTCCAGCCCGGAATGGTCTCAACAATGCGCCCGTCTCCGCCGCGGATAACGATCTCGAAGCGCTCATTCGTGATGATGTGCCGGAAACCGAAACGCGCTTCGCCGGTCAGGACGAGGAATTTCTCAGTCTTGGTGTGGTGATAGTGCTCTCCCCGGGTAATTCCCGGACCGGCCGTGAAATACGAGAATTGACCGCAATCCGGTGTCTTAAGCATTTCCACGAACACCCCCCGATCGTCTCCGTGGCGCGGCACCTCGTAGGCGAAAGCGGCGGGCTCAAGATAGCTGAGATAGGTTGAATATAGGGCACGGGTCAGGCCGGTCCCGACGCGGTCGGTGAGCAGGTTTGAACGGCTGGCGGCGAAGCCGCGGATCATATCCGCCACCTCCCCGACCGTAGTTTCGTGAACCGGGTCGGCCTGTGCGAATTCTGCACCCTCCCACGGGGTCTCAAGGAGCGACAGAAACGCGGAGACGGCGTCGTCGACGTACAGAAGACTGAGGCGTGCGGCCGGATCACTAACGTTGATTTTGAGCCCGCGCGCGATGTTGTGGCAGAAAGTGGCTACCGCCGAATTGTAGTTCGGCCGGCCCCATTTGCCGAATACGTTAGCAAGCCGAAAAATGCGCACCGGTGACCCGGTTCGGCGAGCGTGGTCTACTATAGCTTCCTCGGCCCTCCGTTTAGAAAGACCGTAGGGATTGTTGATCTCAGCTTGGATGGAAGAGCTGTAGACTAGGGGAATTCTACGGCCGGTCGCCGCCAGTCGCTCGCACAGGCGGCGCGTCACTTCCACGTTGCCGGTGTGGAACTCCGCCGTCTCAGTCGGCCGGTTGATACCGGCCAGATGGAACACGAACTCCGCCCGGGATAGCGCCTCGTCCAGCACGGCCGTGCCGGTGTCGGAGCCGATGCCGATCACCTCCCAGCCGATTTCGGCCAGTCTGACCGAAAGGTTTCGACCGATGAATCCGTTGGCGCCCGTGACGACGACGGCCATGCCCTAGTCCTCCGCCCCGGCGCGCTCGCCGGCGCGAATTCGGCGTATGAAGTCCAATTTCAGTAGCAGCGCTTTCATCCCCTCCAGGTTCAAGCGTTCTGTGTTGTGGCTGTTGTACTCCTCTGCGGGCAGGGTTTTCGGCTCGCCGGTGTCGACGAACTTGCCGTAATTCAGGTCCCGCGCATCCGGCGGGACGCGGAAATAGCCCGGAAGGTCCTCCGCATGGGCTCGCTCCTCGCGCCCCAAGAGGGATTCATACAGCTTCTCGCCGTGACGCGTGCCGATCGTGTGGACGGGGTGACCCGGCCGGTCCAGCAACTCCGTCAACGCCACGATCAGCGTCTCGATGGTGGCGGCGGGGGACTTCTGGACGAAGATGTCGCCGTTGGCTCCGTTCTCGAACGCAAACAGGACCAACTCGACCGCATTCTCCAGCGTCATCATGAAGCGGGTCATGGCCGGGTCGGTCACTGTGATCGGCTGACCTGCGAGAATCTGGTTCACGAACAGCGGAATCACCGATCCGCGAGACGCCATGACGTTGCCGTAACGGGTCCCGCAGACCACTGTGTCTTGAAAGGTCCGCGAGGTGGCCACCATGACCTTTTCCATCATGGCCTTGGAAATTCCCATGGCGTTGATCGGATAAACCGCCTTGTCCGTGCTCAGGCAGATGATCCGCTCAACGCCGTGGGTGCGCGCCGCCGTTAGGACGTTCTCGGTGCCCATGACGTTGGTTCGCACCGCTTGCATCGGATGAAATTCACAGGACGGAACTTGCTTCAACGCAGCGGCGTGGAAGACGTAGTTGACGCCCTGCATGGCCCCCATGACGCTGCGTTCATCGCGGACGTCGCCGAGATAGAATTTAACCTTCGAGGCGTCATAGCGCTTGCGCATGTCGTCCTGCTTCTTCTCGTCCCGGCTGAAGATGCGAATCTCCGCCAAGTCGGATTTCAGGAAGCGGCGCATTACGGCATTGCCGAATGAACCAGTCCCTCCTGTGATCAGCAGGGTCTTGTCGTTACCGAACATATCTCGCTCTCTGCGCTGCGCTAGGGACGGAGTTCCACATATTCGGGGCCCATGTCTAGGGTGGCGGGACCCGGGTTTGGCGTCGGCCATACCGTTCGGGTTCGGCTCGCCCGAGCATCGCAGCCTCGAAGGATGGTGGCAGTGAGGCTGGTTGTCGATCGGCGGAGTTCCAGAGCCCCTAGGCCGTCACCGCCTCCGCCAAAGACCTAGCGAACCCCCGAGCCGTGCGTCACGGTCCAGATGGTCCGCAACGCGATCAGAAGATCAAGCGCTGCGGATTGACGTTTGATGTAGTATAGGTCGTAAGCCAGCTTCAGGGCGGCCTCGTCGGCGTTCGCGGAGGGTGGGACGTTTACTTGCGCCCAGCCGCTAATGCCAGGTCGGACAAGACACCGGTACGCAAACTTCGGATAGACCTCGGTGTAGCCGTTGTGAAAACTCACTGCCTCAGGTCTTGGCCCAATCAGGCTCATGTCGCCTTTAAGCACATTCCAAAGCTGCGGTAGTTCATCGATGCGTGTCCGCCTAAGGAATCGGCCGATGGCCGTGACGCGGGTATCGCCCGGGAGGGTCTCCCTTTCCTTGGCGCCATCCTGCACTGGACGCATCGTGCGCAGCTTCCACATACGGAATGGAACGCCGCCTCGGCCCACCCTGTCCTGCACGAAAAAAATAGGGGCCCCGGAACTGACCAGAATGCAGAGCCCGGCAACGAAAATCACGGGGATCACAATCGGCAGGAGGGCAACGGTCGCGAGCACATCGGCAGCTCGCTTGATTGGCCGATATGGATTACCTTCGACCGGACCGACATGTTCTATCTCAAAATGGTCGAGTGAGACCGCGCCAGCGACCTCCTCAAAATGTTCATAGATATGCCTCACGCGGCAACCGCCGAGCATCGCCCGGGATAATGCTTTCGCCCAGTCCCCGCTAATCTGTTCATGAAGATCGACCAAGAGCACATCGTATTTGCCAAAATCGTGATGCGGATCATGGATCATGTCGGCGCTGCCCATGTTTTCCGGAACCTGCTTTATCAGTGGCCGCACGACCCCGATGTGCAAACCCACCCGGCGGTGCCGTAACCACACCACCATAAAACCAACCAGAAGGGTCGCGGGGAACATAGATATCATGATTGCCCGCGAGAAAAACTGACGGCCAATCAGTATAAAAAAGGCGTACAAACCGAATAAAATAACCGTCGTATTAATAACGTTATGAAATCGATCTTGGAGAGACCCCTTCGAGATAAAAGCCGAGTAAACTGCTGCAGCGGAGCAGCACAGGACAACTACCAAATTTCTCTGATAGGCAGGAGAAACTTGCCAGAACTGCCATGTATGAAAATATATCAGATTCGCTAGAGCCCACGTTGCAGCGAAGGCCAGGATCCCAACTGTGGTTCTAAAAATATATCGAGACTGCATTCAGGCTGCGTTTCTCACGAGAGGTATTGGGAAAGTGACTTGCACCGCCAGCAGATGTCTAGGAGCATGAATTTGCCTTCCCGCAGATTCACCGGCGATACAATCAACTCGCGCTCCCTCGATATCGAATTTGGGGAAGGAATCATCGATATCGCGCTCCAAATCGGGTTCAAGGGGGCGCAATCTGGAATAACCTTTGCCGCAGTTTGACAGCGCCTTGCCGCCCTAACACGCCAGTCACCTTCTTCTAGAGAGGTCGAGGCCGTTCAGGAAGACACAAGCAACCCCGAGACAGCCGTCGCCGCCGATGCGCGCCATCACGACGCCCATCGCCTTGCACAGTTCGGGCATCGTTGATGAGGTATCTTCATTGCTAGGAAAAGGGTAAGCGGGGTTTCTCCACCCTAGCTAGTCGCGGCGGCTTGACGGTTGGTCAGCGGTTCTGCGCGGCCCAGGCCCAGGGGGTGAGCTCGGCGACGCGGCTGTTTGGCCAGAGGTTGACCAGCTTGGTGAGGACGTCGCTCAGGTAGGCGTGCGGGTTCACGTCGTTGAGCTTGCAGCTCTCGATCAGGCTGGCGATCACCGCCCAGTTCTCCGCGCCTCCGTCTGAGCCGGCGAACAGGCTGTTCTTGCGGCTGAGGGCGATGGGCCTCATCGCGCGCTCCACGGGATTGGTGTCGAGCTCGATACGGCCGTCGTCGAGGAAGCGGGTCAGGCCGTCCCAGTGGTTGAACATGTAGCGCAGGGCTTCGGCCGTCCTGGCCTTTGGCCACAGCCCCTCCAGCGCCTGGTGAGCCCAGGCGTGGAGGTCGTCGACCAGCGGCCGCGAGTGTTCCGTGCGCACAGCGAGCCGCTCAGCTGCGCTGGAGCCGCGGATCCGAGCTTCGATCGCGTACAGGCTGCTGATGCGCCGCAACATCTCCTTGGCGACGGGACCTTCATCCTGCAGGTCGAAGAAGGCGCGGCGGGCGTGGCTCCAGCAGTGCGCGAGCGCCAGCTCCGACGGTCGCTCCTTTGCGATCGCCTTGTAGGCGGCGTAGCCGTCGACCTGGATCAGTCCCTCGTAGCCGTCGAGCAGCTGACGACAGGCGGTCTGAGCGCGTGTCGGGAAGTAGGTGTAGACCACTCCGGGCGGAGCTGGACCGTTCCAGCCTCGCTGATCGCACGCCAGGGTCCAGAAGTAGCCGGTCTTGGTGCAGCCCCGGCCGGGATCCAGGACCTTGGCGTAGGTCTCGTCGACGAACAGCAGGTCTTGGGCCAGCAGTTCGCCCTTCATCTGTTTCCACACCGGCGTGAGCTCGGCGGCGGCGGCACCCGTCCAACCCGTCGGGACCGAGCGGTCGATCACCACGCCCTGACGAGCCCAGGCCTGCACCTGCCGGTAGATGGGGGTGTGGTCGGCGTGCTTGGCGACCAGCACGTCAGCGACCAAGGCTTCAGTGGGTAGACCGCCTTCGACCAGGCGCGCCGGAGCCGGAGCCTGGACGACCTGATCCTCGCAAGCGCGGCAGGCGTACTTTGGGCGGCGGGTGACCAGCACACGGAACTGGGCGGGGATCTTGTCCGGCCGGCTGGAGCTGTCCTCGCCGATCTGGTGCATCGCGCCTGCGCAGCACGGGCAGTCGGTGCTCTCGGGCTCGATCGCCACCAGCACCCGCACCCCCGACCCGATGCCGATCATCGAGCCGCCTTCAGCGCCATCACCAGAGCCGTGGCCATCTTCAGATCGGCGCCTGCCTCGATCCGCATCTGTGCGGATCCGATCGCGAGCTCGATGGCGCCCGTCGGTGCAGTCTCGGCCGCGCCCTCGACCTTGACCTCAGCGAAGCCCAAGCCCTCGGCACGGCGAGCGTCTCGCCTCCAGCCGAACAACTGGGTGGGAGACACCATGTAGCGCGCCGCTACCTCAGCCACGGTGCTGGCATAGCTCTCAGCGACGATCTGAGCCTTGAGCTCGGCGGGCCATCGGCGACGAGGAGCCGAGTGCGAATAAACCGCCACCCGGCCGCCCCCCACGCAAGAGAGCTCATGATCACCCGACATCATCACCTGTCTTACGCCCCGCCGTCGAAACAGCGGCCAGACTCGGTGATCAGTTCAGGCCTGGGAAGGTGGGGGAGAAACCGCGCTTACGGAAAAGGCATTGGCCGCGGACTTCAGTTCGACCGTCCCATCCCCCGGGGCACAGGATCTGCCGTTCCGTTCAGCTTCCAGCGGCCGATAGAGTTCACATCGTAGGCGCACTCGTCCTCGGTCCCGACCAAAAGGGCTGAGGAGGTCCGGCGGGCTGGTCTCCGCCGCGAAGAGAGACGCCAAGCGGTGGTAGCCGCTTGGCGTGAGTTAGTCAGCGAGTCCGGGTGTCTTCGGGTTACAAAAAGATATCTGACTCAAAACCGCGCAGCCCGAAGTCGTCCTCCAACAGTTGCACTGGGGTATCGTCCCAATGGACTGGCTTACGCAAGTCCATCTCCCGCAGCGCGGCGTCCATCTGAGTCCATTCAGGCATCGCCGCTTTTCGGCTCATGCCATTAAACGAAGCGAAGTTCCCTCCGAGGAGGAAGTCATCTCGGTGCTCTCCCGGCATCTCGGCTGGATCCACGACGCGCACGGCCAGCCCATACTGGGTTGTTGCGACACCGTCGCCTTCGACAACGTCGTCAGGCCGGAGGGTCCCGACAATCGTGTCGTCGCCGCCGTTGGTGCGGAACACGACCCGGTGCGCCGAGGTCAGCGCGGAGATGTCTATCGTATCGTCATCATTGGAACCGTTCAGCGTGATGGTGCTGGTCAACAGGCTGGTTCCGGCGAAAGTGCCGATCGGGGTGAAAGTGTCGCCTCCGCCCATGCCCGTGATTACAATCTCCTCAATGTTGTCCAGCTGGGCGACGACTGATGCCGAGTCGGTGCCGTTGCGAGTGATTACGATCTCTGTGGCGGCACCGAGGCCGGTGATGCCAGCCGACAGGGCCTCGGACCGCGAGTAGATTCTGTAATGTTCCGCGCTTGCGTCGCCCGTGATTTCCACCGTGTCCACGCCGGCCCCGCCATCGAGACGGTCACGTCCGCCGCCGACGCGCCAAGCTAGGGTGTCGTCTCCCCCCCGGCCATTAATCGCGTCATTGCCACCGCCGCCGTCGAGAATGTTAGCGCCGGCATTGCCCTCAATGGAGTTGGCGAACTCATTACCGGTCAGATCGATCGCTACGGTGCCGGAGGTCGAGTCGGTCGTCAAAAGTTCGATCTCCGCGCCAGCATTTAACACGTAGTCGATACTGGCAAGAACCCGATCCGAGCCCTCACCGACGGCTTCCATGACGATGTCGCCGGCTTCGCTCACATAGTGACGATCGTTGCCCAGGCCGCCGGTGGTGACGTCGGTGCCGGCGCTCCCCCTTAGGGCATCGTCCCCTGCGCCCCCGATCAGGATGTCGCCTCCCGCTTGGCCATTGATCGCGTCATTGCCACCGCCGCCGTCGAGGATATTCGCGCCGGCATTGCCCACAATGGAGTTGGCGAACTCATTGCCGGTCAGGTCGATCGCTGCGGTGCCGGTAGGGGAGTCGGTCGTCAGAAGTTCGATCTCCACGCCAGCATTCAGCACGTAATCCACACTGGCGAGAACCCGATCCGAGCCCTCATCGACCGCTTCCATGACGACATCGCCAGCTTCAGTTACATAGTGGCGATCGTTTCCTAAGCCGCCAATGGTGATGTCAGTGCCAGCGCCGCCTCTTAGGACGTCATTGCCACCGCCGCCATTGAGGATATTCGCACCGGCATTGCCCTCAATGGAGTTGGCGAACTCGTTGCCGGTCAGGTTGATCGCTGCGGTGCCGGGGGTGGAGTCGGTCGTCAGAAGTTCAATCTCCGCCCCAGCATTCAACACGTAATCCACACTAGCAAGAACTCGATCCGAGCCCTCACCGACCGCTTCCATGACGATGTCGCCGACTTCGCTCACGTAGTGACGATCGTTGCCCAGGCCGCCGTTGGTGATGTCGGTGCCAGCGCTTCCCCTTAGGGCGTCCTCCCCTGCTCCTCCAACCAAGGTGTCGTCTCCATCTTGGCCGTTGATGGCATCATTGCCACCGCCGCCGTCGAGGATATCAGAGCCGACTCCGCCCCTCAGGGCATCATTGCCACCCAAGCCCGACGCGTCATCGTCGCCGATCGTACCGGTGTAGCTGTCTACGCCTGGTGTTCCGAAGTACTGGTCGCCGGTCACCGTCGTAGCGGCGGATGTGCTGTCCCAGGCCGCTCCCAAATCGTCCGAATAGGCGACGACTGCCCGGAGTAGATGACCCACCTCCGCCTGGGTGGGAGTGAAATCGGACCCTGTCGCACCAGCAACATCGACCCAATTCGTACCATCGAGCCGTTGCCACTGATACGTCAGCACAGGGTTGAGAGTGCCATCGGGATCTAGGACCTCGATGAACGCCACAGAGATGGAGTGGCCTTCCGTCGGGCTCGTATCGCTGATTTCCGGCACAAACATTCCGGTGAGGCTCACCGTCACGTCCAAGAACTTGAACGCTTCAATTCGGACGACCCGGTCGGTTCCGTCAGCTTGAGTGCCGCGAGCATGAACGACGGTGTATGAGCCGTCGTCATTTTGGCTGATGTCATAATCCGCGCGCGGACCCGAGAACACCGCCGTGTCGATGTCGCCAACGCCATCTTCTGTGACGATCTGCCGGGCGATCCGCAGCTGGCCGGGGTTCAGCTCGCCGCTGAACATCCGAGCCATCAGGTCGGTCATACTGTCCGCATACTCGAGCACGGCCCCGGTTCCGCCGTCGGCGCCAATATTCGCATGGACCGCGATCCGGACGTTGAGCCAGCTGTCGCCGTCAAGGAGGTCGTCGCCGCCCTGGCCTTCGATCAGATCGCTCCCCGCGCCGCCGAGGATGATGTCGCCGGCCTCCCAGGAATCGACCCCGGCGCCCAGAAGGGCCTGGAGGCCTTCGATCATGGCGATACCTTCAGCGTCAAGCACGCTGCCCTGGTAACCGCCGGAGCCGCCCTCACTGGTGGGCTGCATGCCGATGGCGCCTTCGTTATTGCCTCTGAGGATGTCATCGAACTGGGTGCCCGAGAGACCCTCCATTCCCTCGAACTCGATCAGCGCCGTGTTCTCCGGGAAAACGGGGCTTTCATCGAAGACGATGGGGATCGACAGATCGGCGTTCACGCCGGCCGTGTCGTCCTTGAACGTCGCCCAGTCAAAGCCGGACATGCCGACCATCTTCCCGCGGCCCGGGCTGCCGACCATGATGTCGTCGCCGCCTTCGCCGATGAACTCGTCGAAGCCGCCGTCGCCGATGAAGACATCGTGGCCGTCGATGGCGTCATGCGCGAAAATCTCGTCGAAATTGTCGCCCGGAGCGCCATCGAAGGTGCCGGTTTCGATCCAGTCGTTGCCCTCGTTGCCGAGGATACGTTCGGCGTTCCGGTTGCCGAGGATGAAGTCGTTGCCTTCACCCGCGAACACCTCGGAGCCCTCGTCAGTGCCCAGGACGATGAAGTCCTGACCCGCGTTGCCCATCACCAGGTCGAGGCCAGGGCCGGCATGGACCACATCGTTGCCGAGACCGGCCTTGATGTTGTCGTCACCACCCAGGTCGACGATGATGTCGTCGCCGTCTCCGCCATTGAGGATGTCGTTGCCGAAGCCGCCGTCCATCCGGTCGCTGCCGTCGTCGCCGTACAGGGTGTCGTCGCCGATCCCGGAGACCAGGACGTCGTTCAGATCCGTGCCGCCGAGGACGACGTGATCGCCGCCGGTGTAGCGAATATAGTTGGTGTCGGGACCGGCCGTGCCCGGATTGTCGCGGATGACCAGCTGGGTCAGGATTCCGCTGCCGACGGGATCGAGCGAGTCGAGGACGCCATCGCCATCGGAGTCATTGTACTGCCGCGTCTGGTCGACTTCCAGGA
>Ga0307414_10000860_pt1 | contig 15495 bp, 15 predicted proteins | sample DK1Ometagenome_FD_203804 | JGI IMG/M metagenome (GOLD analysis project Ga0307414, IMG submission 203804) | Maize rhizosphere microbial communities from greenhouse at UC Davis, California, United States - DK15-O-3 | ecosystem: Host-associated > Plants > Roots > Rhizosphere > Soil | place: USA... | reverse complement strand
TGGTCGTTTCGCTCCATATTCCAATTTTCTTCTGAGTAAATGTTTAATGTGATGTCCGTCCGGGATGCCGCCGGGTTGCGCCTGTACTGACTCCATTTTTACTCCATAGTAAGTACAAAATGAGTCCACCTTTTTCCAGTAAAAACGTGGACTCAACGTGGACTCACTGTGGACTCAGTACGAAGGCATGTCGGAGGAGCTGCGGACCGATCCCGGACTCATCCAAAAATGAAGACTAATTTTAATTAAAAGGAAATTTTAGAAATCTTTGTTGAGCAATTTCTCCAGTTCTCCAAAAGAAACGTTCATGCGTACACGCCCCTGTTTGGCATAAGCAATTTCTCCGGTTTCTTCAGAGATGATCACTGCAACCGCATCAGTAGTTTCAGAAACGCCGATACCTGCCCTATGGCGCAAGCCGAACTGAGGGGGAAGCTTATCGTTGTCTGTTAGTGGAAGGATACAACTGGCGCTTTTGATTTTATTCTCCGCGATCACTACGGCACCATCATGAAGCGGGCTATATTTTTGAAAAATGCTTTCCAGCAATCTTTTAGATATTTTAGAATCGATGATCTCACAGCTATTCGCAAAAAGCTGGTCGTCATAAAACTTGACAAATACAATCAGGGCCCCGGTGCGGGACTTCTTCATGCTTTTACAGGCATCAATGATTGGCTTGATCCGGACAAGGTTATCTCTCTCAATATTCTTACTTCCAAAGAGGTACCCCCACCAGGCCTTATTCTGCTGGAGAAAGGTGTTTTTTCCAATCATCAGTAAAAAACGCCGGATCTCCGGCTGGAAGATCACAATGAGTGCAATGATCCCCACACTCATGAATTTATTGATAATGGTCGACAATAAACGCATATTCAACTGGTCTACTGCAAACCAGATGATCAGGATGATCAGCATACCCAGCAATAGATTTACAGCAAGGGTATTCTTGATCAGGTTATAAATATAATAAATGAGCAGAGCCACAAAAATAATGTCCGCTACATCTGTTAATGATACTTTTAGAAAATCGAAATCAAATCCTTTCATTATCGCCAAGTTAGGTATTTTTTGAGATTAATATAACCTGGTCTTTTCCACCAAAGCGATACATTCTGCTGCTGCTTTAACGTCATGAACCCTTAATATACCTGCTCCTTTCATTAATGCGATCGTATTTAACACCGAAGTGCCGTTGAGTGCTTCTGCCGGACCGCCACCTAGAAATTTATAAATCATTGATTTTCTCGAGAAACCAACCAGTACCGGCATTTCGAACACATCGAGATCTTCCAGCTGGTTTAACAACTGATAATTTTCATCCGTTGTCTTTGCAAAGCCAAAGCCAGGGTCGAGGATGATGTCTTTAGCGCCTAATTTATGAAGCGCTGCAACCCTTGAAGAAAAATAATCGACGAGGTCTAAGCCAATGTCGGCGTAACCCGTTTGTTGCTGCATCGTCTGTGGCGTTCCCCTCATGTGCATCAGGATATAAGGAACTTGTAAATCTGCAATGGTCTGGAACATGGCTTCGTCCATTCCTCCTCCTGCAATGTCATTGATCAGATGAGCCCCGGCTTCAATACTTTCTTTAGCAACCTTTGCGCGAAAGGTATCTACCGAAAGCCAGGCCTCAGGAAATTCTTTACTGAGCAATTCTACAATGGGAACAATACGGTTTAATTCTTCATCGGTACTGACCTCAGCTGCGCCGGGACGCGAAGAATAAGCCCCGATGTCAATAAACTTAGCCCCCTCATTTAGAAAAGTTTCCGTTCGTTTTAAGGCGTCATCGGCAGTGCCAACTCTGCTGTTGTTATAAAACGAATCCGGAGTCAGGTTCAGGATTGCCATCACGGCCGGCCGACTTAAATCTGCCAGCTTACCTTTTAGGTTTAGTGTGGTCTTTCGGTTTAAAAATGTATCTTTAGCCATCGTATAATACAAAAATACGGTATTTAAATAGCTTTAAACTAAATATTTTAATTGTTTTGGCAACAAACACATCTCAAGAATTCGATTCAGTAATTGCGATTTGTAAATCGCTTTTTTTAAAGAAAACAAAGGACTATGGAACCGCCTGGAGAATCCTCAGGCCATCATCTATCACGGATCAGATTTTCATTAAGGCGCAACGCATCCGCACGCTGGAAGAAAAGAAAGTTTCAAAAGTAGGAGAGGGCATCAGTTCTGAATATATTGGCATCATCAACTATTGCGTGATTGGAATGCTGCAACTGGAACTCAGTGCAGATGACCCTTATGAAATGGAAGTCGCTCAGGTGGAAGCCCTGTTTGATGAAAAGGTGAACCTCACCAAAGAACTGATGTTTGCTAAAAACCATGATTACGGAGAGGCCTGGAGAGACATGCGCACGAGCTCATTAACCGACCTGATCCTGATGAAAATCATGAGGGTCAAACAAATTGAAGATAATTTAGGAAAAACAGTGGCTTCTGAAGGTATCGATGCCAATTATCAGGATATGCTCAATTATGCTGTTTTTGCGTTGATTAAACTGGACCTGAAATAATGAAGAAAATTGCCCTGAATTTTGCCCGGATATTTGTTGGAGTACTGTTTATATTTTCAGGACTCATTAAAGCCAATGACCCGCTGGGTTTTGGATATAAGCTACAGGAATATTTCGATGAATTCCATAACATCTTTTTAAAGTTTATAGGATCAGATGCAGGAGGCAGCTTTTTCTTAAGTGAGATGGCTACCGGAATTGCGATCCTGCTTTGTGTGCTTGAAATCGTATTGGGAGCCTTATTGCTTTTTGGTTTCTGGAGTAAAAAAGTAACCTGGGGCCTGTTGGGGACAATTATATTCTTCACTTTTCTAACCTTTGTTTCCGCATTTTTCAAAATCGTGACTTCCTGCGGATGTTTCGGCGATGCCATTCCTTTAACACCATGGGAGTCCTTCTCTAAAGATCTCGTGCTGTTGGTGCTGATTGTATATCTTTTCCTTTGTCATAAATTGATTAAACCGGTTACTGATAAGCCAGGCTTGCAAAAAGGACTTTTGGTGGGAGTGTTGGTCTTGTCGACCTTATTTAGTCTCTATACGTATCGCAGGCTGCCTATTCTGGATTTTCTGCCTTATAAAGTAGGTGCGAATATTCCCGAACTGATGCGTATCCCTCCGGGAGCACAACCGGATGAGTTTCAGATCATGTACAACCTGACGAACAAGAAAACCAAAGAGAAAAAGGTGATGAGCGATAAGGAGTACCTGAAAACAGAAATCTGGAAAGATGACAACTGGGAGATTGTAGGGACACCAGAGAAAAAACTGATTAAAAAGGGATATGAACCTAAGATCAAAGATTTAAATATTAGCGATGGTTCAGGCACGGACTATACAAAGGAGCTGATAGAAAACCCTTATTATAACCTGATTATTGTGGCTTATAACCTGAAAGATACGGACGAAGAGGGCATGTCTGCCTTAAATGCACTGTCTTTAAATGCAGCAGAGCAGTTTAACATCAGAACGGTATTGCTGACTTCAAATTCTGCACAGGATGCAGCTGTGTTTAGTAAAAAGATGAAGTTGTTTACGGAAATCTTTTATGCCGATGCGGTGCCTTTAAAGAGTATGGTTAGGGCTAATCCCGGTGTCCTGTTGCTAAAGAACGGGGTGGTGATCAATAAGTGGGCATACAATGCGATGCCTTCCTTTGAGGAACTTTCCGAAAAATATTTCAGTAAATAACCCATGCTGCAGTACGCCATCAAAAAGTTTTTATACGGATTAGCGGTCATGGCCGGGGTGGTAAGTGTGGTGTTTGTACTGTTTAATGTATTGCCGGGAGATCCGGCGAGAATGACCATGGGCCAGCGGTCTGATGTGCAATCTCTGGAAGCGGTACGTAAAGAATTTGGTCTGGATAAATCCAGACCAGTTCAGTTTTTTTTATACCTGAACGACCTTTCTCCGCTGAGCATTCATCCTGACAATAATGAGAACCTGGAGAAATACCATTACCTCAAACTGATTGGAATCGGAAACGACGCGATTGTCCTAAAATGGCCTTATCTGCGCAGATCCTATCAGACCAAGAGGGAAGTCACCTCAATTCTAAGAGAAACAGTCCCCAATACCTTTATTCTTGCCTTAACGGCGATGATCTTTGCAACCATCATCGGTGTCTTTCTTGGTGTGCTTTCTGCTGTCCATAAAGATACCTGGATTGATAAAGCGGCAAATGCTTTTGCCATCCTCGGGATTTCTGCCCCTTCCTTTTTTGCAGGCATCATTATCGCCTGGTTATTTGGCTTCGTATGGAGTGATTATACCGGATTAAATATGTCGGGCAGTTTATACAGTTATGATCCTTTTAAAGGGGAGATTATGACCTGGAAAAACCTATGGCTGCCGATGCTGACTTTGGGTTTGAGGCCATTGGCGATTATCGTTCAGCTGACCAGAAGTGCCATGCTGGATGTGCTGGCGCAGGATTATATCCGCACGGCCAGAGCGAAAGGACTGGGAAGAAATGCAATTATCTATAAGCATGCCCTTAAAAATGCCTTAAACCCTGTGATTACTGCGATTTCAGGTTGGTTTGCCTCGCTGCTTGCGGGATCTTTCTTTGTGGAATACATTTTTGGTTATAACGGATTGGGAAGAACCACAGTGACAGCCCTGGAAATGTCAGATTTTCCGGTGGTAATGGGCTCAATTCTTTTTATTGCATTTATATTTGTGCTGATCAATATATTGGTAGACGTATTATATGCCTTTGTTGATCCAAGGGTAAAACTCGCTTAAAAGAATGAAGATATTTCTGATTGGATTTATGGGTTGTGGTAAAAGCACTTTAGGAAGAAAGCTGGCCACTAAACTGGGATATGATTTTATTGACCTCGATCAGCAGATCGAAAAACAAATTGGCATGTCTATCGGCGCTTATTTTGCCGCCAATGGCGAGGCCGAATTCAGGGCATTTGAGCGTAAAACCTTGCAGGAATTCAATTATCCTTCAAATTGTGTCGTAGCCACAGGTGGCGGTGCACCCTGTTATTTCGATAACATGGAATGGATCAATAACAACGGAATTTCAGTTTACATAGAAATGTCTGCCGCTGCTTTGGCCAAGCGTCTGGAAAATGGAAAAGATAAACGCCCATTGCTAAAAGATATGAATCCCGAAGAAATGATCCATTTTATTGAACACAAGCTGGAAGAACGAAATCCGTTTTACCTTCAGGCAAGCTTAAAAGTTAATGGAATTAGTCTGACACCTGACGACCTCAGGGCGTTACTCCTTTCTGACGTTTAATTGTCTTCTTTCTCGAACTGTTCCTCTATAAATTTGATGTGAGTTTTACCATGAGAAGCAGGATTGCCATCTTCATCAACGTTCACAAATACCATTTTATCAATGGTCAGAATGCTCTTTCTGGTGATTTTATTTCTCACTTCACAGCGCATGGTTAAGGAGGTATTGCCAAAATCCGTTGCGGTAATGCCCATTTCAATGATGTCTCCCTGTTTTGCCGAGCTGACAAAGTTAATTTCTGAAATGTATTTCGTTACGACCCTTGGATTGCCCAATTGAACAATGGCATAAATCGCCGCCTCTTCATCGATCCATCGGAGCAGGCTCCCGCCAAATAAGCTCCCGTTAGGATTTAAGTCTTCTGGTTTTACCCATTTTCTGGTGTGAAAATTCATAGTACTGATTTTGCTCAAAAATAAGCTTTTGGAGCCTATAGAATCTCACAGGGGCGTAATAAGAAATCGGTTTTATCGTCTCGGTTTCCGCTTCATCTGATGGTCCACAGAAAAAGGACCTGATCCGATTACCCAGAACAATACCAATAGTAAGAGTACGATTATGGATAACCATAATTCTGAGTTCAGTATGGAAAATCCTCTGGCCAGGTTGACAAAAAATACCGCGCATAAAAGGATCGGAATCTGTATGACTACCGCAAACCTGGTTAACAAACCCAGCGTGATCAGTATACCTCCTACCAGATGTACAAAACCTACGATATGTATGGCCACACTGGCCATCATTCCCGAAAAACCAAATACATTGTTTTCCAGTAACAGGTCCTGAAGAACGGCGGTATTGCTTACAATAGCGATGCCTTTAAAGAAAATAAGTATGCCTAAAACAATGCGGATTACGTCAAGCCATTTGGCATGATGTACATCACCCCAGTGCTCAATTCTCTGAATAACAGTCATGATAAACCTCCTTTTTAAAAATGCTTATTGAAGTTACCGAGAAAAAATGAAATAATCAATAGTTTGTATGGCGACTTATTGCTATTGCGGTATTATGTTTCTTCTTCTCTGTTTATGGAGAAATTATTAGTCTTAAGTAAAATTCCAATCCTCAGATTTATGCTATTGAAAAACTAATGGCATTTATGCGTTTGTGGCCATGCATGGAATGGAACGTTTAATCCCTCGCGTTTTTCTTCTTCAATTTTAATGTGGTGAAGATCAGGCGAGAGCAGGAGCTGCTGAAAAATAATCTCGCGATCGTCGTGTTATTTCCCTTGAAAAATAATTTTTATTCCTAAATTCCCTCAAAAAACGTCGATTTCTTTGAATTGGCGTTGAATAACGCCTCTCCCGGATAATAAAATGGACCTTTCAAGAATCCCCCCTGTTGATATGGCTGAAAAAGTAATTGAAAAACCTGTAAAAAACCGTCAGCAGACGGAACGTAGACTTATTGATGCCGTAGGGTCGATCATCAGAACTCAGGGATATACCGGACTGGGTGTAAATGCGATTGCAAAAGAAGCAAAGGTGAACAAGAAATTGATCTACCGGTATTTTGACAATGTAGAACGTCTGATTGAAACGTATGTCATTGAAAAAGATTATTGGCTGTCATTTAATAATAAAATCCTGAGTCAGATAGATCTTAAGGATAAAAAAAACAGCATCATTGAAAACTACGTTTCCATCCTGGAAAAGCAATTCGAATTCTTCTGGAATGAGGATGAGATGCAGAAGATCATTTTATGGGAAATTTCCGAGAGTACGGAGCTGCTGGACAGCGTTTCCAAGGTCAGGGAAGAATATGGAAATGCACTCCTGGCTTTATCAGACCCTTACTTTAAGAACTCTGCAGTGAGTATGCGCGGGGTTTCCGCTTTATTGGTTTGCGGGATTTATTACATCGTCCTTCATGCAAAGAAAAACGAAAGCACGATTTGCGGCCTGGACATCAATACGGAAGAAGGCAGGGCTGAAATTCAAAAGTCTTTACGGCAAATCATAGAATGGGCTTTTCATGCCGCAAAAACTAAAATCAAACCTAACCGAACTGATCCACCTGGTTCTGCAGAATAGCAGAGAATTCTGTTCTCGGCGGCAGGTTCAGGTAAGGATAGGTCACTTTGGATAAATATAATCCCTGTGGATGGGCAGGTGTGATCAGCAGTGGTGTTTCTTTACTGATCAGGTAATGCTCAAACTGATCTACGCTTAATTCTCCTTTTCCTATTTTCAGCAATTGTCCCATAATGATCCGGATCATTTTGCTCAGAAAGCGGTTCGAAGAAATCTGGAATCGCAGGCGGTCTCCGGAACGGTCCACCGTCAGGCCTGCTGACATGACATTGCAGATCGTATGTTCGTATTTATCCGGGCTGGTACAGAATGGACGGTAATCTTTGTATTGTGGCAATAGAGCCGCTGCCTGCTGCATTTTATCAATGTGTAGATCTTTAAACAGATAGAATGCACTCAATCCGTTTAAGAACGGACTTTTATAGGTATGGATAAAGTAATCGTAGCAGCGCTGTACGGCGTCAAAGCGGGCATGTTGCATGCCCGACATAGGAATGATGTCAAAAATGGCAATACTTCCGGGTAGGAGCTTATTTAGCCTGAAAACAAGATCGAAGTCCCAGGGCTGTTCAATGTCCATGTGGAAGAAGAACTGACTGGCATGTACATGCGCATCTGTTCTGCCACATCCATTGATGAAAACCGGAGTTTTCAATACCTGAGTTAAGGCCTGTTCCAATACCCCCTGAACATTCAGAATCCCAGGCTGTTTTTGCCATCCATTAAAATGAAGGCCATGATAGCCAATATGTACGAAATACCTCAATGTTCTATTTTCTTGCTCTCTTGTTTAACTCATCTACCGGCATGCTCAGCATTCTTCCTACAGGTTGTTTTCCTTTGTAAGTGATTACCCGTAACATTCCTGCATCTTTTGGTACGCTTAGTTTCTCGGTATATTTCGGATAGAAACGATCCGGGAAGGAGTTGTCGAAACTGTAATAGATGTCCAGCCCTTCGACCTCCGTGCTCAATTCAACCAGTAGCTGGCGGTCTGCGGATCTGCTCACCTTAAATATCGGATCGTACACACTTGGCGCATATTTGGTTTCTGCAATGTCGAGTCGTTTGAAGTGCTGTTCTACTCTCCCAAAGAAATTATTCCAGTTTTTCTTTTCCCTTGGAGACCATACGGACTCTGCGATCGCCATTCCCCTTGGCCAGGTCATATACTCTGCCTGTCTGATGTTATACACCTGCTCTGTCCATAAATTCGCTTGTCCGCCTTTGATGTATTTCGGATCTACACCGGCTGGAACAGGATCGAACTCATAGGATTTACTCAATCTCAATGAAGCATAGACTTTAGGCTCAGTAATGACATCTGCCTGCATGTAATCAAGATAAGCATAGGTAGTCGGGCTCATCACGACATCATGTTTCTTCTGCGCAGCTTCTATACCATATTTCATTCCCCTCCAGCTCATCACCGCAGCGCTTGGCGACATGTTGCCGTCGAGAATTTCATCCCAGCCCATGAACTTTTTGCCTTTTGATTCTACGATACCCTGAACACGCTTCTCAAAATATCCCTGAACCTGGTGCATGTTCTTTAAACCTTCTTTTTGCATCAGGGCTTTAATGGCATCACTTTTCTCCCAGAAATTGAAGGGGGCTTCATCACCACCCATGTGCAGGTATTCAAAAGGGAAAAGTGTCACTACCTGTGTAATTACGCTGTCTAGAAAGCTGTATACTTTTTCATTGGCCGGACAAAGGGTATTGTCTACCAATGCTGTTGGAGGTGCTCCTCTGGACCAATCCATAATTCTTTCTCCTGAACGAACGCGGTAGTTTTCTGCACCGGGTGTACAGGACAATTCCGGGTAAGATGCAATAACAGCAAGACTATGTCCGGGAACATCAATTTCCGGTAGAATGTTGACAAACCGTTCCTGTGCATATTGTACCAATTCTTTGATGTCTTCCTGAGTATAAAAACCACCGTAGTTACGCGGTTCATCGGCTCCAGGTACACTGAAATTGCCGAATTCTCCGGTTTTTTTAACACTCCATGCACCAACTTCAGTCAGCTTTGGGAAACCTTTAATCTCTATTCTCCAGCCTTCATCATCCGTTAGGTGTAAATGAAGCACATTGTATTTATAGCGAACCATCGCATTAATGTATTGTTTCACTTCTTCTTTTGTAAAGAAATGACGGGCAACATCAAACATTAAACCTCTCCAGCCTACACGGGGATAGTCGGTGATGTCTACACAAGGACTTTTCCAGTCGATATCTTCTATAAGTTCTTTGCTTTCTATCTCTTTCGGAAATAGCTGAATCAGACTTTGTGCGCCATAATATAAGCCTGCTGCTTTATTTGCTTTGATGACAATATGATGGTTGCTTACAGAAAGCTGATAACCCTCATTTCCTAAAACAGAATTGGCCCTATCGTTTAATACCAGTTTGATCGTTGGCGTAACACCGGCAGTGGCATTGATTACGGAAACGTAACTGCCTGTAGGAACGGAAAGCCTTTCCTGTAAAAATGCAATCACCTGTTTCAGTTCCGGGTTACCGGGCGACTGGATCGTAACATTGGCAGGTAAAACGAAATGACCTTCATTTTTAACTAGAGAAACGGGTTCAGGGATGATGGCAATTTCAGAGGGAATATTGGTTCCGGCAGCTACCTCGGCGATGTTACCGGATTCAGGAGCGATCGCCTGTGCAAAAGTATAAGTGCTCATCAGGCAGCAGGATAAAAACAGGAAGAATCTTTTCATAGAACTGGCTAACAGTGTATTTCGAATTTTATAAACGGGCGCAATTTATCAATAAAAAGACAAATAATTTTATTTAAGCGCATCCAGGACCTTGAATAGCTTCCTGCTGATGCCTGATCCTGAATAATTATTGATGTTAATGACGATGACGTATTTGTTGCCGGATTTATCGGTATAATATCCTGCATAGGCAGAAACATCATTGATACTACCGCTTTTTAACTTCATGCCGTTGTTTTCCGGAAGCGATTTATAGTAGTCCGGGAACCATTCTTCTTTTTGGGATTGAAAGAGCACACTGGCCATGGCGGTTGCGGTTACCCTGGTTGCAGGAGAGAGGCCGCTGCCGTCCATAATGTTCAATGCGCCTTTGTCCAGACCCTTGCCTACCCAGAAGTTGACCTCGGCCTGTGCGCCGTTTTTTGTAGTCGGCTGTTTTCCGTATTTCCAGGCAATGGTCCTGAGCAGGTGTTCTCCATAGAGATTGACGCTTTTTTTGTTAAACCAATAGATCATCTCGCTTAAAGAAGGAGAGGAGATGGTCAGCAACTTCTGACTAACAACCGGTAAAGCCTGTTGGTCTATCGCCAATAGTCTTGCTGTGGTTATTCCCGATTGGGTGCTAATGCCAATTCTTTTCAGGGTATCCTGTAAACGGAAGGCCGCATCAAATGCAGGATCAGGCAGGGCTGCGGAAACGCCTGACTTAGAAATTCCGAGGGCCCAGGTGCCACGCAGGTAAGCGGTACTGCTGTAAGGTGGAAGGTAGGCGTAAACGTTATCTCCGGTTCCTTCAGAGCCGGCCCTAAGTTCATTTATGATCTTCAGGTAGGGCATTTCAGGAACAACTTTCAAGACAGAGACCTCATTTTCTGCTGATCTGCTGGCTTTAAGATGGATGTCAAACTGATTTTCGCGCCAGCTCAGGGCTGAAGGGCCTGCGCCATAATAATTCCCAATGTCCTGCCAGATCCAGCCATCGGGTGTACTTTGACTTCCCCAAAGGCTATCATCACCAATGATTCTGCCTTCTATTTTTTTAATTCCTGCGGCCTGAATCACTTTTAACCATTGATCAAGAACACGGGCTTCTTTGCTGCTTTCGTACCTCCAGGAGCCGAGGGTGGGGTCGCCACCACCGATGATTAGCAGGTCGCCTTTGAGCGTTCCATCCGCAGTCACATTTCCACTATAGGCGAGTGTGGTCTGGTATTGAAAATCTTTACCGAGCAGGCTGAATGCTGTGGCAGAGGTAATGGTCTTTAACGTTGATGCAGTAGCGAGTCCGAGGTTTTCATTCTTTCCGAAAATGGTTTTTCCGGTGTTTGCATCAAGTACACATAAAGCTACGATTCCATACTTTGCCTGTGGGTCTGCGATTAAGTTATTGTAGGCCTGTTCCAGCTTCTGTGCCGGACTTTGACTTTGGGCAGATACATACTGGTGGATCAACAGAAAGAATAACAGGGATAGTTTTTTTGCAGTACTCATCAACACGGCTTTGTTTAATATGGACATTAACGAAAAAAGTGATGTACAGATTGCCTTGACCGGCTTTCCATACATCACTTTGTGATTTTATTTAAAGATTAAACCAATCCTTTTTTTACTAAGAATTCAGCAATCTGAACCGCATTGGTTGCTGCACCTTTGCGCAGGTTATCCGCAACGATCCACATGTTCAGTGAATTTGGCATAGACTCATCACGTCTGATCCTTCCAACAAATACCTCATCTTTTTCATGGGCATCTTTTGGCATTGGGTATTTCAGATTGGCAATATCGTCTACTACGATGATTCCTTCTGTTTTCTCTAATAATTCTCTTACTTCAGCTACATCAAAATCATTTTCAAATTCAATGTTTACAGATTCTGAGTGACCACCCATTACCGGAATACGTACCGTAGTTGCCGTTAAGCGGATACTGTCGTCACTCATGATTTTGCGGGTCTCATTGATCATTTTCATTTCCTCTTTTGTGTATCCGTTTTCTACGAAAACATCAATCTGAGGAATTACGTTTAAGTCGATCGGGTAAGCATAAGCCATAGGGCCATCGATACCTTTACGCTCGTTCATCATTTGCTCTACAGCCTTTACTCCGGTACCGGTTACCGACTGGTAGGTAGAAACAACAACACGTTTGATCTTATATTTATCATGTAATGGTTTTAAAGCCACTACCATTTGTATGGTTGAACAGTTTGGGTTTGCAATGATCTTATCATCAATAGATAATTCATGGGCATTTACTTCAGGAACAACAAGTTTCTTTGAAGGATCCATGCGCCATGCAGATGAATTGTCAATCACGGTAGTACCTGCCTCAGCGAAACGTGGTGCATGTTCTAAAGAGGTGCTTCCACCGGCAGAGAATAATGCAATATCAGGTCTCATTGAAATTGCAGTATCCATGCTTACAATCGCGTACTTCTTACCCTTAAAAGTGATTTCCTTACCAACACTTTTTTCGGATGCAACCGGAATTAACTCGGTTAACGGGAAGTTACGCTCTTCTAACACTTTTAACATTACGGTACCTACCAGACCGGTGGCGCCTACAACTGCAATTTTCATTTTTCTAAATGGTTTTTTTAATCGTTTTTATTAATTTATATAGTATTCAGTTTTTATAATAAGTTCTTTATTCTCAATGGTCTGAGTATTTCTCAGATTTTTCAAATATGGTGATTTTTTTACGCTTTTTGCTTTTAAAGAACCTAAAACTTACATTTTGATTTGTTTCCAGCTGGTGATCTTTACCCTTTTATGTGAAATGACGGCTCAAAGCTGAATTCCTGAACATAAAAAAGGGAAGTGGCTTTTGTAAACCACTTCCCCTGATATTTTAAGATCTTTACTCTTAAATCAAATCGTGATTTACATGGTCGAAGCTTTTCTTAATGCTGACAAACGGGTCCATGGAGAAGTTTTCCTGCTCTACGATCGCATGTTTCAGCCCTGCCTGCTTGGCATGTTTAAAGATAGACTTGAAGTCGATGCTTCCGCTACCTACTTCTGTATTGATGGACGGTTTTGCTTTGTCCATATCCTTTACGTGCCACATTGGGAAACGTCCCGGATATTTGTTGAATAAAGCAACAGGATCATTTCCTGACCTCACTACCCAATATAAGTCCATTTCAAATTTAACGTTGTCTTTGTCCGTTTCCTGAAGCATAACCTCATATCCGGTACCACCATCATATTTCTTGAATTCAAAATCATGGTTGTGGTAAGCCAGCGTTAAGCCTGATTTTTTACATATTTCAGCAGCTTCGTTTAAGCGGGCTGCCACTTTTTTATAATCGTCAAGGCTGGATCTCAGATTTTCTCCCAACCATGGCACAGTCAGGTAATCCATGCCGATTCCTTTTGCGCCTTCGATGTAAGTTTTTAGGTCGTCCTGATTGCCATCCTTGATGAAAGGATCTAAACCAAAATGTCCGCTGGGTGCTTTTAAGCCGTTTGCATCAAGCAAGCTTTTGAATGCTTTCGCATCCAGTCCCCAGTAACCGCCCTGAGCAGAATAACCATAGGTCTCTACTTCTTTATAGCCTGCTTTAGCTACTTGTTCGATTACTCCTTTAACATCTTTTCCAATCACTTCACGCAGGGTGTACAATTGAAGGCCAACTGATTTTGCTTTTGCAGGGGTACAGGCAAATGAAGGGAGTACGATCGCTCCCGCCGCTGCAATTCCTACATTTTTTATAAATGTTCTTCTTGAATTCATAGCTTTTAGTTTATACGTCACAAATATTTACTGCATCTCTCAGTGATTTGAGTTTATCCTTGTATCGCGGAATAAATTCCTGTGCGAGGTAACCCTTAAAGCCGGTCGCAAGGATGGCTTTAATGATTGCCGGATAATATAACTCCTGAGTGTCGTCTATTTCGTTTCTTCCGGGTACTCCGGCAGTATGGTAATGTGAAATGTACTGGTGGTATTTATTGATATTGGCGATCACATTGCCCTCATCAATTTGCATGTGGTAAATGTCGTACAACAGTTTAAAGTTCTCTGAGCCCAGTCTTTTGGCCAGCTCAGCGCCCCATGCAGTCGTATCACACTGATAATCTTTATGGTCAACTTTGCTGTTTAACAACTCCATTACCAATACCACATTGTGTTTCTCGGCAATGCCGATCACTTGTTTTAATCCTTCCACGCAGTTGTTCCATCCGGTTTCGTCATCTTTCCCACGACGGTTTCCGCTAAAGCAGATCAGCTGTGTGTATCCGGCTTCAGCAACTTTAGGGATCATCTCTGAATAATTTTTAATCAGGGTAGCGTGAAATTTAGGGTCATTCCAGCCATCCACAAGGTTGATTTCTGCGCCGTTACACATCGAAGAATACAAGCCATGTTTCTTCAATATATGCCAGTCTGCAGGGCCTACCAGGTCAATTGCTTTCAATCCTATTTTTTTGGCTTCTATACAAAGCGCCTCTAATTCCATTCCACCGAAACACCATCGGCAAACAGAGTGGTTTACATTTCCTTTCAATGCCGTTGATTTATACGGTTCCAGTGCAAAGGCAGGTAAGGCTGCGGACACGCCCAATGCGGCAGTTCCGGCAACTATACTTTTCAGTGCAGTTCTCCTGCTTAGTTCTTCGCTCATTAGTGATTCAATTGGGCTTCCACTTTCTTTTTATCAGTAAAGAAGAGTGCAAACAATAAAAAGACAACAAATGCGATTCCTGAAGGAATGATCCAAACCATTTTCCAGTCGAACGAACCATCGGCAAGTTTGTAGGTATCGGTGATCCATCCTGCAACCTCAAAACCTACCAGCATTCCTACACCGTAGGTGGCCAGGGTAATTAAGCCTTGTGCAGAACTTTTGTATTTATCGCCCGCAGCAGAATTGGTGTAGATCTGTCCGGATACAAAGAAAAAGTCATAACAAATACCATGAAGGGCAATGCCGAGAATCAGCATGAAACTCAGGTCACTTGCGTTTCCATAAGCAAACAGCGCATAACGGATTCCCCAGGCCAGCATTCCTACTAAAATGGTTTTCTTAAAGCCAAATTTGGTAAAGAACACCGGTAAAAGTAACAGGAAGAGAACTTCGGAAATCTGTCCGATGGTCATTTTTCCTGTAGGATTTTCCAGTCCGACATTGGAAAGGAAAGGGTGTGCATTCTGATAATAGAAAGCCAAAGGAATACAGATCAGGATAGAAGAGATAAAGAAGATGGCAAAGTTTTTATCCTTTAACAGCTTTAAGGCGTCAAGGCCTAAAATCTCTGATACTTTTACTTTCTCTCCTGATGATACTTTTGGAGGTGTTTTTGGTAGGGTAAAACTGAATAAACCTAAGGTAAGAGAGGCAATACCAGCCATTAGAAAAGTGTTTTTCAACATTCCGGCTTTCGCTGCTTCTGCGGTATCCCAGTGGAAATAGAAACTGAT
>Ga0307414_10000859_pt1 | contig 15503 bp, 12 predicted proteins | sample DK1Ometagenome_FD_203804 | JGI IMG/M metagenome (GOLD analysis project Ga0307414, IMG submission 203804) | Maize rhizosphere microbial communities from greenhouse at UC Davis, California, United States - DK15-O-3 | ecosystem: Host-associated > Plants > Roots > Rhizosphere > Soil | place: USA... | reverse complement strand
CGCTGTGGATTGGAAGGAGGGCGACTTTTATTTTGAGAATGCCGATTTCCGCTCGGTAATGAGAAAAATCAGCAGATGGTATGATGTAGAAATCATATATGATCCTTCTGTGCCGGAAACGATAACTTCCAATGGTGTCATTCCCCGAAACAATAAATTATCGGCTGTGCTGAAATCTATAGAGAATTCAGGCCAGGTGCATTTTAAAATTGAAGGAAAGAAAATATATGTAACTAAATAAAATATTCATCCCTAGCGTATAACTAACTGAATTATGAACCACAGAACAGAAAAGATGAATCGATTTTTACGACAGCAGGATTGACAAAAAAGCAAACCAGAAGTATTTACCCCTGGTTTGCGTTTGGAACAATTTATTAAGAAAAAAATGTTAACTGCAGACTACCTATAGTTTTCGACGACAGGAGGTAGCTGCACAGAACCAAACTAAGCAAATGTACGATATTATATCACCATTTGGAAGGCTTCGGCTGTACCAAAAAATTATGCTGATTATGCGACTAACCACCGTGATATTGATAGCATCCCTAATGCAGGTTAGTGCGGCAACCTTCGGGCAGCGCGTGACCTTAAATAAAGCCAATGCTTCCTTGTTCTCTGTGCTAAAGGACATCAGGAAGCAAACCGGATATGGTTTTTACTACGATCCTGCAACAATTCCTCAAAGCCAGAAGGTCAGCATAGCTGTGTCTAATGCAACAATAGAAGAGACGCTTTCAGATGTATTGAAAGGGCTTGATCTGGTCTATAAAATTGATGGTAAGATTGTAACGATTAAGGCAAAAGAGAAGCCTTCTTTTCTGGAAAGGGTGGTTGCCACCCTTGCAGAGATTAATGTCTCAGGACGGGTGGTGGATGCTGATGGCCGGGGTCTGCCTGGTGCTTCTGTATCGGTCAAGGGTAAAGGGGGCAAGGCGGTAAGTACTGGTGCTAACGGCAGTTTTTATCTGAACGGTGTGGAGGAAGATGCGGTATTAGTGGTTTCTTTTATCGGGTACGTAACCAAAGAAATTAAGGCGGTGAAGGAACTGGGAGATGTGGTGCTGGAACTGAGTACTTCTAAGCTAGATGAGGTTCAGGTGATTGCGTATGGTACGACTACGCAAAGGCTTTCGACTGGTAATGTGACGACGATTAAGGCGGATGTGATTGAGAAGCAGCCAGTAAATAATCCTTTGCTGGCGTTGCAGGGTAGGGTTCCGGGTTTGTTTATTGAGCAGGCGACTGGTTTTGCGGGGACAGGGGTGAAGGTTAGGATACAGGGACAGAATAGTATAAAAAATGGCAATGATCCTCTGTATGTAATTGATGGAATTCCCTTTGCGTCCCAATTGTTACCTGGAGGGAATAATATCTTGGGGAATTCTGGAATAAATGATGCAAAGACATACGGAAGTCCTCTAAGCTTTATCAATCCGGCAGATATAGAAAGCATAGATGTACTCAAGGACGCTGACGCAACTGCTATTTACGGTTCAAGAGCCGCAAATGGTGCCATACTAATTACTACGAAAACGGGTAAAATCGGTGAGATTAGAGCCATAGCAAACCTACAGGGTGGATTTGGGAAGGTTCCGAGAAGGTTAGACTTGATGAATGCCCAACAATATCTGGAGATGAGAAAGGAAACATTAAAAAATGATGATATTTTAACTCCAACCGCAGGTCCATTTGGAGATAATGATCTGAATGGAAATTGGGACAACACTCGAAACACCGACTGGCAAAAAGAACTAATAGGTGGCACTTCCCACTATAGAGATCTTCAGACATCAATTTCAGGTGGGAGTATAAATACCACCTTTCTAGCTGGAGCTGGATATCACAAAGAAGGAAATGTTTTTATTGGTGATTTTGATGACATCAAAGCATCAGCCCATTTCAGTTTAACTAGTGCTTCTAATAATCAGAAATTTAGATTTCAGATATCAGGTTCATACCTTGAGGACAATAATACACTCCCAAATATAGATTTAACCTTCTTTGCAACAACACTAGCCCCTGTAGCTCCGAACTTATTCAATGAAGATAAAAACCTTAACTGGCAACCTAACTCCGGGTTCTCTACATTTTTGGCCAACCCAATGGCCTACCTTTTCTCAAAATCAAAAACAAAAACAGACAATCTTATTGGTAGCGCTCTATTAAGTTACGAATTTTTTAATGGATTTGATATCAAAAGTAGCTTCGGATACAATAAACTACATTCCAGCTCAATAAATTATTTGACCTCAGAAGCTGGAGCGCCTGAATACCGGCAATATTTTGTTCCAACGACGACTTTTGGGAATAATCTAATCGACTCCTGGTCTATAGAGCCCCAGATGAGCTATCGGCGAAGTTTAATGAATGGAAAGCTAGAAGTGCTGTTGGGGTCAACAATCCAACAACAAAAAACCGATGGTTCTATTATCGAGGCCTCAGGGTTTAGTACCGAACAGGTGATGGAAGATCTCAAATCGGCAACGAGATTATCTGCGACATCATCAGTGAATTCAATATACAAATATAATGCACTTTTTGGGCGTATAAATTACAATTTGGAAGATAAATATATAATAAATCTAAGTGCCCGACGGGATGGAAGTTCTAGGTTTGGCTCAGAAAATCAGTTTCATAACTTTGGTGCAATTGGTGTAGCGTGGGTATTTTCTGAAGAACGCATTTTAAAAAATAATTTAGATTTCATGAGTTTTGGGAAACTAAGGGCTAGTTATGGTACTACTGGTAGTGACCAAATTGACGACTACCGTTTTTTAAGCTTGTACAATGTTATATCTGGTTTAACTGCACCGTATCAGGGTGTTAATGGTTATCGTCCTTATAATTTAACTAATCCGTATTTGCAATGGGAAGAAACCAGGAAAATGCAGGTTGGATTGGATTTTGGATTCTTAAAGGATAGAATTTTGCTGAACATAAATTATTCTCGAAATCGATCCTCGAATCAGTTAATGCAACTAAGCCTTCCCTATATGACAGGTTTTTATATGATTGCGGCGAATCTTCCTGCAACTGTTCAAAACTCAGGCTGGGAATTTACTCTTGCGACAACCAATTTGAATAGTTCGAGTTTTAAATGGGCAACTAGCATTAATCTTACTTTGCCAAAGAATAAACTTATAGAATTTAAAGACTTTGAGAATTTCGGGCTAAAAGATTTTTATATGCTAGGAAATTCACTTAACATTCAAAAGGTTTATCATTTTTCAGGGGTAAATTCTGATAATGGATTATTTCAATTTCAGGATCATAATGGGAACCCTACATCTGCTCCCATTAATGCAGATAAGTACGTTGTTGTCAATACCGATCCAAAATATTATGGAGGTTTTCAGAATAGTTTCCAATATAAAGGTTTTCAGTTAGACCTTCTATTTCAATTTACGAAGCAAATATCGATGAATTATCTGTTTGGTAATTTGCAAGCAGGACAGTTCAATAACGGATTAGGTAATCAACCTATTTGGCAATTAGATCGCTGGAAGAATCCTGGTGACATTGCTAAGGTGCAAAAATATACGGACACATCTACTCCTTTCATTTATGCCCAAAATAGCGATGCAGCATGGTCAGATGCTTCTTATATTCGGTTGAAAAACTTGTCGCTGTCATGGCAGTTGCCTTCCTCTTGGAAAACCCGAACACTTTTACAAAACTGTAAATTGTATTTACAAGGTCAGAATTTACTCACAATTACCAACTATAAAGGCTTGGATCCTGAATCGAAAAGTTCATTGTCATTGCCCCCTTTAAGAGTAATCACAATGGGAATACAAATTGGATTATAAATCTGGTAGATATAAAAAAAAGAAAATGAAACATAAATTAATTATCATTTTAAACTTGATGTTTTTAGGGCTCTCTTTAACGGGTTGTAAAAAGTTAGTAGAGGTTGGTGGACCCAAAACAAGTTTGAGCTCCGCTGGTATGTATGAAAAAGACGTTACTGCTGCTTCTGTTTTGACCGGCATTTATTCAATGATGAGCGCAACAGGAATACAAACAACAACCTTATCGGGCATTTGTTATTTTACGGGTCTTTCTTCTGATGAATTAGCACTAATTAAAAATTCTAATCAGCAATTTCTATTCTATTATTCTAATATGTTGAACAGTCAGGATGCCAATACATTTTGGAACAACATCTATCCTGAAATATATGTGGTTAATGAGGCTATAGATGGAATATCAAGATCTGAAACATTAACGCCGATGATTAAACAACAACTCCTTGGAGAGGCAAAATTCATAAGGGCTTTTTGTTTCTTCTACCTTGTTAATTTATATGGTGATGTTCCGCTCATCTTAGGTACTGATTACAAGGTAAATACTTTAATGTCGAGAACATCTAAGGCAAAGGTCTGGGAACAAATTATTACAGATCTTAAAGAAGCAGAAACATTATTAAGCCCTGATTATTTAGATGCATCGCTAAAGAATGTATCTGGGGAAAGAGTCCGGCCCACAAAATGGGCAGCTACATCACTTTTGGCAAGAACATATCTATACATAAAAGATTGGAAACGTGCAGAAGAGCAAGCTAGTGTTTTGCTTAAAAATCCAAACTACGAGCTAGCCCCTCTTAAAGGAGTGTTTTTAAAAAATAATAAAGAGGCAATATGGCAGTTGCAGCCAGTCCGAATAGGTGATAATTCACAAGAGGCAATAGGTTTTGTTATAGACCCTAGGGTTGCAATAGATCGCACCCCAGCTACCCTTAGCCCTTCGCTATTAAAAAGGTTTGATTCGGGAGATCAAAGAAAAAATAATTGGATAAACACCACTGCCATGGGTGGAATTACGTACACTTACGCTTATAAGTATAAGAAAGTGAATTTTTCTGGCGACATTAATTTTCCAGTCGACGAATATTCAACTGTGTTACGATTGGCCGAACAGTATTTGATCCGGTCAGAAGCAAGGATTCAGCAAGGTAATATTGTTGAAGGAATTGCTGATTTGAATGTTTTACGCAGGCGCGCCACGGATATTACCGTTGCATCTAGTAAACAATTACAACTTATAAATTCTAATCTATCGAAAGAAGAGGCCCTGCTGGCTGTAGAACATGAAAGACAAATTGAGCTTTTTACTGAGTGGGGGCATAGATGGCTTGATCTTAAACGAACAAATAGGATTGATGTAGTTATGGAAGCAGAGGTTCCTCAAAAGATTCCAAAGGCAATTTGGAAAAGCTATCAACAATGGTATCCAATCTATTTTGGAGAAATACAAAAGGGTCCTAATCTGGTTCAGAATGAAGGTTATTAAGAACTAACATAACAACTAAAACGTACATGAAAGCATGCTTTTTAATACTCCTGATATTTTGGAGTAGCAAAGATTCGTTTGCCCAAAAAAATGCAATAGACTCAAATGTTTATGCAAAATGGGCTGTTCTTGGTAATCAACCGAGGATTAGCAACAACGGTAAATTCGTAACCTATGACCTCAATATTGGCGCGGTCGATGTGAAGGAAACCAAGCAGATACTAATGTCTACTGAGACGGGCTGGAAAATAGAGATTGGTGAGGGGATATTCGGCTACCGCAAAGAATTTACACCCGATAGCAAGCATTGCGTTTTTATCATGAACGACAATCTCGTAATCATAAATTTATTGCGTAAAACAATTAAATATATATCAGATGTCTCTGATTTTAATATTCCTGCTCGGGGATCTGGAGAATGGATGGTTTACCAGAAAAAAAACAACAAGAATACAGTCGTTTTAAGAAATCTTAAAACTGGTATAGAAAAAATCTTTCCTGTATGTGTTTTTGGAAAGATTAGCGAAGATGGAACTATGTTCGTATCTCAGAAAGGAACAATCCAGGGAAACAAAGATGAACAGCATATTGAATGGTTAAACTTAACGAGTGGGGTTGTAATTCCTGTTTGGAAGGGCCAAGAAGCAGATAATCTTGTTGTGGACTTTAAAAATAACCAGTTGGCTTTTAAGGTCAATGATAGTATCTGGTATTATAAACTTAATATAAAGACACCTGTTTGTTTGGCCTCTATGAATGCTTTGAATTCAGTACCCAAGCTAAGAATAAGAGAATTAACGAAATTTAATGAGGAAGGGAATTGCCTCTATGTATCCTTGGTTAAAGTGTCCCCTAATAATACCTTGATCGCAAAAAATGCCCCCGAGATTTGGAGTTATAAAGACGCTAAGTTACAAAGTGTCCAGGAAAAAGAGTTGCCTTCTAACGAAACCTCATACTTATCTGTGATTCGATTAACAGATAAGAAAGTTATTCAACTGCAGAAGTATAAAGATGAGTCGCTCCTTTTAAACGATAACCCAAATATATGCCTTTCTAGTTATGCAAAAAATGGGGGTGATTATAGTGAGTTGTGGTGGAATTCTACGGCTCGGTTAAATTATGATTTAGTTAATATCCAAACAGGAGAAAGAAGCCCTCTCGCATTTCTTGCAGATAATGGGGCTCATGATGGTAATCCAATGATTTCCCCTGGCGGTGGCTATGTTCTTTATTACCATGTGAACGAAAAGAAGTATGTGAGTTATGAGGTAAGTACAGGTAAAGCTTATGATCTAACAAAAGAGATTCGTACGTCGTGGTTAGTTCATCATCCAACGGCCAAATGGCATGCAAGAGGCATTGCCGCGTGGCTTTCTAATGACAAAGGAGTTTTGATATATGATAGCTATGATATTTGGAAGCTTGATCTTTCAGGAAAGACCCCACCTCAAAATATCACCAATTTCTATGGCTATAAACACAATACAGTTTTCACATTAGCCTTAATTGATCAACCAACAGTAATCAATGAAAAAGAGCCTTTACTATTTTCTGTGTTTGATTTAAAAACTAAGAATAATGGCTTTTTTAATAAAAGGATTGGTGAGTCAGGTGATCCGCTAAAGCTTACTATGGGGGCTTATTTATATAAAATAAACACTCGTTATACTAACTTTGACTTCGATTTTGTGCCCCTTAAAGCCAAGGACACCAAAACTTATTTAGTGAAAAGGCAAAGCGCCGTGGAAGCACCTAACTTCTTCCTTACTAAAGATTTTAAAACCTTTACGAAATTAACGAATCAAGAGCCTCAAAAAGATTATAATTGGTTTACGACAGAGCTGCATACTTGGAAATCACTTGATGGAAATAGCTTGCAAGGAATCCTGTATAAACCTGATAGTTTTAATCCTAATAACAAATATCCAGTTATATTTTATTATTATGAACGACTGTCTGATGGACTAAATTCATTCCTGACTCCACGATACAATCAGGGACGGATTGATATTCCTACCTATGTTAGTAAGGGCTATTTGGTGTTTTGCCCAGATATCTACTATGTAAAGGGCGACCCTATGCAAGGTACTTATAATGCACTCATTTCAGCCGCTAAGTACCTTTCCACTATGCCTTTCGTAAATCGACAAAAAATGGGATTGCAAGGCCACAGTTTTGGAGCAATACAAACCAATTTCTTATTAACCCGAACTAATATATTTGCCGCTGCATGTTCCGCATCCGGCTCAGGCAACTGGATTAGTGCTTATGGAACTTTGAACGAGAATGGCGCCTCATGGATGGGACAATATGAGGACAACGGACAGAATCAAATGGGAAATTCTCTTTGGGCAAATTTGCCCGGTTATATTAAAAACTCGCCTGTTTTACAAGCTCATGAAGTAACAACACCTTTATTGCTGATGCACACGAAATTAGATAACACTAACTGTACCTACGCGAATATTATGGAGTTTTTTCTTGGATTGCGCAGACTAGGCAAAAAGGCCTGGATGGTTGTTTATCCCGAGGAATCTCATGTTCTATTTGGAAAAGAGGAAATGGCAGATTTCACTATTAGAACAGAACAATTTTTTGATCATTATTTAAAAGATAAACCAGCACCTCTTTGGATGCTAGATGGGGTGCGTGCAAAAGATCGGGCGTTTGGATCAGGTCTTGTCTTAGATAGTACTGGACGAACCCCGGGCAACGGTTTGTTAACTGCTGAGCAACAAAGAGAAGTGGATTCTCTAATGATAAGAGAACCAGTAGACATAAAACTAAAATAATACAGAACCATGAAGAAGATTTTAATATTTTTTATTAGCATGACTGTTACGATAAATGCGAACGCTCAAGGCAAAGACTTTCGGGAAATGCCCGCAAAAATTCTTGCAGCGAAAACAGGTGGCGATGCAAAACTCGCTATGGATTTAACCAATGATTATCTGGACAATTATTTGTTCAAATTAAAGGAAAATGAACTGATGACAAAAGACAATCTATTGTTCATATGTCAGAATATGTTTAACACAACTAGTAGATGCTTTAAGTTTTTAAACAACAACAGAGATAAGGTAAATGCGGTGCTTGGAAATGACATGGCTGAGTATGCGCTTAGAGCAACAATTTCTAAACAATTTATTCCTAACGAGAATGAATGGGAGAAAGTAAAAATTGATTGGGATTTATTGGAAAACAGTCTCGGCTCTAAATTTGGACAATTGGGTCGAGAAATGGTGTTGGGTAAAAGAATGATGTATTATTTAAAAATTAAGGACTGGACTAATTTTGGAAAGTACTATGTCTTTTACTTTGAAAAAGCACTAGAACGGCCTGAATATAATATCAATGATATTACCTGGCATCTGTTTCTTAATGTAAATAATCCTGTAGCGTTAAAATTTGCAATCGATGTCGTTATGAAGTATGCCATGGTAGAATGGTATCAGAATGATTACCATGCTTATGATACGTACGCCAATCTTTTATATAAAATTGGGAGAATCAAGGAGGGATTGGAATGGGAGGAAAAAGCCGTTAAACTTTCTCAGCAAAATAAAGAAGTAGTAGAAACACTAGAGAAGATGCGTCGTGGCCAACAAACGTGGATTGCAACTCTAGATAATCCATAATTAATGAAAAACAAATTACTAATATTAGCAATTCTTTTGATGCTGGGGTATAAAGCCGTGTCACAACAAGTCATGCCCCTATATATGGATAGTACCCCGAATTCCACTTTGAAGCTTGCTAAAGATCAGCAGCCAACGCTAGAAGCGTACTTCCCGGCAAAAGAAATAGCTAATGGAACGGCAATTATCATTTTTCCTGGAGGTGCCTATTCGTTTCTGGCTTATATAGAAGAAGGAACCGCGATAGCCAAAGCTTTTGCAGAAAAGGGGATTGTTGCCTTTGTTGTAAAGTATAGGGTGCCGAAAACACAAACCATGAGGGATAAAAGCTTTGGACCACTAATGGATGCACAGCAAGCCATAAAAATTGTCAGAGTAAGGGCAGTAGAGTGGAATATAGACCCAAACAATGTAGGTGTAATCGGCTATAGCGCGGGCGGCCATTTAGCCAGTACTTTAGGAACTCATTTTAACAAAAACTACATACCAAATAATGAAAATATAAATCTTCGACCAAGTTTCATGATACTCGTTTATCCAGTAATTAGCATGAATGACGAACTAACGCATATGGGTTCAAGGATTTCTTTGTTGGGAATGGAACCATCAAAAGAAAGAATAGACTTCTTTTCAAATGAATTACAGGTAACGAATGAATCCCCACCTACTTATTTGACGCATACTGGTGATGATGAATTGGTTGATGTAAACAACAGTGTCATGTTTTACAAAGCTTTGCAAAAGAAGGGTGTAGATGCGGAATTACATTTATACCCCAAAGGAAACCATGGATTTACGCAGCGTTTGCCAGTGAAAGAGTGGCTGGAACCAATGCTGGAGTTTTTAAAGAAAGAAGGATTTTATAGGCCTAAGTGAATGAGCTATGATTGTAAAAAAAAATAGACTTTTAGCTGATATTGTTAGCAGCTTATTTATTATACTTTTTGTATATGCTGCATTGACAAAGGTCCAAGATTTTCAGAAATTTAGAGTAGAACTTGGAAAGTCACCATTGTTGAATGTTTTTGCTGGATATGTCTCGGTTTTAATCCCATCAATAGAATTGATAATTGCAACATTGTTGGTTGTAAAAAGGATCCAGTATTATGCATTGTTCTTTTCTTTCAGTTTGATGGCGATCTTTTCTGGATACATAGCAATCATTCTAAAATTTAGTCCCTATATACCCTGTTCCTGCGGCGGCATTTTGCAAAATATGACTTGGTTTCAGCACCTAATTTTTAATATCGCGTACATGGTAATAGGAGCCATCGCTATTTTATTATATCCAAAAAGGGAAGAAGACCTTACTCGAGATAAGAAGGGACGTTTGCACCCTTGAAATTGCATTCAAATAATAAAATTAAAATAAATGAAAACTAGGAATCTATTAATGACATTGGTCTTTATGATAGCTGTAACTGCGTCATTTGGGTCAAAGATGACTGCTAAGCCTCCAGGAGTCGTGTCTGTTTATTTAAATGGAACTTGTGTCAATATAATTGACGATCCAGATCAGGCATACTGTATGCCTAATTATACTGGACCACAGTGTACTGTAAATGGTGTTCGTCTAGCTTACGAATTTGAAGCGACAACTACACCTACATGCTCGATCCCTTTACGACAATTATTTTAAATTCCATTAGCCTGGGGATAACCCAGGCTAATTAATTCAAACTCTTTATGATTAAACGAAGGTTGGTAGCGCTAGTTTATTGCCTCCTAGGAAGCATCTTGCTGGTTTTGAGTTTGCACTACATTTCGAATCAAGTAAGGCATAGCAGGAATAGTTTTATTCGCTTGCTGCCTTCACACATAGTATTGCCTGGAAATATTCTGGATTTGAGAAGATCTGGGTGGAGATTTTCTGGAATTTCGGATGATTCACTTTATTTAGGAAATTTTTATGTTCCAGATAAAATATTGAAGGTTAGCAAGGATATTAAAGATACTATATCTGTAAAATTGAATTTTCCTAATAATGTAAAACTAACCCAAACATATTTTAATTCGGTAGATAATGGTTCAGTATATACTTTTGATGGAAGTCAGCCGGCACTATTTAAAAGTAACCTAATAAATGGACAATTGAAGATTAAGGCTAAGCCACCATTTTTTACCCAAGCCATACATTCATGTAATAACTCCTATGTTTTAAGAGTGGTACTGAATGGTCAAAATACCTTAGTTAATTATAATTCAGACTCAACTGGGTTAAGAATTCCTATAGGCCTTTTAGAGAAGCAGGTGGACGGGGTATTTTGTACAGATGGTAACTTGATAAAAGTTCCAAATTCTAATAGAATTTTCTATATCTATTATTATCGCAACCAATTTATCTGTGCCGATAAAAAACTCACCTTATTATATAAAGGAAAGACAATTGATACTGTATCCAAAGCTAAAATTAAGGTAGCATATATAAAATCTCAAAATCAAACGACTCTGGCGATACCACCAGTATATGTTAATAAACAAAGTACAGCAAATGATAAATATTTATTTATCCATTCAGGATTAAAAGCCGATAATGAAGTTGGTGGAACCTTAGATAAATTGTCGGTTATCGATGTGTATCAAGTAACAGATGGTAGATATAAGTTCAGTTTTTACTTGCCCGATTTTAATGGAAAAAAATTAACAGATTTCAGGGCTTATGGAAAAAATCTATATGCCTTGTATGATCATTATTTATATAAGTATCAACTGAATTTCTAAAAAAAGAAACAATCATAAAAACATACCAAACAATGTTAAATCAAGTAAAAAAATGCTTGTTCCTGGCCACTGCCTTGTTCAATTTTATGAATATAGCAGCCCAGGCGCAGCAAAAATATAAGATGCAGGAAGTGCCAGTGCAAAGCCGGTGGGCTAAACTGGTTTCTCCGGAAAATGCTTTAAAAGAATACCCCAGACCGCAAATGGTTCGTCCAAATTGGACAAACTTGAACGGGATCTGGGATTATGTAGTGACTTCAAAAGTCAATAACCTGAAGGTGCTAAATGAGGGAAAGATACTAGTGCCTTACCCAATTGAATCGGCTTTATCCGGTGTGAAAAAAGCGTTGTTACCTGACCAGCACCTGGTCTATAAAAGGACTTTAACCAAACCGGTGCTGAAAGCTAATGAACGTGTGTTGTTGCATTTTGGAGCAGTGGATTACCAGTGCTGGGTGTATATCAATGGAAAGGAAGTCGGATCACATACCGGAGGATACACCTCGTTCGATTTGGACATCACTGAGGCATTGACTTCAGGCTCCAATGAACTAATGGTAAAAGTCTACGACCCGACAGACAAAGGAACCGGCCCACATGGCAAACAAGTACTTAACCCCGCCAATATCTATTACACACCGACTTCCGGAATCTGGCAAACCGTATGGATGGAAGTGGTTCCTGCAGCCTATATCAGTGAACTGAAAATGACACCTGATATTGATAAAGAGATATTAAACCTTACCATAAAAGCACCTGCAGGCTATAAAATCGAAGCCACAGCATTTGACGGAAAAGCCAAAGTAAACGCCGTATTCGGGGATGCAGGGACTGAACTGCAGCTCCCGGTAAAAAACGCAAAACACTGGTCTCCTGCTTCACCTTTCCTGTATGACCTGGAAGTGAAACTGCTGAAAGACGGGAAGGTGGTAGATAAAGTAACTTCCTATTTCGGAATGCGCAAGATTGGCATTGCCAAAGATGCTGCGGGTGTGGACCGGATCTTTTTAAACAACAAACCTTATTTTAATTTGGGAACGCTTGACCAGGGCTTCTGGCCGGAGGGGCTGTATACGGCCCCAACGGACGAAGCCCTTTCCTATGACATCAAAGCCATTAAGGCCATGGGATTTAACACCATCCGCAAACACATTAAAGTAGAACCCGCCCGCTGGTATTACCATGCCGATAAGCTGGGGATGCTGGTTTGGCAGGATATGGTGAACCCGAACCAGGGTTTGCCTGAAGGAAGCAAAGCTGCTTTTGAAGCTCAGGCTTCAGAAACACTTGCCCAGCTGCACAATTATCCCTCCATAGTTTGCTGGGTGTTGTTCAACGAGAAATGGGGACAGTATGATCAGCAAAGACTGAGCGAATGGATTAAAAAGACAGATCCTTCCAGGATTTTGAACGGGCACTCGGGGGAGATTCTTTATGTGAATGAAGTTTTGCGTTCTCCTTCACCTAATGCGTATGTATCGGCTGACATGACCGATGTGCACAGTTATCCTGATCCAATGATGAGTATTAAGTTGCCGGGTAAGGCGCAGGTTTGCGGGGAGTTTGGCGGGATTGGCGTATTTATCCCGGATCACCAGTGGAACACGAGCTCTGCCTGGGGATACATCACCGAAAAACCTTCAGGATAGCGTGCAAAATATACCATCATGAACCAGCACTTGAAGCTGATGGAAAAACAGGGACTTTCCGGTTCAATTTATACCCAGCCTTTTGATGTGGAAGGGGAACAGAACGGGCTGATGACTTATGACCGGGAAGTGGTCAAAATTCCTTTTGCGGAGCTGAGAAAGATTCACAGTCAGTTGAACCCGGATGCGGAGAAGCATGTGCCAGAGGTGACCGCAAAGGATGCGGATTTAACAGAACCCGGGTTGAAATACAGTGCCATGCTCCAGCAATATATCGATGGCAAAAGAGATCCTGTTTTTTTAAAACAACTTTCTATGACGGCTACACAGGTGGGAGATAAATTGGGAGCAGAATTAGCTGGTAGGGGCTACATCGCCGGATTAAAGATGCCATTAAAAGAAGAAGACATCAACTCCGTGGCTCAGTTTACCAAAAGCACTAAGGATGCTGGTTTTGCTTTGATGAACAAGAATGCTGAGACATTCAAAAAGGTGATGGGTGAACGTAAGTATACGGTGGCCATGATGAACATGATCTTAAAAGGGGAAATGGAACCCTTGATGAATGCTGATCCGGTGGATTGGACAGCAGTTGAGGCTGTGGTAAAACCTTATGGTTTGCCTGGAGAGGAGATCCTGCTTCGTGCGAAGACAGTTGGTTTTTACAATTCACAGGACTGGAAAAACTATGTGCCGGCAGCGACCACTTACCTGGAGAAATTCGGCGCGAATGTGCCGGAGAATGAAAAGAAAATGTTCCAGGCGGCTATTGAGGAACACAAATAGGATATTTATGACGCAGGAATTGGTAAAGGAAACTCCTGTTGACCAGTGGGTTCAGCGGAGTGGGGCTTTAGATGAGATCAGGGTGTTGTTTCGTTTACAACGTTTGATTGATACGGATTTCAGGAAGTGTAAATACAGGGAGTATTATGCGGCCTTGATCGGGGTTTCCTTGTATAAATTGGATAAAATGGGTAAGGCGCATTTGGGAATGACGGTGTATCAGATGATCCAGGACAGGTTGTTTCAGGAAGCGCTGAAACTGCTCCGAATGGGGAAGGATTCTGTGAAAGAAATCACTTTTGAACTGGGTTTCCGGGATCAGGCTTACTTTGCCCGGTTCATCCGGCGCAGAACAAGGTTAAGCCCATTAGGGCTTCGGAATTTATGAGGGCGCTGAAGATTGAAGTGTCGCTGACCAGGAAGTCTGCGGTGCTGGATAAGTATTTGAATGAGCTCTCTAAGATCGAGCTGCTGACGGTGGAACAGGAGGTGGATTTGTGTTCCAGGATCCGGGCGGGGGATCAGGTGGCATTGCATGCATTGGTGAAATCGAATCTGCGTTTTGTCGTCTCGGTGGCGAAGAAATACCAGTGTGCAGGTTTTGCTTTGGAGGACCTGATTTGTGAGGGAAATATAGGCTTGATCCGGGCGGCACAGCGTTTTGATGCGACCAGGGGATTTAAGTTTATTTCTTTCGCCGTGTGGTGGGTGCTTCAGAGCATCATTCATGCAGTTGCGGAAAAGCGGCGTACCATTCGGCTTCCTGCCAATCAGGTGAATGCAATTATAAAAATGGGACAGGATAGTGCGGTATTAGAACAATTATTGGAACGGTCGCCAAGTGTGGAGGAACTGGCGGATTATACGGATTTAAGTGTGACCAGGGTAATCGAATGTGCGGCTTATTCTCCCTAGATGCAGTCCCTGGATCAGGAAAATGAGGCGGAGTATGGTGGTACTTTACTGGATCGTTTGGCGGATGATAGGGCGGAAACACCGGATCGGTTTGCTGTTCAGGATTCAGTTGAAGTGGCACTGGATGAACTACTTAGGGGGCTTGCTCCACGTGAAAGAAAGATTTTAGAATTGTATTACGGGATTGGTATTCCGCTTCCGATGCAGCCGGAGGAAATTGCGAGGGTGCTGAAGCTGTCTAAGGAACGGGTACGCCAGATTCGTGTGGCCTGTCTGAAGCGGTTGAGAAATAAGGTAACACGGGAGAGCTTTGATGAATTAAGTTGATGCAGGTGTTATGAAAAGAATTAGTGCTTTAATGGGGCACTGGTATGTCAGGATAAAGGGTTGGTTAGCCCTTTATGGTTTTGTGAACTCATCTTCCCCGATGAGATTTGAATTTAGGTTAGAAACTGTGGCAGCCCGGATGGGTGCCACAGTTTTATTTTGAGATAAG
>Ga0307414_10000858_pt1 | contig 15504 bp, 18 predicted proteins | sample DK1Ometagenome_FD_203804 | JGI IMG/M metagenome (GOLD analysis project Ga0307414, IMG submission 203804) | Maize rhizosphere microbial communities from greenhouse at UC Davis, California, United States - DK15-O-3 | ecosystem: Host-associated > Plants > Roots > Rhizosphere > Soil | place: USA... | reverse complement strand
AATACATTACAAAAACCATTAAAGCAATAAGCGAAAAAATCAATACCACCAGACTCGAAAAGCGAAATGAACGGATAGATTTAGAAGATACCAGTGAAGAAATTTCAATTTTGGTAAATTCGTATAACAGAATGATTGACCAACTTGAGGAAAGTGCCGTAAAACTGGCTACTAGTGAAAGAGAACAGGCTTGGCGGGAAATGGCAAAACAGGTGGCACATGAAATTAAAAATCCGTTAACGCCCATGCGCTTAACTGTTCAAAATTTTCAAAGGAAGTTTGATCCACAGGATGAAAACATCCATCAAAAGGTAGATGAGTATTCAAAAACCTTGATTCAGCAAATAGACACGATGAGTTCCATTGCATCTGCGTTTTCAAATTTTGCAAAAATGCCGGCACAACAAAATGAAACGTTAAATGTTGTTAACATAGTAAAGTTGGCGTTGGATATTTTTAATGAAGATTACATTTTTTTCACCTCAGATAAAGTGGAAATCATCGCCAAATTCGATAGAACCCAACTTATAAGGGTGGTCACTAATTTGGTGAAAAATGCCATACAAGCGATTTCGGAAGACAGAGAACCAAGAATTATTGTCAATGTAAGTTCTAAATTAAACGATGTTATCATAACGGTTTCAGATAATGGCGTGGGTGTTTCCGAAGAAAATAAAGAAAAGGTATTTGAGCCTAAATTCACTACCAAAACAAGTGGTATGGGGCTAGGGTTGGCAATGGTTAAAAACATTGTAGAAACCTATAATGGCACGATAACTTTTGAAACAGAAAAAGATAAAGGGACCACATTTACAGTAATCTTTCCTAGATTATGAAACTATAATGCTTATTCTTTAATTGTTTGAACTTGTCTTTTTTGATTTTTTTGTTTACATACTCAAAAATAATTGTAAATTTAAAAGGCAAAACTAAACAAAAAGTAAACCAATGGAAAAAATTAATAGAAGAACATTTAATATAAAACTCTCGCAAGCCTTGGCTGGTGCCGCATTGTTATCAAATATACCTTTAAGTTACGGGCTTAATTCTGGTAAACAAGATAAAAAATTGGGCATTGCCTTAGTGGGTTTGGGAGGTTATGCAGGCGGACAATTAGCACCTGCATTATTGAAAGCACAGCATTGCTATTTAGCTGGAATTGTTACCGGTACACCATCAAAAGAAAAGGAATGGATGGATAAGTATAGTATTCCAAAAGAGAATGTTTACAATTACGAAAATTTTGATGAGATAGCCAAAAACAAAGCGATTGATGTTGTATATGTTGTGTTGCCAAACAGCATGCATGCCGAATTTTGTATTCGTGCAGCTAAAGCAGGTAAACACGTCATCACTGAAAAACCAATGGCGGTGAGTGTTGCGGAATGTGATGCCATTATTAAAGCTTGTAATGATGCTGGCGTGAAATTAGGAGTTGGTTACCGTATGCAAACCGATCCTTATACCAATGAAATTAAAAGATTGGTAGCAGAAAAACCCATGGGAGAGGTGCAATACATATCATCGGATGCTGGGTTTGTTTCTGCTAATAACCCCACACAATGGCGTTTAAATAAAAAGCTTGCAGGAGGTGGTGCCTTGATGGATATGGGTGTTTATGCTATTCAAAGTAGTATTTATGGAGCGGGTGCCAATCCGGTGTCTATTTCTGCACAAGAATTTAAAACCAGACCCGATTATTTTGTAGATGTTGACGAATCCATCACTGCGCAAATGAAATTTTCCAATGATGTGGTTGGCAATATGTTCACATCATACAACGCCAACGCGAATCGTCTTTTTGTGAGTTTCAGACGTGGTTGGGCAGAACTCAATCCATGCCATAGTTACGGACCTTTAGCTGGAAGAACTTCCAAAGGCGAGGAAATCAAATTCCCTTTTGAAAGGTATTATCAACAAACCATACAAATGGATTCTTTTGCTAAACATGTTTTAACAGGAAGCACCAACTTTGCACCTGGAGAGATGGGAAAACGAGATATTATTATTGTGGAAGCTATTTATAAATCCATTAAGGAAGGCGGAAAAACCATTCCTTTAGATTTAGGGGATATGGGCATTGTTAAGGTTTAACGCTATGAGGTATCATTCCGTTTCTGTTGAAGAAGAAAATAATATTGCTACCATTACGGTAAATAGGCCAAGCAAGCTCAATGCTTTAAATATAGAAACGATTGAAGAACTTCATCATGCCCTAAAAAAATCCAATAAGGATAAAAACATCAAAGTCATTATCATAACAGGAAGTGGCGAAAAAGCGTTTGTGGCGGGTGCCGATATTAGTGAATTTGCCGATTTTGATGAAGATGAAGGCAAAAATTTAGCGACTAGCGGACAAGAATTAGTATTTGATTTTATTGAAAATCTACCAACGCCAGTCATTGCTGCCATCAATGGTTTTGCGTTGGGTGGCGGACTCGAATTAGCCATGGCTTGCCATTTTAGAGTGGCAAGCGATAATGCCAAAATGGGCTTACCAGAAGTATCTTTAGGCGTTATTCCCGGTTATGGAGGCACACAACGGTTGCCGCAGTTAATAGGGAAAGGTCGCGCCATGGAACTTATTTTAACAGCGGGCATGATTGATGCCCACCAAGCATTGGCGTACGGATTGGTAAACCACGTCACCACACAAGAAGAATTACTGCCTTTTTGCGAAAAGATTGCCAGTAAAATTACCAGAAACTCACCCGTTGCCATCACTGCCGCCATAAAAGCGATTAATGCTAATTATGAAGACGGCATTAACGGTTATGAAGTGGAAATAGAAGAATTTGGAAACTGCTTTGGAACCGATGATTTTGCCGAAGGTACCTCTGCTTTTTTAGAAAAGCGGAAGGCTGATTTTTCTGGGGAATAAACAGGTACTTAGTTTAACTTTTTTATATAAATTGTTGCCAGTTAGATTTATTCCGATTTATCTATTCAGAAAAGAAGAATACATCCAAACTAATTTTTCTTGTTCTCTAATATAATCACTCATTAAAGCTCTTGTTTCTTCATCATTAGTATCTGAAGATAAGATAAGTAGTTCTCGCTGAAGTAATAATGTAGTTTGAAAAGAAGATAAAATATCTTCGACCGCTTTTATACCATCACTCACTTGTGTACTTTCTTTTATTTTTGAAGTAAGTTGATAGTCTGCATAGTTATTTTTGGAGTGTGTCCTAAAATTAAAATTGGCTCTGCAATAGCATCTATTTTCAAAAGTAATTCATTGTATAACTCTTCAAATTTCAAATGAAGTTCGAAGAATTTCTCGCCTTTTATGTTCCAATGATAGCCGTGTGTGTTTTGGTAAAAATTGAATAGTTTGCCAAAGTTCATTTAATTTTTCGGCTAAATGTTTCGCTTTGTTTTTATCAAGCCTATGTTGTTTATATTGTTCATTTTTTAATGTAATTATAAAAGTCTATTTTTTGATGTAGGCCATACACTCTATTTCCACTTTGGCACCCAATGCCAATCCGTTTGTGCCTAAAGCACTTCTTGCCGGTTTATTGTTTGAAAAGAATTTTATGTATTCACTATTAAAATTAGGCCACTCATTCATATCGGCTAACATGCATGTGCATTTGATAACCCTGTCCATAGATGAACCATTTTGTTCCAATATATTTTTAATGTTTATTAGAGCTTGCTGGGATTCTGCAAGAATTCCTCCTTCCACAAGTTTTGAGTTTTTATTTCCAATTTGACCTGACACATAAATTATATCGCCGTAAATAACAGCTTGCGAAAATGGAAGATTGAGTGCTAAAAATTCTTCAGATGTTATATATTTAGCATCTTCTTTTGAGTTGTTTTCTTGGGCTATCAATGATGATAGGGAAAAGATAGTAATTGTTAAAAGTGTTATGTATTTCATGTTTTAATATTGTTTATTTATAAGTAAGAGGCTGTTTATAGGCAGCCCCTTTTATGGAAATAATTATTACTTTTTGGCAAATTTTTCAAGCTCTGTATTGAATTTTTCTGCTTCTTCCACATATAATGCATGACCACTGTTCTCGAACTTCACAATATATGAATCTTTAATCCCTTTATTAAGCTCTTCCGCTAATGGGTATGGACATAACTTGTCTTGAGTCCCTTGAAATATAGCGGTAGGAATTTTAATTTTTGAAAGTGATGGACGTAAATCAAGGTCTAATAAAGAACGCATTGATTCCGTAACCGCATATGGAGAAGCTTCTAAATTGATATTCTCCAACCATTTTTCTACATTTTTAGAAATGTTTCCTTCTTTGGCAACAAAAGCACTACCTAGCCCAGCAATAAAATCCTCTCTAGCCGTCATAGTTTGTATAAGTAAACCGTTCGCATCTGCTTCTGTAATCCCGTATGCTGATCCTTCTCTTTGTTTCCAAGAAGGTGCAGCTGCACCAAAAAGGGCCAATTTACTCACGTGAGCTGAATCATATTTTGTGACATAATGAATTACCACAGCACCACCCATTGAAAATCCACCAAGTACAGCATTTTGAATATTGAGTGTTTCTAAAACCACTTTAATGTCATCTGAGAAAACTTCAAAGTCATAACGCCCATAAGGTTTATCTGATTTTCCAAAGCCTCTCAACGTAATACCAATGACCCTAAATCCTTTACGACTTAAATATTGGTATTGATATTCGTACATGGCATCACTTAAAGGCCATCCGTGGATTAGAACGATAGGTTGTCCTTCTCCCAAGTCGGTTACATGAAGTTTTACTCCTTTTTCTACTTCAATATATTCTGCTCTTCCTGCTGATGCTGGAATTCTTTTGCTTTGTGCCATGAGGCTGTTAGTGAAAAGATACACTAAAATTGCGATGGCTAAAATTGATTTTTTCATTTTATTAATTATTTAAAATTGTGATTACTTTTTTTTAAGAATTTATGAATTCAAGAATGTCTTTGTTGATGGTAGCCGCTTCGGTAGTTGGCATACCATGAGAAAAACCAGGATAGATAATTAATTTCCCGTTTTGCAACAATTCAGCAGCTTTTACCGCCGTCGTTTTATAAGGAACAATTTGGTCATCATCTCCGTGTAAAACAAGCACTGGAATGGTTACACTTTTTAAATTTTCAGTAAAATCCGTTTCAGAAAATACCTGAATACAATCGTATTGCGCTTTAATACCACCCATCATGCCTTGTCTGTACCAATTGTGTTGGATGCCTTTTTTAATGTCGGCACCTTCACGGTTGTAACCAAAGAAAGGAATCGTGATGTCTTGGTAAAATTGCGCTCTGTTGTGTTGCGTATTGTAACGAATATCGTCAAACACAGCCAATGGCACACCGTCAGGATTGTTTTCGTCGGCAATCATATAAGGCGTAATGGCACTAATCAACACCACTTTTGCAACGCGGTCTTTTCCGTATTGTGCTGCGTAACGAATCGCTTCACCACCGCCTGTTGAGTGACCCACGTGAATCACGTTTTTAAGGTCTAAGAATGCTACTAATTCAGCTACATCGGCAGCATAAGTATTCATATCGTTTCCTTTGAAGGTTTGTGTGGAACGTCCGTGACCACGTCTGTCATGTGAAATCACCCTAAATCCTTTCTCTAGGAAAAACATTATTTGAGCATCCCAATCGTCTGATGATAATGGCCATCCATGATGAAAGAAAATGGGTTGTCCTGTTCCTAAATCTTTGAAATAAATTTCTGTTCCGTCTTTTACTGTAAACTTGTTCATGATTTTTATATTTAAATGTTATTATTTATTTGATGAAGCAAAGTTGCACCAAATAACAAAGGGCGACAATGGACGGATTTCGCCTTAAACTGCACTTTTTTCCCTTTATGCAATTTCAGGTTGATTTTTAGCGAATTAAAATCGTTTTTGCGACTGTTTTAATAGAAAAAGCACGACCATATTGCCGTGCTTTAACCTATTTGTTATGTAGTTTACTTGTTTTAGAATTGTTTTCTAAAAGATACCGGAGATAACCCAGCGTGTTTGGTAAAAAAACGAATGAAATAAGCATCATCTTCATAATTAAGACTATACGCTATTTCTTTTACTGTCATTTTAGTATGCGCTAAAAGACGTTTGCTTTCAAGAATAATTCGGTCTTTAATAATATCGTTTGGCGTGCTTTTGCTCAATAGCCCAATTTTTTTGCTGAGGTTTTTGGGCGTAACAAATAACAATGCGGCATAATCCGAAACCGTGTGGTGCGTTTTATAATTTTGCTCTACTAACTTGCTGAATTTTCTCAAAAATTGCACATCCGATTGTTGGTTGTTATCTGCTAATTGGTGTTGCTGTTTCCAAATGCGAGTGGACATGAGAATAATCAGTTTTAATAAAATCCGAAGCATTTCTTCTGTACTAGTATCCTCGTTTTTCATTTCAGATTGAATGTCTTGAATGATTTTCTGAATATCATGAGATTGCGATGCATCCAAGGCAATAAATGGTATTTCAAAAACATTATTGTATAAAATACCATCGCAAGCAACTTCCTGATCATGAATCTCAATACAATAAAAATCCCTATTGAAGTAAATCAACTGACCATCAACCGTTTCACAAGGTTTTATAATTACTCGTGGATTGATAAACAACAACGCATCCGTTTCCATTTTGAATTCCTGAAAATCAACTTGAATAATGGCGTTCTTCGGGATGAATAAAATTTTGATATGTTCATCTATCAAAGAAAGAGCTGTTTCTTTAAGAGCCATCTTGCTGAATTCTATGTTCCCAAATTGTTTATATGAAAATTCTTTTAGCATGTTTCAACGTCTGTTAGGTTCATGAATTTGACTTCAATCAAATTTACTGTTAAAGTATTAATTTTATCAGACAATTTTCAACGATTGAATTAATCCATCCTCAAATTCATAATGATAAGTCATTGTAATCGGACTTCCGGGAAACGTTCCTGAAACTTCCGTTTTCAATGTATGCTCGATTTCTGAATATTCAAGAGCTTTCATTGTTGCCTGATATTTTTTATTAGCCTCGTCTATCCACCTTTCTATTTCTTTTCTACCGTTATGCGTTTTGCCTTCATCAAAAACTACTGCCGTTTCGGTAAAACAATTTGCATACGATGTGCTGTCAAAATTGTTTTGTGCTTTTATTGATTCGGTAACTACTTTTGGTAAGTTCATTGTTATTATTTTTTTAATATTATTAAATTGTTGGCACTGTTCCGCCATCGATTACATATTCAGTTCCTGATAAATAACTGGCTCTTGGAGAAACAAGAAAACCAACCAATTCAGCTACTTCTTCCGGCTCAGCAGGTCTGCCGTATGGTATTCCACCCAATGCATCCATGACACCTTGCTGTGCTTCTTCTATAGTACTATTGGCGTTTCTTGCAATCTCGCCCAACCAGGCTTTGGATGCTGATGTATTGATCCATCCTGGAGAAACAGTTAGCACCCGAACACCTTTAGGAGAAACTTCATTCGATAAACTTTTGCTATAGTTTCTCAATCCTGCCTTTGCAGCCGCATATGGCAAAGTAGAGTCATAAAGTGGTAGTATTCCTTGGATAGAAGCTATATGAATAATAACTCCGTTTTTTCGATCTATCATTTGAGGTAAAAATCCCCTGTCAAGTCGAACCGGAGCAAGCAAATTAGCCTGTAGGGTAGATTCCCAATCTTCATCAGATAATGCATTGAAGCCACCAGCAGGTGTTGTTGAAGAACCAAGATTGTTCACCAAAATGTCAAGTCTTCCGTAGGTAGATAGCACTTCGCTGACTACTTTTTGAGTTCCTTCTGCTTTGCTTAAATCGGAAGGGATGAAATGCAAGTTGCTGTTTTCTTTTTCTGGGGCGTTTCGTGCGGTAATAATAACTGTTGCACCAGCTTGTATAAGCCTTTCTGCAATGGCTTTTCCTGCGCCTTTTGTACCTCCTGTTACTAAGGCAATTTTGCCTGCTAACTCATTGTTGAAATTAAACTGTTCCATATAAATAATTTTTATAAGACAAAATTGAAGCATATAAACAGAATGTACAAGTACGGAAAATCGAATTGCTATGGGATAATTTATTCCCCTATTGCACATTTTGGAACATTGGATTAATTTTGGAATATGTATGAAAGAAAAATTCCTTTGAACCTCAATTGCGGTTTGGACCTCATTGGGGAAGTATTGTATGGCAAATGGAAAATCCGTTTGTTGTGGTTTATCAATGAAGGCTACCAACGCCCTAGCGAATTGCAACGAAAAATCCCTGATGCTTCACGGCGCGTTTTGAACATCCAATTAAAAGAATTGGAAGGACATGACTTGGTCACCAAAAAAATCTATCCCGTAGTGCCGCCCAAAGTAGAATATGCGTTAACTGATTTTGGAAAAACATTGATTCCTGTTATTTCTGTTTTGGGACAATGGGGTGATGACCATGAAGAACGATTGCGGTCTTTGATTTTGAAGGATTCTTGAATTTAGGATTGGTAAAAAGTTGGTTTAAAATTGAAGAATTTGGTAACTGCTTTGGAACCGATGATTTTGCTGAAGGCACGTCTGCTTTTTTAGAAAAGCGGAAAGCTAATTTTCTGAGGAGTAATTTGAGATTTGCTTTACGTTTTTCCAATTGAAGTAGTTAGAGTTTAAGTTCTAGTCTTTATACATATAAACGATATTTGAAGAATGTAGTTATAAACAAACATTTCAGCGCATAGCTACTACTCAATAATATGTTTGAGTCCGCCAAAATAAGTTTAACAATATTTTTATATAGGTATTTGAGTTTTATTTATAAAGTAAAGCCAAATCATGTAAAGTAGATTTAATAAAAATATTATTAAAATTATTGTTATGAATATTTTATAAGCTAATTTCTTTCTTCTTGCCCCATATAATAGCAAAATAGTCATTAATAAATTAAAAACAGCTAATAATATCCAAAGCAATCTTTCTTTAATGCTTTTTCTTTCTGGTTTTATTACATTATTAAAAGTTTCCACATCAAGTATCTTACCATTTAATTCAAAATTAGCGTCTTCTTCACCCAAATAAATAATTTGAAAATTAAAACCGAATCCAGGATCAAAATAATTCCAACCTATTTTTAATGAATTGGGACTTAGGTTTGATAAGTTAAATTTTGCAAACGATTCATCCTTTTGCTTTGTGATTTTGAAATCTAAAATTCTGTTTGACTTTTTTAAAACTATTGTTAAAGGGAGTCTAACATCTGATTTATCAAATGATATATCGCCACTATTCCAAATTGAGCCAGTTAATAGGTATACATTTCCATCAATAGGTATTGTGTCTTTTTCATACATTTTTAAACTTGGAAAGGAATTCTTGTTGTCATATATTAATGAACTTGGTTGGTTTAATTGATATGATAAACTCTTTTCCTTTGTTGATTTGAAATAAAAAATAATTGACAAAGAAATTGATAAAATTGTCAATATTAGAGTAATAACATTATAAGGTCTTTTTATTTCTTCTCTAAATGTCATAATGTTGTTTGTTATTTAATAATTTACTCATAACTCAATGATAAAAAATCATTTTAATTTTGACGTTAATCGAAGATAGTTGAAAAAATACTACAAATCAATTTAGACAGAAAACTTTTTGTTAATAACCCACTTTCATTTTAACAATTTCCGTTTTAAATAATAAGTAACTTTATAAAGTTACTACACCATCAACTCCAAATACTTAATATTATGAATCCCAAATCCACCATAAAAGGCCGTGGTGCGCAGCTAAATGTGCCCAATCGTTTCTTTGAACTCAGTCACGAAATGCGTGACGATTTCCTGGAATTTTGTCATAAAGAAGGCGAAGAAAGCGACAAAAACAAAACCTTGTATTTAGAGGTTTTCCCTAAAACCATCGTGAATAAAGTGGAAAGCCCAGATATTGGTATGGCGTATTCCATGAATCCGTACCAAGGTTGCGAACACGGTTGTATTTATTGTTATGCGCGTAACAGCCACGAGTATTGGGGCTATAGCGCTGGCTTGGATTTTGAACGACGTATTTTAGTAAAAAAAGACGCGCCCAAACTTTTAGAGGAACTTATAAAAAAGAAGACTTGGAAAACATATCCCATTGTGATGTCTGGAAATACCGATTGTTACCAACCTGCCGAAAAACAATTTGAAATCACCCGCCAATGCTTGGAAGTGTTTTTAAAGTATAAACACCCCGTAGCGATTATTACTAAAAACGCCTTGATTTTACGGGATTTGGAGCTTTTAAAAGAACTGGGAAAGGATAATTTAATTGGAGTGAATGTTTCCATAACGTCCTTATCTGAAGATATTAGGCGTGTTTTAGAACCTAGAACCGCCACCATTGCAAAAAGATTGGAAACCGTTAAAACGCTAAGTGAAAACGGTATTCCAGTAAATGTGATGTTGGCACCCATCATTCCATCCATTAATAGTCATGAAATCTTGCCGTTGGCAAAAGTCGTTTCAGAACATGGCGCCTTATCCATTGCTCATACCATTGTGAGGCTTAACGGCGCGATTGGCGAAATCTTTACGGATTGGATTAAAAAAACCATGCCCGATCGGGCCGATAAAGTATTGCACCAAATTGAAAGTTGTCATGGTGGCACTTTAAATGATAGTCGTTATGGAACAAGAATGCGAGGGGAAGGAAAAATTGCCGAGCAAATTAATAACCTCGTAAAAATGGCAAGACACAAATATTTTAAGGGAAAAGTGATGCCCAAACTCAATTTAGAGTTGCACGAACAGTTTAAAGACGGACAATTGAGATTATTTTAAGCAAAAAAAAGTGGGCCACCACAGCCCACTTTACCAACTAAACTAAATAAGACATTAAACTAATTATTAATGAATTTTGTAAATTCTCTACCACTGGTAGTGAATACTAATTTATAGTCACCGCTTTTTAAATCGTCTGTTAATTTGTAAACTCTTTCAATGTTTTTAGTCCCTTTAATAGTTTCTGTAAGCACTAGCTCAGAACTATTTGCTTTTTCATAATACACTTCAATTTTTAAAGGTTCGTTGTTAAGAGCCAATTTAGAAACAAATACTAAATCACCTTTAACACGCACGGTTGGTTTAAAAATGGTTTTAGCCATTCCAGAGTTAACATCAATGGTATTAGATTCCACAGTAAAAGGAATTGTTTTTATTTGTACTTCAGTATCTAATTCAAAATGATAATCACCATTTGGTAAAGCAGCTAAATCGTATCCTTTTGCAAAAATGCCATTTACATGAATAACTTCTTCATATAATTTTACACCGTAGCTGTCTTTAATATATAATGTGTTACCTTCTTTAACATTGTCTAAAGTAAGGGCTGTTTTTTTAGCTTTGATTGCAAGTCTAAAAAATGGGGTTCCTTCGTTTGCGAAACTTAACGAGGCAGCTAACATCGCTACCATTAAGATTCCTTTTTTTGTGTTTTCAATTACTCTTTTCATGATTTGGGTTTTTTAACGTTCAACACCACAAAGGTATGTGGTATTTCCAGTGTACAAAACATTGATTTTTACATATTTATATGCTATTTTATCTGTTATTTTTGCGTTAAGTTTATGTAAAGATAATTTAGAATAGAAGTCTGTTAATTGACTATATTATATGAAAGAAACTACAATTAGACTAAATGAATGTATAATATATAGGAGTGATACTGTTATGAAAAGTATGAGTGAAAATGAAATTGTTTTTAATGTTTGTAATGAGAATTGTCACAAATGGAAACCGAAATATAATCGTTGATTTAAATCCTATTCTGAACTTTGATAAATAAAAATGATTGATATGAACTCATAACATTATGAAGGTATAATATAGAACAAAAAAAAAGTGAGCCCCCACAGCTCACTTTTACTAACTAAATTAGGTTAAGACATTAAGTAGATTAAAAATTAATTTGTTTTGTAAATTCCCTGCCTTCAGTATTAAATACTAAGGTGTAATTTCCATTTTTTAAACCGGTCAGTTTATAAACTCTTTCAATTTTTGTTATGTCTTTAATAGTTTCTGAAAGCATAAGCTCAGAACTATTAGAGTTTTCAAAATAAATATCAATTTTAAGAGGCTCCTTTTTTAAGGAAAGTTGAGATACAAATACTAAATCGCCTTTTACCCTAGTTAAAGGTTTAAAAATTGATTTCTCCATATCTTTTTTAAAAATCACATTACTGGACTCCACTGTAAATGGAATTGTTTTTATTTCTACATCGCTATCAAGTTCAAATACATAATCCCCATTTGGTAACGTAGTTAAATCGAATCCTTTGGTGTAAATACCGGTTTTTTGGATAATTTCTTTATAAAGTACCATACCACTATCATTTTTAATAGATAATTGGTTACCAACTTTAACTAGAGCTAAAGTAAGTGAGGTTCTTTTGGCATCATTTTTAATTTTAAAAAATGGTGTTCCTTCGTTTGCGAAACTTAACGAGGCAGCAAGCATAGCTACCATTAAGATTCCTTTTTTTGTGTTTTTGATTACTGTGTTCATGATTTGGTTTTTTTAACGTTCAACAGGTCAAAGGTACATAGGTTCGGCGGTTTGTAAAACATTGATTTTTACATATTTATGTGCTATTTTATCTGTTATTTTTACATTATTTTATTGTTAAGTCAATTTAGTATAGATGTTAGATAATATGCTGTATCATATGAAATGAATTACATAACAGAATAATGTAATCATTAATTTAAAGAATTAAGATTGCCTTTGAAGAAATTAAAATTTGTTAGGAATAGGCACAAAAAAAAGTGAGCCACCACAGCTCACTTTTACCAACTAAACTAAATAAGACATTAAACTAATTATTAATGAATTCTTTGCGCTCCTTTTTATTGGAGTTAAAATTTATATCGAAATTTTTATGATCTACTTTTAGTATTAATGATTTTCAATAATCCACTATCTGTTGAAAAGAAACTTCATTAACCTTATTAAACATTTGAAAATCATTTTTTAAAAAACTACTTTTAGAGTGATTTAAATTTAGATGTTTTACTAACGTTTAACAATACAAATGTACATGAGAAGTTTAATGCACAAAACATCAAATTTAGCCACTTTATATGGTATATTAACTGTTAATGTAGTGTTAAACAATTGTAAAGTTAAAATAACATACAATTGAGGTAAAAATAACTATATTTGCAGCATAATATGTTGTAATTTTGTAATGCAATAAATTTGTTATGATTAATAAAAAACCAGCTTTTAGGAAACTCACCCCAAGTTTCGGAAGTTCTATATTAGTTAAGCAACATGTAGAAACAGTAGATAAGAATGGGGCATATTGGCATTTTCATCCAGAACTTGAGCTCATCTATATCAACAAAGGTCAAGGAAAAACACACATCGGAAATCATTTATCTTACTTTAATAATAGCCAATTAATACTTATTGGATCTAATCTAGCCCATAACGGTTTTACAGACAGGTTAACTGCTAATGGAACCGAGACTACTATTCAATTTAAATCTAATTTTTTAGGAGATGATTTCCTAAATGTTCCAGAAACAGCAAACATTGCCTCATTATTTGAGAGAGCAAAAAAAGGAATTCGTTTTAAGGTAGAAACAAAAACCATTATTGGCCCTAAGATTGAAAGCTTAATGGAATATACCGGTTTAGAAAGAGTTATAAAATTCTTAGAAATTTTAAACTATCTAGCCATGACAGATGATTATACCTTATTGAATGCAGACGGATTTGCTTTTGAAACGGAAGCTCAAGATAGCGGCAAGATTGATACCATTTTCAAATATGTGAATAAGAATTTCCAAAATCACATTGCTCTAGATGAAATTGCCGATGAAGTAAGTATGACGGTACCAGCATTTTGTAGATATTTTAAAAAAGCCACTGGGAAAACATTTACGCAATTAGTAAATGAATATAGGGTGGTGCACGCCACCAAATTACTTCTGGAAAGCCAAATGAGTATTACGGATATTTGTTTTGAATGCGGATTTAATAATTTCTCCCATTTCAATAAAACATTTAACGAAATTACTGGAAAAAGTGCCTCAAGCTACAGAAAAGAGATTAAACTCATGATTAGTTAATACCTTCCCATTCCTTATAAAACTGGTCTAAAAATCCTAACATATAATAATGCCGCTCTAAGGCAATGCAACGCCCAGTTTTAGTGTTCATTTTATCTTTAAGAAGTAATAATTTTTCGTAGAAATGATTGATTGTCGGCGCGTTTGACGATTTATACTCCGCTTTGCTCATTTTCAAATTTGGCTTAATATCTGGATTGTATAGTGGTCTGTTTTTAAATCCACCGTAATTAAAACAACGCGCAATACCAATAGCTCCCAGGGCATCCAATCTATCAGCATCTTGAACGACGTTTAATTCTGGAGAACTGAATTTTTGTATTTCATTGCCACCTTTAAAGGAAATATTTTCAATAATGTTTACCACATGTTCAATAATGACGGAATCGACATTGATTTTAAATAAAAACTCTCTCGCTATTTTAGGACCAATAGTTTCATCACCATTATGAAATTTGCTATCGGCTATATCATGCAATAAAGCGCCAAGAGACACTACAACTACATTTACTTTCTCTACTTTTGCGATTAGCAATGAATTATTATACACCCTTAGGGTGTGAAACCAATCATGTCCGCCTTCAGCATGTGCAAGGGTTTCTTTTACAAAAAGGATGGTTTTGTTAATTTGTTCCTGTTCCGTCATGGTATAAAAATAAAAATTCCTTTCGGTTTGGAAAGGAATTTATTTTATTAGGTGTTAATATGATTTTGAAGTCGCAGGTTCTACCCATTTAAACTGATAGGAATTCTGAGGTATTTTGATTCTATCCGCTAAACGCATCATCCTATCTGGTAATTTCATTAAATAATCCCTTGCTTTTTCAGCGTCATCATCAAGACCAGTTATTTTATCTATTTCCCAACGGTCAATCAATTTTTGTAAAATGTCCACATAATCTTTTGAGGTATATACACCTATACGTTGCGCCGTATTTGAAAATTCCTCGAAAGCAGTGCTTATTTTATCGCCAGATTCCCTTAAAAAATGCGCAGGCATGGTGATTTTTTGTTTCATCATATATTGAAATGCCATCATCATTTGACTAGGATCTACCTTAAAAATGCGTTCCACAAACTCAGAATATGCATGATGGTGTCTCATTTCATCACCAGAAATGATTTTACACATTTTTCCTAATTGTTTATTGCCACTCTGACTAGCAATTTTTGCCACTCTGTTATGTGAAATATAGGTTGCCAATTCTTGAAAACTGGTGTAAATAAAGTTTTTGTATGGGTCTCTGTCGGTCCCAATATCAAAACCATCCGCAATTAAATGTTGCGTGGTTTTTTCAATTTCTTTCATATTAACGCGACCAGATAAATAAAGATATTTATTCAGTACATCGCCATGTCTGTTTTCTTCGCCAGTCCATTGCTTCACCCATTTAGACCAAGGGTTTCCGCCATTACTTACTTGATCGACGCCTTCAACATCCATTAGCCAAGAC
>Ga0307414_10000857_pt1 | contig 15516 bp, 13 predicted proteins | sample DK1Ometagenome_FD_203804 | JGI IMG/M metagenome (GOLD analysis project Ga0307414, IMG submission 203804) | Maize rhizosphere microbial communities from greenhouse at UC Davis, California, United States - DK15-O-3 | ecosystem: Host-associated > Plants > Roots > Rhizosphere > Soil | place: USA... | reverse complement strand
CCTTGGCTGTCGATCCCGGTTGCGCTTTTTATTGGCGGCATCGGCGCCGTATCGGTGTTCAAGGCGGTTTACATCGACAAGCGCGAGCTGAAATGCGCCTGCGTCGGCGGCAGCAGCAAGGTGCCGCTGGGCTTCATCTCGTTGACCGAGAATGTCGCAATGGTCGGCATGGCGGTCTGGATGCTGTGGATGTTCGTATGACGCCGGCGGGCCGGAGTTTCGGTCATTGAAGTCCCACATGGCTGGTCTATCGAGGGTCGCATGATTCGCGTCCCAAGGAAAACCAGCCATGTATGACCGCCGCCACTTCCTTGCCGGAGCGACCCTTGCCGGGCTCGCTGCACCGGCAATCGTCCGTGCGCAGGGTATTTTTCGCGATTTCCCCTTCAGCCTCGGCGTGGCGTCGGGCGATCCGGCGAGCGACGGCTTCGTCATCTGGACCCGCCTTGCCCCCGAGCCGATGGAACCGCATGGCGGGATGCCGCTGACCAATGTTCCCGTCGAGTGGGAGGTCGCGAACGACAGCGGCTTTCGCAAGATCGCGGCGAAGGGTACGACGCTGGCGCGCCCCGAACTGGCGCACAGCGTCCATGTCGAGGTCGAGGGATTGCAGCCCGACCGCCCCTATTATTACCGCTTTACCGCCGGCGGCGAGCGCAGCCTGCGCGGCCGCGCACGCACCCTGCCCGCACCCGGCGCGCGCGCCGATGCGCTGAAATTCGGGGTCGCCGGATGCCAGCATTTCGAGGCGGGTTTCTTTGGTGCCTATCGGCACCTGGCGCGCGAAGAGCTGGCTTTCGTCTATCATTATGGCGACTTCATCTATGAATATAGCGAGGAATATCTGTTCAACACCGGACTGCCGACGCGGCCGGTGCGCAAGCATGCGTTCCGCGCGCTCTATGACCTTGGCGACTTCCGCGCTGCTTATGCCCAGCAGCTGGGCGATATCGATTTGCAGGCGGCGCGATCGGTCCATGCCTTTATGTCGAGTTTCGACGATCACGAGATCCGCAACGACTGGGTGTCGGACATCGACAATTGGAAGATGGGCCTTGAGGGCAACGATCCCGACGCGGCGCCGCCCGAAGTCTTCATGCTGAAAAAACAGGGAGCGATGCAGGCCTGGTACGAACATATGCCGGTGCGCCGCGCGCTGCTGCCGCGCGGCGGGATGATCGCGCTCAACCGCGAGCTGCGTTACGGCGACCTGATGGCGATGCAGTTGCTCGATACGCGGCAATATCGTAACGACCAGCCGTGCGAAGACGGGTTCAAGCCCGCCTGCCCCGGCGTCTTCGATAAAAATGCGCAGGTATTGGGCAAGGCGCAGGAAGACTGGCTGAACCGCAATCTGGGTCAGGGCGGCGCGACCTGGAATGCGCTGGCGCAGCAGATCACGATGATGTCGCTCGACCGGCGGCGCAAACCCGACGAGCCGGAAAAAGTGCTGAACCTCGACAGTTGGGCGGGATATGAGGCGCCGCGCGAGCGCATCCTGTCGCGGATGGGCGGGCTGAAAAACTGCGTCGTGCTGACGGGGGACGAGCATCAGAATTTCTGCGGCGATCTGGTGCTGAAGGACAAGGTTGTGGGCGCCGAATTCGTCGGCACCTCCATCAGTAGCGGCGGCGACGGCAGCGACAAGCGGAACGGCACCGACGAATGGCTGGCGCTGAACCCCGAGCTCAAATTCGCCAACGACCAGCGCGGCTATCTGGTCTGCGACGTCAATCGTGAGGCGTGGCAGACGCATTTCATGGTCGTCGACAAGGTGACGACGCCGGTCAACACGCTGTCGAAGCGCGCGACGGGCGTGGTCGAGAATGGCGTCGCCGGGATCAAAATGGCTTAGGGAGGCTGGCTTGCTCTATTTCGAGGATCTGGAAATCGGGTCGACGCAGCGTTTCGGCCATTATCCGGTCACGCGCGAAGAGGTGATTGAATTCGCCGGGAAATATGACCCCCAACCCTTTCACCTCGACGATGAGGCGGCGGCGCAAACCTATTTCGGGCGGCTGTCGGCAAGCGGCTGGCATACCGGTTCGATGGCGATGCGGATGATCGTCGAGAATATGAAAGCGTCGCAGCAGGCCGGGCTGGGATCGCCCGGGATCGACGAATTGCGGTGGCTGAAACCCGTCTATCCCGGCGACACGTTACGCTGTGAGACCGAGTTGCTGGAAAAGCGCCGGTCGGCAAGTAGGCCCGAAATGGGCAGTTTTAAATCGAGACTGACCGTGTTCAATCAGGACGATATGCCGGTAATGACGCTGGTGAGCATCGGGCTGATCCGTGTCCGCGACGCCAGCGGCGCATAGCTATTTCCTGCCGAACAGTTTTTCGACATCGTCCATCGCCAGCTTGACCCAAGTCGGCCGCCCGTGGTTGCACTGCCCCGAGTGGGGCGTCACTTCCATCTGGCGGAGGAGCGCGTTCATTTCGGGGACATTGAGCGTCCGGCCGGCGCGGACTGAGCCGTGGCAGGCCATGGTGGCGGCGACCAGTTCCAGCTTCTCGTTGAGCCCCAGCGCGGCGTCATAGCCCGCGAGGTCATCGGCGATGTCGGTGACGAGCTTCTGGCAATCGATGTTGCCGAGCATGGCCGGGGTCGCGCGAACCATCACCGCGGCGGGACCGAAGCGTTCGATCTCGACACCCAGCGCCGCGAGCTGCGCCGACGCGGCCTCGAGCCGGTCGCACGCGGGCTCGTCGAGTTCGACGACTTCGGGGAGCAACAATCCCTGCGACGGCACCGCCTGCCCGCTCATGCCGCGACGCAGCTGTTCGAGCACAAGACGTTCGTGCGCGGCGTGCTGATCGACGATGACAAGGCCATCCTCGGCCTCGGCAACGATATAGGTGCGTGCGATCTGGCCGCGCGCAATGCCGAGCGGGTGGGCTTCGGCCTCGGGCACCGGGGCGGCGGCGACTTCGGCGCGGCCCGCGATCGGAGCGGCGGAAGCGAAGGGGGTAAGACGGTCATAGACGCGCGCGACATCGCCAGCCGGCGGGACATAGCTGGTGCCAAATGAATGGGCGGCGGCGGGCGGCGGCGCGGCGGGTGCCTGACCGAACAGAAAGCCCGTCGTCGGCTGGGGCGCGACGGGTTCCTGCTGCCACGCCGCGAGCGCCGCTTCGGCGGGGCGCTGGACGCTGCGGAAACCATGTTCGTCGAGCGCGCGGCGGAGGCCGCCGACGATCATCCCGCGAATGAGCTGCGGATCGCGAAAGCGCACTTCGGTCTTCGCCGGATGGACGTTCACATCGACCTCGCTGGTCGGGACGTCGAGGAAGAGCGCGACGACCGGATGGCGATCCCGCGCGAGCAGGTCGGCATAGGCGCCGCGCAGCGCGCCGACGAGCAGCCGGTCCTTTACCGGGCGGCCGTTGACGAACAGATATTGATGGTCGGCGATACCGCGATTGTAGGTCGGCAGGCTGATCACGCCGCCCAGATGCACGTCGCCGCGATCGAGATCGACCCCGATGCTGTTCGCCGCCAGATCGCGGTGAGTCAGCGCCGCGACGCGCGCCAGCCGGTCCTGATCGCCTTGGACATCGAGCACGCGGCGGCCGTCATGTTCGACGATGAAACCGACGTCGGGCCGCGCCATTGCGAGCCGCTTCACCACATCCATGCACGCGGCATATTCGCTGCGCCCGCTGCGCAGGAATTTGCGGCGCGCCGGCACGCGCGCGAACAGATCCTCGACCAGCACGCGCGTCCCTTTGGCGAGCGCGGCCGGACCTTCGGCCGCCACCGCGCCATTGTCGACGACGCGCCGCCAGCCGTCGCCGCCCGCGATCCGGCTTTCGAGCGTCAGCCGCGCGACGCTGGCGATCGAGGGCAGCGCCTCGCCGCGGAAACCCAGCGTCGTGACATCCTCTATCGCATCGTCGGGCAGCTTTGACGTCGCATGACGTTCGAGCGCGAGCGCCATATCGGCCGCGGTCATTCCGCAGCCGTCATCCTCGACCTCCAGCCGCGAAATCCCGCCATCGGCGATTCGCACCGAAATGCGAGTCGAACCCGCATCGATAGCGTTTTCAACCAGTTCTTTGAGCGCTGCGGCGGGTCTTTCGACCACTTCACCGGCTGCGATCCGATTTACGAGCTTTTCAGGCAGGCGACGTATTGACATGGGGGCTCTCGTAGCGCAGTCGAACGCAAATCGCGACCCACCCGCACAGCCTGATCGTTTTGTCCAGCCAGCCCTTAACGGACGAGCCGGAAACTTCCCCTGATTTGGTCCTGTTGCCGGCCGGGCACGCGGGTATAATCACGACAGGGCGCGCCCATGATGGGTGCGGCTTCGATGACAGGAAGCAGTATCGATGTCCTTCTTTTCCCGCTGGTTCAAATTCAATTCGCAAGACATGGCCATCGACCTCGGCACCGCCAACACGGTTGTCTATGTGCGCGGCAAGGGCATCGTGCTCAATGAACCTTCGGTCGTCGCGGTCGAAACGCTGAACGGCATCAAGCGGGTCAAGGCGGTCGGCGACGACGCCAAGCTGATGATGGGCAAGACCCCCGACAGCATCGAGGCGATCCGCCCGCTGCGTGACGGCGTCATCGCCGACATCGATGTCGCCGAACAGATGATCAAGCATTTCATCACCAAGGTGCACGGCGGCAAGCCGAACGCATTCCGCAGCCCCGAAATCGTGATCTGCGTGCCGTCGGGTTCGACCAGCGTCGAACGCCGCGCGATCCGCGATGCCGCGTCGAACGCTGGCGCCAGCGAAGTGTGGCTGATCGAAGAACCGATGGCCGCCGCGATCGGCGCCGACATGCCGGTCACCGAACCCATTGGTTCGATGGTCGTCGACATCGGCGGCGGCACGACCGAAGTCGCGGTGCTTTCGCTGCGCGGCCTTGCCTATACCACCTCGGTCCGTGCGGGCGGAGACAAGATGGACGAAGCGATCGTTTCCTATGTTCGCCGACACCATAATCTGCTGATCGGCGAAGCGACGGCCGAGCGGATCAAGAAGGATTTCGGCATCGCGCGCATCCCCGCCGACGGCGTCGGGCTGACGATCCACATCAAGGGCCGCGACCTGGTGAACGGCGTGCCCAAGGAAATCTCGATCAATCAGGCACAGATCGCCGAGGCCCTGTCCGAACCGATCGGCACGATCGTCGAGGGCGTTCGCATCGCGCTGGAAAACACCGCGCCCGAACTCGCGGCCGATATCGTCGACCAGGGCATCGTCCTGACCGGCGGCGGCGCGCTGATCGCCGAGCTTGACGAGCTGCTGAAGGAAGCGACCGGCCTGCCCGTGACGGTGGCGGAAGACCCGCTGACCTGCGTCGCGATCGGCACCGGCCGCGCGATGGAAGACAGCGCCTTCCGCGGCGTGCTCCAGCAAGCCTGATCGCCTAGGCCATGGCTCGCCCGGCACATCGACGTCCGGGACAATCCCGAAAGGCCCAATACAGCCTGTTCGTTGCCTATGTCATTGCGGTGACCGGGGCAGTGGCCGGGTTGCTGCTGGCGGTCCTGTCGGTCGTTGATCCCGTCGGCTTCGCCCAGTTACGGGTGGCCAGCCAGGAAATCGCCGCGCCCATCGCGCGCGTGACGCGATCGGTCACGGGATCAATCTCCGGCATCGACGACCGGGTGGGCGCCTATGTCAACGCCGGGTCGCAGAACCGGCGCCTGCGCAACGAGCTTGCCGAAACACGGCGCCAGCTTGTTGCGACGAGCGCGTTGCAGGAAGAGAATCGCCAGCTCAAAACCCTGCTCAAATTGCAGGAAACCGACAAGACCGCCATCGCCAACGGCTATCTCCTGACCTCGACCTCGACGAGCAGCAAGCGCATCGCTCTGCTGAGCATCGGCCGCAATCTGGGGGTCACCGCCGGACAGCCGGTGCGCGCCGCCGACGGGCTGATCGGCCGGGTGTTGAGCAGCGGACCGTCGGTGTCGCAGGTGCTGCTCTTGACCGACGTCGACAATATCGTACCCGTCCGCCGCGCCCGCGACGGCCTGCCCGCGCTGGCTTATGGTCGCGGCAACGGCGACCTAGATATCCGCACGCTCAACATCGCCAACAACCCGTTCAAGCCCGGCGACATCCTGCTCACCTCCGGAACCGGGGGGCTTTATCCGCCCAATATCCCGGTCGCGATCGTCGCCCGTCGTCAGAACGACGGCGCGCTCGCGCGCCCGCTCGCCGACCCCGGAAAGGTCGATGCGGTTTCGGTGCTGCGCCCCTACACTCCGGACAATATCGACGCCTCGCCGGCGCCCGCCCCTGCTCCCGCCGGCACGCCATGAGCAACATCATGAGCAAAAAAGGCCCGCGGCTGGGCGAGCCCGCATCATTGGTGCGGATGCGCGTCGTGCCGATCGCGAGCGTGATGTTTGCCTCCGCACTTCCGCTAATGCTGCCGCTGATCGCCAATTCGCCGGTGCTGCCGCCGCTCGGCCTGCTGTTTTTCCTGTGCTGGCAACTGCTGCGTTCCGAAATGTGGCCGGTGTGGGTCGGCCTGCCGCTCGGGCTGTGGGACGATATGTTCAGCGGCATGCCGTTCGGAACCGCGGCGGGGCTGTGGACGCTCGCCAGCATCGCGATCGATTACAGCTCTCAGCGTATCTATTGGCGCGGGTTTTTCCACGACTGGGCGATCGCCGCTTTGCTCGTGGCGATCATCCAGTCCCTCGCGGCGCTGATCGCCCACCCGCATGCCGCGACGGGTCGCGTGCTGGGTCTGGTCGTGCCCCAGATCATCATTTCCGCGCTGCTGGTGCCGCTGTTCATGCGGTTGACGGGCAAGTTTGACAATTTCCGCCTGAAACGCCGATAATTCCTCATGGTTCGCAAAAGCCCGCCCATTACCGAAGCCTGGAGGGGGATCACCTTCACGCGCCGCACGCTGCTGGTCGGCGGCGGCCAGATGGTCGTCGGCGCCGCGCTGGCTGCGCGCATGGGCTATATTTCGATTATCGACAACGACCGATATGTCCTTGAATCGGAAAGCAATCGCGTCAACCTGACGCTGGTTCCGCCGCGGCGCGGCTGGATCGTCGACCGCAATGGCAAGGCGCTCGCCAACAATCGCGTGTCGCTGCGTATCGATCTCATCCCCGACCGCCTGCACAGCAAGGAACTGGTGCTGGGGCAATTGAAGACGTTGTTGCGGCTTGACGGCGACACGATGGAACGCATCGAACGCGACCTGAAAGCGGCGTCGGGATTCCAGCCGGTGGCGGTGGCCGAGGATGTCAGCGAAGGCGATTATGCGTCGGTGCTCGTTCGCCTGCCCGACCTGTCAGGGGTCGCGCCGCAGCGCGGCTTTGCCCGCAATTACCCGACCGGCGCGGCGGTCGGCCATTTGATCGGCTATGTCGGCGCGCCGACCGCCGAGGAATATAAGGCCGTCAAGGACCCCCTCTACATCACCCCCGGCTTCAAGACCGGCAAGGACGGGCTGGAGAAATATTTCCAGCCGATGCTGCGCGGCGAGCCCGGCGCAAAGCGCGTCGAGGTCACGGCGCGCGGCAAGGTGGTACGCGAACTGGGCGTGAAGCCCGATGAGCAGGGCAAGACCGTTCATCTGACGATCGACGCCGATCTGCAGGAATATGTTGCACGGCGCATGGGGCGCGAATCCGGGGCGGCGGTCGTGATCGACTGCCACAACGGCGACATCCTCTCCTTCGTCTCGATGCCGAGCTTCGATCCGAACAGCTTTTCGGACGGCATCAGCAATTCGGAATATAGCTGGCTGCGCGCCGACGATCATCAGCCGTTGATCAACAAGGCGACGCGCGGGCTCTATCCGCCCGGATCGACGCTGAAACCGATGGCTGCGATCGCCGCGGTCGAGCATGGCGTCGACCCTAGCGAGCGGCACACCTGCGTCGGCGGCTATCGCCTCGGCAGTCGTTTCTTCCGCTGCCTTGGCACTCACGGCAGCCTCGACATGCCGTCGGCGATCATGAAAAGCTGCAACAGCTATTTCTACTGGCTTGCGCACCGGCTCGGCTATGACGCGATGGCGCCGACCGCCAAGCTGCTTGGGCTGGGTGAAGAATTCCAGCTCGCCGGCAGTAACCAGCGCTTCGGGACCATTCCCGACAGCGCATGGAAGATGAAGAAATATGATCAGGCGTGGTCGGCGTCGGATTCGCTCAACGCGGTGATCGGCCAGGGCTATGTCAGCGTGAACCCGCTTCAGTTGGCGGTTATGGCGTCGCGCATCGCATCGGGTCGCCGGCTTTACCCCCGCCTGATCAACCGCGAATTCAAGAATGAGGCCCTACCCTTCTCCGCCGAAGCTCTCGGAGCCGCGCGTCACGGCATGGACCTTGTCGTCAACGGGCCGGGGGGAACCGCCGGACGCAGCCGCCTGCCGCTCGACGGCATCACCATGGCGGGCAAGACCGGCACCGCACAGGTCCGCGGGCTCGGCACGGGCAACGGCAAAAGCGGCACCTGGAAATTTCGCGACCATGGCCTGTTCATCGGTTTCGCACCGGTCGTCAATCCGCGCTACGCCACGGCTGTCGTGATCGAACATGGCATGGGTGGATCCCGCGCCGCCGCGCCGGTCGCCAAGGATTTCATGACCTTTCTTTTCGACCGCGAAAAGGCGATGGCGGCGCTCGAAGAGTTCGAGGCCGGATGGGGCGGCACAATCAAGGAGCGCATGGATCGCGACTATGCCGCATGGAAGGCTGGCGCATCCATGGGGCCGGCCCCGGGAACGCAGCCGTGATCCCGGTTCCGCCCGCCATCCAGCGTTTCCCGTGGAAACTGATCGCGCTGTTGACGGCCATCACCGGCTTTGGCGTCCTCGTGCTCTATTCGGCGGCGGGGGGCAGCTTCACGCCCTGGGCCATGCAACAGAGCGTTCGTTTCGGGGTCTTCCTGACGCTGGCGTTGGTCATCGGCCGCCTTCCCCTCCGCCTCTTCGAAGAGTTCGCCTATCTGGGCTATATCGCGGTTGCGGTGCTGCTCGTCGCGGTCGAATTGCTGGGCTTTGTCGGGGGCGGCAGCCAGCGATGGCTCAACCTCGGCTTTATGAACCTGCAGCCGTCGGAGCTGATGAAGGTTGCGATCGTGCTCGCGCTCGCGCGTTTTTACGCGCAATTGCCGCCGGGTGAGACGCGGGGCTGGACCGCGCTGTGGCCGGCGCTGGTGATCATCGGCATTCCCGCCGCGCTCGTCATGCTGCAACCCGACCTCGGCACCGCGCTGGCCATCTGCGCAAGCGGGGTGATCGTGATGTTCGTCTCCGGCCTTCCTTTCTGGTGGTTTGGCAGCACCGCGGCGGCGGGGCTTGCAGCGCTGCCCGTCCTCTTCTCCTTCCTCCACGATTATCAGCAAAAGCGCGTGCTGATCTTCCTCGATCCCGAAAGCGATCCACTCGGCGCCGGCTATCATATCAGCCAGTCGAAGATCGCGATCGGTTCGGGCGGGATCGGCGGCAAGGGCTTTCTCAACGGATCGCAGAGCCACCTCGACTACCTGCCCGAAGGACATACCGACTTCATCTTTGCCACCATGGCGGAGGAATGGGGGCTCATCGGCGGGCTTGCGCTGTTGCTCGGCTTTTTCCTGCTGCTGCGCTGGTCGACGCGCGTCGCGCTCAAGGCCCGCACCCGTTTTGGCCAGCTGGTCGCCACCGGCCTGACCATGACGATCTTCTTCTATATCGCGATCAATCTGATGATGGTGATGGGCCTGGCGCCAGTGGTGGGGATTCCCCTGCCCCTCTTTTCCTATGGCGGGTCGTCGATGCTGACGATCATGACGTGCGTCGGAATTATTCTTGCCATCGAAAACGACAGCAAAACCGGGACGCGGCGCTTTCATTGAGAAAAAACTTCGGGACAGGCATTGCCAACCCCGAAAGGTCATGATAGCGGGCCGCTCTCTTCGCAGCAAAGAGCATCTCTCTTCGCTGCCAAGCAGGCCGGAAACGGCGGTGGACGCATAGCTCAGTTGGTAGAGCAGCTGACTCTTAATCAGCGGGTCCTAGGTTCGAGCCCTAGTGCGTCCACCATTTCCTTCAATGACTTAGTAGCGAATATTGAGCGGTTACTGGGCCGCTGCCGATGCCGTGTACGCACCGAGCTGTGCTCTTTCGCAGGCGTCGTGGAAAGCGTGCGAAACCGCTCCGAGTTTCAGCGCCTGCCAATGGCGGTAGTCATGGACGAGGACCGGCGATATCCATCCTTCGCCGCGATTGCTGCTCTTAGCCCACCCCATGAGGCCGGCGGTTCGGGCTTCGCCGAACAGGCGCGAGACATGCATTCTGGATATCCGGTATTTTCCGGAAAAATCGCCGGGCGACAAATCCCCCACCCAAATCGGCGGGCCGGAAAGATCATGGGTTCCCGGCGCTCTGGAAACCAGATCGTGCAGGACACTGCTGCCTGAATCCGACCGGACGAATCCGGCGATGCTTTGCGCCGGATGATACCATTGCCGGTTTTCACAAAGCCTTCTGGCAAAGTCCGACTGCGCGAGCGGAAGAAGGTCCGGATACTGACAGGATATCGCATGGCGGCGGCCGTTGTCGATGACATCCAGCGATCGCAGATGAATGTTGAAATAGCGACATATGAGCGCCTCGCTCTTTTCGGATGCTCGAAATTCCCGCCTCCGCCTGTCCCGGCTGGGTATCGACGCGATGAAGCCGTAGCGGCTCATTTCGGAGAGAAATGTGCCGATGGTGTTGCGCGATGCGATTCCGGTCCCATCCAACATGCGCTGCAAAGCGGACGGAGAAATGGGCGGCGCATCCGGATTCAGGAGATGTTCGAAATGTATGGCGATGGTCGCCTGACTCAGTAGCCAGCGCCGGAGGTCCGCCACATAATGCACCTCTGCGGGCAAGGAGGCGTGCGTTTGCAGCAATTCCCGGGCGGCGAGCGCAAGACCGTCCTGAAAATCGTCCATCCGGATCAAGGCATCGGCACAATATGCAGGCGCCCCGATGGCCCCGCCGACGCGTTCCCGCGAAGCCACCCGATCGCCCGTAACATCTTTGGGCATATTGCTAAAACCGTTTTGCAAGGAATGCGGTGCTGTGCATATCCGCGCCATAATGCTTCTGATCCTTTGCACAACAAGCCAATGAATTAACGCGAGTTTCTAGACTTCTTGCCGCCGAGTTTGCGCGTCGACGCGCGTCATTGGGCGAGCCGCGCCGAACATATGCGAGGGCACGGCCCGACCGAAATTTCGAAACGCTTATCCGAGAGAAGGAATGACAATGAAGATTATCAAGCTGGTCGCCGCCACCGCAGCCATTGCCATCACCTCGCCGGCGCTGGCCGCGTTGCCGCCCGCCTATCAGCGCATGGCGGAACTGAAGGCGATTATCGATCAGCCGGACCTGGTGGCCGCGTTCCCGCAAAACACGCCGATCGACGAAATTTCCTATGTGAGCCCCGATCTGTATCAGGTGAAGGCTGGCAAATGCGTCGTCAGCGTCAAGATCGTCGGCAAGGCACTGCCCGAGGGCATGGTCGGCGCCCGCCAGTTCGACGTGGTCGTTGGCAAGGCAGAATGCGCCGAAGACTGAGCCGCATAGCGAGAGGCGACCGCTGGCATTCCCGGGGGCCGTTTTCACACTCGACCATCTTGTCACAAAGGAAAGCAACAGATGAAGAATTCGGTCATTGCGGCGACGCTGGTAACGGCGTTACTCGCGGTCACGTCGCCCGCCATCGCTCAAGACCCGACGCCGGAACAGGCCCAAGCCTATCAGGATGCGCAGGCATGTGTGATTGTGCTCAAGACGGCTGGAGAGGACGAGGATCTGCGCATGTCGGACCTCGCGCTCGCCAAGGCCGTTGAGCTGGCACCGGCCAATGGCGACGACACGGACGAGAAGTTCGCCAAGTCCATGAACGATTGGGAAGAAATTCTGCAGCTGGCATCGGAGGAAGAGGCGAGTCAGTTTCTGGCCAATTGCCGCGAGACCTGGTCGGCCTGATCTCTCCCGAGGGGGTTTCCCGGAACCGGGAGCAGCCTTTCATCCAGATCGTGGATATCGGTCGCCAGACTATTACGGCCACGATCTGGAAAAGGCCTCACACCCCGGCAGCGCCTAAAGCTGGTCGATCTGCTTGTGCAGAACCTTCGAAACGAGCGCCAGTTCTGCCGGGCCGATGCCCGTCCATGCCATGGCCCTTTGCGCAACGACCCTTCGGGTATGCAGCGAAGGAATGCTGGATACCAGCAAGATGGATTGCAGCCGCGATTCCTCCGACACGTCAGGTTCGGATTTAATCCGCGAGATCAGCCGCGAATTGCGTTCTATGCCCGGCAACCACAAGCGGTCGTAGAAGATGTCAAACGCCGGGCCCGGTTCGGCCAGTTCGCGCGCCACAATTCCATTGCCCAGCGCATAGGCCTCGTTCCCCAGAATCAATTCGATCGAAGCCGTCATCAGTTTTTTAAGCGTTTCACGGGCCGCCTCCGGCCCCGCGGCGGCGTCGAGAGTCCGCCCTGCCTCTTCCACCGCATCGTGAGTCACCCGTGCGTAACGCGCAACGATTTCCTCCGCGCAAGATCGGTAGAGCCCCTCCTTGCCGCCGAAATAATAGCCCAGTTGAGGAAGCGTCATACTGGCCCGCTCTGAGATGCTGCGCGTGGTGGCGGACCTGAATCCGGCCTTCCCAAATTCGATCAGCGCAGCCTCGAGAATGCGCTGGCGCGATTCGTCGCCCTTGCGCGACGCATTCGACACCACACCCCTTCCCGGCGACGCGACAGGTGCTGCAACCCAATCTTCCATAGTTATGATTCACCTCAAAATTCGCCGTCAGTGCACCTGCTCCTGCGTAACCCATCCTTCGCCTGATTGGCAAACGGCGGTTTTCTGCCGCTAACCACGCAAATTCCAGCATTCGCAAAAAATACTTAGAAAGCTATTGATTTTGACAAACCCCAAATCTATCACTTGATAGATAACGTGGAAGAGCCACAAAATCGAGAAGGTTGGCGAGAGGCGCCTCCGGAAGATGCTGACCGCGAATATGGGAGACAGGGGATGACACGCCACCACGGAGCAATGACCGCGCTCGTTACCGGAGCCTTGCTGATCGCGACCGCCAATCCGGCGGCAGCGCAGGATAGCGGGACCGCAGAGGCGAGCGATGCCACGGGCAGCCAGGACATCATCGTCACCGCATCAAGGCGTCCGCAGACACTGCAGGAAGTGCCCATTTCGGTCGGCGTGGTGACCGGGGAAGCCATTGAGCAACAGGGGCAACGCCTGTTCACCGACCTTCAGTCGTCAGTCCCCAACCTTCAGATCGACAACACCAACGGCAATTACGCCATCACTATCCGCGGCCTCGGATCAGGCGCGAACAATCTGGCGTTCGAGCAATCGGTCGGCCTGTTTGTCGATGGCGTCTATTCCAGCCGGGCGCGCTCGCTGCAGGTGCCGTTCCTCGACGTCGAGCGGATCGAGGTGGTTCGCGGGCCGCAGGGAGCCTTGTTCGGCAAGAATACCAACGCTGGTGCGATCAGCATGATCACTCGCCGCCCGACGCGCGATTTCGAGGCCGAGTTCCGCGCGGGAACCGAGCTCGCCGAAGGCGGGATGAATTTCAGCGGATATCTGTCGGGGCCGATCAGCGACACTTTGAGCGTCCGGGTAAGCGGCGGGGCGGGACAGTCCGACGGCTATATCGAAAACCGGCTGACGGGCTTCGACGATAACGGGTCGAAATATCGCTCGGGCCGCGCCCAGATCCTGTGGGAACCCAGCGAGGATTTCGAGGTCCTGCTGAAGGTCGAGGGTTTCCGGAACGAGATCAACGGATCGAACGCCGTGTACAATAATATCGGCAATCCGAACTGCAATCTGTGCAACATCATCCGCAATGCCAGCGGCGGCGCAGACGCGCAGGACAAGCCCGGGTTCTGGCGATTCAGCCGCGGCACTCCCAAAGAATATGACGTCACCAAATCGCGCACGGGTGCGATGACGATGAACTGGACTCCGGGCGACTGGTCGATCACGTCGATCACCGCTTATCAGGCGGTGGATTCGGAACGCACGTTCAACACCATTCCCGGCCCCATCAATCTGCTCAACACCTTGCAGGCCGAAGAGAGCAGCCAGTTTTTTCAGGAACTGCGCATGTCCCGCGATGTCGCCGCAGGCATCAACCTCGCTTTCGGGGCAACCTACACCGACGCCGACCTCGATATCCTGCAGCTCGTCAATTATAACGGCAATCTGGTCGGTACGACCCTGCCGCAGGCCGAAGGCGTGCGCGGTTTCACCCAATCATCCTGGTCGCTGTCGCCCTTTGCCATCGTCGATGCCGAACTGACCGACGCGCTGACCTTCAGTGGCAGCCTGCGCTATAGCTATGAAAAAAAGGAAGCGCGGGGCACCAGCACCAATGTCGGCCCGCGGATTCCCGCGAACAATCTGGATTTCGATATCACCGGCGAACGCACCGAAAAGCTGTGGGATTATTCGCTGCGCCTTCGCTATGAATTCAGCCCGCAAGTATCGGTCTACGGCAGCTATGCCACCGGGACCAAAGGCGGCGGCTTCCTGTCCAACGACGGACTTCTCCTCTATAATATCAACAACAATAACGGTCGTTTCGATTTCGACGACGAACGCGCGCGGGCCTGGGAAGTCGGCACAAAGATGCGCTTGCTCGACCGTCGCCTCGATCTGGACATCGCGCTGTTCCGCACGCGCTTCGCCAATCTGCAGGTTTCCTCGTTCAACGGCACGGCTTTCATCACCGGCAACGCCGCCAAGGCAACGGCGCAAGGAATCGAGGTCGAGGCGCGGTACCGGCCCAGCAATATCGTCAATCTGGGCGTCACCGGCGCCTATCTCGATGCGAAATATAATGATTATCCCGGCGGCCCCTGCCTTTACGACGCGCCGGTCGGTTGCGTCCCGGCAACCAACAATCTTGCCGGTGTCCGCCTGACCCGTGCGCCCGAATGGAAGGCATCAGGCTTCCTGCAGTTCGATGTGCCGGTGAGCGATCGCCTGATCGTCACCGCGCGCGGCGCCGCCGATTATACGTCGCGTTCCTATTTGCAGGGCGACCTGAACCCGCTGAACACGCAGCCGGGCTATGTGAAGGTCGATGCGCGGCTGGCGGTCCGTGAAGAAGGCGGCGCGTGGGAACTGGCGCTGATCGGCCGCAACCTCACGAACAAAGTGACGTTCAGCCAGGCGATCAACACGCCGCTGCTGGGCGGAAACAGCCATGTCGTGATGATCAATCCGCCGCGGACGGTCAATCTGGAAGCCGTTTTCCGCTTCTAGGGAAAATCGCCGGTTCGGCGGAGGGAGTTGCAAGATGGTTTGGACGATGGATCGGCGCACATTTGTCGGCGGCATAGGGGGTGTCGGCGCGCTCGCCGCCTCCGGCATGCCGACGCCCGGCCTCGCCAGCAACGGCCGGAAACTCAATATATTGATGATCGTTACCGATCAGGAACAGAGCCTTGCCAGTTTCCCCGACGGCCTGCTGGAAAAACTGCCGGGCCACG